>Ga0055450_10000096_pt1 | contig 14031 bp, 8 predicted proteins | sample China_Galinas_PW_5_FD_57740 | JGI IMG/M metagenome (GOLD analysis project Ga0055450, IMG submission 57740) | Wetland microbial communities from San Francisco Bay, California, USA, that impact long-term carbon sequestration - China_Galinas_PWC_D1 | ecosystem: Environmental > Aquatic > Marine >... | reverse complement strand
TCGGGCGGTGGACAACTTCCCCTGGCCCGGGGCCATCTCTCCCGACGGCTCGACGGTGGTCTTTTCGGTGGGTCGGAGTGGCACAGCTGTCCGGTTCTACTCCCTGCACACGGACCAGCTCGACCCCCGACCGATTCCGGGCACCGAGGGCGCCTACCAGCCCTACTTCTCCCCGGACGGCAAGTGGCTCGCCTTCGAGCAGTCCGGAAAGGAGAAGAAGGTCCGCCTGGACGGGAGCGCCCCGGTGAACATCACCGACGCCAGCAGTGCCAACGGCGCGTGCTGGACGGCGAGGAACGAGATCATTCTCGGCGCGGCAGGAGATTACAACGGGCTCTCCTGGGTGAGCGCCGCCGGTGGGGAGGCCGCGCCCCTCACCGAGCCGGACACCGCTTCGGGGGTCCAACAACACGTCTTCCCCATCGGGGCCGGCGACGGCAAGACCATCGTCTTCAGCCTATGGGCGGGGAGCCTGGCTACCGAGCGGCTGGCCGCCATCGACCGAGCCGATGGTAAGGTGGTTCCCCTGGGCGTCATGGGTGTCCGTGCCCTTGCGGTCCTGGACGGGATGCTCGTGTACGTCCAGGCCGACGGCCAGGTCATGGCGGTACCCTTCGACGTCGGCGCCAAGAAGGTCACGGGAAAGCCGATCCCTGTTGCCGACCCGGTGGGGGTTCCCTCTTCGACCAACGGCAATGCGGAGATCTACATCTCCACTCGCGGCGCCCTCCTCGAGGCTCGAGGGTTTTCCCGGGCTCGCCTGGCCTGGCTCTCCGGCGACAAGCCCCCCGAGCCGGTGGTCCCCGATCCCCAGAGCATGTTCAATCCCGAGCTTTCCCCGGACGAAGGGAAAATCGTCTTGACCGTGGGGGACAACCAGAAGTCCGACGCCTGGATCAAGGACCTGAGGCTGAACACATTCGCCCCTATCACCAGCCTGGGTGCGGTCCAGTCGGCGACCTGGACGCCCGACGGGAAGGACCTGCTCTTCACGGGGCCCACCCCCGACGGACAAGGGGGAGTGTGGGAGCAGCCCGCCGCCGGTGGATCTCCTCCCCGCCTCCTCTTCTCCCGCTCGAATCAGATACCGACCGCCGACATGTCCCCCGACGGCAAGTGGCTGGCCGTCACCACCCTCGGTGCCGGATCGACCTGGGATGTCCTGGCGGTACGACTGGACTCCGTCCCGGTGGCGAAGGAGTATCTGGCGACAAGGGCTCAGGAGCGAGATCCACGTTTTTCCCCCGATGGGAAGTGGGTCGCCGTCGTCTCCGACGAGTCGGGCCAGGACGAGGTCTACCTGCGCTCCTTCCCGGATCCCTCCTCGAAGGTCCCGGTCTCGGTGTCGGGTGGCTCCGAGCCGGTGTGGGCCCGTGACGGGAGCGGGCTGTACTACCGTGTGGGAGGCCAGATTCTCAAGGCGAACATCCGCCTCGAGCCCACCCTCACCCTCGTTTCCCGGGATACCGTGGTGTCCACGGCGGGCTTCCAGGGGGCCAACTACTTCGGTGCGTCATACGACGTGGCTCGGGACGGGAAGCGGCTGCTGGCGCTGCAGTCGGACGCAGACGACTTCCAGATCGTGGTGTCCCCGAACTGGATCACCGAGCTGAGGCGGAAGGTGGCTGAGAACAGTGTGAGCAGGTAAGGACGAAGTAGGAAGGGACAGGGAAGAAGGAAAGAGGAAGGCACCATGCGCGACGTGATCCGCGGTCTGCACCATCTGACGGCCACCGCCGACGACGCCCAGGAGGATCTGGACTGCTACCTGAAGGCCCTCGGCATGCGGCTGGTCAAGAAGACGGTCAACTTCGACAACCACAACGTCTACCACTTCTACTACGGCGACGAGCACGGCACCCCCGGCACGCTCATGACGACGTTCCCGTACAAGGGGTGGGGCGTGCCCGCGGGCGTCCATGGTGCTGGACAGATCACGGCCACGTCGTTCTCGGTACCGGGTGGATCCCTCGACGCCTGGGGCGAACGGCTGCGGGACATGGGTCTCGCCGTCGTGAACAGGGGGGAGCGCTTCGGCGACGAGGTGCTGACGCTCCGCGACGCGTCGGGTCTCGTCCTCGAGCTGATTGCCAACGACGACGACGACCGGATTCCGTGGACGGCAGGGGGCGTGGGACCGGAGATGGCGGTGCGGGGGCTGCACGCCCCGATCCTCTCGGTGCGCGATCCCGGCCCGTCCGTCGCGTTCCTCACGGAGATCCTCGGCTGGGAGGTCGTGAACGACGAGGAGGGCCGCACCCGACTGGCGGTGAACGAGGACCGGCCGGGCCATCGCATCGAGATCCTGCACACGCCCGACGCACCCGCGGCGGTGAACGGCCTCGGCACGGTTCATCACGTCGCCATGGGGGTGGACGACGAGGAGACGCAGCTCGCCGTCCGTGACGAGCTCGTGGGGCTCGGGGTCGGCGTCACGCCGGTGCGTGACCGGCAGTACTTCAGGTCCATCTACTTCCGGGAGCCGGGGGGCGTCCTCTACGAGGTCGCCACCATCCCTCCGGGCTTCACCATCGACGAGGATCTCGCCTCGTTGGGGACGGATCTAAAGCTGCCCCCGTGGGAGGAGCCCCACCGCTCGGAGATCGAGAAGGGCCTCGCCCACGTCGTCTATTGAGCGTAGCCGAGGCCCAGCCATGACGTCCCACGAGGGCCAACCCGTGGCGACCGCCGGCCGCCCCCTGGGCGAGGGGTCGGCGGCGATGATCCTGGTCCATGGGCGCGGCGGCACCCCACGCGACATGCTGTCCTTGGCGGACGAGCTCGCCCATCCGGCGTTCACGTACCTGGCGCCCGCCGCCGCGGGGAACACGTGGTACCCGAACTCGTTCATGGCGGATATCGCGTCGAACGAGCCCGGCATCTCCTCGGGGCTGGCCGTCCTCGACGGGTTGGTGAAGCGGGTGGTCCCGGCCGGCGTGCCCACCGAGCGCATCGTGCTGGGCGGTTTCTCCCAGGGCGCGTGCCTCATGTCGGAGTTCGCCGTGCGCCACGCCCGCCGGTACGGTGGCATCATCGCCTTCAGCGGTGGGCTCATCGGTCCCCGGGGCACCTCATGGCCCTACGACGGGGACTTCGCGGGCACGCCGGTCTTCCTGGGGTGCAGCGACGTGGACGCCCACGTCCCGATGGACCGCGTGGAGGAGAGCGCAAAGGTCTTCACACGCATGGGCGCTACGGTGGAGCTGCGCTTCTATCCGGGGATGGGGCACCTCATCAACGAGGACGAGCTGGCGTTCGCCCGCTCCATCGTCGCATCCGTGGGGTCGGAACAACGGTTGGCGGACGAAGCGTGACCAAGTAGGGTAGTCCTCTCGAAACTGCCAACCACAAAGGGTCCCATGAAGAGATCGCTGGTGTACCTCGCATGCCTGTCCCTGCTCGCAGGCGTCCTGCCGACGCCGTCCGTGGCCCAGTCTCTCTACATGCCCCGGAACGTGAAGGCTGCCGTGGCGCGGGGTACCCGCACCACCACCGGCGCGCCCGGCACCGCATACTGGCAGAACCACGCGCGCTACACCATGACGTTGACGGTGATGCCGCCGGATCGCCGGGTCTCCGGCACCGAGCGCATAGCCTATTTCAACGACAGCCCCGACACGCTGCCCGCCCTGGTCCTCAAGCTCTTCCAGAACTACCACAAGCCCGGGGCGCCCCGCATGGGTGGCACTTCGGAGGATTTTCTCACTTCCGGCATGCACATCGACGCCGTGGAGGTGAACGGGAAGACGGTGGAGTGGCGGGACAATCCCCGGACCTTCACCACGGCGTCGTTGCGTCTGCCGGCGCCGGTCATGCCCGGCGACTCGGTGGAGCTGTCCTTCACCTGGCACTACGACGTATCCAGGCAGCCCGGTCGTGAGGGGATGATCGATCCCACCACGTATTACCTGGCCTACTTCTATCCCCGGGTGGCCGTCTACGACGACACCGACGGCTGGGACAGGATGGACCACACGGGCCACGAGTTCTACAGCGACTTCAACGACTACGACGTGTCCGTGCAGGTGCCCGCCGGCTTCCTGGTGTGGGGCACGGGTGACCTGGAGACGGCGCCGGACGTTCTCCAGCCCACATACCTGAAGCGATACCAGGCGTCTCTCACCTCCGACTCCACGGTGCGCATCGCTGCCGAAGACGAGCTCGCCGCCGGCGGCGTTACCGTCGACGCGCCCCTGAATGTGTGGCGCTTTACCTCGCGGAACGTCCCCGACGTGGCTTTCGGCGTGAGCGACCACTACGACTGGGACGCCGGCAGTGTGGTGGTGGATCCCTCCACCGGGCGTCGGGCGGGGGTGCAGGCGGCGTACGCCGACGCCGCTACCGACTTCCACCACATGGTGCGCTTCGGTCGGGACGCTCTGGCCTGGTTCTCCACGGAATGGCCGGGGGTGCCCTACCCGTACGCGAAGACCTCCATCTTCGAGGGTGGGGCGGGGATGGAGTATCCCATGATGGTCAACGACGGCTCCTATCCCGACACCGCCATGGCCCGCTTCGTGGCCGGCCACGAGATCGCCCACACGTACATGCCCTTCTACATGGGCATCGACGAGACGCGCTACGCATTCATGGACGAGGGCTGGGCCACCACCTTCGAGTACCTCATCGGCACGGCTCAGCGGGGCAAGGCGTTTGAAGATCCCTTCTTCGAGACCTTCCGGGTGAACCGGTGGATCCACGACGCCTCCGCGGCGGCGGACCTGCCCATCATCACCCCCGCCGACGAGCTCACGGGGGCCTACGGCAACAACGCCTATGGCAAGGCCGCTCTGGGCTACCTGGCCATGAAGGACCTGCTGGGGGACGCCCTCTTCAAGAAGTGCCTGCAGGCGTACATGGACCGCTGGCACGGCAAGCACCCCACGCCCTGGGACTTCTTCTACACGTACGACGACGTCTCCGGGCAAAGCCTGGACTGGTTTTGGCGCGCGTGGTACTTCGACAACAGCTACATCGACCTGGCGGTGACGGATGCGCGCAAGACGCCGGACGGCTACGCCGTGGAGCTGGCCGACATCGGAGGCATGCCCGCGCCGGTGGACCTGATCCTCACCTACGAGGACGGGAGCACCCAGGCGCTGCACCAGACTCCGGCCATCTGGCAGGCCGACGCCGCCAAGGCGACGGTACCCGTGCGCACCTCGCGCACGCTGAAGTCCGTGACCCTGGATCACGGCATCTGGATGGATGCCGACGCGTCCAACGACACATGGAAGGGTCAGTGAGGTAGACGGCCCGAGGGGGCGGCCGCCAGGATGCGACCGCCCCCTCGGCGTCCCGTGGAGTCAGAGGGTCAGTTCCCCCGGCCGCGCCCTCCTTCTTCACTTTCCGGTACGTCCTTGGCGGCCACCTCCACCGGCTGCAGCCCCGCAGCCTCGATGATGCTGTTCGCCTGGTCGACACCGGCCAAGGCGGTCTGCATCCGATCGAGCTGGACGTCGATGAGCTTGCTCAGCAGGTCGTAGACGTCGTACGACTGCTGCGTGGGTCGGCCCTGGGCGCTGGAGACCACGCCCATGAGTGCGCCGATGCGGTTGTTGAGACGGATGGGGTAGTTCAGCGGATCTTCACTGGCGTGGCTCTGGGACTGGTAGAGCGAGTCGGAGACCGATTGCAGCACGGTGCGCAGCGGGGTCACCGCCGCGTTGAACTTCGACCGCTGCGCGCCGCGGATGTTCTTCGCACGATCATCCAGTTGATAGAAGACGTAGCGGATCGTCTTCACGGCGTCGTTCGCCGCCGAGAACTCGTCCCTGATCTTGATGAGCAGGTCGAACTGGGCGTCGTAGTCCGCCTGCATCACGCCCTTCACGCGCGGGTCCGGCAGCAGCTTCAAGCTCTGCGTTCCCACGACGTTGCCGTCCACCGTCAGGCGCACCTGGTAGGTTCCTGGAGGCGCCATGGGCCCGGTCGTGCCGGCCGCCCACAACACCATGCCGTTGAACCTGTGGGCATCCGGATAGCGCATGTTCCACCCGGTGAAGGTATTCACGCCCGCCTTGTTCTCCGGCCGGGCGGCGCCGCCGGACGCGCCAAAGCGCCCACCTCGGCCGCCGCCACGTTGTTGCATCGCGGTGTCGGCATCGGTGGAGTACGAGTGGATGAGGGTGCCCTTCGAGTCCAGGAAGTCCAGCTTCACGGACTTGGCGGGCGCCTTCAGCCAGTACTGCACGGCGATGCCGCTGGGTGGGTTCTCGCCCGATGGCTCCGCCGCCACGGTCGGGGAGCCACCGCGCCCCCCACCGCGCCCGAAGCCGCCTCCGAAACCTCCCCGCCCGCCGCCGGCACGCACCTGATCCTCCGGCTCGAAGAGGTGGGCGTCACGGTCGAGCACGTCGCTGGACATCTGCTCCAGGGAGGAGACGTTGTCCATGATGTAGAAGCCGCGTCCGTGCGTGGCGGCGACCAGGTCGCCGTCCTTGAACACCAGGTCGCGGACCGGGACCATGGGCAGGTTGAGGCCCAGGGACTGCCAGGACCCACCGTCATCGAGCGAGAAGAAGACGGAGCGCTCCGTACCCGCCACGAGGAGGCCCTGCTTGCCCGGGTCCTCCCGGAGCACGCGCACCGGCTGGTCGTCGGGCATGTTGGACTGGATCTGCGTCCAGGTCCTGCCGAAGTCGGTGGTTTTCCACAGATACGGGTGGTTGTCGTCCAGCTTGATGCGGTTGGCCGCCACGTAGGCGACGCCGTCGGTGTGATGGCTGGGGTCGATGCTCGAGATCTTCGTGAACTTGGCCAGCCCCTTGGGCGTGACATCGGTCCACGTGTTTCCGCCGTCGCGGGTCAGGTAGATCTTGCCGTCGTCGGAGCCCGTCCACAGCTCGCCGCTCTGAATGGGCGATTCGGCGATGACGAAGATCGTCGCGTAATACTCCACAGACGTCTGGTCCTTGGTCAGCGGACCGCCCGCGTCACCCAACGTCGCCGGATCGTGGTACGTCAGGTCCGGGGAGATGACCTTCCAGCTGTGCCCCGTGTCCGTCGACTTGAACACCATCTGCGCTCCCGCGTAGACGGCGTCCGGCTCGTGCGCCGACGTGATGATGGGGAAGGTCCACTGGAACCGGTACTTGAGGTCCTTGGCCGGATGGCCCATGGGATTGTCGGGCCACGGGTTCACATTTTCCGTCAGGCCCGTCCGCTGGTTCCGCCGCGTCAGCGCGTTGCCGTAGCTTCCCGCGTACAGGATCCACGGCTCGTCCACACGCGACGCGATCCATCCGGACTCGCCACCTCCGGCGGACTGCCAGTTGGACATGTCCAGGTTGCCCCGGTTGTCGCCGCACAGCGTGCCTGAGTCCTGTTGTGCGCCACACACCTTGTACGGGTAGTCGTTGGTGGCGATGACATGATAGAACTGGCCGGTGGCGTAGTCCTCCGCCGTCCAGGTGCGACCACCGTCCTTGGATACGCGCGCGCCGCCGTCGTCGGTCTCGATCATGCGCTTCGGGTCGTTGGGCGCGATCCACACGTGGTGCGAGTCACCGTGTCCGCCCCGGATGGACGAGAACGTCTTGCCGCCATCCGATGACTTGAGGAACGAGACGTTGTTGATGTAGACCGTCTGCGTGTCCTGAGGGTCGCCGTTGATCTTCATGTAGTACCAGGCGCGCTGCTTGATCTCGTTCTCGTCGTTCACGAGGCTCCAGGTCGCACCGGCGTCGCTGGACTTGTAGAGCCCCCCGTCCTTCGCCTCGATGAGAGCCCAGACGATCTTCGGGTTGGCGGCTGAGATCGCGAGCCCGCTGTTGCCCCAGATGCCCGCGGGGAGCCCGGGGTTCTTCTTGATCTCCTTCCAGTGCTCGCCGCCGTCGGTGGTCTTGTACAGCGTGCTTCCCGGCCCACCGGAGGAGAACGTCCAGGCCAGCCGATACGCCTGCCAGAAGGAGGCGTACAGGGTGTTGGGGTCACTGGGGTCCATGATCAGGTCCGCGACACCCGTGGAGTCGTTGCGGAACAGGATCTTCTTCCAGGTCTTGCCACCATCCGTCGACTTGAAGACGCCCCGCTGGGCATTGGGCCCGAAGGCGTGGCCGAAGGCCCCGACGTACACGATGTCCGGGTTGGTGGGGTGGACGATGACCTTCTCGATCTGGCGGGTGTCGTTCAGGCCTACGTTCTGCCACGTCTTGCCGGCGTCGGTGCTCTTCCACACGCCGTCGCCGTAGGACATGTTGCCACGCATGGGGTACTCACCCCCACCCACGTAGACGATGTCCGGGTTCGAGGGGGCCACCGCGATGGCTCCGATGGTTCCCCCGAAGTAGCCGTCCGTGGTGGGGAACCAGCTCTGTCCTCCGTCCTCGGTCCTGAAGACGCCGCCTCCGGTGGTGCCCATGTAGTACTCGTCGGGACGTGCCGCCGAACCCGCGGCGGCCACGGAGCGGCCCCCCCGATAGGGTCCGATCTCCCGCCACCGTAGGCCGGTGAAGGCGAGACTGTCGAAGGGAGCCGGCGCCACGGAGGCGACGGCCATGGACCCGCCACCCTGGGAGGCGGCGGACAAGGGAAGAGCGCCGATGAGCACGGCGATGGTGAGCGCGGTGCGGCTACCTCTCTGGATCACTGCGACCTCCTACCGATCCGAGGCGATGATGGAGCACTTGAGGGGGGCAAGATGGGCCCTTTTCCCCGGATGGGGAAAGGGATGCCGCCGTGAGGTTCAGCCCCGCCAGGAGGGCCGGGAATGAACGACAGTGGTAGGAGAAGGCCGGGGCACCGTCGGCCGCCGGTGCCCCCTTCTTCACCGACCTGCTAGAGCGACGCCTTGAACCTCCGCGCCGACCCCGTCACCCCGGCGACCGCCATCAAGGCCAGCACCGTGAATTGCGGCCATAGCTCCCGAATACCCGCGCCCTTGAGGAAGATGGCTCGCACGATCTCCAGGAAATGGCGCAGCGGGTTCAGCAGCGTCAGCTCCTTGAAGAACAGCGGCATGGTTTCGATGGGGTACATGAAGCCCGACAGGATGACGGCGGGGAGCAGGAAGAGGAACATGGACAGGAAGGCTTCCTGCTGCGTGCTGGCCAGGGTGGAGATGAAGAGACCGAAGGAGAGTCCGGCCACGATGAACATGGCCGCCGCCAGGATGAGTGCCGGCACCGAGCCCCGCAGAGGGATGTGGAACCAGAAGAGGGCCACGACGGTGACAAGGGTCATCTGCATCATGGCGATCCCGGCCACGGGAATGGTCTTGCCCAGCATGAGCTCGGTGGGAGACAGGGGTGACACCAGGAGCTGGTCCAGGGTGCCCACTTCCCGTTCCCTCACCACCCCCAACGCGGTGAGGAGGAGGCTCATGAGGAACACGATGACGCCGATGACGGCCGGCACGTTGTAGACCCTCGATTCGAGAGACGGGTTGAACCACGCGCGCGTCCGCAGGTCCACCGTGGCGGGCATGGAGCGCCCCGATTCCGTGGCCAGGCGTACGCCCATCTGCTGGGCGATCTTGGTGGCGTAGCCTGCGGCCACGGTTCCGGTGTTCGAGTTGGTGCCGTCCACGATGAGCTGGACAACCGGGCTGTGGCCTGCCTTGACGTCGGCGGCGAACCGGGGCGGGATCTGCAGCCCCACCCGAGCGTCCCCCTGGTCCAGGGCGTGTCCCAGGTCTGCGTCGCGATCCGACGCTCCCACCACCTGGAAGTAGCCTGAAGCGGAGAAGGCATCCACCAGGGCCCGTGACTCCATGGTGTGGTCGTGGTCCACCACCCAGGTGGAGACGTTGCGTACGTCCGTATTCACCGCGTAGCCGAAGAGGAGGAGCTGGACGATGGGCGCGCCGAAGATCATCCGGATGGACATGGTGTCCCGGAACGTCTGGCGCAGCTCCTTCGCCACCATGCGGTGGATGCGGAGCAGGGAGAGTCTGAGGGCGCTCACGGCTGGAGCTCCTTCTTGAAGAAGCGGGTGGCCAGCCCCAGGCCCACCACCGCGTAGATCAGCATGGACACGGCTTCCGGCCAGAGGACCGAGAGACCCACACCCTTGAGGAAGACCGCCCGGGTCACGGTGACGTAGTAGCGGGCGGGAATGAGGTAGGTCACGCCCTGGAGGAAGCGCGGCATGGCGGAGATGTCGAAGAGGAAGCCGGACAGCAGCAGCGCGGGCAGGTAGGTGGCCACCATGGAGAACTGGGTGGCCAGCACCTGTGACTTGACGGCCGAGGAGATGAAGATCCCCAGCCCCAGGGCGCCCACCAGGAAGAGGAATGTCATGCACCCCAGGAGGAGAGCGCTGCCGTGGAAGGGCGTGCCAAAGAGAAGCATACCCGCTACGACGGTGATCACTACGTCGAAGAGCCCGATGGCCAGGTAGGGGACGAGCTTCCCGAGGATCACCTCGAGGCGGCCCACCGGAGTGGCGGCAAGCTGCTCCATTGTGCCTCGCTCCCACTCCCGGGCGATGGTGAGGGCGGTGAGCATGGCCGCGATGATGGACATGATCACCGCGATGAGCCCCGGCACGATCATGTGCCGGCTCTCGAGGTTGGGGTTGTACCAGGTGCGGGGCTCGAGCCGCAGCGCCGGAGTGATGGTACGCCCCTGCATCACCGCGTTCAGGCCGTACCGGGTGACGATGGCGTCGGCGTAGTTCTGGGCGATGGTGGCGGTGTTCGCGTCGCTCCCGTCCAGGAGCAGTTGAACCTCGGCCCCGTTGCCGGAGCGCAGGTCACGCTCATAGCGGGGCGGGACGTCCAACACGCCGCGGACCTCACCCTTGACGAGCTCTTCTTCCGCCTCGGCCTCCGTGGCGGGCCGGTCCACCACGCTGAAGTACCCACTGGACACGAAGGCGTCCACGAGTGCCCGGCTGGCGGCCGTGTTGTCCCGGTCCACCACCGAGATCTTGATGTTGTTGATGTCCCACGTGATGGCGTACCCGAAGAAGAGGAGCAGGAAAAGCGGCAGGACGAATGCCAGGATCATGCTCCGCGGGTCCCGGCGGAGCTGGATCCACTCCTTGCGAGCCATGGCGACGAATCTCACGAAGTCCATGACCTCACCCCGCCGCCGCGCCGCCCTCGGCGCGTACCAGGGAAACGAAAACGTCCTCCAACGAAGGCTCGACCGCGTGCAGCGCGTCTACGCGCCGCCCGGCGGCGCCCAGGGTGTTGCGCACCGTGGACTCGCCGGCGGCGGCGTCGGACACCGTCACGTGGAGGTGCCGGCCGAACATGGCGACATCCAGCACGCCGTCGACGTGGGACAGGGCCTCCACGGCCTGGGGCGCGTGGTCGGTGTGGACCTCCAGGATGGGCTCGACCACGCGCCTGCGGAGTTGCCTGGGCGTGTCCAGGGCGATGAGCCGCCCACGGTTCATGAGGGCCAGCCGGTTGCAGTACTCGGCCTCCTCCATGTAGTGGGTGGAGACGAAGACGGTGGTCCCGGCCGCGGCCATGCCGTTGATGAGGTCCCAGAAGCGGCGACGGGCCACCGGGTCCACCCCCGACGTGGGCTCGTCCAGGAAGAGGATGGGCGGCTCGTGGACCATGGCGCATCCGAGCGCCAGGCGCTGCTTCCACCCCAGAGGGAGCTCCTCGGTGGGTCGGTCCTGCACCCGCTCCAACCCTGACATGGAGAGGATCCAGTCCCTGCGCTCCTTCAGGCGGTCTCCGGTCACGCCGTAGAGGCCGCTGAAGAGGTCGATGTTCTCCCTGACCTTGAGGTCACCGTACAAGCTGAAGCGCTGAGACATATAGCCGATGCGCTGCTTGATGGCCGTGTTTTCGTGGCGGATGTCCAGTCCCGCCACGAAGCCGTCGCCGGAGGTGGGCGCCAGCAGTCCCGTGAGCATCTTGATGGTGGTGGTCTTGCCGGCGCCATTGGGTCCGAGGAAGCCGAAGATCTCTCCCTCACGGACCTGGAAGGTCACCCGGTCCACCGCAGTGAAGTCGCCGAAGCGCCGGGTGAGGTCCCTCACCGCCACGGGGATGGCCTCGGCACTTCCGACACCGCTGTCGGCGGCGGGCGCGCCTCGTCGGGTGTCGGGATCAGGCACCGGTGCCTCCCACCAGATGGATGAAGACGTCCTCGAGGGAGGGCTCGATCTCCTCGGTGTCCAGCACGGTGATGCCTGCGGCGTCCAGGGTCGCGCGCAGGGTCTCCCCGTCGTCGCCCGGCGCCATGAGCGCGTGCACCGCCTCGCCGAAGAGCGCGGCGCTTTGCACGGCCCCGCTGCTCCGGAGCGCGTCCCGGGCGGCGCGGGGCTTGTCGGCGCGCACGGCCATCATGGTCCCCTCGAGGGACGCCTGCAGCGTGCTGGGCTTGTCCAGTGCCAGGGCCTTCCCCTCGTTGAGGAGGACCACCCGGTCGCAGCGCTCGGCCTCGTCCAGATACGACGTGGACACGACCACCGTGATCCCGTCGGCCACCATCTCGTGGAGAATGAGCCAGAGCTCCCGCCTGGAGATGGGATCCACGCCGAAGGTGGGCTCGTCCAGGAGGAGCACCCGGGGGTGATGCACGAGGGCGCAGGAGAGAGACAGCTTCTGCTTCATCCCCCCGGAAAGGGCGCCGGCCAGGCGGTCCTTGAACTCTCCCAGGCGGCTGAAGCGGTAGAGGCGCTCCAGGCGCTCCGGTCGCTCGGGCCTGGGCACCCGATACAGATCGGCGTAGAAGGCCAGATTCTCCTGAACCGTCAGGTCTTCGTAGAGACCGAAGCGCTGGGCCATGTATGCGATATGGGGCTTCACCTTTTCCGGGTCCCGACCCACGTCCACGCCGTCCACCCACGCCTCCCCCTCGGTGGGGGGAAGGACGCCGGCGAGCATGCGCAGCGTGGTGGTCTTGCCGGCTCCGTCGGGGCCGACGACGCCGAAGAGCTCCCCATCGCGGACGTCCAGGGTGAGGGCGTCCACTGCCGTGAGCTGCGCGAAGCGGCGGGTGAGCTCCCGTAGGGAGAGAGCGATGCCGGCGCCGGGTCCATCGGAGGCGGTGGCACCTGCGGTCGCGGCGGGTGCCGACGCGCCGCCGGCAGGCGGGGAGGGCCTCGCCTCGCTCATGACCCCGACTCCTCCAGCGTCACGTCCGCGGGAACACCGGGCTTCAGCTCGAAGGCCTGGTCGCCCGTGATGCGAACCTTCACCGGGTACACGAGCTTGATGCGCTCCTCGGTGGTCTGGACGTTCCGGGGGGTGAACTCGGCCTGGCTGCCGATGTAGATGACCTCGCCGTGGTACGTCCGGTCGGGGTAGGTGTCGGCGGTGATGGTGGCCTTCATGCCCACGTGCACCCGGCCGATCTCGTCTTCCCGCACGTAAATGCGCACCCAGCGATCGTCGGGATTGAGGATGGTCAGGACAGGGGCCCCGGCGCCCACGGTCTCCCCGGGCTCGCGGTGGCGCACCGTCACCACACCGGGGAACGGCGCTTTGATGACCGAGTTGGCGAGAGCCGCCTCCGCGCGGTTCAGGTTGGCGTGGGCCTGTTGGACCAGCGCGCGCTGCGCCCGGATGGCTTCCACCCGTGGCCCCTGCTTCACCAGTGACATCGCGTCCCGCGCCTGGTCGCGGGCTGCGTCGGCGACGTCCAGCGCGGTGTTCGCCCTGTCCAAGGTCTGTTGGCTCACGGCTCCGCCATCGAACAGCTTCTGGGCGCGCTGGGCATCGCGCCGAGCATCCTCCGCCCGTCGGTCGGCGGCGCGCGCCGCGGCCTCGGCCTGCGCGATCTCCTGCGGACGGGCGCCTCGCTCCATCTCGTCGAGGCGGGCCTCGGCTGCCGTCACCTGGGCCGAAGCCGCGTCCCGGGTGGCCTGAAGCTCGGATGCGTCCAGGCGGGCCAGCTCCTGGCCTCCCGACACCACGTCGCCCTCTTGCGGCGATACCTCCTCGACGCGGCCGGGCACCTGGAAGCCGAGATCCGCTTCGGTGGCCTCCACCGTGCCCGAGGCCGTGAGCGACTGGTCCGATCCGTTGTCGCCGCGCAGCACGAGCCAGGTGACCACCACCGCGGCCAGCGCCAGCACCGGCACAATGATCATGATCCGCTTCTTCATCGTCCGATCTCC
>Ga0055450_10000095_pt1 | contig 14062 bp, 11 predicted proteins | sample China_Galinas_PW_5_FD_57740 | JGI IMG/M metagenome (GOLD analysis project Ga0055450, IMG submission 57740) | Wetland microbial communities from San Francisco Bay, California, USA, that impact long-term carbon sequestration - China_Galinas_PWC_D1 | ecosystem: Environmental > Aquatic > Marine >... | reverse complement strand
TACAGGATCCCTTTTTGGGTTGACGACAAGCAGTATGTACAGGAAAAAGGGCATCCCCTTGAGGTCTCATAGTAGACATGCCGGTTGGCCAGTTGCGAGGTAAAATCGGAGTTCCGATAGGGAGAGAGAAATGGATATCTTGTGAGCGACAAAGACGAGGTATATCGCGAACGGAGGTTTTTCTCGGCAAGATCACGGTAAAATTGCCGATCGACTGCCTCAATCGGACCTATCACCACAGTGCATATGTCCTTCTCAAGATTACTCCCGATCACCACGGCCTGAGGTCCGCCGACGACAGCTGTACAAGCCGGCAGACAGGTCCTGAGATCCCGGATCAACTTTTCAATGAGATCACTGTTCCAGATGGCTGCTGAAAAAAAGACAAAATCAGGCTGCGTTGCCGAAATGCGTAACAGCGCTTCATACAAAGAATCGTTAATGCTCAGCTGGATAAAATCCAGTTGTATTGCCGGGCAATGACGCTCAAGTTCATTGCGGACATGAAAGAGTCCCAAACAGGAATGGGTATATCTAGCATTGAAGGCAACAAGGGAAATATGCATGATTTTCTAATTGAAAGTCTCTTCGACAACTCTTCGTTTCAGGTCTTTGATTTTAGATACTGCATTTTTTAGGACACATAGGCAAAAAATGCACCCCTTTATTTGTCGGCCTCGGAAAAAGTTTTCCTGCCGACGGTCATTTCACGCAACCCATTAATTTATCGTATATATACGGATAAATAAGGTTTGTTCAAAATTATCTTATTTCGCTTTTACCGGGATGTTGTTTATTATTGTAGTATCGTAATCAAAAACGATTTAAGGGGCCATATCGTTTTCACAGGAGGTCTTTTCATGCATCCTTTGCACAGGAAATTATTGGCGTTCTTTTTACCCGGTATACTGTACATCTTGTTTGCCGGCCCGGCCGGAGCAACAGGCAAGGCGCCGGAAATAAAGAAATTCCATCTGGATCTTCCCACACTGGTCGTCAGTAATATCCAGACTGAAAACCGCCAGGGACAGATTGTTTTTTCTTTTCGGATCACACAGAAAACACAGAATCCTCAGACCATGCAGGTACCGATATTGATCAGAACAGGGATTGGTGAATTCCATTTCGAAAGAACAATCTCTTCCACAATTACCTATCTATCTTTTGCCTTACCCGACCCACCGCTGACACTCATCATCGACCGGGACCAGGTCCTCAAGCGTCGTCTGACCTTATCCGAGGTTTCACCGTCATGGTCCGGTATACTTAAGGCAAAAGAAATTACGGTTGTCCCGGAAACCCAATCCCTGTCGATTTACGCTCCGCTTATTCATGTTCTTCCGAACAAGATCAAGATTCTGCCGGCAGACCAAATACAGAATACCATGCTCGACAAAACGACATTACTCTTTCTAGGATCCAACAACAAAGCCGCACGCAGCCTCCTGGCAAAATTAAAATTTTCCGGCGCCGGATTCGCTCTGGACGTCAAACGCAACCCTCTTGCCCCAAATTTTCTGGTGGCTCGTGCGGTGAGCAGCAGTGAAAAGGAGATAAGACAAGCACTCGGTCGACTCAAGGCTGACGGACATTTTTCCTTTATCCGTTTCAAACACGGGAATGTAGCGGAAAGAAATACACTCAAGGTTGAATCAGGGCAAATTTATACCCTGGAAAGGCTCCCTGACGGGGCTCCGACTTCGGCAACTGATAGTTTTTCACGGATAATCGATAAAGTTGCCGACAGCCGGGTTGTCTATGTTGGCGAAACCCACAATTCCGCTGCCGATCATCTTCTTGAATTCCGCATCATCCAGGCACTGTACAAAGGTCACCCCAACCTGGCTATCGGCATGGAAATGTTTCCTAAATCAAGCCAGAAGGTTCTCAATAAATATGTTCTTGAGGACCCCGGCATGTGCGAAAAGGATTTTCTTAAAGAATCAGATTATTTCCATGTATGGCGATATGACTTTCGTTTTTTCCGGAATATCTTTAATTTCGCCCGCCGATACAGGATTCCGATTGTTGGTTTGAATATTAAATCGCAAATAGTCAGCAGCATATTTAAAACCGGCACCACCGATAACCTTACCCGGAAAGAAAAGAACGAACTTCCCCTTGACCGAGACCTGGGTATACCCGGATATGCCGACCGGCTCAGAACGATATACGGCATTCACACAAAAGAGATGAAAGAGCATGGAACGGCAAGCGGCTTTATCCAGGCGCAGTCTGTCTGGGATGAGACAATGGCTAAAAATATTGCTGATTATCTCTCACAGCATCCTTCTGTTCATATGGTAGTCCTGGCCGGTGTCCAGCATATAAGAAAAGACTCGGGGATCCCGCCACGGGTCAAACGGTATATGCCGATACGTCAATCCTCCATAGTCAATATTTCATCCCAGGATGAATATACCGATATAAAGGATATAGCTGATTATTTTTTCTTGGAACAGGCACCTTCCCTTCCTCCGCCGGCAAAGATCGGAATCGTCTTGGAACAGATAAAAAAGGGCACAACATCACACCTGAAAATAGACGGGTTCAGCCCACATGGGAATGCCGAGGAGGTCGGATTGCAAAAAGACGATATCCTTCTCGCAATCAACGGTAAACCCGTATATGATATGGCTGACGTCCGGATAGCCATGATCGATGTCGAACCCGGCCGGCAGGTAAAAGTCAAAATCAGGCGGAAAGATGCTTCAGGTCAAAAACGGGAGATCCTCTACAAGGTGACAACCCACTCACTTATTTTAAGCAGATTCCACCCATAACAGGACTTCCGTACTCGTTGAAATTATAGATTGAGGCCGGGGCCCATTCCGGATTTCTCAGCTCACATGTAAAAACAAAGGGAAACCATCATTTAGCAAATCTTTCCAGGAAATGTTCAGGATAAGGAGAACCAAGGTGGATGCACTTGCCAGAATAGCTGAGCGAAAAATCCTCGAGGCCATTGAGTCGGGGGAGTTGCGCTCGGAAAAATGGAAAAATAAACCTCTGCCGCTGGATGACGATCGTTTTGTTCCGGATGACCTTAAAATGGCGTATAAAATCCTGAAGAACAGCGGCTACCTCCCACCAGAGATAGAGGCCAAGAAAGAGATCAAGAAGATCGAAGACCTGATCGCCTGCACAGAAGACGAACATGTCCGGCTCAAGCAGATGAAAAAATTGAACCTGCTGTTAATGAAGCTGGATGCGAAGCGATCTACCACCTCAAACATTGCAGCCCAGGACGACTATTACCGTAAAGTAGTTGAACGAATCACACTCAACTCACAGAAAAACAAACAGACAGGCTGACCTTGATCCCGGAACTTAGTCGGTTAATAACACCTCCCCATGACACATACCATATCCCTTCCGACTTCGGGATCGAATTGCCTCGCCGATGCTTCGGCAAGGCAATTCGAATACCTTCCCGTCCAAGGCTATTCCATTTTCAACCTTCGCTTGGTCGCTTCACATTCCAGTTGTGGAACCTGACTGTAATGCCCGGCTTCCAAAGCGGCCCGAACTTTAGCCAGTAATTTGGCACGCGAAAGGGAGTTGTTGCAGGCATTCATTTCCTTGCAGAAGTTATAGGTAAAAGCCCCATGCCAATCCCCGTCGATATGCGCATCAGCACTGGTCTGGTCTGGTCTGCAGGCTGCCCACAGGATATTATGAACAACACCTTTCTCCAACAATCCTCGAGCCAGTCCACGTGAGCCTTTTCCTTCCACCAGTTTAAATGCCTCCACGGATGGGGGCGGCAGGTAACGCGGTCTTCGGTCAAACAACATATCGACCGCTTTCAACCCCGTGCCACTGTGGCAAGTGTCTAAAAAAACCTCAAGTAACACCTTGCCGGGTAATTGAGCAAACAAATCGCGCAATTCGTCGTCAACTATTATATGATCTGTGTCCCATTGGTTTCCCGACTGGGCAAGGTCGTGTGGACAAAAAGCCTCATCGGCATGATCCTGTGTTTCATCATTATTCAAGTCCGGAACCTGTGTTCCATGACTTGACAGGCTGAAAACCAGATAAACATGTTTGTCTTCCTTGGCATCGTCAACCATGGATTTGAGATTATTCATGATATTAGTCTTGGTAGCCTGCTCGTCAAGCAAGACAGTGATATCACTTGCTTGAAAGCCAAGGAATTTCTGCAGCAAAGCCGACATGTCGTTGGCATCGTTTACGCACCCCTGCAAGGTTGCGCTGGGATAATTCTTGAACTGATTTATCCCGACACATAGAGCTCGTCTAAAGGACATGATATACTCCTCTATATTGTTTTACATACCGAATTCTTTCGTATTAAGCCACTCCATGGACAAAAGAGACCAGAAATCCATCGCCAGTCTGTTGAGAACATACTCATACGGCAACCAACCATAGCCGCTTTCGCCCCATCCCGTGCCCCATGAATTGCGGATCAACAAGGCGCCGGACGTTTTCTTTTTGCATTGGGTATTGATGATAATCTTCCCGTCATCGTAACCGACCGCAACAATGGCATGCCCCCAAGCTGCACTCTCACCTTCGCAAGGATAAGGGATACCACCTTTGACATCGGCCAGCTCAAAAGACGGAAAACCATAAAAGCCGAACATGGACGGAATTCCAGCCGCCAAATAGGTTTTTACAGATTTCAAAACAACTGAGGGTTGAACATTTGTCCCCTGAGGATCGTGACAGAAATATTTCAGACTCTCAAAATTATCGGCAACAGCATAAACAAATGCAGGCGGTTCCCGATCAAATCCATCGGGGTCGGCACCCGCCTTATCGGTATACGGCCAATATTTTTCATCGGGCACGCCGCATAGACAAAGCGCCCCCATGACATTTCTCAGCCATGCACCGGAATCCCCTGTTACTCTCATGAGATTTCGGGTAGTCTTGTACAGAAAAAGACGGGATGCATCTAAATATTTTCCGAAAGCTTTATTCTCGAAATATTCGACGATCCCAACACCGGCATGTGCCGAACAAGAACCAAGACTTTTTTGATTTTCGATCGGCGAGCACCATTGCCTGAGATCTACTTTTGCAGGCAGCACAGGTGCTTTGGCCGAAAGTCCTAATTTTTTAGCAAATTCTTTAATCTCTTTATGCTCCGCCGAATAATCCCGAAGATCCGGCATCGGAGGCAACCAGCCTGTTCCGACATTCTCATTTATGGATGAGAGCTCCAATTTTGTGCAAGATGTATACATTTCCCCTCCTCTATCAAATTGATTCCAACAGAATTACACATTGGGACTACACATGAGATTGAGTTCTTTCTTCCATAAATCCTTAAAGATCCTTCACCCCCGAGCGACCTGCCTCGGATTTCATCCGATAAACACGAGGGAGAATAAGAACAACTCAACTTTCCGAGTGGTGATAAGAAATAGAAATAATGTATTATTTTCAGGCTATTCATTGCTTAATTCCCAAAGAACCCTGAAACCAGAAGGCAGAAAATCTTTCAAAATCAACCAAGAATGAACTTCATTTGAAACAACCGGAAAAAATGATAAAACCCTGTGGATGGTATACTCATAACCTTATTTTTATTGCAAAATTCGCGCCTGATAATAGTTAGGACAAGAATCTGAAAATAAACACCTAAAATCCGGATAGTTACCCAACTTGCCGACAATAATTCTCAAACGGCATGCCGAGGATTTTCCGACAATCCGACCAATTAAATGACGTGTTTACGGAATAGCGAACCTTGAAATCAAGTATATAAAGAATAACGTAAACCAAACCAATAAACCGGCGGCATAATCTCCATCTTCCCTTCTATCTCTGATATTTGGCCAACCCAAGATCGCGTCTGATCAAAAAAGCCATAATACTAACAAACGAAAAGAGCATGATTGCTGGATGAAAGGCCCACAAAAGAAGAGGGATAAGAAAATAAAAGCCACGGATACCGAGGGTGAAATGGCTCCCCGAATTGATATACATTTTAGTCAGGAATTCCAACGGTTGAAGGTTTGTAATCTTACGCAGCTGTTGATCGGGAACATTCAATATTAAAGCCATATTATGCAACTCTCTCGTGTGCCAGAGAAAATGAAAGAACGAATAGAGCAAAACAACAATGATTAAAAGGACTTTGACTATTCCCAAATTAGGATCCTGGAGGCTGAAAAAAAACAGCTTCCCAGTTCTGATTTTCTCAAAATCTACTCCGAAAACAAAATTGAATCCGCCAATTATCAAAATAAGAGCGGTAGATGCCATAAAGGAAGACACCATGGTTTTGTTTCGCAATGTCTGCACGATAAGTAGGGGATTTTCCCCCATACCATATTTTTCAATCCAGGCTTTTCGAATGAACTGAAGCTGATGAGTATAATACTTTTTTTCTGTATTTCTGAGTTGTTGTGAAAGGAAAATCTTATAAAGCGTTGTTCCTGCCAGAAAAACGATAAGAGCAATCAGGTCCAAAACCGGAAGTTTTGACAACCATTCCCAGAATATTTGCAGGTTGCCCGTCATATTAAGGTCCTATTGATCAACTCTTTTTATTTTTGCTGTAAGTGTATGGACAAATTCCGCCCAATCCCATGATGGATCAACGATCATCCCACCGACAAGCCTATTCGACCCGTCCAATAGCGACCACTTTGGTTTTAAAAAAATCCGGAAAGAAAGCTCTTTGTATCTGACAACCACAATATACCAGGAGGCCTTCCCGTCAATTCGAGACGGTAAATCCTCTATCGTAAGACCGTTCATCGAAATGTTTGAAACAACTCCTTTATAAAAGCCAATTCCATCCGATATTTCCGCCGAAAGTCCTTGCGGGAAGATCCGTTGGTATCTTCTTTTTTCCATTTTTCGTCCTGTGCTGAGATTGTTTAAAACGTATCCCACGAAACCGATCGCCCCCCGGCCTCGCCTAGCAAACAGCGAAAATATTCGACAGAAATGGGATGTATAGAGAGTTAATGGACTTTTGCTCCTAGCATATCTTTACGAAGCTCAAAGAAACAAACCAGAACTTTCCAGAAAGGCCATCCTTTCTGGTAATCAGAAATTTCATATACATACGACAAGTTAGATCAAAATGACATTACAAGTGTAGCCATATCAAAGATTTTTTCAAGGCAAATTTTGCTTAAGCGTCTTTCATTCGGTGTATTGCCATAACCAATACAAAGGTTATACTTATGATCGAAAGTCTCCCCTTGAGGAAGATTCTGATATAATTGATTACCTTTTCTCTTGCAGATTAAAGCCAGGGGAAAAGAAAAACTTAATTGATTCCACTGAATCTCAGCTTTGCCCGTAAAGAGAGGTTGTGGCCACCCTTTTCACGGGTGTCTGTGCCCTGGATGAGCACAGTCAAGTCCCCATGGATGGGTTTATGGCGTCCCGTGAAAGGGGTGGCCACAACCCCATCGTTTTTACCTGAATTTTAGTGGTAATCAGAAAAAATTATGATTACAAATGCATCCAGTTCTCTCACAGATATCCGAAATCAAGACTTATTTTCCACATTGAACGTATGCCGGCTAATTCGGGAAATTATTCTATGAAAATAAATCGCCTGATTTCCTTCCTGGCGGCAGCGTGCATAGGACTCAGCCTTACCGGCTGCTTCAAGGTCGGGCCTGATTATATCAGGCCCGACCTGAAGACTCCCGTCTCATGGCAAGCTCCTATGGATAAACGCCTGAGTAAGGAACAACCAAAGCCAAATAATTTGGCCGAATGGTGGCAAAATCTCAATGACCCGCTGTTGACTCGATTCATTCACCAGGCAATTACCGGCAATCTCGATCTCAAACAAGCCCAGGCTCGTCTTTTGGAGGCCCGAGCCAGACGTGACATCAGTTGGGCGGCTCTTTTTCCGACAGTTGATGTCACAGGGTCTGCTACCAGGAGCCGCAGCAGTGAAAATCGTGGTGGCGGTAATGAGTCAAATACCTATTCCACAGGTTTTGATGCCGGTTGGGAAATTGACCTGTTCGGTAGGGGGCAACGTTCTGTAGAAGCATCTCAGGCAAGGATAGAGGCCAGTCGTGAAGACCTTCACGATGTCCTTGTTTCTTTGCTTGCCGAAACGGCCTTAAACTATATCGAGGTGAGAACGTACCAGACCCGTCTGAGGATAGCCCGGGAAAACCTTGCTGCACAGCAGGAAACCTATTCTTTGACGGAAGATCGGTACAAAAGCGGACTTACTACGGAACTTGCAGTGCAACAGGCAAAGTATCTGGTTGCCAACACCCAGGCACAGATACCCAATCTGCTCACCGGTCTCAGCGAAGCATCAAATCAGCTGGCAATCCTTCTCGGCCGCAACCCGGGAACGCTTGATGCCGAGCTTCAAAGCACAAAACCGCTCCCACTCCCCCCGGCCAGGATTGCCGTCGGCATTCCAGCGGACACCCTGCAGCGTCGTCCTGATGTCCGTAAAGCGGAGCGTCTGCTGGCTGCCCAAACTGCCGAAATCGGGGTAGCCGAAGCCGAACTTTACCCGTCCTTGAACCTTACAGGCACCCTGGGGCTCGACTCCCTTTCCGCCGGGAAATTGTTTACCTCCGGAAGTCGTCGCTACTCCATCGGTACCGGCATCAACTGGCCCCTCTTCGACACCGGGGCAATACGAGCCAACATCCGGTTGCAGTCATCTCTACAACAAGAAGCCCTGGCTCAATATAAGGCAACGGTCCTCAGTGCTCTGCAGGATGTGGAAAACAGCCTTGTAGCCTATGCAAGAGAACAGGAAAGAAACAAGGCCCTCCAGGAATCCGTTGATGCTGCAAAAGAGGCGTCAACGCTTTCCGAAATACAGTATAAAGCAGGACTTACAAGTTTCAGCGACGTACTGGATGCAAAACGTTCCCTGCTCTCTTTCCAAGATCAACTGGCCCAAAGCCGGGGAGCCATTATTGCCAACCTGGTTCGTCTCTACAAAGCTCTCGGTGGAGGCTGGAAATCTCAACAACAAACCGACAACACACAAAAAACAGCGGAAGTGAACCTCAATAATACACCACAGTTTAAAGCTACCGGGAAAAATTAGGAATTTAGATCGAAATCAAAGAATTATACAAGAAGAGACCCAAAAAACCATGGCCACACATTCACAACAGAATCACAGTAATATCGATATCCTAAAAAACCTGGAGAATCATTCCGTCTCAGGTCCGGGAAAACGCCTCAAACGGCTCCTTACCTGGACCATACCGTTGGTGTTACTGGCGGTGATTCTCGTGGTATGGGGCTTGCGCGACAATTCAACCCAGATCAAATATAAAACGCAACCTGCCCGACTGGGCAACATCACGGTAACCGTCACCGCCACGGGTAATCTACAACCTATCAATAAGGTGGTAGTCGGCAGTGAGCTCTCAGGAATCGTCAAATCCGTTGAGGTCGACTACAATGATCAAGTTAAAGTAGGCCAGGTTTTAGCGCGTCTGGACACCTCCAAACCGGCGGCGCAGATCCTCCAGTCTCAAGCAGCTCTGGATTCTGCCCGAGCTAAAGTCCTGCAGACTCAAGCGACTATAAAAGAAACCCGGGCTGCCCTCGAGCGTTTGCAGACAGTTGGGAAATTGAGCCACAACAAAGCAGTGTCGAAAAGCGACCTTGATGCCGCCGAGGCCGCACTGGCACGTGCCGAAGCCGATAACGCCGGGGCTAAAGCTGCGGTTTCCCAGGCAGAGGCCACGCTTAAACTGAATCGAACCGATCTTGCCAAGACCGAAATCCGTTCACCCACAAACGGCATCGTCCTGGAACGCTCGGTGGAACCCGGCCAGACGGTGGCCGCCTCACTCCAGGCACCCGTCCTTTTCACTCTGGCCGAGGATCTCTCAAAGATGGAACTTGATGTCGATGTTGACGAAGCCGATGTCGGACAGGTCAAAGCCGGGCAGCCGGCTGTTTTTACTGTAGATGCCTATCCCGACAGAACCTATCCGGCATCGATTACCCAGGTTCGATATGGCTCCAAAACAACCAACGGTGTTGTCACCTATGTGGCTATTCTGCGGGTCGACAACTCTGATTTGTCTCTACGACCCGGCATGACGGCAACAGCGGATATTACAGTCAACAAGGCTGAAAACGTACTCGTGATCCCCAATGCCTCCCTGAGATTCGTACCCATAACTCAAGAAACAGGGGCTACGTCGAGTAAGAGAAGTATCCTCAGCAAGCTTTTCCCACATCGTCCTCACAAGCGTGAGACTAAGGTGAAAGAAGAGATGGGAAGCGCTGTCAGAACCCAGAATGTCTGGATTCTCGCCAATAATAAACCGATTGCCGTCAAAGTCACCACCGGTTTGACCGACGGAACCTCAACACAGGTCATTCGCGGCGATATCAAGTCCGGCACTGCCTTAATTGTCGATATGGAGACAAAACAACAATGACACCCAATGTCCCGGGTGGAACGGCTGACACCGCTCTTATACGTCTGCAGGGTGTTACCAAGGTATTCGGAACCGGTGTTGCCGCAATGCATGCCTTACGGGGTATCGATCTCAGTATCAATCCGGGTGAATTCGTTGCAGTGATGGGGCCGAGCGGCTCGGGGAAATCGACCTGCATGAATATCCTTGGTTGCCTGGATACCCCTACTTCAGGGACTTTTTGGTTCGAAGGTCTGGATGTCGGCAGACTGTCACGTGATCAACTGGCTCTTATTCGTAGGCATTATCTTGGTTTTATCTTCCAGGGTTTCAACCTTCTGAACCGCACTTCGGCTCTGGAAAATGCCGAACTCCCACTTATTTACAGGGGTGTCCCAAGTGCAGAGCGACGCCGTCGGGCGCATGAGGCACTGGCCGCGGTAGGTCTGGAAGGTTGGGAGCATCATACTCCGGGTGAGCTGTCTGGTGGTCAACAGCAACGGGTAGCCATTGCCCGGGCAATTGTCACCGAACCCAAAGTGCTTCTTGCCGATGAACCGACCGGTAACCTGGATTCTGCCCGCAGCAAAGAGGTCATGGAACTGCTTACCAACTTCAACCGTGATCGCGGACTCACCGTTATCATGGTCACCCATGAGCCGGATATGGCTGTTTATGCCAGCCGCCGAATCCACTTTTTAGACGGACTTATAGATACGACCGCAAATCAAGGGGAGATTAACCGATGATCTGGGAAACCGTTGCCCTGGCTTTTCGCGAGATTCGCCGCAACGTACTGCGTTCTTCACTTACCATCCTCGGCATTGTCATCGGTGTTGCCGCCGTGATCACGCTGGTAACGCTAGGCAGCGGCGCAACTGCTCAGGTTGCAGCAGAGATCTCAAGCCTGGGAAGCAATCTTCTCCAAATCCGGCCGGGACAGGGCTTCAGGGGGCCAGGGGGGGCCAGCGCTTCCGCCAAACCTTTCAAACTCGACGATTCCAAGGCTATTGCCCAGCAGATCTCGGGTATTGCCGCCGTTGCACCAAACGCCTCACGTTCTGCCCAGGTTATTGCCGGCAACCTGAATTGGTCGACAATGGTCACCGGCAGCACCAACGCCTATCTTTATGTACGCAATTGGTCCCTTGCCGAAGGAAGAGATTTCACAAAGAGCGAATTGCGCTCAGGAAAGGCGGTAGCCATCCTGGGAGCTACGGTAAAAAAGGAACTTTTCGGCAATCGTGATCCGTTGGGACAATCGATCAGATTCAACGGTATAACCTGCAAGGTGGTCGGCATTTTCCAGACTAAGGGACAATCCGGTGGAGGCAACGACCAGGATGACTTTATCCTGATACCGCTGCATACCCTGCAACGCCGTATCGCCGGTAATACTGATGTCAGTGCCATTTACGTCTCAGCCAAGGATGGCGTTTCCACCACCAAGATCAAGGAAGATATCGAACGGCTACTGCGGGAGCGGCGTCATATTGCATCCGGAGAGGCCGACGATTTCTTTGTCCGCGACATGCAGGAGATCATGACGACACTGACTGGGACAACCAGGATACTCACCACTCTGCTCGGAGCCGTGGCAGCGGTCAGCCTGCTTGTCGGTGGAATCGGCATTATGAATATCATGTTGGTTTCGGTTACCGAGAGGACCCGCGAAATTGGTATACGGCTGGCTATCGGGGCTATGGAAAAGAATGTCCTCCTGCAGTTCCTTGTGGAATCCGTTGTCCTTTCCTGTTTCGGAGGTCTTTTCGGTATCGTCTTCGGTTTGGGAGCAGCTGCAGTAGGTGCCGGCGCTATGGATATGCCTTTTATCTTCAATCCGGGAATCGTGGTCGTCGCCTTTCTTTTTTCAGGCGCGGTCGGCATAATCTTCGGTTTCTTTCCTGCCCGTAAAGCGGCCAGGCTCGATCCGATAGAGGCGCTTCGCCACGAATAAACCTATCCTTGATCCAGTTAAGAATTCAGAGTTGGACAAACATTCAGCTCTGCCTGCCATCGATTCGAAACTTGCTGATAATTTTCAGAAGAAAAAGGCCGTCAACCGATTTTGAACGGTTGACGGCCTTTTGGCAGAGACTGAGGTACGGCCTGTCAGTATCCGTGGATCTTGTCCAAAATCTGTGGCACAATCATCGTGATCTCTGGTATGTAGGTAATAATACCCAGGAAGGTGAGAAGAACAAAGAGCCACGGCAAACAGGCCTTGATCGCCCAGCCCATACTCTTCCCGGTTATTCCCGAGATGACAAAGAGGTTCAATCCTACCGGCGGTGTCAGCATGCCGATCTCCATATTGACGACCATAATCACGCCCAAATGGACCGGATCAATCCCGAGTTTTACCGCGATCGGGAAAAAGATCGGGGCCATGATCAAAATGATGGCCGACGGTTCCATGAAGTTCCCGGCTGCCAGGAGGATCACGTTCACAACCAGAAGGAACATCCAGGGAGAAAATCCCGCCTGGACGATTCTCTCAGCAATATGATACGGGATGCGCTCGGTTGTCAAAACATGGGCAAAGAGCATAGCATTGGCAATGATAAAGAGCAGCATAATGCTGACCTTGGAAGCATCGAGAACGACCTTGTTGATCTCTTTATCCGTGATGATCTTCGGTAAGGTGCAAACGATCTCTCTGCCGTTTCGTATAAGCAAAGTCGAAAACGATTCGCCTTCCTTCCGCCACGGAACATGTTTCAAAGGCCCCATATCCCGGTAGCCCCAGATAGCGACACCAAAGGCATAGATAGCAGATACGGCTGCAGCTTCAGTCGGACTGGCGATACCGCCATAAATGGAACCCAAAACGATGACAATCAGCATCAGGCCGCCCGAGGCGCTGATCCCGGAAGTAATAATTTCGCCGAAACCGGCCCAGGGCTGACTGGGTATCTTTTTAATTCGTGCCACCAGATAGATGACAATCATCAGCATCAGACCCATCAACAGTCCTGGAAGGAACCCGGCTTCAAACATTCTTGCTGCGGAGACTTCGGTTGCAGCAGCATAGACCAGCATGACGATGGATGGTGGAATCAGGATTCCCAGAGTTCCCGCATTGCCGATAACACCTGCGGCTATTGATTCGGGATAGCCGACCTTGACCATACCACCTATGGTAATGGAGCCGATGGCTGCAACCGTTGCCGGAGACGAACCCGATACCGCCGCAAATATCATACAGGCCATGACCGAGGCCATTGCAATACCGCCTTGGATGAAACCGACCAGACTGAGTGCGAATCGAATAATACGCTTGGCAACACCACCCGTCTGTAGGAAAGAGGACGAAAGGATAAAAAACGGAATGGCCAGGAGCGTATAATGCTCGGAAACGGATGAAAATAATTTTAATGCGATCGACGCAAGAGAGTCGTGTGAAAACATCAGGATTGTTCCCACACTCGATAAACCCAAGGCAAAAGCTATGGGCATCCCAATGATCATGCAGCCGAACAGGAGGATAAATAAGGATGCGGTAGCCATTATATTACCTCCTCTTGAGTGATATCCTCAACAAGCTCCATGCTGTCCTTGGCTTCGTCGGCATGTTTGAAGGTATCGGCCTTGCCGGTGATGACCTCCCAGAAGATGACAAGAATCCGGATGGTCAAAAAGATATAGCCAATCAGCAGAATGCTGTGAGCCATCCAGACAGGTACCGG
>Ga0055450_10000094_pt1 | contig 14128 bp, 11 predicted proteins | sample China_Galinas_PW_5_FD_57740 | JGI IMG/M metagenome (GOLD analysis project Ga0055450, IMG submission 57740) | Wetland microbial communities from San Francisco Bay, California, USA, that impact long-term carbon sequestration - China_Galinas_PWC_D1 | ecosystem: Environmental > Aquatic > Marine >... | reverse complement strand
CGCGACGGCCGCCGCTTCGACATGTTCAAGTTCCGCTCGATGCGGGTCGCCGACGCGCCCGCCTCCGCCGGCGAAGCGCACGGCTCGACGATCGCTCCCGGCGGGGTCGAGGGCGAAGACCGCCGCACCGCGGTCGGCCGCCTGATCCGGCGCTACTCGCTGGACGAGCTGCCGCAGCTGTTCAACGTCCTGCTGGGCCAGATGAGCCTGATCGGCCCGCGCCCCGAGCGGCCCGAGTTCGTCGAGGTCTTCGACGAGGAGGTGCGCCGCTACTCGGACCGCCACCGGGTCAAGTCGGGCATCACGGGCCTCGCCCAGGTGAGCGGCTACCGCGGCAAGACCTCGCTCCCGGAGCGGGTCGAACTCGACAACTACTACATCCAGAACTGGTCGATGGGGATGGACCTGAAGATCGCCTTGCGGACCTTCTCGGCCGTCTTCGAGCCGGCCGAGTAGCCGGGTAGTCTCGGGACCAATGCTGAGCGAATCGGTACAGGGAGACTCGTCCGCCTCGGCGGGGACCACGCACCGCCGCCTCGCGGTCATCCTCTGGCGGCGCAAGTGGATCGTCGTCGCCACCTTCGTCGTGCTGACGGTGCTGGTCGCGGCGGTCTCGCGCTCCCTGCCCAAGGAGTACGAATCGACGGCGACGCTCTGGGTCACCCAGGCCGGCGGCTCGACCACCTTCGACTCCGTGCAGGCCGGCCAGGTGCTGGCCGGCACCTACGGCCAGGTCGCCGACAACCGGGCGCTCGCCGATCAGGTCGCGGACGACCTCCCGTTCGAGACCAGCGGCGAAGAGCTGCTCGAATCGATGAGCTTCTCCCCCGTCAACGAAACCCAGCTGCTGCAGATCTCCGCGACCGACGAAGACCCGGTGCGGGCGCGGCTGGTCGCCAACGCCTACGCGCGCACCTTCATCGACTACTCGCGCAGCGAACTCGGCGACGCGGTCAACGCCGAAATCACCTTCGCCGCGCGGGCCTCGACGCCGACCTCCCCGGTCCGCCCGCAGCCGATGCTCTACACGGTCGCCGGCGGGCTGATCGCGCTCCTGCTCGGGATGGCCCTGGCCGTGCTGGCAGAGATGCTCGACCGCCGGGTGCGCTCGACCGAGGAGCTCGAGGCGGTGGTCGGAGCGCCGGTGCTGGCCCGAATCCCGCGCGCCGGCCGCGACATCGAGACCCAGGCCGCCTTCGACGAGGCCTTCCGCCTGCTGCGCACCAACCTGCAGTTCCTCGAGCGCAACGGGGTCGGCCTGCGATCGCTGGCGGTGGTCAGCCCCTCGCCCGGCGACGGCAAGAGCACGGTCGCCTTCCGCCTCGCCCGCTCCTTCGCCGAATCGGACGTGCGGGTGATCCTGATCGAGGCCGACATGCGCCGCCCCAGCCTCGCCCAGCGCATGGGCCGGGGGGCGAGCGGCGGCGGCGGCAAACCGGGCCTCTCGGACTACCTGAGCCGCCGCGCCGATCTCCCTGCGGTGCTCGTCAGCACCGACCTCACCGCCCTCCAGTTCGTCCCCTCCGGGATCCTGCCCCCCTCCCCCTCGAGCCTGTTCAGCGCCGAGCGGACCCGGATCCTGCTCGCCGAGGCGCTCGAGCACGCCGACATGGTGATCGTCGACACCGCGCCGCTCTCGATCGGCGCCGAGGCGAGCACCCTCGCCGCCACCGCCGACGGCGCCCTGATGGTCGTCGACCTCGAGCAGTCGAACAAAGCCAACATCCGGCGCGAGCGCGAGCAACTCGGCGTCGTCCACGCCAACCTGCTCGGGGTCGCCCTCAACGGCGTCAAGAAGCTGCCCAGCGTCGAGCCGTACGGCTACGCCAACGGCCACCCGCTGAACGGCTCCGAGACGGCACCGAAGGGCGGCGGCCGCAGCCGACGACGCCGCAGCCGCGCCGAAGCCTGAGGCCGAGCCTGCCATGACGGCGAGGCTTCCCAACCGAGACGCGATCGTCTTCACCGGCGCCGCCGGGCTCGCCGCCCTGCTGGCGGTGGCCTGGGCGCTCGCCGCGTACGCGCTCGGCGTCACCGCCGCGATCGGGCTGGCGCTGGCGCTCGCCGTGGCGGCGCTGGTCGCCTACGCGCCGACCGCCGGCGTCTGCCTGGCCGTGCTCGCCGCTCCGGTCGACTACCTGGCGGCGGCCGGCAGCGGCGCCTCCTTCAGCCTCACGCCCTCGGAGGCGATCGTCTTCCTCACCGCCGCCTCGGCCGCGGTGCGGCTGGCGACGACGATCACCCTCTCGCGCATCCCGACCGCCCTCTACCTCTTCGGCGCCCTGGTCGTGATCAGCGTCGCCGGCTTCTTCGTCGCGGTCGAGACCTTCACCGTCACCCGCCTGGTGATCAACTGGATCGCCTTCGGCATCATCGCCCTCTACGTCTCCCAGCTGCGCCTCCGCGCGGCGCTGACGGTGGCGCTCAGCCTCGCGGTCTCCGGCGGCATCCTCGGCCTGATGTCGCTCGGCAACCTGAGCGAACTGGAATCCGTCGCCGGCGGCGCGATCGTCTCCGGCCGGGCCGCCGCCAGCTTCGCCCACCCGACCTCGCTCGCCCTCTTCCTGATGATGTCCTTCCCGCTCGCCTTCGCCTTCGGCCTGCGCGGGCCGCGCCGGCTGCGGCTCCCGATGCTGGGGATGGCGGCGCTCGGCCTCTTCGGCCTGGTCCTCACCCAGACCCGCGGCTCGATCATCGGCGCCGGCCTGGCCCTGGCCTGGATGATGCTCGCCTGGGCGCCGTTCCGCCGCCTCGCCCTCGCCGCGCTGGCGGTGATGGCCGCCCTCGTCGTCCTCAACGTCGGCTCGATCTCCAACAACAAGTCGGTCGACGTGGTCAGCGAACGCCTCTCGACGCTGACGCTCAACTCCGAGGGCGACCAGCGACTCGAAATCTGGGCCGCCGTCCCCCACATCGTCGCCGACCATCCGCTGCTCGGCGTCGGGCAGGGCAACTTCCCCGCGGTCTCCCCCTCCTACGGGGTCACCGACGTCGGCGGCATCCCCTTCGACCACGCCCACGACCTCTTCTTCAACGTCGCCAGCGAGCTCGGCCTGCCCGCCCTCCTCGTCCTCGTCCTGCTGATCGGCTCGCTCTTCGCCGCCTCCCACCGGGCACGGCGCGACCGGGCGGGGCCGGTCTACCCCTTCGCCGTCGCCACCTCGGCCTCGCTGCTCGGGCTGCTGGTCAACTCGGTCACCGAGTACCCGCTGCGCCAGAACCTGGTGATGACCTCGATCATGATCGTGATCGGCCTCCTGCTCGCCTTCGAACGGGCGAGCCGGGAGCCGGCGGGGGAAGGGCCCGCTCCTCAGCTGAAGAAGTAGAACCGCTCCTCGGCGCCCCGCACCGGCCGGCGGTCCTTGACCTCGATCACGCCGGCCTCCGCCAGCTTGCCGATGTGGTAGGCGACGATCCCGACGTACCAGCCCTTGACGCCGAACAGCCTGCTCATCTCGGTGGCCGACAGCGGCCGGCCGACCCGGCTGAGAGCTTCGATCACCGCGACCTGGACCGGGTGGACGAGACGGGGGACGAGCACCGCCCAGTCGAACTGTCGCTGCTCGTCCCCCACGCTCGCCGCGCCCTCCGCTCGGCCGTCGGACGGAGGGCAGTCGCTCGGGGTGGCGTCGGAGGATCCGCGGTACATGGCATTGCTCCACGGCTGCCGGGACCGGGCCGGGCTCACCGCCGCCGATTCGGACGGGTGGGCGGCGATCTATGCCGGTGGAGTAATGAGAAGGTTCCAGACGGGAACCTTCCGGTCAAAAAGGATCTGCGCTCTTGTCAGCGGATCCTGACGGTGGAACCGGCGCCGAGCGGGCGCGCTCGAAACCCCACTCGGCGACGACGTAGGAGCGAGCCTCCTCCCCGGAGGCGGCCTGCCGGTTGATCGACTCGGCCTCGATCTCCTGGATCCTCCGCCAGTGGCGGAGCTGCTCGTCGCCGAGCCGGCGGCGACCCTCCTCGTCGAGGTTGAACCAGCGCCAGGCGAGACAGACCTGCGGGTCGTCGCTGAGCTTGCCGGCGGCCAGAGCGGCCATGATCTCGGCCGTCGAGTGCTGGACGATCAGCCCGGCGGTCGCCTGACGTTCCTCGGCGGTCATCGCCTCCACCGCCTCCTCGCTGAACTCCGGCATCTCGACGGCGCGGTAGTAGTAGAGGTGGGCGTTGCGCCGCCTCTCGGTCCTGGCGATCTCGATCGAGCCGCCGCCATGCAGTTCCCTCAGGTGGTGGTGCACGTTCTGGCGAGACTCGCCGACCATCTCGGCGATGTCCTCGGCCGTGTAGACGCCTTCGTTGAGCAGCGTGAGGATCTCCACGCGCACCCGGTGGGCGAGCGCGTAGCTGACCCGTTCCTCGACGCTCTTGCCGCCCTGACCGGATCGTCTCGTCTTGGTCTTCACCCCTCTGCCCCTCCCTCAATCGACGCAGCTCCCACGCTCAGTCATGCCCGAGCATACGGGAACTCGCGGCCGACAGGAAACACCCGTCTATCAGGGGCCGCCCTTTACTGGATGACTCTTTAGCATTCGCGCCGCCCTCCCGGCATGCCGCCCCGAACCTGAGCGGGAGAGGGGGTGAGATGGGGATGAAGATCGCGAAGGCAGCACACGTGAGCGTGCAGAGCTACATGATCATGAAGAACGCCTGAGGCGTTCGAGCGGCAGCGGGACCGGACTCCGCCTCGCGAAGGCCGGCGAGGCCGGAGCCGGCCGCTGTCCGCCCGCCGGGGGCTTACTCGTTGACCTGGAGGGCGCGGGCGGCGTGGACGCCGAAGCGCTTCTTGTGGACCGTGCGGACCACCGAGCGGGTGGAGCGCTGCGGGGTCACCTTCACCTTGCAGCCCTTGAGACGGCGGAAGGAGCCGAGCCGGCGGTGGTAGCCGCCCTTGCGCGAGGTCATGATCGTGCGCCGCGCCTTGACCCGCTTGGAGCAGCCGCGCAGCCGCACTTCGAGGCGCTGGCGCTCGGCGCCCTGCCCGGTGAGGACGACGGTTTCGGTCTTGTTCGGGTTGACGTCGACCTCGACCGTGATCGGCCGCGGCGCCGCTTCGCCGTGCAGCTGGGCGCGGACCGCCTCGTACACGGGCTTGGGGCTGAAGTCGTTGCGGACCAGGCCCCAGTTGCCCTCGAAGTAGGTCGGGTCCGTGCCCCCGTCGCGCAGCTCGTAGAGGGTGGCGCCGTGGACGTAGTCGAGGGTGTCGAGGATCTGCAGCGCCTTCACCGTGTAGTCGGCCTGCTTGGCTTCGTCGACGCACCACTTGGCACCGGTGCAGGTGTCCCAGCCGAACTCGGTGACCCAGAGCGGCGTGCTGTCGCCGGCGGCCTGCTGCGCTTCGTGCAGCCATTCGATCCCGGGCAGGAAGGTGTACTTGACCCACTCGGACTTCCAGCGGTCGTAGGGGTCGCGCCACTCGTTGTAGGGGTGGGCGGAGATGCCGTCGAAGTAGCCCTTGATCCCCCGCTGGTACAGCGCGTCGAGGAAGGGGCGGTCGGCGGCGGCAAGCGATCCGGCCAGCACCGGGACCGAGGGGTTGCCGGCCTTCGCCGCCGGGTAGGCGGCCTTGAGCAGCGCCGCGTAGGCGCCGACCGGGTCCGGGGAGACCAGGAACCGTTCCAGGTTCGGCTCGTTCCAGACCTCGAGCGCGGCCAGGCTCGGTCCGTAGCGGGAGGTGATGAACCGCGCCGCGTCGGCGTAGTCGGCCGGGTTCTGCGGCGGGTAGTTCTGCACGTTGCGGTTCCACCAGGCGCCTTCGCAGCCCTGTTTCAGCGATTCGGGCGCCGAGGATGCCCAGCACGGCGTGGTCAGCAGGGTGGCGACGACCTTCAGCTTGCGGGCGGTCGCCTCCCGCATGAAGCGGTCGAGCTTGTCCAGGTACCAGCCGGTCATCTGACCCTTGCCGTCGCTTTCCAGCGAGCTCCAGCCGATGTCGACGCGGACGCTGTTGCCGCCCAGGTCCTTGATCATGTCCAGCTCGCGGTCCATCTCGTCGAGCGAGCGCTCGTACCAGAGCGAGTGGACCTGGAAGCCGACGTAGGGGGGCTGGGCGGCGGCCCGGGCCGGGGCCGCGGCGAGAGCCGCCAGCAGGGCCAGCAGGAAAGCGCAGGCGGCGAGCCGAATATGGGCGGAGAAGGTGGTTCGTGCGGGGCGTGAGTCGGTCATCACCCTCTCAGTCGGCCGCACCCGCGGTGACCTTCTCGGCCCCACCCCAGGGCTGGACACTTGTATGAGATCCCCGCCCTCTAGGCTGCCGCAATGAACCCCGACAACCTCCACGTCCTCGAGGTCTTCGAGCCCCAGGACGGGGGCGTGCCCGAACACGTGCTGCTGCTCGCCGAGGGCATGCTGGAGCGGGGCCACCGGGTCTCCGTCGCGGGCCGGCCCGACGCCGCCCCGCGGGCGGCGCTGGAGCAGATCGGGGTCGAGTACTTCCCCGTCCCCCTGACCGGGCGGCTACCGGACCCGGTCGCCGACCTGCGCGCCGGCAGGGAGCTGCTGCGGCTGGTCGGCACGGGCCGCTTCGACCTGGTCCACGCGCACGGCCAGAAGGCCGGGCTGCTGGCCCGCCTCGCGGCGCGCCGGCGCCGCGTCCCCTCGGTCTACACCCCCCACTCCTTCGTCTACTCCACGCAGCTGCTGCGGCCGCGGCGCAGCAGCCGGATCCGCTTCCTGGTCGGGCGCGAGCTGGAACGCCGGCTCGGCCGCCACACCGCCTTCGTCATCGTCGTCGCCGAGAGCGAAATGGAGCGGGCGCTCGCCGACCGGATCGCCGGGCCGACCCACCTGGTCGTCGTCCACCCCGGCGTCGCCCGCCGGGTCGAGGCCGACCCCGACCCCCGCCTGCGCGAGTTCCGCGGCGAGGGCCCGCTGCTCGGCTTCGTCGCCGGCCTGCGCGACCAGAAGGGGCTGCCCTTCCTGCTCGACGCGCTCGACCTGCTCGCCGCGGAGGGCGACCCGCTGCGCTTCGCGATCGTCGGCAACGGGCCGCTGCGCGACGAGGTGGCGGCGCGGCTCGAGGACCCCCGGCTGCGCGACTCGACGATCCTGCTCGGCTTCGAGGGCGACGCCTACCGCTACCTCGACTGCCTCGACGCCTTCGTCCTGCCCTCGCTCTGGGAGGGGCTGCCGATGGCGGTGCTGGAGGCGATGGCCAGCGGCCTGCCGGTCGTCGCCTCGGCGGTCGACGGCACCCCGGAGGCGGTCGAGGACGGCGTCACCGGCTTCCTCGTCCCGCCCGCGGAACCGGTGACCCTGGCCGAGCGCATGCGCGAGGTCGCCGGCGACGCCGAGCTGCGCGCCGCGATGGGCGAGGCCGCCCGCCGCGCCGCCGCCGAGCGCTTCGGGGTCGACCTGATGGTCGACTCGGTGATCTCCGTCTACCGCTCGGCGCTCGCCGGCGGCGAGCGAACCGGCAGCTAGACCGGCCGCCATGGAGGCCCGCTCGATCACCCACAGCGTCCCCTGGACCTTCATCACCTTCGGCGCGACGAAGGTGATCTCGCTGCTGACCACGATCGCCCTCGCCCGCCTGCTCAATCCCGCCGACTTCGGCCTGATGGCGCTGGCGGTGCTCGCCTTCGGCGCGCTCGGCCTCTTCCAGGACCTGGGCCTCGGCGCCACCCTGGTCCTGCGCCAGGACTACACCGAGAAGCAGATGGGCACGATCCTCTCGCTGCTGATCGCCACCGCGATCGGGGTCGCCCTGCTCGTCACCGCGCTCTCGCCGCTCGCCGCCGAGTTCTTCGACGAGCCGCGCCTGACCTCGATCCTCCCGGTGCTCTCGACCTCGTCGCTGTTCTCCACCGTCGCCTGGTTCTACGAGTCGATGATGCAGCGCGAGATGGACTTCCGGCGCCGCTTCGTGGGGCAGATGTCGCTGGCGCTCGGCTTCACCGCGATCTCGATCCCGCTTGCCGTCGCCGGCGCCGGGATCTGGGCGCTGGTCGTCGGCCAGGTGGCCAGCACCGTGATCTACTCGGCGGTCTACCTGATCATCGCCCCCCACCGGATCGTGCCCAGCTTCAGCCTGGCGACCGCGCGCGACGTCTTCGCCTCCGGCCGCGGCTTCCTCGGCCAGGGCATGCTCGCCTGGCTCAGCGAGAACATCGACTACCTGGTCGTCGGCCGCATCCTCGGCAGCGTCCAGCTCGGCTTCTACTCGATGGCCTACCGGCTCGGTGAGCTGACCCACTTCGGGATCGCCGACCCGGTCGCCAAAGTGACCTTCCCCGCCTTCGCCAGGAAGCGGCTCGAAGGGGAGGACATCACCGAGACCTACCTCTCCGCCCTGCGTCTCGTCGCCCTCGCCGCCTGCGTCGTCGGCGCGATCCTCAGCGGTGCCGCGGCGCCCTTCACCGCTGCCGTCTTCGGCCCGAACTGGCTGCCGATGATCGGCCCCCTCGCGGTGCTCGGGATCTGGTCCGCCGTCGTCCCGATCGAGGTGACGATGGGCTGGCTGCTGAACTCGACCGGCTACGCGGGCAGCCTCGGCATCCTCACCGCGATCGTCCTCGTCTTCACCACGCCGGCGCTGATCGTCGCCGCCGGGATCGGCGCCACCGCGGTCTCCTTCGTGATCCTGGCCCAGGCGCTGGTGATGATCCCGCTCTCGAGCCACCTCGCCCACCGCCGGCTCGGCCTGCACCTGCTCAGGCACCTGGGTGCCGTGGCCCCGATCGCGATCGCCGCCGCTGCCGCCTGGGGCGTCTCCCGCCTGCTCGCCGATGCGACCGATCACCTCAACCCGATCCTCTCCCTGATCCTCAGCGCGGTGCCGGCCTTCTGCGCCTACGTGGCGACGGTCGCCCTGATCGACCGGACCACCTTCGCGCTCGCCCTGCGCACGGCAAAGCGCCTGCTCGGCCGGGAGATGCCGCCCACCCCGCCCGAGATGATGCTCGACTCAACCCGCGGCTGAGCGCGGCCGACAACAACCCCCAGACCCCGCAGAGGAGCACCGCCGCGATGCCCGAGATCTCCGTCGTCATCCCCACCCACAACCGCTGGTCGCTGCTGCGCCGGACGCTGGCGGGGGCGCTCGCCCAGGAGGACGTCGACCTTGAGGTGATCGTCGTCGACGACGGCTCCGAGGACGGCACCCACGAGCGCCTGCAGGCGATCGCCGACCCGCGGCTGCGGGTGCTGCGCAACGAGACGCCGAAGCGCGTCGCGGGCGCCCGCAACTGCGGGATCGAGGTCGCCGCCGGCGAGTGGATCGGGTTCCTCGACGACGACGACCTCTGGGCGCCGCGCAAGCTGCGCACCCTGCTCGACGCGCCCGGCGCGGGCGAGGCCGCGGTGGTCTACTCGGCGATGGTCGCGATCGACACCGAGCTCGACGTGCTCGGCGTGCAGGAGGCGCCGGACCCGGCCGGGATGATGGACGAGATCCTCTGCCGGCAGGCGATCCCCGGAGGCTGCTCGAACCTGATCGCCCGCACCGAGCTGGCCCGCGGGGTGGGCGGCTTCGACACCGAGCTGCGTGTCGCCGAGGACTGGGACATGTGGATCCGGCTGCTGCTCGCCGGCGAGGGCCGCGCCGCCCGCAGCCCCCAGTACCTCTACGGCTACCTCCAGCACGGCGTCAGCTCGGTCCTGCTCAACAAGGACGTGATCGAGGCCGACTACGAGCGGATCGAGGCCAAGTACGCCGAGGAGCGCCGCGCCCGCGGGGTCGAGATGGACATGCTCAACATCTCGCGCTGGCTGGCCAGCAACTTCCTCCGCGCCGGCGACCGCCGCGGCGCCGCGCGGCTCTACCTGCGCGGCGCGCGGGAGCACCGCAGCGCCGGCAACCTGGCGCGGGCGGCCGCCGCGCTGCTCGGCGAGGGGGCGATGGCGATGCTCTCGCCCAGCCGTCGAGGGCGCCTCCCCTCCCCCGGCTGGCTCGACCTCTACCGGCCCGGGGGCCGGCTCGACTCGCTCGCCGCCTCGCTCGGCGAGGGCGGCGCCGCCGCCTGAGCGTCCCGCCGCGCCGCCGCGAAGAAGGCGCGCATCGCCGCCTCGTCCTCGCGGTCGAGCCCGCGGCGCACCGAGTGGATCGCCAGCACGCCGTCGGCGAGGACCCGCTCCTTGGCGACCGGGGTGTATTTGCTGGCGACGGCGAAGCTCTCGCCGGGGCCGCCCAGCGAGCCGAGCCGCATCCCGTTGGCGAGGACCACCATCGAGAGCCAGAAGTCCTCGCCGAGGGGCGTCCACCAGGGCGCGCCCCAGTCGAGGTCCCCCGCGGCGGCGATCGCCTCGACCGCGCGGCCGGAGACCGCATAGATGCCGCCGTGGATCTTCGCCCCGTCGTAGCCGCCGGCGCGCGCCCGCCGCATCAGCTTCCGCGCCGGCCGGCTCCAGCGTTCGGTGTGCGGGAGCACCCAGCGGTCCCATTCGAAGTCCTCGGGGGCGCCGTCCATGCGCACCCGGAAGGTGCCCGCCATCCCGGTCTCCGGCTCGCGCCCGAACAGCTCGGCGGCGGCGGCGACCGGGCTGGAGCCGGTGACCAGCGCGTCGGTGTCCATCTTGATCAGCACCTCGAAGGAGTAGCGCTCGTGGGCGAAGCGGATCCCGTCGGCGACCACCGGGTAGTTGTTGGGCGGGCCGCCGCTGGGCAGCCGGCGGCGCACCACCTCGACCTGCGGGAACTCGGCGCGGACGCGCTCGCGCCGGCAGTCGGTGCTGTCGTCGTCGACGACGATCGCCTTCACGTCGTCGCCCTCGTAGCGGAGGATGCTCTCCAGGGTGTCGCGCAGCGGCTCCCAGTCGCCCGGCCCGGCCGGGACGATGTAGACGCCGCGGTAGGGGGCCCTCGGCGGCCCGGGCGGGGGCGGCGCCGAGGATTCGGCCCGGGCGGCGCGGTGGGAGCGCAGCGCGGTGAGCGGCACCCTGCGCATCCGGTAGCCGGCCGAGAGCACGTTGCCGAGCGCGGTCCCCTTGCGCAGGCGCAGCAGCAGCCCCTGCTCGCTGGCGCGGCGCAGCCCGCTGGCGTCCGCCTCCTTGGCCGGCTCTCCATGCGGGGGGCGCATGCGCGGCCACAATAACAACGCGGAGATACACTGCCCCCGCATGCGGCGCCTCCTCCTCGCCTTCGAGCCCCCGGACGGAGGAGTGGCCGAGAACGTCGCCCAGCTCGCCCTCGGGCTGCCCCGCCACGGCTGGGAGCCGGTCGTCGCCGGACCCCACGAGGCGAGCATCTACGGCCGCCTGGAAGAGGCCGGCGTCGAGCTGCACCGGGTCTCGCTGACCCGCGGCCTCGGCGATCCCCGCGCCGCGGCCGGCGCGCTGCGCGAGCTGCGGGCGCTGATCGGCGACGGCGGCTTCGAGCTGGTCCACTCCCACTCCTCCAAGGCCGGCGCCCTGGCGCGACCGGCGGCCCCCCGCCGCCTGCCCTCCGTCTACACCCCGCACTGCTTCGCCTTCGTCGGCGACGTCGACCGCGCCCAGCGGGCCCTGGCGCTCGGGGTCGAGCGGCTGCTCGGCCGCCGCACCGACGCGATCGTCTGCGTCTGCGACTGGGAGCGGAGGCTCGCCGAAGAGCGCCACATCGCCCCCTCGGGGCGGCTGCGCCGCGTCTACAACGGCGTCCGCCCCTGCCCCGACGCGGCGCCCGACCCGGGCCTGCTGGAGCTGCGCGGCGACGGCGTCCTGGTCGGCGCGATCGCCGTCATGCGGCGCCAGAAGCGGCTCGACCTGCTGATCGAGGCGACGCCCTCGATCCTCGCCGCCGACCCCCGGGCGCGGGTCGCGATCGTCGGCAACGGGCCCGAGCGCGAGCGCCTGCTCGCCACCGCGGCGGGGCTCGGCCTCGACCGCGAGCCGCGCTTCCGGATCCTCCCCTTCGAGGGCACCTCGTGGCCCTACCTGGCAGCGCTCGACGTCTTCGTCCTGCCCTCGGCCTGGGAGGCGTTCCCGATCGCGGCGCTGGAGGCACTCGCCTGCGGCGTGCCCCAGGTCGCCACCGACGTCGGCGGCAGCGGCGAGGCGGTGGCCGAGGGCGAGACCGGCCTGCTGGTCGAGCCGCGCGCCGAGCAGCTGGCGGACGCGACGAGCGCGCTGCTCGCCGACCCGGCGCGGCGGCGGTCGATGGCCGAGGCCTCGCGCCGGCGCCACGCCGAGCGCTTCACGATCGAGCGCATGGTCGCCGAGACCGCCGCGGTCTACGACTCGCTGCCGGCGGCGCGGGGCTAGGCGATGCGCGTCCTGGAGATCTGCGAGCCGCCCGACGGCGGCGCCGCGCTCAACGCGACCGAGCTGGCCCTGGGGCTGCCGGGGCGCGGCCATGAGGTCGAGTTCGCGGGACCGCCGCAGGCGCGCCAGTACGGCGAGCTGGAGGCGGCCGGGGTGCCGGTCCACCGCCTGCCGCTCGCCCCCAGCTTCTTCAACAGCCGCGACGACGCGCGGGCGCTGCGGGCGATCCGCGGCCTGCTGCGCGGCGGCCGCTTCGACCTCGTCCACCTGCACTCGGCGAAGGCCGGCGTGCTCGGCCGGCTCGCCGCCGCCCGCGGCGGCCCCCGGGTCGTCTACACCCCGCACTGCTTCCCCTTCATCGGCGACCTCTCGCGGCTGCGCGTCGGCGTCGCCACCGCGATCGAGCGCGGCCTGGCGCGCTTCGCCGACGCGATCGTCTGCGTCTGCGAGTGGGAGCGGCGGATCGCCCTGGAGCGGCGGATCGCGCCGCCGGGGCGGCTGCGGACGATCCACAACGGCAGCGACCCCTGCGACCCGGCGACGATGCCCGATCCGCGGCTGGCGGCGCTCGGCGCGGGCGGCCCGGTGGTCGGCGCGATCGCCGTCATGCGCCGCCAGAAGCGGCTCGACCTGATGGTCGAGGCGGCGCCAGCGATCCTCACCGGCGACCCCCGCGCCCGGGTCGCGATCGTCGGCAACGGCCCCGACCGCACGGCGCTGGAGGCGCAGGCGGCGAGGCTCGGCCTCGACCGCGAGGAGCGCTTCCTGATGCTTCCCTTCGAGGGCTCCTCGGCCCGCTACCTGGCCGCGCTCGACCTCTTCGCCCTGCCCTCGGAGTGGGAGGCGTTCCCGATCGCGGTGCTGGAGGCGCTCGCCTGCGGCGTGCCCCAGGTCGCCACCGACGTCGGCGGCACCGGCGAGGCGGTGGCCGAGGGCGAGACCGGCCTGCTCGTCCCGCCGCGCCGGCCCGACCTGCTGGCCGCGGCGGCGCTGGAGCTGCTCGCCGATCCCGGGCGGCGGGATGAGATGGCGGCCGCGTCGCGAACCAGGCACGAGGAGCGCTTCCGCTCCGAGCTGATGGTCAACCGCACGATCGATCTCTACGAGGAGCTGGTCGCCGGCCCGGGCGGGAGGCAGCCGGATGCCGCCTGAGGTCTCGGTCGTCGTCCCCACCCACAACCGCCGGGACCTGATCGCGCCGACCCTGGCCGGGGCGCTGGGCCAGGAGGACGTGGAGCTGGAGCTGATCGTGGTCGACGACTGCTCGCCCGACGGGACCGCCGAGCGGCTGCGGCGGATCGACGAGCCGCGGCTGCGGGTGATCCGCCACCAGACCAACCGGCGCCAGGCGGCGGCGCGCAGCACCGGGATCGAGGCCGCCCGCGGCGAGTGGGTGGCGATGCTCGACGACGACGACCTCTGGGCGCCGCGCAAGCTGCGCGACCAGCTCGACGCGGCGCTCGCGGCCGGCGCCGACCTCGCCTACAGCACCGCGCTCGTCCTCGACCAGGACCTCGAGCCGGTCGGCGCCTTCTACCCGCCGGGCCCCGACGAGCAGCCGCGCCGCATCCTCGAAAGCTCCTCGCTGCCGGCCGGCTCCTCCAACCTGCTGGTCCGGCGCGAGCTGCTGGAGGCGGTCGGCGGGCCCGATTTGAGCCTCGACCCGCTCTCGGACTGGGACCTCTTCATCAGGCTGCTGCTGAACGGCAGGCCGGCGGTGCGCGAGCAGCCGGACGTCGGCTACGTACTGCGCGCGGGCAGCATCAGCGCCGCCAAGATGGACGAGCACTTCGCCGAGCTGGAGACGATCGAGCGCCGCTACCGCGAGCAGCGCCGGCGGGCCGGCGCCGAGCTGAACGGGGTCGAGTTCTCGCGCTGGCTGGCCGGCGGGCTGCGCCGCGGGGGCAACCGCCGCGACGCCGCACGCGCCTACCTGCGCGGCGCCCGCCGC
>Ga0055450_10000093_pt1 | contig 14155 bp, 13 predicted proteins | sample China_Galinas_PW_5_FD_57740 | JGI IMG/M metagenome (GOLD analysis project Ga0055450, IMG submission 57740) | Wetland microbial communities from San Francisco Bay, California, USA, that impact long-term carbon sequestration - China_Galinas_PWC_D1 | ecosystem: Environmental > Aquatic > Marine >... | reverse complement strand
GCGGCCCGTTCAGCCACGGCGAGGTGGTGTTCGAGGGCTGCCGGGTGCCGGTGTCGAACCTGATCGGCTCTGAAGGCGCGGGCTTCCTGCTGGCCCAGGAGCGCCTTGGGCCCGGGCGCATCCACCACTGCATGCGCTGGATCGGTCTGGCCGAGCGGGCCCTCGACCTCCTCTGCCGGCGCGCGGCGAGCCGCGAGATCGCGCCGGGCAAGCCGCTCGCCACGCGCCAGGCGGTGCAGCACTGGATCGCCGAGAGCCGGGCCGAGATCGACGCCGCGCGGCTGCTGGTGCTCGACGCGGCGCGGGCCGTCGATACCTACGGCGCCCGCGGCGCCCGGGTCCAGATCTCGACCATCAAGTTCTTCGTCGCCGACATCCTCCAACGGGTCACCGACCGGGCGATCCAGGTCCACGGCGGCCTCGGCGTCACCGACGACACGGTGCTGTCCTTCATCTACCGCCACGAGCGGGCGGCGCGAATCTACGACGGTCCCGACGAGGTGCACAAGAACGTGGTGGCGCGCAAGGTCCTGCAGCGCTACGGGCTGGAGGGCTGAGGACGATGTCGGATCGTCCGGATGGATCCTCCGCTGGGAAGGCCGCGCTCGATCGTCCCGGTCCGGTCCGCGCGGGCGAAGAGCTGGATCTGGCGGCCCTCCGTTCCTACCTGGCCGAGCACCTGGAGGAAGCTCTCGCCCGATCTCTGGACCAGGCCCGGGACCAGCGGCTGTCCGAGTGGTCGAGCGTCCGGGTGACTGCGGAGGCGCTGGCCGGCATGGAGGTGGCCCAGTTCCCGTCCGGCTACTCGAACCTCACCTACGCGGTGCGCATCCCGGGCGCCTCCCGGCAAGAGCGCCCCTTCGAGCTGGTGCTGCGGCGGCCGCCGTTCGGCTCGGACGTCCGGGGCGCCCACGACATGGGCCGCGAGCACCGCATCCTCTCTCGCCTCGCCGGGGTCTATCCGAAGGCGCCGCGGCCGGTCCTGTTCTGCGATGACCCGGAGGTCCTCGGGGCGCCCTTCTACCTGATGGAACAGGTCCGCGGGATGATTCTCCGGGGCGGCGCCGAGGCAGCCGGGACGATCGAGCTCGACGCCACTGGCCGCCGTCGGCTGACCGAGGCCTTCGCCGACGCCTTCGCCGAGCTCCACGCCGTCGACCTCGAGGCCGCCGGCCTCGACGACCTGGGACATCCGGAGGGCTACGCCGAGCGCCAGGTCCGCGGCTGGACCGAGCGCTATCTCGCCGCCAAGACCGACGAGGTCGCCGAGATCGAGCGGGCGGCCGCGTGGCTGGCCGGGCACCTGCCGCCCGAGCTGTCCGAGGACGAGGGAGCCGCGGGGGCCGCCCTGATCCACAACGACTTCAAGCTCGACAACCTGGTGCTCGAGCCGCCGTCCGGGCCCGCGGCGCCGACGCGCATCGTCGCCGTCCTCGACTGGGAGATGGCGACGGTCGGCGACCCGCTCATGGACCTGGGCTCGAGCCTCGCCTACTGGGTGGCGGCCGACGACCCGGTGGCCCTGCGCCACTCGGCCGTGCCTCGGCTCACCGCCGAGCCGGGGAGCCTCTCGCGCACCGAGCTGGTCGAGCGCTACGCGGCGGCCAGCGGCCGGACGATCGCCGACCCGGTGCCCTACTTCGTCTACGGCCAGCTCAAGCTCGCCGGCATCCTCCAGCAGATCTACCTGCGCTACCGGCGCGGCGTCACCTCCGACCCGCGGTTTGCGAACCTGCCGCCGCTGATCCGCGCCTGCGGCGAGGCGGCCGAGCGCGCCATCGAGAGCGGCCGGATCGACCGCCTGACCTCCTGACGGCGTCGGGCTGCACTCTGAACGGGAAAGGGCGGCGGGAGCCGATCCACGGAGCGGAACCGGAGAGCGAGAGGGAAAGCACCATGAGCGAGACGACCTACACCCCGACCGAGCGGAGCGCCCTGCGCCGGGGCAAGGAGCTGGGCAGCCACGACCGTCGCCAGGTCCACGCGATCCTCGACGAGGGCCTGGTCTGCCACGTCGGGTTCGCGGTCGACGGCCGGCCGTTCGTCATCCCCATGGGCTACGCCCGCGACGGCGAGCGTCTGCTGCTCCACGGCGGCGTCGCCAGCCGGCTGCTGAAGCACTTGCGCTCGGGCGCCGAGATCTGCGTGACCGTGACTCTGCTCGATGGCCTGGTGGTCGCCCGGAGCGGCTTCAGCTCGTCGATGAACTACCGCTCGGTGGTGGTCTTCGGCCGCGGCCGGCCGATCGAGGACGAGGCGGAGAAGGCGCGGGCCCTCGACGTCCTCGCCGACCACCTGATGCCGGGCCGCTCGCGGGAGTACCGCGACCACCTCCCCAAGGAGCTCGAGGCCACGGAGGTGGTCGAGGTGCCGATCGAGGAGGCGACCGCCAAGCAGCGCAGCGGCCCGCCCCACGACCTGGAGAAGGACCTCGAGCTCGACGTCTGGGCCGGTGTGCTGCCGCTCACCCTGACGCCGGGAGCCCCCCGGCCCTCGCCCGACCTGCCCGACGGCATCGACGTGCCGCCGTCGATCCGCCGGTGGCGCCGGGGCGACGGCTGAGCGTTTACCGCTCCAGCCTCCTCTGAAACCAGATGACCAGTCCGACCAGCAGAGCGGTGACGGGGATCGCCACCGCCAGGCCCCACCCCTCCTCCACCGCCCGCAGGACGGGCCGCCCCACCAGGTACCCCAGGCAGACCAGCAGACCGACCCAGCTCAGCGCCCCGAGCAGATCGGACACGGCGAACCGGGACCAGCGCATCTTCATCGCCCCGGCAAAGAAGTAGCCGACCGTGCGCAGCCCGAAGGCGTAGCGCAGGAAGAACACCGTCTTCTTGCCGTGCTCGGCGAAGAAATGCTCGAGGGTGCGCACACGCTCCTCGCCCAGCACGGGGCGGCCGCGGAAGGTGAAGCGGTAGGGGTCGTGCACCAGCCGGCCGATCCAGTAGACCGCCTGGTCGCCGACCACCGTACCGACGACCCCGGCCGCCGCGACCGCCAGGGGCCCCAGCGGGAATCGGGGTCCGGCCGACAGGACCGCGAAGCCGACGATGATCACCTCGCCCTCGAGGAGCGAGCCGCTGGCCAGGAGAAACCAGAGCGCTGCTTCGGCGGTCCACATGAGGGCGTGAGTCTAGCAACTGGCCGGCGACCCGGTCGCGCGTCGGACGCCGCGCCGCGCCGGACGTGCTTTCTGCCTGACAGGGCCGTCGGACAGGTGACCACACGCCGGCGGCCGCACCGCGACATCAACTCCGAAGCTCCTCCGATATCGGCAGATCCGCTCACTCTCCAGACTGGAGTCGTCACTTGGTTGAACCGATTCCGAGGAGCGAGACATGAATCCGAAGAGCCATCAGAGCACCCTCCGAGCGGCCGTCGTGCCGACCGTCGCCCTCCTGTTGCTCACCCTGCTCGCGGCCGGCGCCGCCGCCGCGGCACCGATCCATCACACGTCCGACCCGATCCCGGGGCAGTACATCGTCACCCTGGCCCACGGGGTCGCCCGCGGGCCGGCCCAGGGCGTTCTCGACGGGCCGAGCGTGCCCGAGGTCGCCCAGGGCATGGCCATGGCCTACGGCCTCCGGCTCGGTCACCGCTTCGAGCACGCCACCCAGGGCTTCGTCGCCCGCACCGACGCGAACGGCGCCCGGCGCCTGGCGGCCGATCCGCGGGTGGCGTGGGTCGAGGAGGACGCCCACGTCCACGCTTCCGGTGTCCAGATGGATCCGCCGTCCTGGGGCCTCGACCGCATGGACCAGCGCTCGGCGGCCCTCGACGGCGCCTTCCGCTTCAGCACCGACGGCGCCGGCATCCACCTGTTCGTGATCGACACCGGTCTGCGCACAACCCACGCCGAGTTCGCCGGCCGGGTGGACACCGCCGACTCCTACAGCGCGCTCGCTGACGGCGGCGTCGAGGACTGCAACGGCCACGGCACCTTCGTCACCGGCATCGCCGCCGGCACCACCTACGGCGGCGCCAAGGGCGTCACCATCCACCCGGTCCGCGTGCTCGGCTGCGACGGCGCCGGTGCGCTCTCCGACGTCATCGCCGGCGTCGACTGGGTCACCTCCGCTGTCGAGGCCCACCAGAAGGGCAGCCCCAAGGCACGCTGGCGGGGGGTGGCCAATATGAGCATCGAGGCTCCCGCCTCCCTGACCCTCGACCGCTCGGTCGAGCGCTCGATCCTCGCCGGCGTCACCTACGTGGTCGCCGCCGGCAACGACGGCGCCGACGCCTGCCTGAGCTCGCCGTCGCGGATCGACGACGTGCTCACCGTGGCCGCCACCGACGAAGCCGACCGGCGCCCCACTTGGTCCAATGTCGGCCCCTGCGTCGATCTGTTCGCCCCCGGCGTGCAAGTGACTTCGAGCTACTCCCGGAGCGACACCGACCAGGCCACTGGCAGCGGGACCTCGATGGCCGCCCCCCACGTGGCCGCGGTCGCCGCTCTGTTGCTGGCCGCCAACGACTGGGCGACGCCGGCCGACGTCCACCGGATGATCGTCGACGGCGCCACGGTCGGCGCGGTCGTCGACCCGGGGGACGGCACCCCGAACCGGCTGCTCTACTCCGCCTTCCAGACCGACAGCACCGACGATCCGCCGTCGGCCGTTTTCACGGCGAGCTGCCGCAACCAGCAGCGCGACTGCGTCTTCGACGCCTCGGCGGCGACCGACGACGCGGGGCTCGCCTCCTACGAATGGAGCTACGGCGACGGCACCGGCGAGGTCGGCCGGTCGAAGACCCGCCACCACTACCCCAAGGACACGCCGGGCCCCTACACGGTGACCCTCACCGTCACCGACACGGCCGGCCAGACGGCGAGCGTCACGCAAGAGATCGGAACCTACTGGTACTGAGGCGTCTCTTCGGAACCCTCTCAGCACGAGGGTTTGGCCGCCCGCCTAGCCATGGGTTCAACGGCGGGCGGCCACTTTTTCACCGATGCGAATTCAACGAAATCCAGACGAGCAAGTCCCTCGCGACAGGCGACACACTCGCCGCTCCGATCGACCCTGACGATCCTCTGGTTCCCTCCTCCATCCCACCGACCCCCGTCTCACCCCCAGGGGGAGAAGGGGGCGCCCCCAACCGGAGCGTGCCGTGACGGAACCGCCAGCGAGGCATCGGAGCCGATCGAGCCACGAGCTCGCCGCGTTGGGTTGCCTACTTCATGGAGCTTCGTGATGCCAGGTCCTTCACCTCGTACACCGTGCCGGCGCGAATCACCGTCTCCACCGTCCGGAACGCCGACGCCGACTCGGTCGGGTCGGCTGCGAGGACCAGGAGGTCGGCTGCCTTGCCCGGCTCCACCGTCCCGGTCTCCTGCTCGAGGCCCATCGCCATGGCGCCGCCCCGAGTCGCCGCCACCAGCACGTCCATCGGGCGAAGACCCGCCGCCTCCATCGCTTCCATCTCGGCGTAGACCGACGGGCCGTGGAGGGTCAGCGGGTTGCCCGCGTCGGTCCCCATGGCCACAGGAATCCCGGCCTCGTGGACAGCTCGGAGGTTCTCCGACTCGATCCTCTCGCGCTGCGCGAGCGACCGCTCCCGGGCCGCGAGCCGGCCGGCGGTGAGCCCGTCGGCGCGGACGCGCTCGCCCATCTCCGCGGTGCGGGCGATCCGCTCGCGGGTCGCCGGGTCGACACAGCCGTGGGGATCGTCGATCTCCGGCACCTCGCCCTCGAACGCCGCCCGGTCCATGCGTACATAGCCGCGGGCCACGGTCAGGGTCGGGCAGTAGATCGCCCCGGCCTCCCGGGCCAGGTGCAGGAACTCGTCGTCCACCGGACGGTCGCCGACGCTGTGGACCAGGAGCTTCGCCCCGGCCCTGAGCGCCGTCTTGGCGAGCTCGAGGCTGGTGGCGTGGACGATCAGGGGCAGGTTCGCCCGCGCCGCCTCCTCGCCGGCCTTGCCCACCAGCGCGGCCATCTCCTCGGAGGAGCGCTCGTCGGTCGGGATGTACCAGACCTTCACCGCGTCGGCGCCCCGCTGCTCGAGGTAGGTGACCTGGTCACGGACCCCGTCGAGATCGGCCAGGTAGAGGAACTGGCGCTCGGCCGGCAGGTTGAGCCAGAAGTCCCAGGTCGAGAGCAGCGGACCCGCGACCCGGACCCGCGGCGCGCGAGACACCGTCTCGGCGCGTCGGGGCAGGTCGAAGGTCCAGGGGTAGCCGCCGACGTCGAACACCGAGGTCGTTCCCGAGCACAGGTGCGCGTCGAAGAAGCGCTCGGCGTGGGTTTCGAGCCGCTCCTCGACCGACGCGTACGGGTAGAGGTCGCGCACGTCGAGGCTGTCCGGCCGCCCGTCGGCCCAGCCCGTCTGAGAAAAGTGGACGTGGGCGTCCACCAGGCCGGGTGTAATCCAGCGTCCGGCGACGTCGATCCGGGTCGTCGGATCCGGGAGCGGACAGTCCTCCTCCGCTCCGACGCAGGCGATCCGGCCGTCCCGGATCACCACCACCGCGTCGGGTCGCGGTGAGGCGCCGGTGCCGTCGACCAGAGTGCCGCCGACCAGGGCGACGGCGGGAGATCGCGGCGCGACGGCGGCTCCGGTGGGCGGCGCGAGGGTCCCGAGGAAGACGATCAGGGCGGCGGCGAAGAGGAGGCTCTTGGTCATGGCGCGGGCAGTCTATCCCGGCGCGGCGGAGCACACGGCTCGGTTCTTGCACTCTGTCGGCGGGTGAGTCGGCTGGTGAACCGCCCGGCACCCCGGGCCCGATCTCTACCCCGATGATGACCATGCTCGCGCCCCCGACAAGTGTCCCCGCCCTCCCGGACGAGCTCGTGAAGCAGCAGAAGGTGCTCGTGGTCGACGATCACGACTCCATGCGCCGGGCGCTTTCCGAGCTGATCGATCTCCAGCGGGACCTGTCGGTGTGCGCTGCCGCGGCGACGGCGGAGGACGCGATCCGGGCCCTGGAGGAGTGCCGGCCGGACGCGGCGGTGGTCGACGTCTCGCTCCCCGGAATGAGCGGCATCGACCTCACCCGGCTGCTCCATGCGCGCTGGCCCGACCTGCCAGTCGTGGTGATTTCGAGCTATCCCGCGGAGCGCTTCGAGCGGGCGGCCCTCGACGCCGGCGCGCACGCCTACCTGGTCAAGCGGAAGGCGGCAGTACAGCTGATCCCGGTCCTCCGCGGGGGCCTCGGCAGCGGGCGGCGTGCTAAATTCGCCCCCGATGATCGCCCGGGTCTTGACCGAGGATGAACGGCGCCTGGTCGCCGATGAGCGCCAGGCGCTGGCCGACCTGCGCGTGGCCCTGGCAGACCTCGACGCCTCCCGCGAAGACCTCGCGTCTCTCGACCGCTCGCTCGGCCAGCTCGACGAGCTCTTTCTGCTGGTCGTGGTCGGCGAGTTCAACGCCGGCAAGAGCGCCTTCGTCAACGCCCTGCTCGGCCGTCGGCTGCTCGACGAGGGGGTGACCCCGACGACCGCGGGCATTCACCTGGTCCGCCACGGCGACGAGTCCGTCCAGCACCCTGCCAGGCGCACCTTCGAGGAGGTCACCGCGCCGGTCGAGCTGCTGCGTGACGTCAACGTCGTCGACACGCCCGGGACCAACGCCATCCAGCGCGAGCACGAGGCGCTGACCCGCGACTTCATCCCCCGCTCCGACCTGGTGCTGTTCGTGACCTCGGCCGACCGGCCGTTCACCGAGTCCGAGCGCTCGTTCCTCGAAACCATCCGGGACTGGGGCAAGAAGATCGTCGTCGCGGTCAACAAGATCGACATCTTGGACTCGGACGAGGACGTCGAGCGGGTCGTCGCTTTCGTCGCCAAGGGCATCCGCGAGCTGCTCGGCCGCGAGCCCGAGATCTTTCCGGTCTCGGCCCGGCAGGCACTCAAGGCGAAGCTCGCCGAGGCCGAAGGCGACACCGCCGCGGACGGCGAGACGGCGCGCCTGCGCTCGGCGAGCCGGTTCGAGGCGCTCGAGCGCTACATCACCGAGCTCCTGGACGAGCACGAGCGCCTGCGCCTCAAGCTGCTCAACCCGCTCGGCGTCGGCCTGCGCCACGAGGGCCACTACCGCGAGGTGGTCGAAGGGCGCCTCGCCCTGCTGGCCGACGACGTCGCCGCGCTCGACGACATCGAGCGCCAGCTCGCCGCCTACCGGGAGGACATGGACCGCGACCTCAAGTACCGCCTGGCCGACGTCGACAACATCCTCCACGCCTTCCAGAACCGGGGCGACGCGTTCTTCGACGAGACCCTGCGCGTCGGCCGGATCTTCGACCTGCTCAACAAGCAGCGGATGCGACGGGAGTTCGAGCAGAAGGTGGTCGGCGACGCTCCTCAGCAGATCGAGCAGCGGGTCTCCGAGCTGATCGACTGGGTGGTGGCGGCGGAGCTTCGCCAGTGGCAGGTGGTGACCCGGCACGTCACCCGCCGGCGCGACCGCCACGCCGATCGCATCGTCGGCGACGTGGGCGACAGCTTCGAGTACGACCGGGACCGGCTATTGGCCACGGTCGGCAAGACCGCCCAACGGACCGTCGAAGGCTACGACCGGGAGACCGAGTCCGAGCGCATGGCCGAGTCCGTCCAGCTCGCGGTCGCCTCGGCGGCCCTGCTCGAGGCCGGGGCGATCGGCCTGGGGGCGACCGTCGCCCTGGTCGCGGCCAGCGCCGCGGTCGACATCACCGGCATCCTGGCGGCCTCGGCGCTCGCCCTGATCGGCCTGTTCGTCATCCCGAACCGGCGCCGCACCGCCAAGCGCGAGCTTTCCGAGCGCATCGAGATCATGCGCGACGGGCTGATGACCGGCCTGACGGGTCAGTTCGAGCGCGAAATGGAGCGTAGCCTCGGCCGGCTGCGCGAGGCGATCGCCCCCTACACCCGCTTCGTCCGCTCGGAGAGCGATCACCTGGAAGACGCCCGCCAGCGCCTGGAGACCCTCCGCCAGCGCCTGGAGACCCTCCGTACCCGGATCGAAGCGATCGGCAGCTAGCCTGAACGACTCGCGATCCGGCGGCGACACCCTTTAGCATGCTCCCGCTCGCCGTGACGACCTCGCCGCATCGTTCCGGTGGCCCTGAGCCGCCCTCGGCGGTGCCCAAGGTATCGGTCGGCCACGTCCTCGCCGCCGGTGCGAGCGAGCTCGTGGCTCGCCACGGCGGGCAGCTCCCGTCCCCGGTCCGCCTCCTCGACGTGGGCTTCGGCGAGGGTGATCTCCTGCTGACCGCCCACGAGTGGTTCCGCGCCCGCTGGCCGGACGTGGAGCTCAACCTGGCCGGCTACGAGGTGAGCGAGCAGGCGGGGACGATCGAAGGCCGAGTGGAGCAGGCGCGAGCGCGGCTCGCCGTAGCGCTCGGCGGCGCACCGGCCGACGGATCCGAGCGTCTCCGGGTGGTGGGCGAATCCGACGGCATCCCCTTCGAGTCAGGCTCCTTCGACCTGGTCGTCTCGAACCAGGTCATCGAGCACGTACGGGACCTCGACCTCCTGTTCCGCGAGGTCGCGCGGGTGCTCGCCCCGGGCGGCGTCTCGATCCACTTCTTCCCCGCCCGCGAGACCTGGATCGAGTGCCACGTGGGGCTCCCCCTGGTCCACCGCTGCCGCGACTGGGACAGCGCCCGCGCCGCCATCCGCGAGCTCTCGCGCCTCGGCCTGGGGCGCTGGCGCCGGGACGGCGGCGACCTCGACGCGTTCAGCCGCTGGTGGGCCGACTTCTTCGTCCGCTACGCCCACTACCGCCCGGGGCGCGAGATCCTCGCCCGGGCCCGCGCCTGCGGCCTGCGCGCCTCGTTCCGCTACGACGGCTACGCCTATCGCGACAAGCTGAGGCGGTTGCTGGGCCGCGGACCGAGCCGCGCCTTCCCCTACCGGCGCGGCCGATCCTGGTTCTGGCGGCCGCTCCTCCACGCCCTCTCCAGGCGGCTGGGCTCGACCACCCTCGTCCTCGCCCACCTGGAGGAAGACGTCGAGGCGGCGCCCGGAGGCCAGGCACCGGCCTGACGCCGCCCCGCTCCGGCGAGGCGGTCGCGCGGTCGACGCGTTGACCGTCGAGGGTCTGGGTTTCCCGCTCGATGGGGAGCCTGATGGAACTCCTGGCGCCCTCCTTGCGTAGTGCAAGGGCAAGGAGGTACATCACACCATGGCAGCTCTCACCCGTTCGAACCGACACAAGATGATCGCCGGCGTCTGCGGCGGCTTCGCCGACTGGCTCGGCTGGAACCCGACCGCGGTCCGTATCCTGTTCGTGATCCTGTCGATCTTCCCCGGAGCGGGGATCCCCGGGATCCTGGTCTACATCGTCCTCTGGCTGGTGATGCCGGAGCCAGAACACTGACGCGCCATCGACTCGCGTCGGGAGCGGGTGTCCGTTTCCTCCCGCCCAGGTCGGCTTTCGCCGGCCGTTCCGGCGCATCGGGGAAAGGGATCGAGGGATTGGGGGGAGATCCGATCTACCGCACGGCGACCGGCTCTTCGTCCGGCTGCTCCTCCCGCTCGCTCGGCGACGCCTGGGGCGGCGCCTCTCCTGGCGGGCGCCAGGTCTCCTCGCTCTCGTCGAAGACCGGCAGATCCGGCTGGCGCCCCCGCCGGGCGTTGACGTGCCAGCCCCACAGCAGGGACCACTTCATGTAGGTGCCGAACGCCTGGAGCATGCAGAAGACCAGGCCGACCATGCCGTCGAAGACGCCGAGCTGGATGAAGTAGGTGCGGAAGAAGCGCCAGATGGTGCGACCGAAGACTTCCGCGAAGCCGGAGCGCTTGCCCTCCTTCCAGGCCTGGGCCGCGCCCCAGACGCTGTACTTCATGATCCGCCGGATGTACTCGTCCATCGAGTCGACCATGTAGTGCTCCATGGCCTGCCCGAGCACCGGCGCCGGGCCGAGGGTGTCCATGTCGGCGTGGACTCGGCGGTTGGGGTAGCGCGCCGTACCCCGCTTGACCAGCCGCACGACCCGGTCGTGCTGCCAGCCCGAAAACCGGATGCGCCGGCCGAGGAAATAGGCGCGCCGGTCGATGGTGTAGGCGTCGAAGGCCGGTCCCTCGGCGAGCAGGCTCTCGATCTCCTGTTGGAGCGCCGGTGTGCAGCGCTCGTCGGCGTCGAAGATCAGGATCCAGTCGCTCTCGACCTCGTCCATCGCCCAGTTCTTCTGGGCGGCGGAGCCGTAGTAGGTCCGCTGGACGAACGTCACCTTGTCGAACGCGGAGGCGATCTCCTCGGTGCGGTCGGTGGAGAACGAGTCCACCACCAGGATCTCGTCGCACCAGAGGAGCGACTCGATGCACGCGGCGATGTTGGCCTCCTCGTTGAAGGTGGTGACGATGGCCGAGAGCGATGGACGGTCGGGTCGGATCGAGGTCGCAGACATGAGTCCTCCAACCGCCGATCCTAGCAGGCGTGACAGATGTCCGTGCCGCCGGGTCGTCCCTCCGGTACGGGGGCGGCATGTAGAATCCCGCCCGTGCAAAACGGACACGGCGACGGACACGACCTGTTCAGTGAACCCCGGGCCCGGGCCGGGTGCCGGGTGCCCCCCGACAGCGAGAGCCATCGCGGGGGGGACGCCGGCTAGGCCTCTCCGATGCGCGTCTATCTGACCTTCTTCTTCCTGCTCCTGGTCAAGGGGTTCAGCCGGCTGTTCTGGCGCCTCCGGTCGGTGTGGATCGGCGAGCACCCGCCGCGGCCCTGGCGCCAGGACATCCGGATCTGCGCGATCCTCCACCACACCAGTCTCTACGAGCCGATCTTCGCCGGGGTGCCGCCGGTGCGTTTCCTGATGCGGATCGCCCGCCACGGCGTCGTTCCGATCGCCGAGAAGACGCTCAACCGGCCGTTCGTCGGCTCGTTCTTCAAGCTGGTCGCCAAGAACGTGGTGCCGATCACCCGCAAGCGGGACGAGACCTGGCGCCAGGTGGTCCGCCAGACGGGACCCCACTCGATGATCATCATCCTGCCGGAAGGGCGGATGAAGCGCCGCAACGGCCGCGACTCCGAGGGCAAGCCGATGACGGTGCGCGGCGGCATCGCCGACCTGCTGATGAACGTCCAGGACGGCTACATGCTGATCGCCTACAGCGGTGGCCTGCACCACGTCCAGGCACCGGGTGAGCGCTTGCCACGCCTGTTCAAGACCGTGCGGATGAACCTCGAGCTGGTGGACATCCGCGCCTACCGGGAGCGCCTGCTCGGCGACGTCGGCGAGGAGGTCTTCCGCCGCGCCGTGGTCGCCGACATGGAGAGCCGGCGCGACCGCTTCTGTCCCACGGAGGAGACGATCATCGGCCGCGACGGGCCGGTACGACCGACCGGCCTCGAAGAGATCGGTCTACGACGGGAGAGCGACCGTGAGTGATCAGCACCGGGGGCCCCTCGCTTCGTTGGCCTCGTTGCATCGCGAGATTCTCGACCAGGTCGACGCGCTGCTCGCCGTCGCCGAGGATCCGAGCCCGTTCCCGGTGGCGGCCACGCCGGTCTCCGGCTGGAGCGCTCTCGAGCACGCCGAGCACATGGCCCAGGCGGACGCCGGGTCGCTGCACCAGCTCGAGACGGCCTTGACGCGCGACGGTGGACCGCGCTTCAAGCTTTCCGGGCGGGTGGTCCTCGCTCTCGGCTGGATCCCGCGCGGAGTCGGCAAGGCGCCCGCGACGTCCCGCCCGGAGGCGCGCGACCGCGAGCAGGTGGCCGCCGCTCTGGGCGAGGTTCGCGGTCGGATCGCCGCCCTGGGCGACCGTCTCGAAGAGATCGCCGCGGCGCGCGGACGGGCCAGCCACCCGATCTTCGGCGGCCTGACCCCGGCCCGCTGGCTGCGCTTTCTCCAGATTCACCACCATCACCACTTGAAGATCGTCGAAGACATCCGGTCGGCGTACGAAGTCGGCGCGAAATAGGCCGCGGCGGGCGCCGGTTGTGACGGTCGAACGACCATGTTCGGACGACGCTTCCACCTGTTCACCCTGTTCGGCTTTCCCATCCGCGCCGACCTCTCCTGGTTCATCATCGCCGCGCTGTTCGCCGGCTCCTACGCGACCCAGTACCTGCCGGAGCTCTACGCCGGGCTGCCGGAGAGCACCTACTGGGCGATGGCGATCACCCTGACCCTGGGGCTGTTCGGCTCGGTGGTGCTGCACGAGGTCTCCCACGCCCTGGCCGCGCGCCACTATCGGCTGGTGATGGACGGGATCACCCTGTTCATCTTCGGCGGCGTCGCCGAGATGATCGACGAGCCGCCCCATCCGCGGGCCGAGTTCGTGGTCGCGGTGGCCGGTCCGGCGGCTAGCCTGGCGATCGGCGCCGGCCTCGGCGCCCTGTGGCTGGGCGGACCGTCCCTCGGCCTGGCGGTGCCGCTGCTGGGCGTCCTCGGCCACCTGGCGGTGATGAACCTGGTGCTGGTCGCCTTCAACCTGATTCCGGCCTTCCCCCTCGACGGCGGCCGGGTGCTGCGCTCGATCCTGTGGGACTTCGGCAAGGACCTGACCCGGGCGACGCGGATCACCTCGGCGATCGGCGCCGGCTTCGGCATCGTCCTGATCCTGTTGGGCGGGGTGCTGTTCGCCGCCGGCGCCTTCGTGGCCGGGGTCTGGAACGTCCTGATCGGCCTGTTCCTGCGCCACGCCGCACGGCTCTCCTACCGGCGGGTGCTGCTGCGCAACGCGCTCGAGGGCGAGCCGGTGTCGCGCTTCATGCACCAGCAGCCGGTGACCGTGCCACGGGCGATCTCGATCGAAGACCTGGTCAAGGAGTTCGTCCTGCGCTACCGCTCGAAGATGTTCCCCGTGGTCGATGGCGAGCGCCTGGTCGGTTGCATCACCACCCAGCAGATCCGCCGTCTGCCGCGGGAGGAATGGGCCCGCCAGACGGTCGGCTCGATCGCCGAGTCGTGCGCCTCCTGGTGGACGGTTTCGCCGTCGACCGACGCGCTCGAGGCCCTGACCCGCATGTCGAGCCGGGGAGTCAGCCGCCTGCTGGTGGCCGAGGGCGATCGGCTGGTCGGGGTGCTGTCGCTGGCCGATCTGCTGCGGTTCTTCACGCTGAAGCGTGAGCTGAGCTCGGGCAGATAGACGAATCTCCCCCCAATCCCCGCGGGGCTCCGTCAGACTGCGCGGGCCGATAGAATCGGTCGCCATGACGCGCGACCAAGCGGCCGAGCGGATCGCCGATCTCCGCTCCCAGATCCGCCACCACGACCACCTCTACT
>Ga0055450_10000091_pt1 | contig 14330 bp, 12 predicted proteins | sample China_Galinas_PW_5_FD_57740 | JGI IMG/M metagenome (GOLD analysis project Ga0055450, IMG submission 57740) | Wetland microbial communities from San Francisco Bay, California, USA, that impact long-term carbon sequestration - China_Galinas_PWC_D1 | ecosystem: Environmental > Aquatic > Marine >... | reverse complement strand
TTAATAATCATGCTGGTCTTGCTACCAGATAGCAAGGACCAGGAGGTTCAGGATGCAAATAGGAATAGTCGGCCTTCCCAACAGCACAAAAACGACCATATTCAATGCGTTAACACGAAGCCAGGTTGAAACAACACTGACCAGCTCTGGGCAAATTGAAGTTCATAAAGCCAGCGTGGAAGTCCCTGATCCTCGAATTCTAAAACTTGTTGACCTATTCCGGCCGAAAAAAACAACTTATGCCCGTGTTCAGTACAACGACGTGGCGGGTTTGCGAGTAGGTGTTGGGCAGGACGGTTCATTAAGTGGAGAGCTATTAAACTCGATATCGCAAAGTGACGCGCTGCTCCATGTAGTACGGGCATTCGAAGATGAACGCATTCCTCATCCCGCAGGTAGCGTTGACCCGGTCAGGGATTTTTCCGCCCTGGAGTTTGAGTTCCTGATCTCGGACCTGACTATCGTTGAAAAAAGGCTTGAGCGTCTTGCTCATGACCTTGAGCGAAAAGGTGTCTACCCTGAGAAGAAGCAGGACCAATTTGAACTGGTACTGCTGGAGCGTGTGAAAGACTTCCTCGAAGACGAGAAACCTATCCGGGAAATGCACTTAGGAGAGGATGAATCTAAGCTGCTCAGAGGTTTCCAATTCGTAACTGCGAAACCCGTTCTGGTTGTCCTCAATGTAGGAGATAACGGCAGTGAGAATCCGGCGGATTATCCCTTTCAGGAAAGCGATCACCTTCAGGTGGTTTTCCTGCGAGGTGCCCTGGAGATGGAAATCTCTCAGCTGTCACATGCAGACGCTGATCTGTTCCTGAGTGAGTATGGGATCAGCGAACCCGGCCTGAACCGCATGATTCGCAAGAGTTATCAGCTCCTGGGACTACAGTCGTTCTTCACCGTGGGTGAGGATGAAGTCAAAGCCTGGACAATCGTTCGCGGTGCCAACGCTGTGGAAGCAGCAGGTGTGATTCATAGCGATCTTGCGCGCGGATTTATCCGGGCTGAGGTCGTAGGTTACCAAGACCTGGTAGAGGCAGGATCTCTGGCGGAAGCCAGGAAGATGGGGAAACTGCGCTTGGAGGGAAAGGAATACGTCGTGCAGGATGGGGATATCATGAACATCCGATTTAATATTTAAGCCCCATCCATTTTCCTGTGTTTTGGGTTGATTTTTCCACTTGTTCCTTGCCATAATTCGCCAAGATTTTTACCAGATTTTTTGAAGGGCTCAGCGTACAGCTCTTTGACGGGATAAAACTCGATTCTTTACGAGGAGGTTTAGTCCGGCTTTCTTTAAATGATCGAGGCCTGCCGCCCTGATAATTATCGTTTTGATATTTTACGTACTTCAATTTCGGTTCAGGTTTTTCAGAGATAGATATTTTTCTTTATTTGCACTCCGGGAAATCTTACCGCTCGATGTTTTTACGATCCACATTGGATCTACAATTTCGACGGATCGGAGCGAAACTGGAGAATTTTGGGTGACATACCTCCGAATGCGATCTGCCAGCTGTTGTCGATTTTGTTCCTCGGAATCGTCTGATTCCGCTATGGCAACTACGTCCTCGGTACCGATTTCACTGTTATAAAGTCCGAAAACGACGGCTCTTCCAGGATGTACTCCTGGTACTTCATAGACTAATTCTTCAAGATCTCCGGGGTATATATTCTTGCCGCCTACAATGATCAGATCTTTTTTCCTTCCGGTAACGAATAGCTCGCCATCAGAAATGAAGCCAAAATCACCTGTCAGAAACCAGCCATCCTGAAATGACTTCTCTGTCACTTCCGGGCGGCGGTAATATTCACTCAACATGGATTTGCTTTGGAGAGCAATTTCCCCGATTGTATTATCGGGAAGGATAATTCCTTCTTGGTCCTGAATTCTGATTCGAGTATTGGACAAAGGAACTCCAGAGGACATCATGGTTAAGAAAGGTTCTCCTTCTGAACCAAGTTGGATCCGGTTATGCTGCCGATAGGTCTCAGGGTCAATATGCAGCAGTTTCGGTTGGCTCCCAAGTTTACTCTGGGTAACACCGAAAGTATTTTCTGCCATTGCATAGGATGTGTGCAGCGCTTCCTTTGCCAAACCAAATTCATTGTATCTCTCGTAAAATGCTTGGTGGCTTTCCCAGCGGACCGGTTCCGAGCAGTTGATGACTGCCCGCCAGCTTGAGAGATCAATGCCTTCCATTTGCCTGTTCCGAACCTTCCTGGCGCAGAAATTGTAAGCAAAATTTGGAAGCCAGGTCAGCGTCCCCCCGTATTTACTTACTGCTTCGAATAATCGGTAAGGAGCACGCACCCAATCAAAGGGAGACATCAGAACCAAAGGAATCCCTGAGAGAATGGGCATAATGAATCCAGCTATCAATCCCATATCGTGATAAAGGGGAAGCCAGGAAACGACAACGTCTTTAGCCGGATTGAGATTGAGTGCAGCGCTGAGTGCCTCAAGTTGATTGAAGACCGCACTGTGAGATAATGCAACTCCTTTTTGGAGGCCAGTTGTTCCCGAGGAATGCTGCAAAAGGACAAATTGGTCAGGATCCGGGAAGTGTTCAGAAACCAGATCGAAATCAGGAAGATCATCTTCTTCTCCTTCTAATCCTAAATCTTCAAGATAGAGGATCGAACGGACAGAGCTGCCCGGTTGGACTGCATTTTCAACAATGTTTTCGAAGTCACGGAAGGTGATGATCGCGGATGGCCGGGTGACGGAGATCAGCGATCTGAGATCTGCCTGGTACCTGTCAGGATTGAGTTTTTCAGTTAGGAATGGAAGGATAGAGGGGATAGCCCCTTGCAGTATACAACCCCAGAATGCAGCCAGTAAATCAAATCTATAGTCAATGATCAAGACCACTACGTCGCCAGGGTTTATGCCTGCCTTTCTGAGGTGCACCGCTACTCTAGAGGATTTTTGAAAAAGCTCCTGATGGGTAACGACCCGATCTTCTAGTCCCGCTTCTAAAAAGTAAATACTGGGTTGTCCAGGTCGTTCCCTGGTCAGTCGGATCAGTTCTGATGGAAAAGTCCTATTCATGCTGACGAGCTTTTATTAGATTGGTCAACTCATTTAGCGAATCGAATGTACCAGCATTGAGTTCTGTGTCATCTATGACAACCTGGTACTGTTCTTCTACAAAGAGAGCAATATCCACCAGGCTTAGTGAGTCTATCAAACCGCTAGAAATTAGTTTTTCCTCTGGGTCAATATTTCTTCCGGGCTGACTGAGGATCTCCTCAGCAATGAATTCTGCCATCTTGTTGGTGATTTCTGTTGGCATACCTCTCCCTCGATAAATTAATTATATTTTGTATCTTAACAAGTCTGCTCAGGGCAGCCAGTACAACCGATCAATCGCTGTGAAATTTTCTGATTGGAAATCCTTGAGTTGGTTTAAAGTTGTGGCTTTCAAGTTTTCCAGGTCCAAAATACTTAGATCAATCTCGTAAAACTGATCGTTGTCAATTGTTCCCGTTGAGGCAATGTACCGGCCATCTGGTGACCAGCTCAGCTGGTAGGTGAGATCCTTGAGAAATGACATATCGCTGACTTTGTTATCATCAGTGTGGAGGATTTGGAAATGGTACCCGTACAGTTCTCCCGAATACCAACCCCTATCTATTAATGTCACGGCGATATCTTTACCATTTGGCCCCCAGGAACAATCGGCATATTCAGTGTTGAGCGACCAGAAAACGGCCTCTTGAGAGGTCTCCAAAGATTGGACGTGGAAACTGAGCCCTTCGTTCTCATCCCTGACAGCGTAGACATAGTCTTCGTCCGTCTGGCAGGGGAGTAAGATCAATTCCCCGATTGTTTTTTTTGCTACCTCTGACCCACTGTTGTCCATCCAGTGCAGGAATTCGATATTACAATCACCGAAGGCGCTGCAGGAACCTTCTCCCCAGACAATAATTCCGTTATCCGCATATAGAATTGCGACTGGACCATCATCCACTAGAGGCTCATGGGTGCCGGAGGTTAGCTGGTATCGATAAAGTTTCGATCCTTGACCGGAATTGGCAAGATAATATATGTCATTGCTGGTTTTATCCCAGACGGCAGCAGCCGGAGAAGTGGAAAACAAATTGGAGCTGATCTCCTGGGTTGCTCTACTTGACAATTGCATTGTGAAAAGGGACTTATCGCTGCTGGCCAGCAAATAACGGTAGTCCGGTGAGACACCTAATAAGCGCGATCCAGCTGCGCTGATCTGCTCAATTTCATGGGTAACAAGGTCAGTGACAAATATTCCCAGGTAATTACTATCTCCGAATGCCCGGCGTTTGATATCGAAAATCAATCTACTGCTTCCCCAATCCTCAACAATTTCTACCGCGGCAGCTTCCTGGTCGCTTGTTATGATTGCAGTCTCAGGTGAGACCTCATCGTCTGGCCGTGGAGTTTCTGTGGCAGCCCTGGGTTGTTCTATTGCGGTACTGCTTTGAATATCCTTGGTTAGTGAATTGAGCACCCGTAAAAATGTTTCGCTGCGCTCCCACCAAGCTGCGGGCGTGACATGGAAACCGTAGCTGTCCCGATCCCAGTCTATACCGTGATTTGGTAAATGCTGAACTGCCCGCCAGTAATTCCAGAGAGGTATGTTGTACTCGTAGGCAATTTCTGCGGTAGTCAAATTTAGGCTGTAGTCCCCTTCGAAATTATCCGCTTTGGTAGCAACAATGGGGATAATGCCTCTGGAAAGGGCATATTCTACGGCTTGCCGTAGATATCTCTCGTGGGTTTCAGCTGTCCTGCCGTCGTAGCGAAATTCCATACTGATGAGTACGAATGAAGGTTTATTGACGCGCAGCTCACATTCGAAGGGAGTTTCCCCGGGATCGCAAACTGAACTGTCTGCCCGCAGTGGAGAGAATACAGTAGGAAAGACAAATCCACCCTTAAGAGCATAGCCTTCCCGCCCAAAAGAGCCCTTGAACCTGTCGAGTGTTTCCTGGAGATCAGACATGTCTTCGGGAAGGATAAAGGTAGGATTATCAAACTGCCCGAGAAAGACATCGGGTATGATCTGGCAGTCACCAATTTTAGAGAAAGCGTTCTCACGATTACCTAACGCTGTACCCTGCTGATAGATCTTGACCATTGCAGGAGATAGCGTTGGGATTACAGGCCAATTCCGCCAATCCTCTGGTTTTAAGCGGTTATCCAGGGTTGGCGTGATAGCGTTGGAGTTAGGATCGCTCTGGCCTTGACCATCCGGGGAACTGGCCTGTTCAGAGTCAGGTTCTGTCAGATTGGTATTGACATCTCCAGCTGGTGAATCCGGGTTCAGCGCTGGTTTATCAGAGTTAGGTCGACTGCTGCAGCTAACTCCGGAAAAGAAAACCAGTAAGATAATGAAGGTGGTAATTGTTGATCTATTGCTCATCTGTAAGCCCAGTAATTTCTGATTTCGCGGCATAAGCGAGTCATTGGTAACCGCACATCCGCCATTCACCGTTTTCCTTGATAACCGAGAACAATCGACCGCTGAGGTCTAATTCCTGATCCTCTCCGGCGTCATAGCTGAATTTATATTTGCCGCTGCAAGCTACGGTTGATTGCGATCCGGTTTCGTCGACAACCTGACAGGACAGATCATCAAGGCTAACTTTAACATTGATGAAGGAAGCCCCTTCTGCCAGAGCCTGCTCTTCCCAGGCAGCGCAGGAGTTGGCTACTGCGCTGGATTGATCATTCTCTGCCAGGGCTTCCAGGTATCCAGTTACAGCGTCTGCTGGAGAACTGGCAGGTCCACAGGCAGTTAGCGTGCCGGAGATTATTACGAGCAGCACCATCACCATCATCATACGCCTGCTTCTAAAATTGGTCTGTTTCACAGCTGATTCTCCTTGGTTAAGTCAGGTTGAAACCAGCCCTAATTATAATCAAAAAAAAGGCTGGGTTAGCTTGCTGAAGAGGGCTTTCTGACAGGGGCATCTTACCATTAAATTCTGCGGGATAGCGATTATCTTGTTTAGTTTCAAGATTAATTTTGAGATATTTTGGCTGAGGAGGTTGTTAACTGGGGAGGTCGGTGCTACGGGTTGAACAGGTCAAGGATTGGGGTTGTTATCCTTTCGGCGGCAAGATGAACGCCTGCAGGCGTGGTATGGATTGCAGTATTGGTAAATTCTGCTTCAGGGATGATGTCCCAAATGTCTAGATAATTCAAATCACTGGTACTCACCAGATCTGACAAAATTTGACGGTATTGGTCATAAGCCCACTTGGGATAGTAGAAATTATAGCGGAGATCGCTATTGCGCCCCGAACTTAACAGTATAGGCTCGTTGATATAGAGTACTGGAATGTCCCCTGCAGCTTCTTTCCCAGCCAGGAGCACATCAAAGGCCAGGTTATTTGAGTTCATCTCTCCTTGTTCCCATCCATGATAGGTGTTATCCGCTTCAAGATCCCGGGCAGCCGGTTCGTAGTCTGCGGGATAATATTGGTCAATCCCAGTAATCGCCCACATTGCGCCAAGCAGCTGCAGGCGGTAGATATCCGCTAGGTTGCGCCGTTGTCCAAATAGCGTGCTTTTCCAAAAAGATGGCTCTTGAATTGCCTCCACATACGTTAGGGATGGGATCTGGTAGGTCTTGTAAAGGTTTGTTATAGCTGGAATATTATTTTCAACCAGCGGAGATGACAGTTGTTTGTCCTCTGGGAATGATTCTAGAGTCAATAACCAGATGATTAGATCTGGCTGGTAATCAAGCGCTCTGTCTAATATCATCAAATCTTTGGTAAGTGAGAGGGTTGGGTAACCTAGATTGAAGAATCTGACAGCCTTGCCGTCAGTAGTATGTAGGTCCAGAGCGTTCAGCTGCCCCGCCAGGGTCTCATCCGGTTTGAGTAGAGTTCCCCAGGTAGATGAGTCTCCCAACAGGAATACCCGAACCTCTTGATCTGAATCTGGTTTGGTTTCAGCTGTGACCCGGTGAGATGCAAAGTTGGCATCAAGATTATAAAGACTGATACTGTAAGCTTTTTGGGGAACGTCGCTGTAAGGGAAACGAGTCCGGCCCGGGAAAAGAGAATTGTAAAGGCTGAGCTTGCCGATTGAGTTTCCCACTGCAGGGATGAGAACCAGAGAGATCAAGGCGACGAGTACCGCTGTCTTTATTACCAGGCGCAGTAAGTTAATCTTGTCTTTCATCAGCGTATTCCTATCAACTGGAGCAGGAACTCTCGAGCCAGGATGGGAGTCGGCAAGACAAACCAGATCCATCCCAGGGTCACATAATTAAAAGTCAAAAACACTCCAAAAGCTTGAAATAGCTTGTGGCGTACCGTATTCTGGTCCGGCACGGGGATGTAAGGCTTGATCCAAGAGGACCAGCGATTTTGGATCAGCAATCCTATTCCGTGCCATAAACCCCACAAGGCAAAGTTTATTGTGATGCCGTGCCATAATCCTACCAGGACCATTGTAGAGATCTGGGTGATCAGAAGAATGGACAAGGCAGGCATCTTTTTTTTGCGCAGGGAACGTGATAGCGGGTTGAAATAATAGGACCGGAACCAGTTGGTGAGGCTCATATGCCAATTGCTCCAGAACTGAGTAAGGTTAGGCTTGAGATAGGGGCGATTGAAATTTTCTGGGAGCTTAATCCCCAAATAGAGTCCCAAGCCGATTGCAATATCGGTATAACCGCTAAAATCAAGGTAGATTTGAAGGGAGTAAGCATAAAGCAGAATCCAGGCTCCGAAACTGCCAATGGGTTGGAGAGCGTTTTGGGAGGATAGCGCAAAAATGGCCAGACTGTCTGCCAGCATATACTTCTTGAATAGACCGACTAGAATCCGCTGGCTTCCCATCCAGAAGCTATCTGAAAATTTTGTCTTGACCTGTTTAATAGATTCCAGGACTTGATCAATTCTGGCAATAGGACCTGCTGCCAGCGATGGAAAAAACACTGCGTAAGTCACAAATTCGTTCAACCCGATTTCTGGTAGGCGGCCTGCTTGCTTATCGCGAATAATATGCAGCAGCCTGAAGGCGATGTAGGAAAAACCAAGCCATTGAAGTTCTATCGCGCTGGCAAGGTCCGGATTTTGCCCAGCACTGGAACGCCATAATGAACTGACTTGTTCAGTCAACCAAGGGGTTTTCAAAAGGATAAAAAGAATTATCAGGACGGAAAATGCAGCCCAGAGTTTAACCCTTATCTTACACTTCAAAAAAAACAGGAGGGATGGGGAAGCTATTAAAACTATCAGCAAAGGGATTGACCGAAAAAGCGAGGGAGCGTTGTTGAATCCCAGTAAATGTTGGCGATCAGCATAAGATATTGTGCTGACCAGAATTACAGATGCCAGAATGATTAAGGCAGTTCTCCAGGTTTGAGAATTTTGCCGAAGGGCAGGTGCTGCAGTAAGTGCCCAGGTGGAGAGGATTAGAAAGAGACTGAATCCAGGAAGCCAATAGCCCAGATAGCGGAGATTCGTTTCCGGCTGGAGCCAATACATCAAGACGATGCTGGCCACCATTAGCAAGTCAGTGCGTCCCCATTTGATAGTCAGCAGCCCGAGTATGAGTGAGATACTGATTAAAATCAAGATGGATTCTATACTCATTAGAAACCCTGATAAACCCAGAGCGGTGCATCTGCTGCAGTAGTGAGGTAGATAGCGATCAGCAGCAAGGCAATGATCAGGGCTAATAAGTTTTCGCGGCTAAAAATCAGCCCAAGCAGCTCCCCGAATTGGCTCCGAGCTTTCTCCAAACTGGCAATATCTACAAATTCTGGGGCTTTTTGGGACATAGGCTAGATGATAACATTAATCTCGGATCCAGGCATCAGAGCGCCAAAGTCAGCCATTTAAAAGAGAAAATCCATCCTTCGATGGATCTTCTTTGATGCTGTAAAATTGACTGAGTGACGATCGAAAATGGGTTAAATTTCCCTATTGGCAGCCCTCATGGGGCTTGAAGTAAACCCCACTGTCATCCATCAAGCCGCCTTCATTGTCTGTGATGCATTCGCCCAGTGCGCAGCCCTGTGATTTATTATAGACAAAGATTGGCTTTTCTCCCAAGAGTTCAACTGTGTCTTCCACGCTCACACATTTCCCGAGCCATTGATATGTAAATCGCCATTCGTAGGAAACAATTTGGTACGATCCGTCGATTTTGACGAATGAGTAAAAGCCCAACGGGCAGTCCTCGCATTCAATAATTCCAAAATTAGTAATCTTGCCGCAGATTTCCAGCTCTTCTCCTTCCTCATCCGGTGTTACAGAAAGGGGATTCCTGCAGCCATTGATATATGCTGGTGCAGTTGCAGTGGACTCGGGAGCGACAGTTGTGTCGCTTTCATCCAGTTGACTTATGGCAGCAACGGAAGGTAATGGCGTGGAATCTAGAGGGTTGCCGTTGATCAAGGCAGAGATCTCATCTGATGTGTCGTACAACACGAGTGACATGATCAATGCCCCAGCTATGCTTGCCGTGGCTAAAATTGCTAACCTATTCTTACGAACCGCTGTTCTGGCAGCATGCAAGGCTGAGAAAATATCTCCAATTGGGATGAATGACAACAGGAAGGCGCCGACCTTCTTATTGGTGTTGGAATTTTTCTTTAAGGAGACCTCTTCCACTGCCCAGATACCGATCAGGGCCCTGGTCAAGACCTGAGATGTAATAGCTGCTATCAGGATGTTTCTGATTGTGCCGGCTCCAAGGTAGATCGGGAGAGCGGTGATAGAGAGATTGATTCCCCAAAAGAAAATGATTAAGAGCAGTAGACTCAAGATCGTCTGTTCTGGCGGGATATATGAATCTATCTGAGGGGTTTTCAGGATGCCTTTGGTGGGTTCATGTTCGTCTCCGTTTCCTGTCTTATAACCGCAGAAAGGGCAGGTTGACGAATTAGGAGGCAGCTCCTTATAACATTCAGGACAGTATTTCATCATGTTCATAGATAAGTTCAGCCTGATTCAATAATGGAAATATAGTATGGAGTATAGCACGAAGAGACCTTCCCGGGACATGAGTAGGCATTACTGTTTTGTTAGACCCGGATGATTGAGATCTGATTTGCTGTCTGTAAATATTGTTTTTGTTAGGTCAACTTTATGGTGAATGAAGATTTTTGAGAAAAATAGGTTCCCATTCATACTCGACGTAGGGCGGAGAAAAATTTTCCAGCGCGCGTTGGCTGGCCCATTTTCTGGTTTGCGCTGACCTGGCAGATGCTGTGCACAGATAGTCAGGATTGGGAATGATCGCGGCTCGAGCAAGGTCAAGCCGATCTGCGTCCCAGCAGATTTGTATTGTTCGCTCTGCGCTGATTTTCCCATTGGTGTGGTCCCGGCATGCAAGCATGAGTAAATCAAGTTGTCTTTTAGAAACTAAAGCAAGATTACCGAGCGTTCTTTCAGCGAGAATTGCCCCTCGCAATCCATGGCCAGGATCAACGGATTGGTTGAGCCGACAGGCGTCGTGGAAGATCGCAAATAGGCGGATGACCGTTTCATCTCCCCCTTCTGTTTTCGACAGGCGGAGGCCGTTCTCCATTACCCTGGCCCAGTGGGATAAGCCGTGGATGTGGGTTGGGTCGAGCCGATACTGCTGGGCGATTTTTGCCAGGAAGGGGAGAAGTTCAATCATCGGAAGAGGAGTATAAGGTTGGACATCGATAACAGTATACATGAGATAGATAAGCGTAGCAAATAATCTGAAGGATATATGACTGGTGTGTTATGCTTTAAATGGTCAAAAGTTCCTGGACCAAATAAGGCATTTGGGGAGAGTTTTACATGAGATACGGCCATTTTGATGATCAACATCTAGAATATGTGATTGAGCACCCTGACACTCCGCTTCCTTGGATTAATTATTTGGGAAGCGAGCGCTACTTTGGTTTGATTTCCAATACCGCTGGTGGTTATTCGTTTTATCGAGACGCCAGACTGAGAAGACTTACCCGCTACCGCTACAATCACCCACCTCTTGATGTTGGTGGACGATACTTGTATATCCGGGATAATCGAGCTGCGGAAGAAGGCCAGGTTGGATATTCCTGGTCCCCAAGTTGGCAGCCCGTCCGCTGCGCTCTTGATAGCTATGAGTGCCGGCACGGGTTGGGATACACTACAATTCAGAGTTCAAAGAACGATATCCAAACGCGGAGTACTTACTTCATTCCCCTTGGTCAGGATTTTGAGATCTGGCATTACCGGATTACCAATTTACATGAGGGAGAAGCTGATTTATCACTATTTCTATCAGTCGAATTTTGTTTATGGGATGCCTGGGGTGATCAGACTAATTTCCAGCGCAATCTATCCATTGGTGAGGTTGAGGTAGAAAATGGTGTGATCTATCATAAGTCCGAATACCGGGAAAGAAGGGACCACTATGCTTTTTTCGCCTGCTCAGCCGATACATCAGGATTTGATACACAGCGAGAAGCTTTCCTGGGAGCTTACAGAGGCTGGGAGGATCCGCTAGCAGTTGAGTTAGGTAGGACATCAGGGTCTGTTGCGAGAGGCTGGCAGCCGGTGGGTGTACTTCAGGTTGATCTTCACCTGGAGCCTGGTCAAGAATATGATTTGAGTGCGATGCTGGGTTATCAGGCCAACCTGGCGACGGATAAATTTTCAGATCCGGATTTACAGATTATCAATAAAAAACCTGTTGACAATAAGATGAAGAGATATCTGAATCTGCCTTATGTTGAGAGAGCCCTGGAAGACCTAAAGGAGTATTGGGAGAACTTGTTGAGCGCTTATCAGGTTAGCAGCCCCAACGCAGATCTCGATCGGATGGTGAATATCTGGAACCAGTATCAAGTGATGGCGACATTTAATTTCTCTCGCTCAGCATCCTATTTTGAGTCAGGTATTGGCCGGGGAATGGGATTCAGAGATTCAAATCAGGATTTGCTGGGGTTTGTGCACCTGATACCGGATCGTGCTCGTGAGCGTTTGCTGGACCTGGCCGCCACGCAAAAAGAAGATGGAAGTGCATATCACCAATATCAACCCCTGACCAAACGTGGAAATGATGCGGTAGGTAGTGACTTCAATGATGATCCGCTCTGGCTGGTGCTAGGTGCTGCAGCTTATATAAAAGAGACTGGAGATTGGACGATTCTGGATGAGTTGGTTCCCTTTGACAATCAACCTGGTAGTGAAATGTCCTTGCTGGACCATCTCGCTAAGTCCATTCAGTTCACTCTTGAAAGATTGGGGCCTCATGATCTGCCGTTAATTGGACGGGCTGATTGGAATGATTGCTTGAATCTAAATTGCTTCTCAATGGACCCGGGCGAGTCGTTTCAGACCACCACAAATAAAAAGGGTGAGACCGCCGAGAGCGTTTTTATTGCCGGATTATTTGTCCTGGCTGCCAGAGAGATGGCTGCGATTATGAAAAATTGCCAGGGCGAGCAAGCCGCAAGAATATACAGCATGGCTGCTGAGGCTATGGAAGATAGCGTATGGCAGCATGGCTGGGATGGGAATTGGTTTTTACGAGCTTATGATGCTTTCGGTGAACTTGTGGGTTCCAGCTCCTGCCAGGAGGGTAAAATATTTGTGGAACCGCAGGGAATTTGCGTCATGGCGGGACTCGGGCTTGAGGACGGTAAGGCAGAGAAAGCCTTGTCCTCAGTAAATGAGCGTCTGGCAACCGATCATGGAATCCTTCTACAGCAGCCAGCCTACAGCCGGTATTATCTCAACCTAGGAGAGATCTCGTCTTATCCTCCAGGGTTTAAAGAAAATGCAGGGATTTTCTGTCATACTAATCCCTGGATCATGATCGCGGAGGCTATGCAGGGCAATGCCGATCGCGCTCTGGATTACTATCTAAGGATCAATCCCTCAGCGCGGGAAGGGATCAGTGAAATTCACCGTTGCGAGCCTTATGTTTATGCTCAGATGATTGCAGGTCGAGATGCTCCCTGCCACGGAGAAGCGAAGAACTCCTGGCTCACAGGTACCGCTTCTTGGAATTTTATCGCTGTTTCCCAATGGATTCTTGGAATCCGACCAGATTATCATGGCTTGATTATTCAACCTGCCCTGCCTTCCGAATGGGAGGGATTTAACGTTACCAGGCGATTTCGGGGACGCCTATTTCAGATAACGGTCAGGCGTGTGGGGCCTGGAGATCAGCAGCGCATCACAGTTAATAATACAGAACTCCAATCACCATTAATCCCTGTTGATATCAATGAAGGGAATGAAGTCCGGGTCACTGTTCTGGTTGGAAATGAATCGCCATGAAAGAATTTGTTCGCTTTCTTCTCAGGGGAAAGCAGCTGGAGATTGACTGGAAGATCGCAATCCTCACAATCGCAAGTACCCTGCTGATCATAGCCGATTATTATTTCAATTTCACAGCTGGTAATTACCTCGACAGCATCGTCCTGTATATCGTCATCCCTGTGGGGATCACGGTATTTATATTTAAAGAATCTCCTAAAAGCTATGGATTGAGGATTGGGGATTGGAAGGCTGGTTTACTGATCACTGTAATTGGTATCTTGCTGATGGCTCCTGTTCTGTGGTATCTGGGAACCCATCAAGATGCGATGCAGAGGTATTACCACATTCAACCAAGTGGTTTAATCTGGAAAAAAGGACTGGAGATGCTGGGTTGGGAGTATTTATTCCGGGGCTGGCTGCTTTTTGGATATGCAAGAAAATATGGCCCGGATGCGCTCTGGCTCCAGGCGGTTCCGTTTGCGATTGCCCATCTTGGGAAACCGGCTGTCGAAACGTTTTCGACTATTTTCGGAGGATTTGTATTCGGTTGGGTAGCTTGGAGAACAAAATCATTTCTTTATCCTTTTATAATCCATTGGTTTGTTGGGACTTTCGTCATCCTGATCGCTTCAGGCGCTTGGGGGTGATAGATAGAGCCAGTTAGTTCGAATATCGTTCTATTGAGCAGTGAGCTATCATTTGGCTGGCATAATTGGTTTTAGGAACAATCTTGGTCGCTGTATTTCGGACGACATTTATTCGGTCGAGATCTGAATCGAAGAACATTACTATCTGAATTTGCAGGATGAGAATAAGTTATTAAATTCGGAAAAATCTTTTTCGAAACATTTGATAGATAAAAGTATTTCCCAGTCTAATTTTCCGCTCATAAAATATAAAAAGCTTGAAATCCATCCAGCGTAAAGAGGCGGCTATCCCAGCTAAGAATAATTAGTTAGGTCAACCTTCTGGAAATCTTTATCTAAAACGGGTTCAGCGAGTTTTAAAAACAGGTCTCGGATGTGTTCGTCCATGCTCAGATAAATGACTTGCCAGCCATGATTGGCCAATTCAACAGTGCTTTCCA
>Ga0055450_10000090_pt1 | contig 14360 bp, 10 predicted proteins | sample China_Galinas_PW_5_FD_57740 | JGI IMG/M metagenome (GOLD analysis project Ga0055450, IMG submission 57740) | Wetland microbial communities from San Francisco Bay, California, USA, that impact long-term carbon sequestration - China_Galinas_PWC_D1 | ecosystem: Environmental > Aquatic > Marine >... | reverse complement strand
GCGGGGCATTCTCGTTTGCCGGTGACGCAGGGGTAGTTGAGACCAGGACCGGTGCCGGCAGCGCGGCGGGGTCGACTTCGAATTCCCGAATCGCCGAGGCTTGGTTGCCCGCCGCGTCGGTGGCGCGCACCGAGAAGGTGTGCGGGCCCTCAGCCAGGGCGGTGTACTCGAGGGGCGAGCTGCAGGTCATCCAGGCGCCGCCGTCCAGGCGGCACTCGAGGAAGGCCAGGCCCGAGCCACCCGGGTCGGAGCCGGTGAACCCGAACTCGGCGGTGGTGCTGTTGGTCAGCGGATCAGGTTTGAGCGCGATCGCGGTTTGCGGGGCGACGGTGTCCCTTTCGATCGTCGTTGTCGCCTCGCCACGGTTGCCCGCCGCGTCGGTCAGGCAGAGGCGCAGCGTGTTTGGCCCCTCGGCGAGCTGGGCGGCGGTGACGGCGGAGACGTGAGCGGCGGGCTGGGCGCCATAGGCGCCGGAGTCGACGACGGCCCCGGTGTCGCACTCGCCGACGCGCAGCTCAAAGGAGCCGTTCTCGCCGACGTGCCAGGAGACTTCACTGCTCTCGCCCGCCTTCAGCAGTGCTTTGGAGAGCGAGTCGATCGAGGCGGCCGGGACGGTCAGGTCGACCGTCCACGCGTGTTTGGCGGGGCTCCCATCCACATTCCCTGCCTCGTCGATCGCCCGCACTTCAAAGCTGTGTGTGCCGTCGGTCAGTTCGGTCAGCTCGACGGCCGAGGCGCAGGCGCCGAACCCGGCTTCGTCGAGGTTGCACTGGAAGGAGGCGACTCCCGAGCCACCGGGATCGGAGCCCGAGAAGGCGAGGGTGGCGCTAGCGCTGTTGGTCAGGGCCCCCGGCCCATTGTCGATCGTCGTCTCGGGCGCGGTTGCATCGACCTCGAATCCCCGCGCTGCCACAGCCTGGTTGCCGGCAGCGTCGCCGGCCCGCACCCTGAAGGTGTGGGCGCCATCGGCAAGCGGTTCCGCGGGACCGTGGGAGCCCTCGCCCGAGCAGGCTCCGAAGTCTGGAGTGCCCTCGCCGATCGAGCACTCCAGGGCTGCCCCGGCCTCGGCGCTGAAGCCGAAGACGGGCGACGGGTCGTTGGTCAGCCCGTCGGGGCCGGAATCGACGGAGACCGCCGGCGGCGTCGTGTCGGCTGGCGGGGGCGGTGGCTCTTCTTCTCTTCTTGTCTCGCCAGTCGCCGGCGGCACCGGGGCGGGATCTGGGCTCGGCGCTGCTGCCGCCGCTTCAGGCGTAGCGCCCGGGAAGCTTGCCGGATCGCGGGGGTTCGAGCCGGCACGAACCTCGGCCCCGTCCTTTACCCCGTCGCCGTCGGTGTCGGCTCGGCGGGGGTTCGTCCTCGTCCTCTTCAGCTCGACCCTGTCTTGAAGGCCGTCACGATCGGTGTCGCGGCGACGCGGGTTCGTCCGCGTGCGCTTCACCTCGGTCCAGTCCGAGAGGCCGTCACGGTCGGTGTCGCGGCGACGCGGGTTCGTCCGCGTGCGCCTCCGCTCGACCCAGTTGGACAGGCCGTCGCCGTCGATGTCCCAGCGCAGCCTCACCTTCCTCTTGTGCCGGCGCATCTGCTCGCGCGGCAACAGTGGGGCGATGAAGGGGTCAGAGAGGGCGACGCGAGGCGCGGACGCTGCCACCGCGACGGGCGGCTGGCCCACGAGGATGATCGCAGCAGCGATCAAGGCCCAGACGGCGACCAGGGAAGCCTTCGCGATACCGGTAAGGCCGTGCATTGCCCCGCTCGTCCATTCCAGCTTCAGCCGGGCGCCGGGATGAGCAGTCGTTGCAGGGTCTCGATCCGGCCGCTGCGGACCGGGCCCATCTCCAGCGCGCGGGAGTAGGCAGCCAGCAGCGCGCGCTCCTGGTGCTCCCAGGCGAGCACGTTCTCGACCCGCTCGCGGCCGGCAGCGCCCATCGCGGCCCGGCGGTCGGGGTCATCGAGCAGCTCGGAGACGAGGCGGGCGAAGCCGTCGTGGTCGTCCGGCGCGGCGAACGCCGCGGCGTCGCCGGCTCCGAAGCGCGACTCGGCGAGGTCATAGGAGACGATCGGCCGCGAGATCGCCATGTACTCGGAGATCTTCACCATCGAGGAGACGTCGTTGAGCGGGTTGCTCGGGTCCGGCGCGAGGCAGACGTCGGAGCTGGAGAGGACCCGGCCGATCGTCTCGTGCTCGACCCAGCCGCTGAACTCGACCTGCTCGGCGAGCCCGAGCTCGGCGGCCAGCGCCTTCATTTCCTCCAGCACCTCGCCGTCGCCCATGAAGACCGCGTGCCAGTCCTGGCGCAGGGCGTGCAACTCGGCCAGCGCCAGCAGCGCGTGGTCGACGCCGTCCTGCGGTCCCATCACACCGGCGTAGCTGAGCAGGAAGCGCTTGCCGCGCCTCAGCGCCGGGTCGGGCTCGCTCGGGGTGAAGCGCGACAGGTCGGGGCCCGTGCGGACGACCGCGACGTCTTCGGGGTCGCGGCGGCCGCGCTCGATCGCGACGCGCCGGTAGGAGTCGTTGACCGACAGCACGACATCGGCACTGCGGAAGGCGACCTGCTCGGCGAGCAGCGTCGCCCGGTGCAGCAGCCCGGATCCGAAGCGGGACAGGTACAGCTCCGGCGTGAGATCGTGGTGGTCGAAGACGAAGCGGGCACCGCGGCGGCGCAGGCCGAGCGCCGCGAGCAGCAGGAAGTCCGGTGGGCTGCAGGCGTGGACGAGGTCGAAGGGCTGCTTGCGGGCGAGCCGGCGGGCGAGGCGGCGGATGCTCCAGAGCGCCGCCATATACTCGAGTGCGTAGCTCGTCGCGCCGCCCTCGGCGGGCCGCGGCTTGTAGCGGTGGATCGCGACGCCGTCGATCCGCTCCGCGGGCGCGCGGTCGCGCTCCTCGCCGGTCGGGCAGATCACGGTCACCTCGTAGCCGGCGCGGGTTAGCGCTGTGGCCTGGTTCCAGACGTGGCGGTCGGAGGGAACCGGCTCGTTCTGCAGCAGGATCAGGATCCGCTCGCCGGCCATCAGGCGGGCACTCCCTCGAGCTCGAGCGCCACGTCGTCGCCGTCGAGCCGGGCCCACTCGATCCTGGCGCGCTCCGCGCCCTCGCCGGCGACGCGAGCGCCATCGCCGTTCGCGACGAGGCGCAGCGCGGCCCGGGTGCGCCACCAGGACGCGACTTGGCGCGGCAGCGCGTGCCAGCCGTCTTCCTGTGCCGCCAGGTAATCGAGGAATTCCTCGTACATGCGCAGGCGGGCGGGGGTGTCGAGGTAGTCGGGGTGGACGATCGGGTTGATCAGGCCGCCGTTGGCGACGATCCAGTCGCTCTTGCCGGTCCAGAGCTCGATCGTGTCCTGGCGCAGGATCTCCCACAGGGTGTGGTCCTGGACCAGGGTGATCGGCAGCTCGACCATCTCACCGAGAAAGAAGGGGAGAATCGAGCAGCAGCCCCCCGACTGCGGCTCGAATGGGTCGGTATCGGGGAAGGAGGTGTCGTAGGCGGCGCCCAGCTCCGGCATCCACTCGGCGTTGCGGTGGGTGGCGGGCGAGCGGAAGCCGTCGGCGCCCCACTCGGCGAGGTAGCGGTGGATCGCCGGCAGCTCGGCCTCGAAGCGGGCGCGGCTCTCGAACAGCTTGCAGTCGTGCTTGATCGCGTGTAGGCCGACCTCGCAGCCGGCTGCGCGCACGTGGTCGAGCAGGCCGCCCTCGATCGGATACCACTCGGCGACGAAGTTCCATGAGGAGACGAAGCCGTGCCGGCGCTCGATCTCGATGATCTTGCGCACGTTCGCGACCCCGGCCGGGCCCTCGACGTCATGGGTGAGGATCGCGGCGAAGCGCTTGCCCTCCGGCCAGCTGGCGATCGTCGGCAGCGGGGCACCGTCGCGCCGTTGCAGCTCCGCCCGCAGATCCTCCCGCCGCCGCTCGACCAGCAGTGGCTCGATCGGCCAGCGCGGGAACTCGACCTGCATCTGCCGCTTCGCGTAACGACGCCGCATCGCGATCTGCAGGCGTCGCGGCAGCAGCGGCTTGAGCGCGTAATACGCGCTCAGCGGCAGCGAGCGCCCCGAGCCGGTCTCGCGATAGCGCTCTTCAAGGTAATAGCGGTCGTCGCGGTCCGCGCTCACATCAGATCAACGTCCGAGAGCCGACTGCACTTGCAGGAAAAAGCGGCGCTACGGCTACACCGCGCCGCGGCCGGTCAGGACCACGGCGAAGGTGCGGGCTAGGATGGTGGTGTTGAGCCAGAGCGAGCGGCGGTTGACGTACTCGAGGTCGAGTTGGACCATCTCGGCGTAGTTGAGCTCGTTGCGGCCGCTGACCTGCCAGAGGCCGGTCAGGCCGGGCTTGACGGTGAGGCGGTCGAGCCAGTGCGGCGGGTAGAAGTCGACCTCGTAGGGAATCGGCGGGCGGGGGCCGACGAGGGTCATCTCGCCGCGCAGGACGTTCCACAGCTGCGGCAGCTCGTCGAGGCTGAAGCGGCGCAGGAAGGCGCCGACGCGGGTCACGCGGTCGTCGTCTTCGAGCTTTTGCAGGCCGCTGTCGCGCTCGCCGTCGCCGTTGCTCTCGATCACGTCGAGCACGTAGGAGCGGTGCGGGTCGGCGGCGGTGTCGCAGCGCATCGTGCGGAACTTGAGCACCGTGAACTCGCTCACCCCGCGCCCGCAGCGGCGCTGGCGGAAGATCGGCGAGCCGCTCGAGTCGAGCCGGATCGCGATCGCGATCGCGGCGAAGACCGGGGCGAGCAGGACCAGCAGGGTCGTCGCCGCGATCAGGTCGAAGAGGCGGAGGAGGATGTCCAGCGGTCGTTCGACCTTTGCTTCGACCTCCTGGGTGCCGAAAGGCGCCGCGGAGTCGGGCTGGGAATGCCTGTCGGCGGACGCAAGCTCCATTGGCTAACCGATCAACGCGCCGCTCCGGCGGGGACTTGCGGCGGCTCGGCGTCCTGTGTGGCCAGCCGGGCCGGGCGCGCATAGGGCCCGAGCGGCGGCGCGGCACGGCCGAGGATCACGCGCAGGCCGGCGCGCTCGGCGCGGACTCGCGCGCGCTGCCCGGGACGGGCGAGCGAGGCGAGGCCGAAGACGCCGATGCGGATCGCGTGCCCGAGCCCCAGCGCGGCGCGGATGCCGAGTGCCTTCGCACGGCCGTAGTGCTTCTCGGCGAAGAGCAGGCGCGAGTGGCTCAGCTGCGCCATCAGGTCGCCGCGCGAGCGGCCGCCGCCGTGGTGCGTGATCTCGAACTGCGGCAGGTGCGCCAACGGCCAGCCCGCCTGCCAGAAGCGGTAGCACCAGTCGATCTCCTCGGAATACAGAAAGAAGCGCTCGTCCATCGGGCCGACCGCCTGCACCGCCTCGCGGCGGGCGATCAGGAAAGCGCCGACGAGCCAGTCGGCGCGCTGCTCGCGCTCGTAGCGTTCCGGCCGCGTCTCCAGCTCCTGCAGCGTGCGCAGCGCCGGCCAGTGGGCGGCGAAGAGCGACTCGCCGAGGCTGCGCAGGGGCGAGGGGAAGCGCCTCATCGACTCCTGCAGCTCGCCGCCCGTGCCGCGCTGCACGACGCTCGCCATGCCGAGGCGGGGACGGGCGTCCATCGCCGCGACGAGCTCGGCCAGGTTGCCGTTGCGGATCTCGACGTCGGGGTTGAGCAGCAGCACGTAGTGCCCGCGCGCCTCGCGCAGGGCGACGTTGTTGGAGGCGGCAAAGCCGCGGTTCTCGGCGCGGATCACCCTCACCTCGGGCAGCTCGGACTCGATCGCCTCCGGCGTGCCGTCGCTCGAAGCCGCGTCGACGACCAGCCACTCGACCGCGAGCTCGCCCTGTGCGGCGCGTGCCGAGCGCAGCGTCTGCAGCGCCAGCTCGCGCCCGTTGTGGGTCACGACGATCACCGAGAGGTCGGGCCGCTCGCCCATCGGCTCAGCCCGCATGGCGATAGAGCGCCTCGCCGATCAGCCGCCCGACCAGCGGCGGCGTGCGGCGGATCGTTGCGCCCAGCAGGCGCTCGCGCAGGCCCGGCTCGGGCGAGGGCGCGCTCTCGGCCAGGTAGGTGTAGGACAGCTCGACCTCCTCCGCGCCCCAGGAGCGCTTGAAGGCCCGCAGCCCCTCGTTGTCGACTTCGGTGCGGCCGAAGTCGAGCGTCTCGTAGCCCTGCTCGCAGGCCCAACCGATCGTCTCGGCGAAGAGCAGGTGGTTCGGTCGCTTGCCCAGCTCGCGGGCATCGGAGGCGCCGTACTTGTAGGTGACGACGCCGTTGAAGGTGAGGAAGACGGCGGCGGCGATCGGGCGCTCGCCGTCGAAGACGAGGCCGACGAAGCCGAGCCCGGCTTCGAAGAGACCCTCGAAGCGGCGGATGAAGCGCTTCGGCTGGGTCGGCACGCCGAGCTTGTGGCGCGTCTTCACGTGCAGCGAGTAGAAGGAGTCGAGCGCCTCGCGGTCGGTGCGGTGCTCGTAGCGCAGCTCTTCGCGCCGCGCTTTCTTGATCCCGCGCTTGACCTGAGACTTCGAGTAGCCCCGCTCGACCGCGGCCGGGTCGGCGGCCAGCGGCAGCAGGTGGCGAAGGAAGTCGGGCCGGACGGTGGCTCCCGGGGTGCCCGGCAGCGGCGCGTGCACGGTCAACTCGAGCTCGCCGCGCTCGGCCTCGGCGGCGAGCGCCGGTCCCAACGCCGCGGCGGCAGCGGAATCGGCGTCCGCTGCGAGCAGCGGCGAGCAGACATCGGAGAAGGGAATCGCGACCAGGCGGTCGCCGGTCAGGCGGCTCTCGATCCGGGCAACCGGCAGCCCGGCTTCGAGGCCGTGCCCGTTGCCGGCGCAGCAGGCGCTTAGCTCGTAGCCGTACTGGTCGCGCAGCAGCTGCAGCCAGAGCGGGTGGTGGAAGACCTCCGCCGAGGGGCTGCGCTCGAGCAGCTGCAACCACTCCGGGTCGGCGATCGGATCGATCAGGCGCGTTTGCGGCATCGGAGAAAGGAACGACGCCGACGCGGCGCTCCTTTCGCAGTGTGGAGGGTTTTCCGGGCTATAGCACGCTAAATGTGCCTTGCGGCCCTCATGCGACTGCAAGAGCCGGCTCGGGCGCCGCGTCGAGCGTCTGCTGCGCCCACAGCTCGAGCGCCAGCAGCGACCAGAGGCGACGGCCGTGGTCGGCGGCGCCGGCGACGTGCTCGTCGAGCAGCGCCTCGACCGCGGCCGGCTCCGCCCAGCCGCGTTCGGCGCCGCAGCGGTCGAGCAGGACCTCGCGCGCGAACGGCGCCAGGTCGGTTCGCAGCCAGCGGGCGACCGGCAGCTCGAAGCCCTGCTTGCGCCCGTCGAGCACCTCGTCGGGCAGCCGGCCGCGCAGCGCGCCCCGCAGGGCGATCTTTCGCTGCGTACCGCGCGCCTTGTGCTCGGGCGGGATCGCGGCGGCCAGTTCCATCAGCTCGTGGTCGAGCAGCGGCGAGCGCGCCTCCAGCGAGAAGGCCATCGTCGCGATGTCGATCTTGGCGAGCAGATCGCCCGGCAGGTAGACGCTCGCGTCGATCTCGAGCAGCTGGTCGAGCAGCGTCGCGCCGCTCGCCTCTCGCCAGGGGCCGAGCAGGGCCCCGTCGGCGCTCCCGGGCGCGACCGTCGCGGCGAAGTCGGAGGTGTAGAGGGCATCGCGGGCCGCCGCGTCGAAGACGTTGACCTGGTCGAGGTAGCGCCGCTCCCTCCCGGCGCCGAGGCGGCCGCCGAAGCGCGCCAGGCGGCTGCGCAGGGTGCGCGGGTCGGCGCCTTCGCCGCCGCTCGCGCCGGCGGCGATGGCGCGGCGCAGCCCGGCCGGCAGGCGGTCGAGCCGCGCTGCCAGCAGGTTCGAGCTGTAGCGCTGGTAGCCGGCGAAGCTCTCGTCGCCACCGTCGCCGTTGAGCGCGACGGTCACCTGTCCCCGGGCGAGCTCGGCAAGGTAGAAGCAGGCGAGCGCCGAGTGGTCGCCGAACGGCTCGCCGTAGTGGCGCACCAGCTTCGGCAGCATCGCGATCGCGTCGGGCTCGACCACGAGCTCGTTGTGCTCGGTGCCGAAGCGCTCGGCGACCCGGCGCGCCCGCGGCAGCTCGTCGAAGGCCTCGTCGGCGAAGCCGATCGAGAAGGTCTTGACCGGCTCGGCGGACTGTTCGGCCATCGCGGTGACGACCGCCGAGGAGTCGATCCCGCCGGAGAGGAAGGCGCCGACCGGGACGTCGGCGACGAGGCGTCGGCGCACCGCGGTGCGCAGCGCCTCGCGGATCCGCTCGTGCAGCTCCTCGACGTCGCCGACCTCGAGCTTGCTCGCATAGTCCAGCCGCCACCAGCGCTCGACCGTCAGCGCGCCGTCTTCGTAGACCAGCCGGTGCGCGGGTGGCAGCTTGGCGACACCGCGGAAGATGCTTCCCGGGGCGGGCACGTAGCCGTAGGCGAGGTAGGCGTCGATCGCCTCGGGGTCGACCTGGCGCGGAACCGCAGGGTCCTGCAGCAGCGCCTGCAGCTCGGAGGCGAAGCTCAACTCAGCGCCGCGGGCGCTGTAGTAGAGCGGCTTCTTGCCGACCCGGTCGCGGGCGACGAAGAGGCGGCGCCGGCGGCTGTCCCAGAGGGCGAAGCAGAACATCCCCTGCAGGCGGTGCAGGCACTCGACCCCCTCCTCCTCGTAGAGGTGGGCGATCACCTCGGTGTCGCCTTCGGTGGCGAGCGTGTGGCCGCCGCGCAGCAGCTCCTCGCGCAGCTCGGCGTAGTTGTAGATCTCGCCATTGAGCACGACGACCACCGAGCCGTCCTCGTTGGCGACCGGCTGGTCGCCGCCCTCGAGGTCGATGATCCGCAGTCGCTGGATGCCGAGGCCGACACCGTCGGCGACGTGGATGCCGCGCTGGTCGGGCCCGCGGTGCACCTGGGCGGCGCACATGCGGGCGATCGTCTCGGCTGCGACCGGGGCGCCGCCGGCTCGGGCCTGGCCCGCGATGCCACACATCAGCCCGTCGCCGCGCGCGAGGCGGGCCAGAGCCTGCCGAGGGCGCGGGTGCGGAACTCGCGCCGCACGGCGCGGCGGAAATCCGGGTCCTCGACCTTGGGCGTGCGGCGCAGCGCGGCGCGGGCGTAGCCGTAGAGGAAGGCGATGCCCGAGAGCCCCTCCGGCCGCGCCGTCGCGACCTTGAGCGAGCGCATCGCCACCCAGTAGGCGGGGGCGCGGGCGATGTAGGCGGAGGCGCCGTAGCGCGCCCGCCCGCGCAGGGTGCCGTCGGCGCTCGCCCAGGGCCGGTGGTGGGTCGCGATCAGGTCCTCGAAGCTGCGCGTGCGGAAGCCGCGCATCCGCGCGGTCGTCTCGTCGATGATGTCCCAGCCGAGCCGTTCCTGGACGCCGCCGATCGCCTCCAGGCACTCGCGCGAGTAGCACTTGAGCGCGCCGTTGACGTGGTAATCGAGCGGGATCCGCTCGACTCGCATCCTGCCGCGGACCAGCTCGCGGCGCAGGCCGCCGGCCATGCCGAGCCACGGGTCGGCTTCGAAGCGATCGAGGATCCGCTGCCAGTACTCGAGCGGCAGCTCCATGTCGCCGTCGAGCTTGGCGATGTGGGTGAACTCGCGCCACCCGAGGCTCTCGAGGCCGAAGTTGAAGGTGCGCGGCGCCGCGGCCGAGGCGAGCCGGTCGCGCGGGTCCTCCAGCGGCGGGTGCTCGGGCGCGCGCAGCACCCTGACGAACGGGAACTCGGCGGCGAGGCGCTGCGCCAGCGTGTAGGTCTCGTCGGTCGAGTGGTCGTCGACGAGCAGCCAGCGCTGCGGCGGCTCGGTCTGGGCGGCCATCGCCCGGGCCACCCGCTCGAGGTGGTCGACCTCGTTGCGGACCGGCGAGATCACGAGCAGGCGTCGACCCATGTCCGATCAACGGCGGGCGGCCGGACGGACTTGCGCGCAAGTCCGAGCCGGCCGGGAACGTTCAAATGGCATGAGAGCAGCGGAGCTGGCGATCGAGCGACCCCCCGCCCGGGGTTTCGGCGCCGAGCACGGGGCGGTCGAGGATCCGCTGCTCAAGCGGTGGTTGCTGCGACTGATTCCAGAGCCGCGCCGCCGCCGGCTGCTCGGCGCGATTCGCACGGCCCGCCACCGCGGCGATGCGGTCGAGTGCCCCTGCTGCGAATCGAGTTTCTCGCGCTTCATCTCCCACCGCGGCCGCGCCGAGGCGAAATGCCCGCGTTGCGGGGCGCTGGAGCGCCACCGCGTGCTCTGGCTCTTCCTCGAACGCGAGACCGACCTGCTGCGGCGGCCGGGGCGGATGCTCCACATCGCTCCCGAGTACGCCCTGCAGCGACGCCTCTCGCGCACCCCGGGGCTCGACTACCTCAGCGGCGACCTCGACTCGCCGCTGGCCGACTGCGAGCTCGACGCGATGGAGCTTCCGTTCGAGGACGCCAGCTTCGACTTCCTGGTCTGCAACCACGTGCTCGAGCACGTCGGCGACGACCGCCGCGCCCTGCGCGAGTTCCACCGTGTGCTCGCTCCGGGCGGCTGGGCGATCCTGATGTGCCCGGTCGATAACCGCCGCGCGACGACGCTGGAAGACCCGACCGCGACCACGCCGAGCCGGCGCCATGAGCTCTTCGGCCAGGCCGACCACGTCCGCCTCTACGGCCGCGATTACGCCGGCCGTCTCGCCGAGCCCGGCTTCGAGGTGCGCGCCGAGCGCTACGTCGAGGCCTGCGGCAGCTCCTCCGTCGCCCGCTTCGGGTTGCGCCGCGAGGACGACGCGTTCGGCGGGGAGGACGTCTTCTTCTGCGTCAAGCCCGACGCCGACGGCCGCGTCCAGCGCAGCGCTTCCCGCCCGCGCCTGCTGGCCAGGAACGCTACGCCGTAGGCGACGGCGATCGAGACGCCGCCGCCGAGCAGGGTCAGCCAGCGCGGCGCGTCGAACCGGAGCACCGCGACCGCGGTCAGGGCGCCCGCGGCGCCGGCGATCACGACCGGTTCCAGGGCTCGCAGCATCTCCCCGATGCGCAGTCCCGAGCCGGCCAGCAGACGGGCGTTGAGCGGCAGCACGATCGCTGCCGCGACTATCCCCTGCGCCAGCGCGACCCCGGCGATGCCGCCGAAGTGGGCGCCGGCGGGGAGGGCGAGGGCGAGCGCGACCAGCCAGCCGATCTGCACCCTGACCAGCGAGCCGGCGCGGCCGACTGCGATCAGCAGGTCGTAGCAGAGCTCGAGCATCACCCGCAGCGCTCCCAGCAGCACCAGCCACTGCAGCGCGGCGATCGCCGGCAGCCACTTGTCGCCGTAGAGGATGCCGACCAGCGGCGTCGCCAGGGCGGCGATCAGGATCCCGCCCAGTACCGCCAGCCCGGTGGCGAGGGTGAGGCTGTGGGCGAACGCCTGCTCGAGGCCGGCACGGTCGCCGGCGAGGCGCGAGAAGGCCGGCAGCGAGACCTGGCGGATCGAGATCGAGAGTAGGTTCCAGGGCCAGTTGGCGACGTTGAAGGCGAGCGCGTAGAAGCCCAGGGCGCCGACCCCGAGCACGCGGCTGACGACGATCGAGTCGACATTGACGACGGCAAGCAGCAGCAGGCTGGTCAGCGCGGGGGGGAGGCCGATGCGCAGCAGCTCGACCGCCGTCTCCCGGTTCCAGCCGGGCCGCGGGCGCATCGGCGCGAGCCAGAGGATCGTCGCGGTCGCAACTCCGTTGGCGATCACCAGGCCGGTGGCGAGGCCCGCGGCGCCGTAGCTGCCGGCGAGCAGAATGCCGATCGGCGTGCCGATACAGAAGCCGAGCAGCTGTGCGGCCGCGCGGCTGCGCTGCTTGAAGACCCGCATCAGCAGCGCGTTGGGGATCGTCGAGATGCCGTCGAGCAGGACTCCGGCGGCGAGCAGGCGGATCGGAGTGACCGCCTCCGGCGCGTTCAGCAGCGCCGCGATCGCCGGCGCGCCGAGGAACATCAGCGCCGACCAGAAGGCGCTGCTGGCGAAGGAGGCGGTGACCGCGGTCGGCGCGATCCGCTCGACCCCCTCCTTCCAGCGCACCACGGCGACGCTGAGGCCGGCCTCGTTCATGCTCAGCACGACCGTCATCACCAGCATCGCCGCGGTGTAGGTGCCGAACTCGTCGGGGGTGACGACGCGGGCGATGATTAGCCCGGCGACGACGTTGAGCACGCGCGCGGCGCCGCTGTTGAGCAGGCTCCAGATCATGCCCGTGCGGGCGCGGGCGCCGAGCTGGGAGCGCTCGGTGTCGAGCCCGCCGACGGGCTCAGGCGCGGTGGCCATCTCTCCCGTTCCCGTTCGGGCGGTGCAGGCCGAGCAGGCCGGCCAGCTGGTCGGCGCGCTCGGTCCAGCTGTGCGTCGCGGCGAACTCGCGGCGGGCGTCGATCAGCGCCGGCTCACGGCTTCGCACGGCTTCGCGCAGCACCCCCGCGGCGAACTCCTCCGGGGTCTGCGCAAGCGCGATCAGATCGCTCCCAAGCGAGCGTACGGCGGGCAGCGGGGTCGAGACGACCGGCCGCCCGGCGGCGAGGTACTCGAGCGTCTTCAGCGGGAAGCTGTTGCGGTTGAACTGCGTGTTGCCGTAGGGAACGATGCCGACGTCGATCGCCTTCAGATAGGGCAGCAGCTGCTCGAAAGGCCGCGGGCCCACATAGGAGACGTTCGGCCGCTCGATCAGAGCCTCGAAGCGCTCCGGCTCGAAGGCCGGGTCGCGCGGGCCGACCAGCAGCAGCGAGGCCTCGCTCGCGGCGACCGCCTCGAGCAGGTCCAGATCGGTGCGGCTGTTGACATGGCCGACGAAGCCCGCGACCGGGCCCGGCAAATCGACGTCGGGAGGGTCGGGCGCCTCGTCGACGCCGGCGTAGAAGGCGGCGTCGCAGCCGTTCGGCAGGTAGGCGGCCTCGACCCCGCGCGAGCGCAGCTCGTCGGCGACGCCCTCGCTGACCGAGACGACCAGGTCGGAACTCTCGGTCAGACGGCGGTCGCCGGCGGCGAGGCGCTCGGCCGGGCGGCGCCAGAGCGGCGCCGCGGCGACCGGGTCGTCGCGCCACCAGTAGGTGCGTAGGCGCTCGCCGCAGACGCCGTAGGCGTCGACGAAGAGCCAGGTCGAGATTACCGCCTCGGCATGGCGGACGCCGAGCTTGCGCAGGGCGCCGCGCAGCTGGCGGCGGGCGATCCGGTTGGTTAGCGGCAGCATCGCCGGCTGCATCGGCTTGGGCGGGACGACCGGCGTGTAGCGGGCCAGCTGCGGCGCGATTTCACGCAGGCGCGGCCGCTTCAACGAGGGTGCGACGAGCGGCGCGTTGAAGCGGGTCAGGTGGGAGATCGGCGGGTCGACGTAGAGCACCGGCGCGTGCTGGGCGGCGAGGTGCTCGGCCATATGGCGATCGGCCAGCTTGACCTCGTTCCAGTTGTTCGCCGCGCAGAGCACGACGAGCCCGTCCCAGGCGCTCATACGGTCGCCGCGATCCCCGGCGCCCGTCCGGGGCTCTGGGTGGCCGCCAGACGGGCGGCTTCGGCCGCGTTGCGCTCGCGCTTGCGGCGCGGGTCGTGGTTGTCGAGCTCGAGCCGCAGTGCGCGAACGGCGGCGGTCGCCGCCTCGCTCCAGCTGTGCCCCGGCGCCTCGTCGAGGACTGTCCTGTAGATGCCGAGCTGGATGCGGGTGGCGCGCTCGAGCGAGAAGCGCCGCGCGACCGTCCGGCGACTGAAGGCGGCGAGCCGGTCGCGTCGCTGCGGGTCCTCGACCAGCTCGCGAATCTGCCCGGCGAGGCGCTGCGCGTTGGGTCGCCCGTCGCCGACCCCCCAGAAGCCGTGACGGAGGAAGTACTCGCGGCCCTCGGGCTCGAAGATCCGCGAGAAGCCGGCTTCGCCCTGGACGATCACCGGCTTGCCGATCGCCATCGCCCGCAGCGAGGAGCCGCCCATGCCGAGCACGAGGTCGGCCGCGGCGTAGGCCGGGCGCGGATCGGCGAGGGCGCCGGCGAAGCGGACCGCCTCACGTCCGAGGGCGCGGTTGACGTGCTCGGCGCGCTCGCGCAGCGAGGGGGCGGCGGGCCCTTCGCCGACGACGAGCAGGGTCAGCGGCATATCGGTGCCGAGCGAGCCGACCGCGTCGACGGCGTCGACCAGCGCCTCGAGCTTCAGTTCGAGCGCCAGGCGCGAGACGGTGACCACCAGCGGGTCCCCGGCGGCGAGGCAAAGGTCGCGGCGCAGCGGGGCGCCGTCGACCGCGGGCGAATCGAGTGTCGTGTCGACCGGCGGCTCCAGCGCCCAGACGGGGGCGCAGTGGCCCCAGGCTGAGCGTTCGCCGAGGGCTACGGTGCCCATTACCAGCGGCACCGAGGGCGGCACGTAGGGCGAGGGTGACATCGAGAGCACGGTGCAGAGCAGCGGCACGCCGCCGAGCAGGTGGGCGCCGTAGTAGGCGTCGAGGCAGGG
>Ga0055450_10000089_pt1 | contig 14408 bp, 12 predicted proteins | sample China_Galinas_PW_5_FD_57740 | JGI IMG/M metagenome (GOLD analysis project Ga0055450, IMG submission 57740) | Wetland microbial communities from San Francisco Bay, California, USA, that impact long-term carbon sequestration - China_Galinas_PWC_D1 | ecosystem: Environmental > Aquatic > Marine >... | reverse complement strand
AAGACCGGTGAGTTCGCGCTGTCATCGGCCCAAGCCGGCAAAATGCTCTTTCTCCGCTGCCTTGACTGGCGTAGCTTTCCACACACGATGACCGATAACCGCGGGCAAGACGCAGGAGGCCGTGACGGCAGTCGACGGGTGGTGCCCGGGGTGCGGGCTTTGATGCTGGCCATCGTTCCGCTGATGATTCTGGCTGGATTTGTCCTTTCCGCTCACGTGCCCGGTACCGGACTGGCGCGTGCAGCGCCCTCGGCTCCGCTTGTCGGTGGTGTCCCGGCTTCCACCACCGTGGTCGTCATCCTCGACAGCCTGAGTGAGCAGTCTGCGAGCGACGCGGGCCTGATGCCCCACCTTCACGCATTGGCTGCGCGCGCTCTTTCGGGGCCGGAGAAGTCATGCACGGCGAATTTCACGACTCCCTGCCTGATGACGGTTTTCGAAGGGCGCCAGTCGCCGTTTCTGGCCTCGTTGCACAACTTTTCCGCCTTCACATCGACCAGTCCCAACTATTTCGCCATGTTGCGCGACAAGGGACTACGGCTCGCGGTCCTGTCCGATCATACGCTCACCCATCTCTACCCCGATACCTATGTGACGGGCCTGAGCTACGATGACCTGCACATCGCCATGCCGGACCGCGATGCGTTTGCCTTCAAACAGACGTTCGACTGGCTCGACCAGAAGCGATACGACGCGCTGGTGATCCATGTCGTGGGCACGGACTGGGCAGGCCATCTGTACCATCCGGGCACCAAGGGTTATGCGCATGTCTACCGCCGCGCCGACGCCTTTGTCGGTGCTTTGGCCTCACGCCTCGATCTGACACGCGACAACCTCGTCGTGTTCGGCGACCATGGGCATGGCCCGAGTGGCGATCACGACCGCAAGTCCTGGTATGTCGCGGCCGGCCCCCGGATTGCCAAGGCGAGCACGGCGATCGATCAGCCGAGCCTGCTTTTTCTGCTCGCCGGCCTGAACAGCCTGCCGCTGCCGCAGACCTACGAGGGCAATCTGCCCTGGACGCTGTTCCACAATGACGGCGGCTGGCTTGCGAAATGGCGCCGCACCATTGGGGCCGGCTGGAGCCTGCCGGCGGCATCCGCCACCCACGATGGCCTGCAGGCATACCTGGACCGGCGGCTTGGAAGCGAAGCCGGCCAGCCGCTCGGCAACTTCTTGCGCTTTCTCCCGTGGTGGGGCCATTTCGTTCTGGTGGGGGCGGTCTTGCTGCAGCTGGGGATGGGCGGCGCGAGGTTGCCCAGGGGTTTCGTAGCGTTCCAGTGTGCCTGGCTCCTGGCCGCCATTGCCACCAGTTGGGGCTGGCTCGCCTGGTTTGCGCTGGCACCGCAACTGTGGATTTCGCGCTCGGGTTTTGAGCGGGCGCCGCTGCTGGTGTTGGCCTCGTTCCTGGCGGGACTATCCGGGCTGCTGATCCCCTGGATATTCGATACGTTCCATTCCACCTCGGGCTTTTCGCGGCTCACCGCCCTCTGGTTTGCAGTGTTCATCGGCGTTCCGCTTCTGCTCGGGCTGTGGTTCAGGCCGTTCGGTCCGGGCTCGGCGCTCAAGCAGGGCGGTCTCACTATCATCGCCTGCGCGGCGGTCCTGGGTACGCCCGGGATCTACTACTATAGCACCGCGCAAATGATCCATGTCCTGCTGTTTCCCGTCGCGCTGACTATTCTGCTGCTCGAAGTCGTTCTCAAGCGCATGCGCTGCTGGCCCCTGTTGCTGGCCTGTCTGGCCGGATTGCCGTTCATGGATGTGACGGCAGGCGGATGGGACTGGGGCTACATCCTTCATCACCGGCTGAGTGATCTCGGCACGGGCGTGCCGCTTGCAATGGGATGCGCGGCGCTGGCGGCCTGCTGGGTCATGTGGCGCAGCCGTGGCGCGCTGGTTGCCCTCATCGCGGTGGGCCTGCTGCTTGCGGATGGCTGGGCGCTTGTCCGGCTGTTTGACTTCGAACTGGCCCGTGTTGCCTCGTTCGGCTTGCTGCTGGTCTGCCTGACGGCCGCGCTGAAGATTTTCGATGACGCCTTCGTGCGCGAGCCGACGTCAGCGACGACGGCCTGGCAGGTCGCGATCTTCGCGGGACTGGCATTCGTCACCATGTGGTCGGCGACCGACGGCTTCTTCCTCAAGAACCTGCGTTTCGAGTTCGCCCTCAACGACCTGGCAGGCGTGGCAACCACCGAAACCGCGCTGGCTTTCCTCGCAGGGGCGCTGGTTATCCTCAAATATGCCCTGGTGATGGTGCCGGTCGTCGTGGCGGCTGCATTTGCTCTGGGCAGGCAACGGCTGCTGGTGATCGCACCGTGGATCGTCCTTGTCTTCACCGCGAAGGTCGCACTGCAAAGCGTCCAATTGGTGGGGGTAGAATTTGTCGAGATCGTCAAGGCGAGCGAGCTCCTGATTCAGGAGATCGCCGGCTTTTCCTTCGTCACGCTGACGCTCTGGGTGTGCCTGGTGCTGGTCGCACTGAGCCTCGAGCTCGGCATCTACACCAGCTCGTCTCGGCTCGCGCCAGTTTCAGGGCGATCCGGCCATGCCGGTATGAGCCGCTGAACGCGCCGGTGCGACCGAAAGGCATGCGCATCGCCATCGATGCACGATATGTCCACACTACCGACTGTGAAGTGGTCCCGGCGGGCGGCGTCGGCAGATACGCCTTCGAACTCATACGGAACCTGCTGGCGCTCGATGCGGACTTGCATCTGACGTTGATCGTGCCTGCCGGCAATGTCCGTCCTGTCGTCGAGACCGGGCTTCGCGGCCGCGTGCGCGAGATACCCTATGCCGCTCCCCCGCATTCACTGCGCACGCTGTTCCGACTCTCGCGCCAGATTCGGCTTGATGGTGTCGATGTTTTCCACAGTCCCTTCAACGTCTTGCCGCGCGGACTGAGCTGCCCCGCCGTCACCACCGTGCACGACATGATGTGGCTTGCCGCACCAGAGTTGGCGGCGAGCTTCTGGCCCAAGCGCCTGCTGACCGGCAGCTACTACCGCTACGGGATAGGCCGTGCGCTCAGACATAGCGCGCAGCTGCTCACCGTGTCGGAGGCGAGCCGGGAAGCAATCCTGCATGCCTTTCCCGATCTGCGCGGACGCGTCACCGTGACGCATAATGGTGTCGGCAGCGAATTCGGCCCGATGTCGTCGGTCGAGGCGGAACAGGCCACAGCTCCTCTGCTGCCATTGGGCAGTGAGTTCGTCCTGTGCGTGGGGCAGGGCTCTCCCTACAAGAACCACCTGCGTGCCATCGAGGCCTTCATGCTGGCCTTCGCCGACCAGCCAAACGTCAGGCTCGTCCTCGTGCGGCGCTTTTCCCGCCTGGACCGCGCCATGAACCGCATGCTCGCGCAGAAGACGGCGCGTGAAAGACTGGTGCTGTTGCCGGAAGTCTCTCAGGCCCAGTTGCATGGTCTCTACTGCCGTGCCCGTGCCCTGCTGTTCCCCTCGCTGATGGAAGGATTCGGCCTGCCGCTCATCGAGGCGATGGCCTGTGGCACACCAGTCGTGACGTCCGACCGCGGAGCGATGAAGGAGATCGTCGGCGATGCGGCGATGCTGGTCGATCCTCACTCGGTCGCGAGCATCGCCGAAGGCTTGCGCCGACTTGATCGCGAACCGGCCCTGCGCGGCGCGCTCATCGCCAACGGCAGGGCACGGGCGAAGGAATTCTCCTGGCGACGCACGGCTGAAAAAACGCTGGAGGTCTACCGCCGCGCCGTTGCATCCTCGAAAGCCGCAAGTGGCTGACAGGCGACGCCGTGCGCCGCGACCGTAAGCGTCAACAGGACCTAATGCTCGGTGTACTAAGAATTTTCTTCAACAGCGCGGGCACACGGCCCTGGCTGGTCCTCTCGTGCCTGACGGTTGCCGGGTTCTTCGAATTCGTCAGCCTCGGAGCCATGCTGCCGCTGTTCTCGCTTGCGAGCTCCGGCAGCTCCACCCAGGCAAGCGGTCTGGGGAGACTGGCCATGACCTTGCTGCAGGCCACCGGGATGTCGGCAGCCCCATCCCGGCTGATCATCCTGTTCCTCGGTGCCATCATCCTGAAGAACGTCATGGTGTTCTTCGCGCTCAGCTATGCCGGCTTTGCCAAGACAGAGGTCTCGACCCGCATCCGGCGTCAGTTGCTCGATGCACTAGCGGTTGCGAGCTGGAGGTATCTCGTCGGCCGCAAGGGCGGGCAGATCGCCAATGCCATAAGCCATGAGGCCCACACGGCAAGCGATGCGTACCAGGCCTCCGCCGGGTTCGTGTCGTATCTCGTCCAGGCTGCCATTTATATCGCCGCCGCGCTGCTCATCTCCTTCAAGCTCACGCTCGCCGGCATTGCCGTCGGGGCATTGATCGCACTGTTCTTTGGCAAACTCGTCGATCTCAGCCGCAGGGCAGGCCGCAACATGGTGGATGCGACCTCCCAACTCGTGATCCTCGTTTCAGATGCGCTCGGCAACATCAAGCCGATCAAGGCCATGGAGCGCCAGGGGCAGCTGTTCGAGCTGTTCGCCTCCAGGGTGGATGCCATCAGGCAGGCACTCCGGGCACAGGTGCTGCTTCACTATGCCGTGGAACGCGGCAGTGAAGTGATCCTGATGACGCTTCTCGGTGTCGGCATGTATGTCGCGGCGGTCGGGCAGGGCATCGACATATCCGAGGTCGTGGTGCTCGGCATTATCGTCATCAAGGGCGTCGAGTCGCTCAGGCACCTGCAATCGCTGTTGCGCAATGTCGGGGAATATGAAAGCGCCTATTGGCGCGTGCAGGAGCTGTTGACGGAGTTGCGCAGCCACCAGGAAGTCCGCACCGGGACAAAGGTCCCGACACTGGAGACCGGGGCGCGGTTCGAAAGTGTCGTGCTCACCTACGACGATACGCCGGTTGTCAGGAATGCCAGCTTGGTCATCGCGGCAGGCGAAATCACGGTGTTGCTGGGCCCGTCGGGTGCCGGCAAGACCAGCCTGGTCGATCTCCTGCTCGGCCTGCAGCAGCCCGATTCCGGCACGATCAGCATCGATGGGACACCGTTGCAGGAGGTTTCCTTGCGCGATTGGCGGCGCATGATCGGCTATGTTCCGCAGGAGCTGACCCTGCTGCACGGCTCGATCCGCCAGAACGTTACGCTCGGCGACCCTTCGCTGTCCGACGAGGATGTGTATGAGGCGCTCGATCTGGCCCGCATCGGGGGCTTCGTGCGCTCCCTGCCGCAGGGGCTCGATACGGTGGTCGGTGAGATGGGGGCAAAGCTGTCAGGCGGGCAGCGCCAGCGGGTGGCCCTAGCCCGTGCCCTGGTGCTGCGGCCACACCTGCTGATCCTCGACGAGGTCACCAGTGCGCTCGACCCGGCGACGGAGGTGGAGATCTGCGGCAACATTTCCGAGCTGCGGGGCCGCTATACCATCGTGGCGATCACGCACCGCCCGTCGTGGCAGGCCATTGCCGACCATATGATCCGCATCGAGAAGGGAAGGATTGTCGAGGATATCAGGCCCGCAGAGGTGCAAGGCGCCCGACCGGCAGCACAACCTTGATGCCCAAGGCGCCCTAGACGCGGCCGGTGATGATGTTGTGGATGTTGCGAAACTTGTCCAGCCGTCCCTTCGGGACAACGGTCCTGAACAGCTCCGGTCGCTCGTGGATGCACATGTCGTAGAGAATCTGGTCGTCGGAGCACAGGCCCAATTCCAGGAGCCGCACATAGTTTTCGCGCACCGCTTCGACCAGCCATGGCAACAATCCTCGCGGCACCAGGAAAAATGACCCTGCGACGTGCTCGACGTAACCGAAGACGCGTGACGACAAATTGGAGGGCGAGGTGTCCGCGAGCGCCTTGGCCGGGTCGACTGAGACAACGATCCTGTCGCCTAGGCGCGGCTTGAAGGCTGTCGGCTCGGGAAGCCAGCGATCGCGTGCCGTTCGCCGCCCTATGCCGAAATCCACCCAGGCGTAAAACGCATGGCTGGTGCACCGATAGGCCGCCTCCAGCGCGTCCATCTTGGCCAGCATGATGATGTTGTAGAGCGGCGACAGGCTCTCCATGCGCAGATCCCCGGCAAAGCGCGAGCGAAAGTCCGGATCGATCATGATGTCCCGTGTTCTCGCCAGGTGCTGCATGGCCGGCAGTTGCTCCACGGGCACTTCGCATAGGTGGCTGAAATCGCCCTTGTGGCTGCCCAGGATCGCGCTTTCGCCGCACAGGATGAACTTTTCCACCGGCAACTGCGAGAAGTAGCTGGCGTAGTAGCTGAGATACTGGTCGGCGCTCCTGGCCTGTTCACCATATCTCTCCGTCGCCTCGCGGCCGATTTCATAGAACATGGTCACGGCAAGAACCGAGCCCGCAGGCACTGGCGCATGGCGTGTTCTCAGGAGCCGGGGCAGCCGCATCATTACCTGTCAATCGGAATAGGCGCTCTGGGGCTGCGAACCCACTGCAAAAGAGCTGCGGTGGCCTCGCGCGCGCTTGCCATAACCAACAGGGATGTTTAGCCTTTTCGCGAGGGCAGGCCAAACGTGATGTGGACGAGCGGAATTCGCCCGTCATGGCGAGATCATCCGCAAACGGTCTGCAACGGGCAGGGGCGGGACGGTGGGCAACCGGCAGATCGTTTTCATGTTTCCCGGGCAGTCATCGAGACACCGTCTCATGATTGCATCGCAGGTGTCCACCTCGACGGTTGCCAGCCGCATGCTGGAGCGCGCAAGCGACATCCTCGGGCGTGATCTTTCCGTCGAGCTCTGCGATGCAAATCCGCAGTTCCTCATCACCAATCACAGCATCCAGCTTGCCGTCTTCCTCGCCACCCAGATGCATCTTGCCCGGCTGAGCGAGGAGGGGATCCGGGCCGACTATTCCCTCGGCCTGTCGCTCGGCGAATACAGCCATCTTGTCGACATCGGCGCACTCGGATTTGCCGATGCGCTGCGTCTCGTCGATGTGCGCGGTGCGCTCTATGACGCCGGTCCCGAGGGGATGATGGTGTCGCTGTTTCCGGTCACCGAGGAAGCTGTGCGCATGGCGCTGGAGGAGGCCCGAACACTGGGGCGGGTCGAGATTTCCAATTTTAACTCGCCCCGTCAGTTCGTCATTTCCGGCGACAGGGATGCGGTGCAGTGGGCAGCCGAGCAGATTGAGGATCGAGAGTTCGCAAGCGCTATCATCATCGAAGACCGCATCCCGATGCACTCCACCGTCTTCACGTCAGTGGCCGGCGGACTGCGGCCGCATCTGGAGAGGGCCAACTGGAAGCGACCCGACAAACCCTATGTGCCGAACGTGACCGCCAAAGTGCTTGCGCACCCGGGGCGGGAGACATTCATCGACAGCCTGTGCGAGCATGTTTACAAGCCGGTTCTCTGGCGTCAGTCGATCGAAGCTGTGCATGAGCTCAGCCGCGAGACCATACTCGTTGAAGTGGGTCCCGGCCGCGTGCTAAGCAACCTCATGAAGAAGCCTTGGATTTCGTTACGAACATTTGCAACTGATGATGAGGGGCCTGCTGCGGTGGCCCATGCAATCGCCGGATCCCTGCACATTGAAGACGTCCGGTAGTGAATTAGACACCCTCATGCGCGAGCTGCGGCGCGCGCCGCTGCATGTGCCCGGACGCGGAGAGCGGGTCGATGCCGGCCGCGATGTCATCATGCGCATCCTGCCGCATCGAGATCCGTTTCTTCTTGTCGATCGCATAATCGAGTTCGATCCGGAAAATCGCACCATGCTGGCGGAACGCTTCGTCGGCCCGGACGACCCGGTCTTCAAGGGGCACTTTCCCGGCGCGCCGGTCTACCCAGCCTGCCTGCAGAACGAGGCGGCCGGTCAAGCGGGAATTTGCCTGTGGAGCTTTGCGGAAAACGATCGTCGGCCGTGCAACTTCGGAATACGCATCGCCAAGATCGAACAGGCACTCTACCTGCGCCCGGTGCTACCGGGCGACACGATGCGACTGGCCTCGAAGCTAATCTATTGTGATGAGTTGAGTGTATTCGCCGCGGCCCAGGCTTATGTCGGCGACGAGCTTTGCTCGACGATCGTGGTGAAGGCGGTGCTGGTCGATGAATAGGCGCGTTGTTGTGACCGGAATGGCCGTCAATACGCCGCTCGGCGATACAATGGACGGCTTTCTCGACGGGCTACTGCAGAACCGCTCGGCGATCACGAGGTGGCGCAGCATCGATACCGAACAGGTTTACGGCAAGATCGGTGGTGATCTCGGCGACTATGATTGCGGCAGCGCTCTTGCCGCGCTGACCGAGCGCATTCCCAGCGACATCGCCCTCCGCCTGAAGCGCCTAATGCGGCGGGCACCTTGGGCGACAAAGCTCAGCATGCTCCTGGCGGTGAGTGCCTATGTGGATGCAGGTCTTGCCGATGCCGACATCGATCCTGTCGCATGCGCCACCATCGTAGCCGGTCACAACCAGAACTCCAATTACTTCTACGGGCAGTTTCATCAGTTCGGCGAGGAGCCGGACTACATCGACCCGCTGTTCTCGCTGCACGTGCTCGACACCGACCACGGCGGTTCGGTGTCGGAGGTGCTGCAGACCAGGGGCCCGCTCTATACGGTGGGCGGGGCCTGCGCGAGCGGCAATCTTGCGCTTCGCCTCGCCGTGGACGAGATCCGCTTTCGCGGGCTGGAGCAGGTGGTCCTCGTTGCGCCCGTCCTCGACCTCTCGCCCATCGAGATCCATGGACTCGCGATGATGGGGGCGATCAGCTTCGAGAGCTTCAACGACAATCCGTCCGCCGCCAGCCGGCCGTTCGATGTACGCCGCGAAGGTTTTGTGCCCTCGCATGGCGGCGCCTCGCTCATCGTTGAATCGCTCGACAGTGCGCGGCGCCGGGGCGCGCGCATCTATGCCGAGATTCTTGCCGTCGAGGCCAACAGCGACGGCAATCATCTGCCGCTGCCCTCGCAGGAAGGCCAGACCCGACTGATGCGCCGCGCGCTGGACCAGGCCTCGCTTGAGCCTGCCGATATCGACTATGTCAACGCGCACGCCACCTCGACGCCGCTCGGTGACCTGACCGAGATCGCCTCGATCAAGGACGTGTTCGCCGAGCACGCCTACCGCCTGAAGATCAACGCGCCCAAATCGCTGCTCGGTCACACCTGCTGGTCGGCGCCGACGGTCGAGACCATAGCGGCGATACTGCAGATGCGCGCCGGCTGCCTGCACCGGTCAGTCAATATCGATGACCTCGATCCCGAGGTCGATCTGGACGTCTGCCGGGCCGGCAACGCCGAATGGAAGGTGCGGCGTTTCATGAAGAACTCCTTCGGCTTCGGGGGGATCAACTGTGTCTCGGTCTTTGCGGATTATGACGATGCCTGAGCGGCCGCAGACCCTGTTCGTGACCGGCGGCTCGTCCGGCATCGGCGCTCAGCTCGTCCGCGACTCCGTCGCCGCCGGCTACAACGTGGCATTTACCTATTTCAGGGATCACGAAGCGGCCGTGAGCGTGCGCGACGCGGCGCAGCGCCTGAATGGCGAGGCGCATATCGCATCCTATCATCTGGACGTGCGCAATTCCGCCGCCGTCGAAGCCGTCGTGGATCGGGCCATCGAGGAGTTCGAGGACATCGACATCGTGGTCGTCAACGCGGGGATCACGCGAGTCGGCCTCATATATTCGATGTCGGATGACGACTGGCGCGACGTCATAGACACCAACCTCACCGGGGCGTTCTTCGTTTGCCGGCAGTTCCTCGACCATTTCATCGCCAAGAGGTATGGCCGCTTCATTCACATGTCCTCGGTCGCCATGCACGGCATGGCCGGTCAGGCGGGCTATTGCGCCAGCAAGGCCGGTCTGGCTGGTCTTTCGAGCGCCATCGCCAAGGAATACGGAAAGCGGGGCATTACCAGCAACACCATTGCGTTGGGGCTATTCGGCAGCGGCATGACCGAAACGGCCGCCAGCGAGGACGTGCTCAGGTTCTGGAAGGAGTTCTGTCCGGCAGGGCGACTCGGCGATGTCTGCGAGGTGGCAAGGGTCGTCCATTTCCTCGGTGCCCGTGAGGCGGGCTTCATCAATGATGTGACGTTGCATCTTGCCGGCGGCCTCAACACGACGCCATGACGCATCGGTACGGGATAGAAAAGCTGCGGGTTTTCCCAGGCACCCTGGCACTCGATATCGCCAGCCTGTGCGCGCAACGCAGCCTCGACTACAGCCAGATCGAGCGCAGCCTGATGACGGAGGAGCGCGCGGTGCTGGCGCCCTGGGAGGACGCAGTGACCATGGCGGTGAGCGCCGCCGACGGTCTGCTGGACGAGGAGGAATTGCGCACCGTCGAGCTGTTGATCGTCGGCACCGAATCGTCGGTCGATCAGGAAAAGCCTGTCAGCTCCTGGGTGCACCGCTGGCTCGGCCTGCCGTCCAATTGCCGCAACTTCGAGGTCAAGCACGCCTGCTACAGCGGCACGGCGGCCATGCGCATGGCGCTGGCGTGGCTGCGCGAGCAGGACGGTCGTCCCTGCCGGGCGCTGGTGATCAACACCGACTCGAGCCTGCCATGGCTGGGCGGCCCGCATGAGCCTGCGATGGGAGCCTGCGCGTCGGCACTGGTCCTGTCGAGCCAGCCGGATTTTCTCCTGCCCGACACCGATGGTTGGGGGGTCTTCGCCAATGAGGTGAACGATCTCTTCCGCCCGGCGCCGAACGTGGAGGCGGGTGACGCCGAGACAAGCCTGTTTGCCTATCTCGAAGCGCTCGAGGGCGCATATGCGGACTATGTGCGCAGAGCAGGCGATTCTGTCGACTTCGATGCCGATTTCGCCTGGCATATCTACCACCTGCCCTTTGCCGGCATGGCATTGCGGGCGCACCGGACCCTGGCATCGATCGCCACCGATCTCGATCGCAAGGCCTCGCTTGCGAGCTACCGGCAAAAGGTCGAGCCTTCGCTGGCCTATAGCCGCCGCATCGGAAGCAGTTTCGGTGCCAGTCTAATGCTCGCACTGCTGTCGATCGCCGATCAGGACCGCAATGGCATAGAGGGCGACCGCATCAGCGTCTTTTCGTACGGCTCGGGCTCCTGCGCCGAATTCTACGGCGCGACGTTCGGCCAGCGGGCGAAGTCGGTTGCCGCCGAGGCCGGCCTGCGCGCGCTGCTGGACGCTCGCCACCGGATTTCGGTGGCCACTTACGAGGCTTGCGAAAAGGAACGCCTGGGCGCCATCGGGCAGGCGAACGTGACACCGAACAGGGAGCTGCTCGGCGACCTGTTCGATGAACGATTGAAAGGTTCCGGTGCGCTCGTGCTCGATCGGGTCGACAACTACTGCCGGCGCTACCGGCGGGCCTAGACGTGATGCGCGTTCTGCAGGTGCCTCGCACACTCACGCCGGCAACCGTGGCCAGGATGCAAGCCGAATTGCGCGCGTTGGGCCCGCAAGCGCCGGCCGAGGCCCTGGTATTGCGGGGGAGCGGCGACTGCTTTTGCCTCGGCATGGACCTCTCCGCGTTGTCGGCTTCCTCTGGCCTGTCCGAGGTGGCCGCGGCAATGGAGGCATTCGCACAGGTTCTCCTCACTCTGTGTCGCATGCCGCGGCCGGTGATTGCGGTGGTGCAGGGACGTGCCGCCGGTGGCGGCGTGGGTCTGGCGGCGGCAGCTGATTATGTCGCCGCCAGCCGGGCGGCTGACTTTACGTTACCGGAAGTTCTGCTTGGCATCGTCCCGGGCATGGTCTATCCGGTAATCCGGCGCCGGGTGGGTGTTGCGCCATTGAATATCATGGCAATCGACGGCGATGCACGCTCGGCTGACGAGGCTTTGAAGTCTGGTCTGGTTGACGAGGTTGTCGACGGGGACCGTCTGGAGAGCCGCGTAAGGCGACTGTGTAAGATCATGTCGCGAGGACATCCGCGGTCCATCGGGGGGATCAAATCGTTGGAGCGATTGGGGCAGGCAGAAGAGCTCGAAGGGGCGGTGCGTCGCGGAATGGCGGCGACCCTCGAGATGCTCGCACAACCCGATACGCTGGCGCGCATGAAGGCCATGCAGGAGGGCGGCGCGCCATGGCTGGACTAAAGGCGCCGGTGTCTGTCGTGGCCACATCCCTGGTGGAAGCAACGCGCCCTGATGAGGGCGTCGCGATCATCCGGATGGCCGATGCCGACGGTCGCAACGGCTTCACGGAAGAGTTCATTGGGCAATTGCGGAGGGCCTTCGAGTCCGCCGGTCGCGACGACAGCGTGAAGGTCATCGTGCTGTGCGGTCTTGCCTCGATCTTTTGTTCGGGGGCGACGCTGGCCATGCTGGAGAAGCTGTCGGCCGGGGCCGTGGCGCTCGATGAACTCTCCTTGCCGTCTCTGCTGATCGATGCGCCGGTGCCGGTCATTGCAGCCATGCAGGGAGATGCGGTAGGTGGCGGCTTTGCGCTGGGATTGGCCGCCGACATCATCCTCATGTCCGAGAGTAGCCGCTACGGGCTCAACTTCGTGGACCTGGGCCTCACGCCGGGCATGGGCGTTACCGGTCTGGCGGCGTGCGCCCTCGGCCAGCCGCTGGCGCATGAGCTGATGTACACGGCAGAATTCCGTCGCGGGCGCGACTTTCGCGCTGTCGGCCTCATCAACCATGTCTTGCCGAAGGACGAAGTCATGACCAAGGCTGTCGACCTGGCTGCCCGAATCGCCGAAAAGCCGAGATCGGCCCTCACGCTGCTCAAGCAAACGCTGGCGGACGAACGCCGCAGCATCTTCAACAAGGCGCGTGAGGCCGAAAACGCGATGCACCGCATATGCCTGGCCGAGCCGGCGATTCTGGAAAGGATCAAGGCGAATTATGTTGAGTAGTCTGCGCGACAAGGTCGTGCTGGTCACCGGAGGGACGCGCGGCATCGGCCTGGCGACGGGGCTTGCCTTTGGCCGCGCCGGTTCGCGATGCATTCTCACCCACCGGTGGGGTTCGGCGGACGAGAGCGAGATCCGGCGCCAGTTCGCCGAGGTTGGCGCACCGCCGCCCCTGATCGTCGAGGCCGACGTCTCCAATGACGCCGACACCGATGCGCTGCTGGAAACGGCGGGGGAACACTGCGACTCGATCGATGTGTTCGTGTCCAACGTTGCCGTTGCATCGCTGGTCAGCGGGATCGAGGACTACGTCAAGCGCGACTTCCTGCGCAGCATCGAATATTCCACCTGGCCGATGGCCGCCTACACCAAGCGGATCCACGCGAAATTCGGCGCCTATCCGCGCTACATTGTTGGTCTGTCGTCAACCGGGCACCTGCACTACAACATCGGCTATGATGCTGTTGCCGTCGCCAAGTCCGCCCTCGAAGCGCTATGCCGTTTCATGGCGTTCCGGCTCGGGCCGCATGGCGTCACGGTTAATCTCGTGCGTCCCAGTTTTGTCGACACGGAGGCTGCCGCACTGGTGCTGGGGAAGGGCTTTGCAGATTTCATCCGCTCCACCTCGCCCACTTCGCTTATCTCACCCGGAGAGGTTGCGAATGTTATCCTGGCACTGTGCAGTGGTCTGATGGATGGCGTCAGTGGGCAGATCATCCAGGTGGATCGCGGCGCCATCTTTTCCGATACGATCATCCGGCAATTCGAGTTGGCGCAGGAAAAGCGCAGTTGAGGACTGCACGGCCGATACAGCCACAACCGCAGTTCAATTCATTGACCAAGGGCTGAAAGGTGAGAAATGACACGATATGAGGTCTTCGAGCTGGTGGGACGCCATGTGAGCGAGGTGGTCGAGCATGACGGTGAACTTTCGCTCGATCCGGGTAAGTCGTTGAAGGATTATGGGGCGACGAGCCTCGACATGGTGGAGATCGTCTCGGCCAGCATGCGCGAACTCAAGGTGAAGGTCCCGCGCTCCGAACTCACCAGCATCAAGGATATCGGCGGCCTGATCGATGTCCTGCATCAGGCCGTGCAAGCCAAGGAATGATCCCGGGAGTCGACCAGTTTGCGGGTGCACTGAACGCATCGGCCGCGCAGACTAGGGGCATCGGGCGGCAGCGGCTTGCCTGCCTGCCCGGTCAGCCGGTTGGCGATCGTGCCGAGGTTCCCGATCTCCATGTCGAGCTTCTGGCTCCTGCACTGGGCGACAGCGACTTCGAGCTTCAGCTTGGACGAGTGCCGCAAAGCGAGGTTCGGCGATTGCGGTCATTCGTCAATCGGCGAGCGGCCAGTGAATCGTTGCAGGGGCTGTGCCTGTTGCAGGATTTCGCATGTGCCTGGGCAGCCGCCAGCGGCGTGGCAGCCGCCACTATCGCGCGTGACGAGCGCGGAAAACCCTACCTTGCCGTTCCAGAGCGCAATGCGCCGGCCGTCAATCTCAGTCATGGCGGATACTACTTGGCGCTCGCCGTTGCCCCGCACGGCAGGATCGGTGTCGATGTGGAGCCCTGCCGCCCCTTGCGTCCGGC
>Ga0055450_10000087_pt1 | contig 14428 bp, 17 predicted proteins | sample China_Galinas_PW_5_FD_57740 | JGI IMG/M metagenome (GOLD analysis project Ga0055450, IMG submission 57740) | Wetland microbial communities from San Francisco Bay, California, USA, that impact long-term carbon sequestration - China_Galinas_PWC_D1 | ecosystem: Environmental > Aquatic > Marine >... | reverse complement strand
AGATCGTCCGCGACCTCGCCTCGACGATGGCGGAGCTCTACCGCGCCGACATCGACGCCACCGGTCAGCCGATGAGCCCGGACCCGTTCCTGGCCGTGAAGAACGCGATCGAGCACTACCGGATCGACGAGGTGCTGATCTCGACCTTCGCCGGCGAGGGCTCCCGCTGGCTCGAGGACGACCTGATCGGCCGCGTGCGCGAGATCACCGAGAAGCAGGTTGAGCACATCGAGGTCGGCCGGCCGGCCGCCGCTGTGGCGGCCGCCGTCGCCGAAGGAGGAGATTCCTGATGGAGAGCGCGACCGTAACGATGGGTCACGGCCACGCCGAGGAGGAGCACCACCACGGCCCGCCCGAGGCCAACGTCAGCTCCCGCATCGACAAACAGGTGCTCGGGATCCTGCTCTTCATCGTCTCCGAGGTGATGCTCTTCGGGGCCTTCTTCGCCTCCTACTTCTTCCTCCGCGTCGTCGTCGACCCGCCGGCCTGGCCGCCCGAACCGTACGAGCTCCCGGTCGCCGTCGCCGGCATCAACACCGCGATCCTCGTCTCCTCCAGCTTCACGATCCACTACGCCCTCGAGGCGATCCGCCGCGGCAACCGCAACGGCCTCAAACTCGGCCTGGTCCTCACCTGGCTGCTCGGCCTCACGTTCCTCTTCATCCAGATCAACGAGTACGTGCACATCGGCTTCAGTGCCCGTGACCTGGGCTTCGGCTCGATCTTCTACTCGCTGACCGGCCTCCACGGCGCCCACGTCTTCGTCGGCCTGATGCTCCTCACCTTCGCCACCGTCCGAGCCTTCCGCGGCCACTTCGGCCCCAAGGCCGAGGACCACCTCGGAGTCGAGGTCCCGGGCATCTACTGGCACTTCGTGGACGTGATGTGGATCATCGTCTACGTGACCGTCTACATCCTCTAGAAACCGCTTTAGCGAGCCGTTTCGGCAGTTGCGGCAGCAGGCCTTGGCTTGTCCAAGGCTAGGCCGGCGGGACCTGGCGGGTCCAGACGAAGCGCCGCCATCGGCCCTGGCCGCGGGCCGTCGGCGTCCAATTGCCGGTCCGGTATCGCGACCAGAGCCGGTAGGCGCCGCCGCCGAGCAGTAGCGGCACGCCCATGGCGATGAACGCGACCAGGCCGGTGATCGTCCACTAGATGGCGACAGGCGTGTCGTAGCCTGGATCGAGGCCGTTCGCGGTCCCAGTCAGGATGAGGGCGAAGGCGAGGGCCAACCACCAGCGGCCGACCAAAAAGCCGACCAGCGGCGCCGCTGCCCATAACGAGATCAACAGCACCAGCCCCGCCCCCGCTTCCGGTTCGGGGCCGGCCATGATCGCTCCGAAGACGGAGCCATAGAAGACGGTGACCAGGATGCGCCAAGCCACGACTGCACCTAACCCGCAGCCGGGGACCGGTGTCGGGACCTTTGGACGTTCAGGCAGCACCGCGTAAAAGCGGTAAGCACGCGCGGCCGTCTGGGCGCTGGACCGGCGTCTCGACCCAGGCGCATGAGCGTGGACGAAGGGATGCGATTGCGGTAGAGGTTTGTCCCGTACAGCGGGACAAACCTCTACCGCAAATCGGGCACGTCATTGAGCCGTCGCCCGGTTTGGCTCGCCGGGCGTGACGGAGCACCTAGCGCAGCTTCAGCGCCAGCCTCTTCTTGCTCGAGTTGCCGGCCTGGTCGACGAAGCGCAGATGGACGATCGCCTTCGCACCGGCGCCCCGCTTCACGGCCCGTCGCAGGCGCTTCGCGGCCCGTCGGTTCTTCTTGCCCTGCGGCTTCAGCACCAGGGTGGTCTGCACGCCGGCCCTGACCCGCCTGCGGACGGGCTTGAGGCGGACGGCGAGCTTGCTCTTGCTCTTGCGGGCGGCGATCGCGAAGGCGCTGGAGGCGCCGGTTCCCTTCTTGCTGCTGCCACTCTGCTTCTGGACCCCCTTGGCGACGACACGGCCGTTCTCGTTGAGGCGGACGACGATCCGCAATGGCTTGCCGGCCCGCGGCTTGCCCTTGGCGCGGGCCTCCGGGCGCGGCGCGGTCGTGTCGGGCGGCTGCGGCGGGGTCGGGTCGGGCGTGGGTTCAGGTTCGTCTTCCGGCGGCGACGGGGCGGTGCCGGGCACGATCCCCCAGTCGGGCCGGCGAGCGGCGGAGAATCCGGTGGGCAGGGTGATCTCGCCGCTGCCGTCGGCCGCGCTCACGTACAGCCTGTCGGCATCGAGCGGATCGCCGTAGACCACCATCGTCCCGTCCGGCGAGAACCGCGGATCGCTCTCGGAGCGGCCGGGCGTATTGGTGATGTCGACCGGAGCGCTGCCCGCGGAGTCGACGAAGATGTCGGTGTCGCAGCAACCCGGCGTTCTGCCGTAGTAGACGAACTGGACTCCGTTCGGCGACCACCCGCCGGACCAGCCGGGCTCCTCAGTGCCGCTGACGTTGGTGGCCTCGCCGTTGCCGAAGGCGGTCCACGCCGCCGATCTGAAGCTGCTGGTTCCCGGGATCTGGAAGTAGTCGGTGAACATCAGCTGCCCGTTGGCAGAGATCTCCGGTTCGGTGAAGTTGTCGACGACTTCGGGCGCCTCGGCGCGGTAGAACGCGTAGGTCGAGGTCGGCGCGGCTCCCAGGTTGACGGTCGAGAACGTGGGATCGGCGCTGGCGTCGGGGTCGGCGCGGAAGATCACGGTGTCGTTGTCGACCCAGCTCGGGTTCTCCTCGTCGATCGTGTCGTTGGAGGTGAGGCGGCGTTCGCCCGTCCCGTCCCCGTTGATCACGTAGAGGTCTTTCTCGCCGCCGCGTTCGGAGACGAATACCACCCGGTCGCCGCGCGGCGACCACGATGGTTCGCTGCCGCCGTCCGGATGCGTGACCAGCTGCTGGCCGGCGCCGTCGCCGAGGGCGATCGTGTAGATCGTGCCGAGGTATTCGTAGGCGATCCGGCCGTTCGATCCGGGCCAGGTGCCGGCGCGCGCGGGCGCGCAGAGGAGGAGGCAGCCGACCAGGACGGCGAAGACCGCCGGCCAGCGACCGCCCGCGAACACTCTTGGAGCCGACCCTTGCACCGGCCGGCGATACTCGGGAATCGAGCCCGTGCCCGCAATGCGCCCGCCGCGCAATGGGCCGAACGGCCCAAGCCGGCCGGCCCCGGGGCGACGAGGCCGAGCGGCGGCGCAGCGTGAAGCCGCAGAGTGCGGCAGCGAGTGCGAGGATCCGGTCATGAGGCTTTCCGAGGAGGCGGTGTTCAAATGGGTCGTGATCGTCGGGATCGCGGCGATCACGGTGATCGCGCTGACGCTGCTGACGAGGCCGCTGGTCGGCGCGCTCTGGGGCCTGGTGCTGGTGATCGCCGCCAGCGTGCACGGTTACCGCTGGGCCGTGCGTAAGTGGCGCGGAAGTTGACGCGAAACTTTTACGATTCGCGGACAAGACATGACATGTTTCCGGCTACTGTGCGAGCATGGAGATGATGAGAGAGAGCTGGACCGACGAGCGGCTGGACGAACTCAACGCGAAGGTCGATGGCGGCTTCCAGCGAATGGAAGCGCGGTTTGCGGCGGTCGACGCCCGCCTGGACTCGGTCGAGTCCAGGATGGAATACATCAACAAGCGCTTTGAGTTGGTGGATGAGCGCTTCGCGCAGATCGACAAGCGCTTCGAGCAGGTGGACAGGCGCTTCGCGCAGATCGACAAGCGCTTCGAACAAGTGGATAAGCGCTTCGAACAAGTGGACAGGCGCTTCGAGCAGATCGACAAGCGCTTCGAAGGAATCGACCGGCGGCTCGACTCGATCGACGAGGCGATCCGCTCGCTCAGCCTGACGATCACCCGAATCGTCCTGGGTCTGGCCGGCTCGCTCGTCGCGGTCCTTGCGGCCGCGATCCTCACGCGCCTTTGAACCGCTCGCTCAGCTCGACCAGGGCCAGGGCGATCGCCAGCGGCACGGTCGCCGGCAGCAGGTCGAAGGCGAAGAAGAGGAAGTCGAAGCCGACGCAGACCACGGCGGCGATCGCGGCGGCCCGCAGCTGGATCGGGCGGCGGCGGGCGAGGACGGCGCCGAGCAGGGCCGCGACGAAGAGGTCGGCGAACCCCATCCTGGCGCTGCCGAAGGAGACGAGCTGCAGTTGGGGGAGGCCGATTCCGGGGGCGGCGGCGTTGATCACCGCGTTGGGGCTCTGCAGGAGCTCGGCGGCGACCAGGTAGGCGTCGACGGCCGCGGTCGCGTAGATCCCCAGTTTCAGCCAGCGCGGCGCGACGACCGAGGCGAGCAGCCAGCCGAGCGTGATGCAGGCGGTCGCCGAGAGGGCGAGCGCCGCGGTCTCCCCGCCCAGCTCCTCCTTGGCAGCCCAGGCGAGGGCGAAGAGGGGCGGCACGAGCAGGGCGACGGCGGGCCGGCCGCCGCGCGCGAACCAGCCGAGCCCGGCGGCGGAGAGCGGCGGCACCGCCACCAGAGCGAGGTAGGTGAGGAAGTCGGCGACGCCCGAGTAGAGGGCCACCGCGGCGAGGACGACGGCGATCGAGAGCGGCGGCAGCAGCGCCCACCAGCGGCTGCGGAGACGGTCGAGCAGGGCGCTGCCGGGCGGCCGCGGCGCCGCCACCAGCGTCGCCTGCACCAGGCTGAGGGCGCCGATCGAGAGCCAGAAGGGGAGCAGGGCCCGCGCTTCCTAAGCCGCGCCGGCGGTCGCGGTCGCCGAGGTCGGCTCCGATTCCAGCGGCGGCGCGGGGGAGGGGTGGCGGCGCGGCTCGAGGCGCCCCGCCGCGGCCACGGTCCAGAGCATCGCCAGCCAGTTCGCGGTGGCCACCGCGACGTGGACCCAGACGATCTCGCCTGGCAGCTCCAGGGACCACTGGACGGCACCGATCGCGCCCTGCAGGGCGAGGAGGCCGAGGACGACGGTGAGGGGCTTCAGGGCCCTCCTGTCACCCCCCGGGCGGCGCAGGAGGAACCAGACGCCGATCGCGGCGAAGCCGTAGACGGCGGCGATCGCCGCGTGCCGCTGCACGACCCATTCCAGCGTGTCGGCGCCCTGGAAGGTGAAGCGGTGCACGAGCTGGCCTTCGTGGGCCCCGGCGTGCGGCCCGGAGGCGGTGGCGATCGTGCCGGCGAGGATGGTCAGCTGGCCGAAGGGGATCAGCGTGCGCACCGCCCAGACGCCGAGCCGGTCGTTGGAGCGGCGGCGCTCCCAGGGCTCGTAGCGCGCGCACCAGGCGAGCGCGAAGGCCGCGTCGAGCAGCATCATCGAGAGGATGAAGTGCGACATCACCAGGCCGGGGGCGAGGTGGAACTTGACCACCAGCGCGCCGAGGATCGCCTGGCCGATCACGCCGAGCGGCAGCAGCGCCCCGAACAGGGCGAGGTGCCACCGGTACGGCTTGCGGAAGAAGGCCAGCACGCAGGCCGCGATCACGGCGAAGCCGACGAATCCGGTCAGCAGCCGGTTGCCGTACTCGATCACCGCGTGCGATTCCAGCGGCGGCACGGTGCCGCCGTAGCATTTCGGCCAGTCCGGGCAGCCCAGCCCCGATCCGGTCATCCGAACCGCGGCGCCGGTGAGGACGATCAGCGCGAGCGCGGCGAGGGCGACGGCGGCGACCTGCGCGTAGCGGCGGGGCGATATCTCGAGGCGGTCTGTGAGGCGTGCCCGCATCGCTCTGATGATTGCAGCGGCCGGACGGCCGCCCGGATCAGCCGCCGGAGCCTTCGCCGCCGGAGGTGCTTTCCATCAGGAACTGGACGAGGTCTTCGAGTTCTTTTTCGGAGATCGATTCGCCGTAGTTGGTCGGCATCACGTTGGCCGAGAACCCGGCGGCGATTTTGGCGTTCGGGTCGACGATGCTTTCGTGGATTTCGTCGGCGCTGAGGCCGGGAAGCACTTCGTCGAGGTCCGGGCCGGTGGTGCCGCCCGCGTTCGCCGCGGCCAGCGTGTGGCAGCTGTCGCAGCCGTTGTCGGCGAAGACCTGGGCGCCCGGGCCGCCTTCGACCTTGGGCGGTTCGGCGCCGGGGACGCCGGCCCACGTGCCGACGTAGGCGGCGACGTCCTCGAGGTCCTGGCCGGAGACGATGTCCTTCGGCATCGAGGCGGCGGGGTTGCCGTTGGGGAGCCGCGGGTATTCGACCTGCGCCTTGACGATCCCTTCGATGGTGGCGTCGTTCTGGCCGGCTTCGCGGCCGGCGGCGAAGGCGGCGTCGAGGTCGGGTCCGACCTGGGCCGAGGTGCCGGCCTGGGCCAGCGTGTGGCAGGTGCCGCAGTTGGTTTTGAAGAGGGTGCGGCCGCGTTCGGTGTCCGCGGTGGTCGCGCCGCAGCCGCCGGCGACGACGACGGCGATCAGCAATGCCACGAGGGCGAGCAGCGGGTTGATGATCAGTTTCTTGCGGCGGTCCATACGGCTAGAGGCGGGCGGGAGTCTATATGTCGAGGCGCTCGAAAAGCGTCTCGACATGCGGCGGGGATTGGGTAGTCTTGAGGCGATCCGCACAAGCACTGCAAACGCTGCCGGAGGAGGGTGTCGATGCACGTCAAGGACGGGATGTCACAGGTGTCCGTGATCGTGGGCCCGACGCACACGCTGCGCGAGGCCGCCGCGAAGATGGTCGAGAAGGGGACCGGCGCGGCGCTGGTCGAGGACGGCGACGCGCCGACGCCCGGGATCGTCACCGAGCGCGACCTGCTCGAGTCGGTCGGCGCCGGCGAGAACTCCGACGTGGAGGTGGTCGGCGACCACATGAGCGAGCGCCTGATCGCCGCCGAGCCGGACTGGAGCCTCGAGCGGGCGGCGGCGGAGATGTCGCGCCGCGGCGTCCGCCACCTGGTCGTCTGCGAGAGCGCCGAGGTGGTCGGCATGCTCTCGATGCGAGACATCGTGGAGGTTTGGACCTCCGCGGGAGCGACGTCAGGAATGGCACCCTGAGGCCCTGAGGCCGGCGCATCTCGCGGCCCCTGGTCACGCACTGGTGTGGGCCGCCGAAGTCCTGAGACCAAGCAGGTCGGTGGACGCAGGGAGGCCGGCAAGGGGAGCGCACTGACGTGCGTGACCCGCAGCCGGGCGACCGAGGACGCCGAGATGCGCCGGTCTCAGGACTTCGGGACGCTGATCGTCTCGACCGGGAGGGCGGCGCCGCGAACCGTCTGCTTGCGGGGCAGGCGGTAGAAGTCGCGGACGGCGCCGCGGACCAGGGAGCGGAAGGCGGCGAGGGCGACTATCGCGCCGATGATCGCGTAGATGTACGGGGCGAAGATGAAGTCCGAGGCGTAGATGCCGCAGACCAGGCCGACCGCGCCGAGCGCGAGCCAGGCCGGCGCCCAGGAGGGGCGCGGCGTGTAGATCGTCTCGCCCGGCTCGGGGATGTGGCGATGGTCGCTCATGAGACGGCGATGTAGAGGAAGGCGGCGAGGAAGGCGAGGGCGAAGACGGCGACGGCCAGCCCGCCGGCTACCAGCCCGGTCGACATGTTCTTGCGCGCCAGCTCGCGATCCATCGCCTGGATTTCTATCAACTAGGCGCTGACGGCGCCGGACCAAGCGGGACAAGGACGCAGGGAGGTCGAGTAGCAGCGCTACTTGGCCGACCGAGGACGCAGTGGCGCGCCGGTCCGGCGCCGTCAGACGTGGGCGGCGATCGCCACGGAGAGGAAGAGCAGAGCCAGGTAGGCGAGGGAGAAGAGGTAGGTGCGCAGGGCCCAGCGGCGGTCGGCGGCGCGCAGGAGGCGGTAGGAGAAGTAGATGAACACGGCGCCGAGGGTCATCGAGGGGACGAGGTAGGCGACGCCGAGGCCGCCGGCGCAGAAGGGCAGCTGGGTGACCGCGTAGAGCAGCACCGTGTAGAGCATGATCTGGCGCCGCGTCTCGGCCTCGCCGCGGACCACCGGCAGCATCGGGATGCCCGCCTTCGCGTACTCGTCCTTCATCAGCAGGGAGAGCGCCCAGAAGTGGGGCGGCGTCCAGAAGAAGACGATCGCGAAGAGGTAGAAGGCCATGCCGCTGAGGCCGCCCGTGACGGCCGCCCAGGCGACCAGCGGCGGTACCGCGCCGGCGGCCCCGCCCCAGACGATGTTCTGCCAGGTGCGGCGCTTCAGCCACTGCGTGTAGACGACCGTGTAGCCGACGAAGCCCGAGAGCGAGAGGGTCGCCGCCAGCGGGTTGACGGTCAGCGCCAGCAGCAGGAAGGAGGCGGTGCCGAGCAGGCCGCCGAAGAGGATCGCGGCGCTCGGGGAGATCCGTCCCGCGGCGACCGGCCGGTCGGCGGTGCGGGCCATCGTGCGGTCGATGTCGCGGTCCAGCGCGTGGTTGATCGCGCCGGCGCCGCCGGCCGAGAGCGCGCCGCCCAGACAGGTGAGGAGGATCAGCCCCGGCGAGGGGTCGCCGGCCGCGTACATCGTCGTCACCGTGGTGAAGAGGAGCAGCGACTGGACCTTCGGCTTGGTCAGCGTCAGGTAGTCCCGCAGGACCGCGGGCACAGCGGGTCGCTGCGGGATCGTCGCCGTCTGGGTACCGCTCATGCGGTGCTCAGGCTACCGGCTCGGAGGCGCGGGCCGGCTCCACGACCGGGCCCTCGCGGCGCGCGATGGCGTTGCGGATGTCCCGCATCGGCCGGTCGCTGCGGACGTCCGGCAGGACGTCGAAGTTGTGCGGGTCCGGGGGCGAGAGGGCGAGCCACTCGAGCGTGTCGCCGCCCCACGGGTCGTGGCCGGCGACGGCGCCGCCCTCGCGGCTGGCGATCGCGTTGGCCAGGGTCAGCACGATCCCGATCGCCAGGACCAGGGTGCCGATCGAGGCCAGCAGGTTCCAGACGTCGACGCCGGTGCCGTTGAAGAACTTGTAGGCGTCGATCACCTGCCCCTGCTCGCCGCCGGCGAAGAAGAGCGGCACGAAGGCGAGCAGGATGCCGATGCCCATCGTCCAGAAGGAGAACCGCGCCAGGTTCTCGCCCATGGTGCGGCCGGTCATCTTCGGGAACCAGTAGTAGAGGGCCGCGAAGCCGCCGAAGACGGCGCCGCCGACGAGGGCGAAGTGGGTGGCCGCGGTGGCGTCGACGGTGTTCTTGATCTGCCAGGCGGAGGCGACCATCGACTGCTCGAGCTCGGCGGCGAGGCCGATCGAGATCGCCGAGATCGCGCCGACCGCGAACAGCAGCGGCGCCCGCATCTCCAGCGCCCCGCCGATCATCGTCGCCAGCAGGTTGAAGACGATCAGGCCGAAGGGGACGATCAGGGCCAGCGACATCAGCATCGCGAAGTAGAGCCAGCCGGTGCCGATCGGGGCCGTGTACATGTTCTGCATCCAGGCCAGGGTGCCGAGCGGGGCGATCGCCGCCAGCGAGGTCATCACCACGCGGCGGTTGAACAGCGGCCGGCCGGCGAAGCTGGCGACGATTTCCGCGATCGCGCCGAAGGCGAAGATCAGCACCGTCATGTAGATGCCGGAGTAGAAGATCCAGCTGAAGTGCTGCCAGAGCAGCGGCGCGCCGCCGGAGCCGTCGGCGAAGAAGACGCCGTCGTAGTTGCGGTCGATCATCAGCATCGTCAGCGCGGCCAGCATCACCGGGCCGATGAAGACCATCAGCCAGCTGCTCACGGTGGCGCCCCAGGCGAAGACCGGGACCCGGCGCCAGGCCATCCCGGGCGCCCGCATGTTGCGCAGCGTCGCCACCAGGTCGATCGAGATCAGCAGGAAGCCGAGCGTCGCGAGCCCGGTCGCCGAGACCCAGGCGTCGACCCCGTTGTTGGCGAGGAAGGCGACTTCGCTGAGCGGCGCGAGCGGGTTGACGCCGGCCTCCGAGGGGGTGAAGACGAAGGTCGAGTAGAGGATCGCGGCGCCGGCGACGAAGAGGGCGACGCCGATCTGGCCGAGCCGCGGCAGGGCCGTCCCGCGAGCCCCGACCTGGAGCGGAGCGAGGTAGTAGAAGAGCCCGAATACCAGGGGAATCGCGAAGAAGAAGATCGCGGTCGCGCCGTAGGTGGAGAGCATCCGGTTGAAGGTGACCGGGGAGAGGAAGGTGTTTTCCGGGATCGCCAGCTGCAGGCGCATCAGCAGCATCTCGATCACGGCGAGGAAGAGGAAGCCCGCGGCGGCGGTGATCAGGATCCGGCCGAGGTCCTTGTGGTCGGCGCTGGTCGCCAGCTCGACCCAGCGGGGCCGGCGCGCGGCGTAGCCCTCGACGACAAGCTCGGGTCGCGGATTCTCGCTCAAGGCACTTCCCCTTCTTCGATCATGCCCACGACCCGTTCCTGAGCCGTCTCGATGTCTTCTTTGGTGGTTTCGATGAAGTCTTCGTATTCGGCCGGCGAGACGACTTCGACCGCGGTCCGCATCGCCGCGTAGGCCTGGCCGGAGAGGGTCGCGGACTGGCCCTCGAAGACGCCTTCCTCATCGGGCTTGAAGGAGACCCGGTGCACCTTGCCCGGGACCGCGTCGCGCTTGCCCGCCAGCGAGGGGACGTCCCAGGTGTGGATCACGTCGGTGGTGACGAGTTCCAGCTCGACCGGCGTTTCCGCCGGAACGACCAGCTTGTAGTAGGAGAAGGCGCCGTTCGGGTAGTCGTAGCGCCACAGCCACTGCTGGCCGGTCGCCTTGATCTGCAGCGGTTCGCCTTCAGCCGAGGCGAGGGCGCCCGAGCCGCTGGCCGGGGTCTCCTCGGCCTTGCTGGTGAAGACCACGCTGAGGACGAAGATCACGGCGGCGAAGGCGGCGAGCGTGCCGCCGACACGCAGCTGCAGGCCGCGGCCCCCTTCGACCTGACGCGGCTCGGCGCCCCGCTCGGAGCGGAAGCGCCGGACGGCGTAGATCAGGGCGACGTTGATCGCGACCACGACGATGGCCGCGGCGACGAAGCCGATCCAAAGCAGGGTGTCGATCTGGTCAGTGCCAGGGGAGTGCGGCGCCAAAGCGCGGCCATTCTAATCACGGAAGGGGGCGCGCCGCTGCACGGACCACGCCGCGTCGCCCGCTCGCCTGTGCGGACCTATACTCGCCCACCCTATGAACGGGCGCCCCCGGTCATCCAGAGCGCTGTCGCTCGCGGTCAGGGCGGGGGCTGCGGCCGCGCTCGGCGCGGCGGTCGCCGTACCGCTGCTGCGCCGCCGGATGCGGGTCCCGACTCCGGTCACCGTCGCCGCCTGCGCCGCCGGGCCGCTCGCGGTCGCGGTGCTGCGCCCGCGCACGAAGAAGCGCGACGTCGCCCTCTTCGCGATGCAGATGTGGGCCTTCACCGTCGCCCACGAGCTTCCCTATGACGATCCGGAGAAGCTGCGCCGCCGGCTCCGCGCCCGCTACCCGATCGCGATCGACCGCCGGATCGGCGCCGGCGTCCTGCCCAACGCGCGCCTGCAGCGAGCGCTCGCCGGCAAGCCGGGGGTCGGCGCCCTCAACCGCTTCCTCACCTGGGCCCACTGGCTCTGGTTCATCGAGCCCTACCTGGCCCTGGCCCTGGTCCTGCTCCGCGACCACGAGCACTTCCCCCGCGCCGCGCGGCGCATGGCCGCCGTCTTCGACGCCGGCTGCGCCGTCTACTTCGCGGTCCCGACCGCGCCGCCGTGGTGGTCCTCGCAGCAGGGCCTGACCGGGGACGAGGTGCGCCGGATCATGGTCGAGGTCGGCGAACCGACCTGGGGCCGGGCCTGGGAGCGGATGTACGACGCGCTCGGCGGCAACCCCTGGGCGGCGATGCCCTCGCTGCACTTCGCGACCTCGGTGCAGGCCGCCCTCTCGCTCTCCGCGGTGGGCCGGGTCGAGGGGGCGATCGGGTGGAGCTACGCGGCCACGCTCGGCTTTGCCCTCGTCTACCTCGGCGAGCACTACGTGACCGACCTGATCGCCGGTGGCCTGCTGGTGGCCGGCGTCCACCACGTCGAGCCCCTGGCCGAACCGCTGGTTTCCCAAATCAACGGCGGCCTGCTGCGCCTCGAGCGGATCGCGAGCGGGTAGCGTTCCCAGCAGTGTTTGGGAAAGACTCGGCGAACGGCCGCCCCGTCCAGAGCGACGGCGATCCCGCCGAAATACCGCTGCTGACGACGCGGCGAATAGTCCAGACTCTGCTTCTGGTCGCCGTCCTGGTGGGCGGGATCTACTTCCTCTTCCCGAAGCTGGTCGGGCTCGGCGCCACCTTCGACCGGCTCGACGAAGCCAAGCCGATCTGGATCGGCGTCGCGATCGGCTTCACGATCCTCGCCTACGCCACCTACACGGCGCTGTTCAAGGCGGTGGTCGGCGGCGACGCCCTGCGCCTGCGCTGGTCGGAGACCTACGAGATCAACCTCGCCGGCCTGGCCGCGACCCGGCTCTTCTCCGCCGGCGGCGCCGGCGGCATCGCGCTCACCTACTGGGCGCTGCGCAAGGCTGGGATGGCGCGCCGCGACGTCGGCCGCCGGATGATCGCCTTCCTCGCCCTCCACTACGCCTTCTACCCGCTGGCGCTGATCCTCTTCGGGATCCTCCTGCGGACCGGGGTGATGAACGGCAAGGGCTCGGTCGAGCTGACCGTCATCCCGGCCGCGGTCGCCGGGGCCGCGCTCCTGCTCGGGGTGCTGGTGGCGCTGATCCCCTCCGACGTCGAGCGCCGGCTCGAGCCTCTGGCGCGGGGGGAGAAAGGCAGGGCGTTCCTCCACAACGCCGCCAAAGTGCCGGCCACTCTGGGCGAGGGCCTGCGCTTTGCGGCGGGGCTGTTCATCCATCCCTCCAGCGGCGGCCTGGCGGTGCTCGGCGCGGCCGGCTACTGGGCGGCCAGCATCGGCGTCCTCTGGGCCTCGTTCCACGCCTTCGGCGTTCAGGTTCCGCTGGCGGTCGTGGTCCAGGGCTTCTTCCTCGGGATGGTCGCCAACCTCTTCCCGCTGGCGCCGGCCGGGGTCGGCGCGGTCGACGCCGGGATGATCGGCGCCTTCGTCCTCTTCGGGATCCCCGAGGAGGCCGTCTTCCCGGCGATCCTCGTGTTCCGCATGATCCTCTTCTGGCTGCCGATCCCACCCGGCATCATCGCCTTCTTCCAGCTCCGCAAGACGGTCCACCGCTGGGAACTGGAGGGGCTGCCGATCGAACGCGGCGGCACCGCGGAATCGGCGTTGGAGCCGCCGGTGGGGACCGGGGGCGAGGCGGGTACCTTTGAGCGCGACTCCGTTGACCCGAGCGCTACTATCGAAAGTAAAGTAATAGACACGAGAGGCGAGGATGGCTGAGAGCAGCGAGCAGAGAAAGGTCGAGAGCGTGATCATCGTCGGCGGCGGCCCCGCCGGCTATACGGCCGCTCTCTACACGGCCCGCGCCAACCTCGAGCCGCTCGTCTTCGAGGGCTTCCAGTGGGGCGGCCAGCTGCAGAACACCACCGAGGTCGAGAACTACCCCGGCTACCCCGAGGGGATCATGGGCCCGGAGATGATGAGCCAGTTCCGCGCCCAGGCCGAACGCTTCGGGACCCGCTTCGTGACCGACGACGTCGACCGGGTCGAGCTCTCCGACGGCGGCGTGCAGAAGGTCTTCCTCGGCGACGAGGAGCACCGCGCCAGGACCGTGATCCTCGCGATGGGGGCGGAGCCGCGCCGGCTCGGCGTCCCGGGCGAGATGGAGCTGGGCGGCCGCGGGGTCTCCACCTGCGGCGTCTGCGACGGCGCCTTCTTCAAGGACCGGCGGGTGATCGTGATCGGCGGCGGCGACTCGGCGATGGAGGACTCGATCTTCATCTCCAAGTACGCCAGCGAGCTGACCATCGTCAACCGGCGCGAGGAGTTCCGCGCCTCGAAGATCATGTTCGACCGCGCCCGCGAAAAGGACAACATCAGCGTCAAGGCGCCCTACCTGCCGGAGGAGTTCGTCGCTGGCGAGGACGGCAAGCTGGCCAAGGTGCGGCTGCGCCAGGTCGAGACCGGCGAGACCGAGGACTTCGAGACCGACGGCGCCTTCGTCGCGATCGGCCACATCCCCAAATCGGAGATCGTCACCGGCCAGGTCGACACCGACGAGGACGGCTACATCGTCACCGAGGCGGGCTCGACCCGGACCAACCTGGGCGGCGTCTTCGCCGTCGGCGACGTCGTCGACCACACCTACCGGCAGGCCGTCACCGCGGCCGGCACCGGCTGCATGGGCGCCCTCGACGCCGAGCGCTTCCTGCGCGACAGCCCGCCGCCGGTCGAGGCGCACTGGTTCCCGGGCGGCGAGCCGGCCGAGATCGCGACCGGGGGTTAGCGGCCCGGCGCCGTTCGCGACCGGTGCCTTTACCCCGTCATAGGGGGTGAAAGGCACCAGTCGCCGCGTCGCGAGCCCGGTTGGGGTCGAATAGGCTGCGCCGATGGGCGAGCGCCTCAGCCTCTACCTTCCCTACATCATCGCGGTGCTGCTGCCGCCGGCCGGGCTGGTGCTGGGCCTGATCGGGCTGCAGGAGGAACGCGACAAAGGGATCCGGCTGCTGGTCGTCTCGGTGCTCGCCGGGATCGTCTGGGCGCTGATCTTC
>Ga0055450_10000086_pt1 | contig 14483 bp, 13 predicted proteins | sample China_Galinas_PW_5_FD_57740 | JGI IMG/M metagenome (GOLD analysis project Ga0055450, IMG submission 57740) | Wetland microbial communities from San Francisco Bay, California, USA, that impact long-term carbon sequestration - China_Galinas_PWC_D1 | ecosystem: Environmental > Aquatic > Marine >... | reverse complement strand
GTGGTAAAATTCATCGCATGCCTTGATTTTGAATAAAAATCCTAGTTTTGCAAAAGGCTCGGATTGAAAGAAAATATTTGCATCAAAATGCCGAAAAATTAATTTAAAATTATTGAACATGATTTAAAATCTGCGTCAACATATTACAAAATATAAAAAAATAAAAGGATGAGAACGATGACGGAAAAAACAAAACATCTGATGATTATTACGACAACCTTTGAAGATAAACGACAAGCGGAAGATATAGCGACTGTTCTTCTTAAAAAACGGCTCATCGCCTGCGGACAGATAAGCGGGCCGATTACCAGTACCTATTGGTGGAAGGATGAGATTGTAAATTCAATCGAATTTATCCTATCAATGAAGACTCTGTCGGGGAATTACAAGAAAATTGAAAAGGTAATCAAGGAAAATCATCCTTACGAAGTCCCAGAGATTATAGGCGTTTCCATCGATGAAATGAGTGATGATTATAGAAAGTGGCTCAATACGGAGATCGATAACTAATGGGAGTACCAAAAAAATCAGGCTACAGGCGACGGAAATTAGGCGAGTTTCGATGTCATTGCTGTAAGGAAAAAAAAGAGTTTTGCTGGAGCTGCCCTTGTGGCTTTCAGATTTGCGATGATTGTTTCAAAGAAAACAAATGGGGGATCAGTAATGGCCCGACCTGGATTTGTCCCGATTGCGAACGTATCAGGATGATGTGAAATTTCTTGTTGCTGGTTTGTGTGATCCCGATTGATAGCATTGATATGTCGGATAATTAACCCGAATTTCTCATGAGCAATGTGTCAGTTTGTCTGCCCCTCAGAAAGGGCGAAACGTTTTAAAGAAACAATTGAGTTTTCAAGTTTACACAGTGTTCACCGACGGTCAGTCTAGGCAGCGCCATCTTCTTCAGTCTTTTGGCACTGAACATAGCTTACTATCCGAGTCTGCTCTTACCTGTTCGTTACCAAAAACTTCGAACCTGCCGCCGCCTGAACTGATGAGAAATTCGGGTTAGAGATAAAAAAAACGGGTTGAACAGACAGACAGTCCATCCAACCCGGCTTCCGGGTTCCGGGTTAAGGAACAGAGGAGTAGATAGAGTCAGGCGGAAAATGGAAGCATTAGGGCTGAGAGAGAATACTCATTTTCACACCCGACTCCGTTTTGCCCCTATTACTTATGACAGCCTTGCATTAATATCCGCTGCCAACAATCAGGTTGTTCTTTGTTTTTTTGGCATAGGTGTGTTTCAATTTTCCCTGCCATTCATATTCCACCCAAACGCCCTTTGGGGTGGCTTGTAAAAGCGCCTGGTAGACTACCGGCGCTTTTTGTTTCAAACTTTTCCCTGCGAGCGAAGGATGAACAATTAACTGTCCGTCTTGCTGCATGACAAAGGCATATGGGGTGAAATCGTTTGCCTTGATACTTGTGACATCCTTTCCTGCTTCGATGGCTTTTACGATTAAATCGACATTTTTACTGATACTGGCTTCATTTACAGCCCAGGCACTTGAAACGAAAAAAAATGCCGCTGCAAATAGTGATAGAATTAAAGTGCATCTTTTCATAATATTCTCCTTGATAGAGCATCACAGACGATTCCGCCGGTTCTATAAACCAAACCGGATCCGTCCTATTGCTCTTATTTGATAGATTTTTGGTGGTTACCTTAAGGTATATTAAGTAAAACCATTTGGCTGAATTCATTGTTTAAATAATAGAAAATTCCCAGGCATCACCTCCTTAGGGATGTGATTCCTGTCATGATGTCTGACGATAAACTCAAGATATTCCAGTTGTATCACAGACGTCAGGATGTGGTTCAGATACCTGCGCCAACGATACCTTTTGGATATCTCAGCTGAAACGTTATGCTGAATTTCAGGCCGACGAATGGGCCGGAATACATTTTCGCTACCGGATAGACACACAGACAGTTTTCATGCCGGGCATCATGCCCCGTTCAGTTGTTTGCCGTATGGTAATAAAAAGAAAACGTCTGGTGAGAGGACCCCCCTAGGCCGGTACTGCTTCGTTTGAAGAAGACCGGAAACAAACCTAGCAGAATTATTCTTTCGAGTCAAGAATAATCCTTTCAAATTTTATCATCATCTTGATAAACCTGTTGCTGATATTGTGCGTCATGAAAAAAATAGATCTTTTATTCAAGAATAAACTGTTCTTTTATACTTTTTGCTATCACTTTTCCAAGATGATTTAGATTGTCTCTTTGAGACAAAACCCAGGATGTATAACCTTCATCTGCCGGCTGCTCGCTAAAATGGCTTCGCCTGAAAGCAGGTGCTTTTTTTCCATGCCGATCAATCAATGTCCAACGAACCGTCAGCTCCGCATTTTTCCCCAGGTCACCGTCCATGGCTATGACGTTGATTAAGACCTGACAATCCGGTTTTATCTGACCGTTTCCCGGAAAAACAACAATTCGGTCGGATCCTAAATCGTAAGCCAATTGTTCAGCCAGGGCCCGGGCAAAATCTACATCCACCTCTCCAGACCAACGATGATATTCGCTTCTAAAGTAGACGCCGGTTGAGCCCCCAGTGACGATATGTGAATTTTTAAGCGTTTCCGTGAGCGTAACCGGCCCGACACTTACGATAAGGCTGCTGTTGGACCTGACAACCGGTATCCTGGACGCGTCGAGGAGGCTGTAATATTTGATCGGTGGAGACGATATGGAGCACGCCGTCAGGTTTAGAGATAGCATAACTGCTGCCAGGATCAGAAAATAACCTCTGCAAAAAATGTTATTCATGGGCTTGTCCCTCTTTTCCGAAGATGAGAGATTGAGGACGATTATTGATGGTATCGACTAATTCACGAACCGCCTCCAGGGTTCGTGTCAACTCATCAAGAGATTTCCCCGCGTTGTACGACAAGGAGGAATCCTGCCCGATGATTCGTTGCAGATCCATGAGCGTTTTTTGCAATTCAGCAAGAGTCCTGTAGGCTTGTGGTGCGATATTGTTATTTATTTCTCCTGTTAATTTATTAAAATTTTTAAGTGTTTTTTGTGCTTCGGCCAGAACTGAGTGCAGATCGTAGCCGATCTTGCTGAATGGAACCTTCTTGAGATCTTCAATGATTTTCCCCAGGTTTTGCTGTAGTTGTTCAAAAGAGCCGGAAACAGTCGGTACAACGGGATACTTGTCCATGTAGGAAAGTTTCATCTTTGGCGAGTCAGGGAAAAAGGCCAGATTTATCATCATCTGGCCGGTCAACAGGTTGTCGCTTTGCAATTGAGCACGCAAACCTTTATTCTCCACCATTTGTTTTAAAAGTTCGTTCGATTTGTCATGTTGTACCGCACCGGTATCCGTGCTGTTTACAATACGAACTCGTTCCGGTTCGATGGTAACAAGCACAGGGACAAGAAAATGTTTTGCCGAGTCGTCATATTCAAGATTGAGGTCAGTAACTTTACCGACTCTAATACCATATAATTCAACAGGAGCTCCAACAGTCAACCCTTTTACAGATCGATTGAATAAGAGCAGCCAGCGTTTACGGATTGTATACTCTTTTTCCTGAACACTGGCATGATCCGGATAAAGATGAAATGTTGCACCGTCCTTAGCTGCTTTGCCCGGAAGCATATCCTTTGGCAATTCAAAGGCCACGCCGCCGCTGATAATTGACACAAGTGATTGGGTATTGACTTTGAGCCCCTGCGCATTGAGATTTACATCGATGCCACTGGCGTTCCAGAAACGGGTATTATTTGTAACTTGCCTGTCGTAAGGAGCGTCAATGAAAATCTGGATATTCACATCCTTGCCGTCTTTCCCGAATCCGTAACCAACCACCTGTCCCACCTGGATTTGCCGATAATAGATCGGAGCTCCGATATCCAGTGAGCCGAGCGTGTCGGCGATTAAAGCAAAGTGACGTCCAGGTTGACCCAGAGTAACGACTGGAGGAGCTTCGAGACCGGCAAAAACGGTAGTCGGCGAGCCTACTTCACTTGGATCTATACCGATGTAGGCCCCGGAAAGGATTGTATTGAGACCTGAAACAGATCCGCCGCGTACTCGAGCACGAACCACCCAGAATTTTGTTTTGTCGGTCAGATAATGTTCGATTCCACGAACAAGCTTAGCTGTAACCTTCACCTTGGATAGGTCCTTGGTCAGGGAGATTTTTTCAACTTGTCCAACAGTCACATTCCGGTATCGTATCTTGGTTTTTCCTGCCTCCAATCCTTCTGCATTAACAAAGGTTATCGTGATGGTGGGACCTTTCTCATGGATTGCCTTAAAAGCCAACCAACCTCCTATAGCCAATGCCACCAAAGGTACGATCCAAATTATGGAGATAACGCGTTTCTCCTGTATTTTGGCAGGCGCAGCCTGTTCTTCGATCTGATGATTTTCCATCATTCATCCTCTTCGATCACATCCCAAATGAGCCGGGGATCAAAGCTTTTTGAGGCAAGCATCGTGATCACCACGACGGCGGCAAAATAAACGGCAGCAGGCCCTGCTTGAATAGTAGCCACAGCACCAAGCCTGACCAATGCCACAAGGGTGGTGACAACAAATATATCAACCATAGACCATCGACCGACCGATTCTATGAGTCGATAGAGCCTGGTTCTGTCTTTCGGGTGCCAGACAGAGTGAAACTGTATACTTGTTAACAGAAAGATAAGAATAAGCAATTTGGCAAAAGGAATAAAGATACTGGCGATAAAAATGACAGCGGCAACGCCCCAAGACCCTGTTTGAAAAAAATAAATCACTCCGCTAATAATAGTGTCCGACTGTTGAGTACCAATACTTGAGGTATAGGTTATGGGCAGCACATTTGCCGGAATGTAAAAGATAACGGCGGCACACACAAGGGCCCATGTGCGCGAAATACTCTTGTATTTACGCTGGTGAAGACGTGCGCCACAGCGAGGGCAGCGATAGGTGCAGGCAATATGGGTCTTTGGGGCTGGGAAAAAACATTGATGGCAGCCGATCAGGTCTGCGTTACGGGCGGTTAGGAAACGGTGATTCATCGGCGGAGATCCAGATAATTCCAAATGAGCGAGAAATCCACGCTTGCGAGTACGGCAGCCATAATAAAAATTAATGCACTGAATGCAGCAAGAGAAATCCCCGGGATAACGGTAGCCATATGGCCGAGCTTAACCAAAGCCACAAGGACGCCGATCATAAACACTTCCATCATACACCATGGAGTAGTTTTTTGGATGAACCTGCATACAACTCCAGCAGAAGGAGCGGGGCGGTGAAGCAAATAAAGCGGAGCCAAGACATACAACAAACCTATCATCTGTAGAAGCGGCATAAGTACACAGGTGAACAAAACAAGCAGGGATACAAAGGGCAGCCCCTGCCTCCATAGTTGGTAAATACCGGTCAACAAGGTTGTTTTCTGGCTGAATCCGCTGAGCTGTATGGTCAGAAACGGATAACTGTTAGAGAGGAGAAATAAGATTAATGCAGCGATGGTCAGGGCAACGGAACGCTCTATACTATTGGGAAGGTATTTATACAGTATAGATCCGCAACGTCGGCAAAGCTGGTTGGATCGCGCTTCTTCCTCGATCCGGTTGAGCAAATCGCAATCAGGACAGGCCACAACCGTCGAAGTCTTTGTTCGGTGAGGATGTGGACAGGATAGATGAGAGCTTTGGGTTGAGGATTTGATATGAGACACGTTTCGGAATCAAGCCAAAAATTTATAGTCTATCTTTTCCAAGGATATGAAATTTGTACCTGTGTTTGATCCAATAGTCAATATCGAGATGATTTTTCCTGAAATTCACATTTAATTTATATACTATTTTCTGGTAAAAGAAGACGTCGGACGATACAGTTTTCTAAATCATTATTTCTCATCAGAGTCGTAGCAACCAAGAAGTTCTCACGGATCAGAATAAACTGGAAATATTTAAAAAGGAGGGGATATGGCAGATATAAAAGGGACGAAAACAATGAAAAACCTGCTGGAAGCTTTCGCAGGTGAGTCACAGGCTCGCAATAAATACACCTATTTTGCGTCCGTTGCCAAAAAGGAAGGTTTTGAAAAGATCGCCGAAATTTTCCTAGAGACGGCAGGAAACGAAAAAGAGCATGCTAAATTGCATCTCAAATATCTCGGCGGTATTGGTTCTACAGCTGATAATTTAAAAGCTGCAGCAGCAGGAGAATTTGAAGAACACACCGACATGTACCCACGAATGGCTCGCGAGGCCAGAGAAGAGGGCTTTGAAGAGATCGCTTATGTCTTTGAAGCAATCGGAAATATAGAGGAGGCCCATAAGAGGCGTTTCCAGCAACTTCTGCAAGAGATTGAAACCGGTAAGTTCTTTGCCAAAGAAAAAACCGTCAAATGGCGATGCCGCAACTGTGGCCATATTCACGAAAGTAACGAAGCGCCCGAGGTCTGTTCGGTGTGCAAACATCCCCGTGCATATTTTGAATTGGTTGAAGATCACTACTGATCATCAAATATCGAAATTCCGAAATACCCTTCGCTGTTCAGACTGAAAGAGCGCGCAAGTCCTCAGTCTGAACAGCTGCTGCAATATAAAATCATTACTGTTTTATAGAGGTACCATACTCGAAAGCGTTAAAATATCGCGATGATGACAAAGTGATAATATGTAAACGGTATATCTAGCCTGAATATTTCATAAAAAATATAGCTAATCGGTTGCAATCGTGTAACCCGCTTTATTTCTTTGGGATCTTGGTAAGGATATAGCTATTAACCATAGAGAATTTATGATGAAACTGTCGATCAGGGCAAAGATTATTGGATTTATTGTGTCGTGTACAATTGCCTTTGGTGTTCTCCTTACTCTTGTTACACTCCATACTATTAGTAATTTTAAAAAGGAAACGATTGCCGATTTCACACATGTACTGGAAACCCGGAACGTGTCAGCAATCAATAGCAATATGTTGATTGCTGAAATGAACCGGAATAGTGATGAGGCTACCCAAAGCGCCGCTGTAACCTTTGTATCTGTCGTTTCTGCTGCGATTCTCCTTGTTGCTATCGGGGCTGTATTTATCGCCGGTCGGATTAGCAAGCCCATCGTGAAGGTTGCCGATGCTCTGGAGAGTATCAGCTCAGGGCGTGCGGACCTGACACTGAGACTCCCCGCGGCCTCTCAGGATGAAACAGGCAAGATCTGTCAATATTTCAATGTCTTCCTGGAAAGACTTCAAATAGCATTCAGAAGCCTTCAAGAAGACTTTAAACAACTTAATACTGCAGCGGAATCTATTCATACGTTGATTCAGACTATTCAAGAAAAAACCACTGCCGCCAAGACAGTTTCCCAGACTGTTTATCGATCTGCAGGATATCAAAACCGTGATATGATAGGGCTGACGGCTGTGCTTGAAGAGTCAAACCAAAACTTCCATACTATCTCATCGGCTGTTGAACAACTTACTGCCACCGTATCCGAGATTGCTGGAACATCGGCAAAAGCTCATGGTAATACTGTAGAAACAGCCACCCGTATGGAAAGAACATTAGGAAAAATTTCAGAATTAGGTCAGGCAGCCGACCAGATCGGTAAAGTCACAGAGACCATCACTGAGATTTCAGAACAAGTGAACCTTCTTGCGTTGAACGCAACCATTGAGGCAGCAAGAGCAGGCACGGCAGGGAAAGGATTCGCAGTTGTCGCCAATGAAATAAAAGAGTTGGCTCACCAGGTAGCCAAAGCGGCAACCGAGATAAAATCTCGAATTGAAGACGTCCAGACTGCCACCCAAACAACCATTAACGAAATTGAAGAATCGGCTGATATGGTGTCTCAAAACACAGAAATTGTCGCGTCCATAGCAAGTGCAGTCGAAGAACAATCTGCAACAGTTAACGAGATAGCCAGCTCCCTTTCCGAAGCCTCAGAAAAACTAGGTGATTCAAATCAAAAAATATCCAAGGCCTCGGTATATGCAGGAGATATGGCCGAAATGTCCAACGGTGTAACCGATGCGGTGATTTTAGTTGACGAGGCGGTGGATTCAATACTTCAAACGTCTGACAATCTCCAAGCAATGGCAAAAAAATCCTTTGATACATCACGAGAGTTTAAAATCTGAATTAGACTGCAAAGTCTATAACTACTGTCTGGTGATCATAACAAATTAAGCGATTTGATTAAAGAAAAGCTGGGAATTCGTGCTAAAGGACGAACTCCAACAAGAAAAAACGGTGACGGATACCGTCAATTTATGGGAAAAACGCCGAACCTTCCGTATGGGTTTTTTCTGGTGTTTGCTCCTCCCTGTGGACTGCCTCGACTTCATACACATATTTCGCCCATTTGGCTCCCACGTGGAATTCAGCTACTGCTCGCAATGGGTAACCATGCTTCAAAGGGAGTTTCTGTCCGTTCACCTCGAACGCCAAAAAGACATTATTATTTTGGATTTCATCCAGCCTGAATCGCACGACCTTTCGGTATTTTTCCGGAGGTCCTTTGATATTAACATGAGTCGCCTCAGCGGAAAGGCCATGTTGCTGAAGGAGATCCCACAAGGAAAAACCTCGCCATTGGGCTACAAAAGCAAAAGTGCCAGGGCAGATCAGAAGCACCTTTCGCTCAAGTCTGGGGAGGTTCAAGATTTCTGTATACGAAAATCTGCGAGGGTTTTGAACCAGCCCTGCTAGTTTAAAGCGCCATGTGTCCATATCGGCGACATGATCATCGGTGCCGCTTACACCCAATTTTCCCGGTTCCGTGACAGGAAGATTTCGAATATCAAGGTCTGCAGGATCTTCATAGAGGAGGTTGCCGAGATCGGTATCCGGAACAAGCAAACGCCGAAACTGTGCCAAGGCAGTTATCGCCTGGGTTTTGAGAAACAGACTGTATCCCATGAAGACAAAGAGCATACCGATAAAGCGTCTGCGTTTTACACCTGAGCAAGGTAACGTTCGCCTTGATATTTTCATAGAAATGGATCTGGAGGCATTAAGTAGCCGGTGCAGCATATTTTTAATACCCTCCTTGCAGTCTTGTTTGGGATTACGGGGCTTGATTATTTCTCCTGAAGACTGAGGAACAGGTCACCACGTCCTTTGGGACCTGGTAATCCTTTGCCGCGCAAACGGAGTTTTTGTCCGGCTCTACTGCCAGGCGGAATCGTAACCTTAAGACGCTCCTGCCCGTTAGGTCCACGGGTTGCCAATTGGATGGTCTTACCAGAATGGAATTCTTTGGCACTAAGATAGGCTGTATACGTGGTTTCCTGTTGCTTATCCCTTGAATACTGTATATTTTTTTGATTCTGCTTTCCAGATCCCTTAATCAAAGACCCGACCGCCCCGCCGAGGGAGCGTAGCAAAGACCTTTTGCCCGGTAGTTTTTGTCCGCCTGTGTTTAGAAGTGCAGGTCCGGCAAGCGAACCGAAGAAAAACAATCCACTGAGAATGATTTTGCCCCGGTTGCCAAAAAAACTTTTATGAACAAACTGCTGGTTGGCACGAAAACCCCGTCGTTGAAATTCCTGCAGAAGACCCTCAAATAATTGTTGAAAACGCGGATCTTGGAATAGATCTCTAAGAATGTCCTCCTGGCTGTAATTAAAGCTGCCTCCTGAATTGCTAGAATACTGGTTGCCGTTCATTGTCCGAGCAGCATCATACTGTTGGCGTTTAACCGAATCGGTCAATACACCATATGCCTCTGCAATTTCTTTGAATTTTTCTTCCGCTCCCGGCATATCGGGGTTACGGTCCGGGTGATATTGCATGGCAAGTCTTCTGTAGCTTTTACGAATTTCATCCTCGCTTGATTCCGGTGTAACTTCAAGTATCTGGTAGTAATCTTTCATATCCTTCAGGGTGTAATAATAGTATAAATCCGGGGTTGCTGTTATTTATACACTGCGACATACATGCCTTTATATTGTAAACACTCCCCAGATTTTTTCATGGGCAATAAAGGTATTAAGGATAAGGATAGCCCAGAATAGATCACAAATACTTTAAGACATCAATTCGATTGGCTGGGAATTTTACAGGTATTGAGGAAATCTTTTATCCCATCAATATCTTTTAACTGGCCGAAGACGGTTACGACGTCACCTGCATGCAGTTGAGTATCCCCTCTGGGAATGATAATCTTGCCGGCTCGTTTAATGGACACCATATTAATGGTGTCCGGCAGCGGCAGGTCTTTGACCATGGCATTGCTACAGGTATCTTCTTCCTTAAGAACAAATTCGACAAAACCGTTTTCCTTGGATTTTCGAAGTTCAATTTGTTCTTCAACTATTTGCCCACGCTGTTTGCGGACGATACCAACGTCATAAGCGCGTACAATATCGCTTCTGCTTATGATGCCGCACAGCGTTTTCGAGCCGTCTCGCAAGACAACCGGCAGTCTTGCCAAATCACGGGGAGACATTTTTTGGATAGCGGCCCAGATCGGTTCGTCGGGGTAGACTGTAATCGGGTTTTTCACTGCGATATCTGCTACGGTAAGCCCTCTTGAACTGAAATTTTCTTGTGACTGGGCTCGGTGAATATCCTGCAGGGTAAGAATACCCCATAGCCTGTTCTTTTCACAAATTACCGGAAAACCAAGAATATTTGTCTCCTGTATTATTGCCATCGCTTCAGCAAATGAAGCATCTTTATGAATAGTAACCGGATTTGACTTCATAACCTCGCTTATTTTTACTCCCTGCATGATGTCCATATCGCGGCCTTCAGAGAAGCGAATTCCTCTTTTGGCAAGTTTAAAGGTGTAAATCGATTCAGGGTGGAGCCACTGGGCAAAGTAGCTGCTTGTTATGCCTGCGGCCATCAAAGGGAGGATCATGAGGTAATCATTGCTCATCTCAAAGACGATAAGCATTGAAGTGAGCGGCGCCCTTGCGGTTGCCGAGAAGAGGGCGGCCATGCCGACCAGTGCAAATGCTCCCGTATTGATTTCAAGGGATGGAAACAAGAAATCAAAGAAGTGCCCCATGGAACCACCGAGCACAGCACCGGTAAAGAGCGATGGGGCAAAAACACCGCCTGAATTTCCTGATCCCAGGGTAAACGAGGTAACGAGAGGTTTAAGAATAATAAGTAATAGCAAGATCCAAAGGACTGATTTTCCTTGGATCGCCTCTTGTATGAACGGGAAACCTGAACCGTACATATGTGGAATATGAGTCATGAAGCCGATACCATGCGAATTCGAACTTTCCGGAAAGGTAATATTGGGTAGGCTCATATAAACAAATCCGACAATTCCGATCAGCAAACCACCGACCGTCGGTTTGAACAATTGAGGGTAATCCCACCGATCAAAGACTGTTTCGCTAAAATCGAGCATTCTGATAAACAGGACACCCACAAAAGCAGCTATCAGCCCCAAAATCAAATAAAGAAAAATCTCCCATGGGGAGTGGAGACTGTAGCTTGGAACCTGAAAAAGAAAAGAGTTTCCGAGAATATTCCTGCTGACAACGGAGGCAGATACGGCGGCAATGACGACATTGCTGAAAGCTCGCATCTGCAGGCCGCACATCAGGACCTCGATAGCAAAGGCAACTCCTGCGATGGGAGCATTAAAAGTAGCAGCAATACCGGCAGCGGCACCACAGGCAACGAGGTTGCGGACACGTTCGTCGGAAAGCCTGAGAACCTGGCCAATGAAAGAGCCCATGGCCGATCCGACCTGAATGATCGGGCCTTCCCGTCCAGCAGAGCCGCCGGTACCGATACAGATTGATGAAGCGATGATCTTCGTCGCTGCAACACGAGGCCTGATTCTCCCGCCACCCAGAACCAGTGCCTGCATGACCTCCGGAACCCCGTGGCCTTTGGCTTCTTGGGCGAAGAGTATCATCGGCCCAACCAGCAGACCGCCAATCATAGGAATAAACAAATAAATCCAATTGCCAAGAAATGGGAAGGCTTCCGAGATTGACCCAAAGGAAACATCTTGAATAAAATAGATTAATTTAACGAACAGGACCGAAGCAAGTCCGGTGCCAGCCCCGACAATCACCGAAAGAATAATGAGAAGAAGGCCTTCCGGGGGAGAAAAACGATCCAGGTACCAACTTAGGGATAACTTTTTCGGGGCCATTGAAGGGTCCGCCAGAGAAAAGTATTTTTGTTGGAAATCGCCATAGACAAAACGACCACATCTGAAATCCTACTCGATATATTCCGTAAAGGCAAATATTAACGAGGATTTCCGACTCATTGATCTGTTCGCCACTCTATCATAGCGCGAAGAATGGGGTAAACGAAATCAGAGCTTTGGGATATGGATTCTACTGATCATCAGCGATCCGGTGACGGCAAACATCAGAACAAGCGGATGGAGCTTGAAGCCGAGGATAATGAACTCACCAAGCCACATGTTCGGCCCCACCGCCCCGAACCATGTAGCAAGAAAAAGGACAAAAACCAGGATTATAGAAACAGGTATCGGTGTTCCTTCAAAATATTTCACTTTATCGGTGCCCTGAGAAAGTGTTTCAGCTGTGACATTGTATCGAGCCAGGCGAGAAACACCGCAGGCGACAAAAAAAGCTAGGATAATACGGTCGTAGAGCCCCTGCATACCGCAACCATATCCGATAATAGCAGGAGATACTCCGAAAGAGATAACATCAGCAAGCGAATCGAGTTCTCGTCCCAGTATCGAGGATTTTTGTCGCCAACGGGCAATGCGGCCGTCCAGGATATCGAATATCAATGCTGCCAGAATAAGGCCACAGGCAAAGTAGACATGCATGACGTCCTGCTTTTGGAGATACGTTATGATGGAAAAAATAGCGCCGGTTCCACAGATTGCGTTTGCGAGAGTGACCCAGTCTGCCAGGTAAAACTCTCGAATCATAGAGAACCGTTTTTTTGAAGAGTTTATGGTCATTGGAAGTATCTTTGAGATGATGAAAGAAAGATGATCAAAATGCTTTAAATGATATCGACCTTACTATACACTAAATTTTCAATGAAGTGTACGATGCAGGTGTGTCTTCTTATTTATTAAGCCCAAAAAGGCTCGTTGTGTATCAGGAAATTTTTAAAAATCAAATTACATTGCTGCAAAATGGGGATGCCTATTTTCTCTCCCTCGAAGAGGCGATTGATACTGCAAGCCATGAAATATTTCTTGAGAGCTATATTTTTGAAAACGACCATACAGGCAGACGTATAGCAGAAGCCCTCAGCAGGGCAGCCGTGCGTGGTGTCGCGACCCATGTGCTCGTAGATGGTTTCGGTTCGAGGAACTTTCCGAAGGTCATGATTGACTACCTTAAGGAGGCAGGTGTTCTTGTCATGAAATTCCGGCCTAAGATATCCCCTTGGACTCTCAAACGTAATAGATTGTGCAGACTGCATCGGAAGATCGTGGTTGTAGACCTTGATACCGCTTTTATAGGTGGTATCAATATTGTTGATGCAACTCCTTCCCCGGATCGAGCTTCTCCGCAGTTAGATTTTGCCGTTCGTGTACAAGGACCATTGGTAAAACAGATATATGATTCAACCCGTCGGCTGTGGTCCCGCGTGGCTTGGGCCAGACGGCTACAGTTCCCCCGAGATCGATTCTTAAGAAGACCAGCCGGTTTACTTGAATCAACCGGCTCTCCGCAGGTAACATTTCTTGCTCGGAATAACTTCCGCCACAGGCGTGATATAGAAGATGCGTATTTACAGGCAATCAGAAATGCTCGTTACGAAATCATTCTTGCCAACGCCTATTTTCTACCTGGAGTGAATTTTCGGCATGCCCTTGTAGATGCTGTCCGAAGAGGGGTTCGTGTGGTTTTGCTCCTCCAGGGCATTGGAGATCATCCATTACTCACTTATGCCACACATGCCCTCTATGGCAATTTTCTCGAATCCGGCATCGAGATATACGAATATCATCATGGTATTTTGCATGCCAAAGTTGCAGTAATCGATAAACATTGGGCTACGGTCGGATCCTCGAATCTCGATCCATTCAGCTTGCTTCTGGCCCTTGAAGCAAACGTAATTGTAAAGGATATAGAATTTGCCAATACGTTAAGGAACAGTCTTGAGAATGCCATTGCAGAAGGATCCGGAAGAATATCAAGGAAGAGGTGGAAAACACAGCCAGTCATGATGCGTCTGGCAAGTTGGCTCAGTTATTCTTTCGTCCGATTTATGATAGGGATAGTCGGATATACACCAGGAAGGCAGAATGATCAGTACTGAGAGTATGAAGTTATTCGATTTCCATCACGGCTTCTAACGTTCGGGAGCAATGGGCAAATCTCTTCACCTGTCAGATGACAATTGTAATGAAGACCAAAACAAAGCCGTGGAAAGGAGCCGAACCCGGATTTCTCATGAACACGGTGTCAATTTTTCTACCCCTCAGAAAGGACGACACGTTTCAAAGAAACAATTGAGTTTATAAATTTACATAGTTTTTATCCGAAAATCGTTTCTGCCGTAAGGGTCGTTTGCAGAAGATCCGATTTTCATTTTTTGTT
>Ga0055450_10000085_pt1 | contig 14492 bp, 11 predicted proteins | sample China_Galinas_PW_5_FD_57740 | JGI IMG/M metagenome (GOLD analysis project Ga0055450, IMG submission 57740) | Wetland microbial communities from San Francisco Bay, California, USA, that impact long-term carbon sequestration - China_Galinas_PWC_D1 | ecosystem: Environmental > Aquatic > Marine >... | reverse complement strand
CCTGACGGACCTTGGGATATGCCCGCCGGGAACGCCCAACGGAGGGAACGACGTTACACGATCCGCGTCGCCACCTCGGTGATGCGCGAGAAGCTGCCGATGGCGTTGTAGCGGGCCGAGACCTGCGGGTAGCCCAAATGGAAGAGGTAGAAGTCCCTTCCTCTTCCCGCCCGCTTGGCCTCGGCATAGACCCGGCGCAAGAGGTCCGCGTCGCCCTTGGGATCGAAGACGATCACCACGTCGCCGCGGCGGATGTCCTGGGTGATCAGCAGCTCCGCCAGGCGGGTCTTGCCGACCCGGGTAGTGCCCAGCACCAGCGTATGGCCCACCCGCTCGCCGATGTCCATCCAAACGTCCTGCTCGTTGGGCTCAACGGCATGGAGGGCCGGCTTTCCGCCGACCGCTGGCAAGGGGCGCAGAGGGTTCCACCAGGCCCGGGTCCGCAACAGGTGCACAATTGCATTGAGCCCCGGAACCGCCTCCCACTCGACCTCTTTCCGCCGCGCCCATTGGTAGAGACGTCCCGGCTGCACATAGCGTTGCACTTCCGGGCGGATGGTGTCGCGCAGGCGCTGGGTGTGCTTTTGGGTCCAGCGAAAGCCCCGGCCCAGGAAGAGCTTGCGTCGACTGAGCGGGATACGGTCGGCGCGCACGCGGTAGGTCGGGAGCCGGCGCATGTTGCGCTGGTATCGTAGAGTTCTGAGGGCTTGGCGACCCCGGATCAGGCCAAGCAGTGCCAGAACGGCAGCCGCCGTATAGGCCACGCCCGGCGGCATCATCAGGGACCAGGGGGCTAGGACGGCGATCAAGGCGGTGGCTAGCGCCACCAGCGTGGACCAGAGCTCGACCGGCGGACGCAATAGCGCCTCGACGGGGTGGCGGCTCACTGCTTGATGCCTTCGCGAGAGATCAGGACCGGATAGTGGGAGAGCCCAAGGGCCGCAGCGATGTCGGTGGCCGGCGCCGGCAGGATCGGAAGTCCGTTGGCCAGTTCGGCCAAGACCCGAAGATCGTCGATCGTCTCGGCGTGGACCAACATGCCGACGGCCCCCATACGAAGCAGCTCGTCACGATTCGTCACGAGCCATTCCCGCGATATGGGATCGTCGCCGATGAGGAAGAAGGGGCGGGCGAAGTGTTGGGCGACGGGCCGCGGTGCGACCCTGCCGAGAGTCAGGCCGGGAGAGCGGATCGGCAGCAACCGCTCGACATTCGCAGCACCGAGATCCGGACGAGAAGTGTCGGCGCTCCGAACATGTGGCTCATTGGCGCCGAGGGCTTCCAGCAACGGAGCCAAAGGTCGCGTGTTACCGTTGTCGTAGATGACGGTGGGCTCGGCGGGGACCAGCGTCGGGACGAGAAAGAGGCCGAGGAAACACAAGGCCGGTACTCGCAAGGCGCGGGAACTCTTCATCCTCTAACCCCGCCGCGTAATCCGCCGCAACTGGGCGGCGACATTTCGGCGATAGCGGCGCGCGAACTTCCGGTTGTTCGGGGCGTGATAGCAACCCACGGCGTCCCAGCGGTCGCGGCGTTCCCGGTAGCAGGTCGCGAGGATGCGCGCACCCACCTGCAGGTTGTGTTCGGGATCGAGGGCCTGCCAGGGATCGCCGAGCTTGTCGCGGTGCCAGCGCCAATTCACCTGCATCAGCCCGATGTCGATGGAGCGCTTGCCCTGGGCAAGAAAGCGCCGCAGCGCCCGGTGGGCGTCCTCGCGGGAGGCGTAGAAGTAGCCCTTGCCGCCGACGTTGAGTGTCCAGGGCCAGGGGCGACGGGTGCGGTAACGGTCGACGACCTTGCTGCTCTCCGTAAGCGCAACGGCATAGAAGATATCGGCCGGTATGCCGTGGGCTCGGGCCGCGGAGGCGTACCCGGAGGGGACTGACTCTCCGGCAATGCACGCGGGCGCCGACAATATGCCTGCCAGCAGGGTCGCAACAATGCGCGAGAAGACGACGGGCGACAGGTTCATAGCCCCGCAGGAGAGAGCACAGCGAGGTCATCCCCGCGCCGGCGCATCAGGGTGGGGATCGCTCCTTGCCCGTCGGTGAGCTTGGCCAGCGCTCCTGCCTCGAAGTTGAGGGTGACCTTACGAGCACGTACCCACTCGGGATCGATTCCGTGTTGCGCCGCCCAGCCGCGAACAGCTTGGTCGTCGCCCGAATCGATGCCTGCGAGGTAGATGTCGATGCCGGCTATTCGGTCGATGCGGCCGAGCAATCGTGCGAGCAAGGCGTCACAGGGATCGCAATCCGGTCGGGTAAAGAAGAGCACGCGATCCTGTGGCTCCAACCCGCTTGTTTGCTCTTCTTTCTCCGGTAGCCGGCTCGGGTCGATCAGGGGCACGCCCGGATACAGCCTGCGACCAGCCTCGACGTAGGCGCGCTGAAACGCCAGGATGCGCTCGGCGTCCTCCCACATCGCCTGCGCCCAAAGCTCCGCGTATCTTCGGCGCTCTGCTTTGTCGCGGGCATGGATGCCGAGGACTTCCAGTGGGGAGATGGTCTCGGGGCTCACGCTGCCGCGGATGCCTTGCATCAGCGTTTCGTAACGGCGCCACTCGGTCTCCGAAAGGCCCCAGGTCTGTGCTCGAGCAATCTCGCTCGGGGAAAGGTTGGTTTGGTCAGTACGGACGGTCTCGGTTCGCGAGGTTTGGATCCCCTGCGAGGGCGGCTCAGCCGCACATACCGGGGGTACCGCCGCCGCTGCCAATACCACGACGAGGGGGAGATAGAGCGCGCTAATCATTGCGGTAAGCGCCCCGGCCCGAACCGGAGGCAGTTTTTGCAGCCAGCCGTTGTTGGCTGTACGGCACCGTCAAGTCCCGCTGGACAGGTCCCGAAGCACGGTAGCGACACCTTTGCGGTACAAAACCATCGCCGGCGACCATGACCTCTTGCTCGCTTTCCAGGCGAGCCCGGGCCTGCACAGCCTCCTCGTCGGCCGCGTGGTGACCGAGCGCGAACGCGCCGACCAGTAGGATGACGCCAATGACAACCTCCATGGGTGTTACCTCCGATGTGAGTTGCGATTCGTTGAGGAGACCGGTTCACGCGGACCGCAACGCTCGAAGGAGACCAACCGGTGGAGCGGATCTTCCACCAAGCGGAAGGCGGGACCGCCAAGGGTTTCCAAGGCGTCTTGGAGAGGCATGGGACCAAGGCTTCGGTGAGCGGTCGGGAGCGGGAAATTGAGCAGATCGAATCGCGCTGGATCGGCCGCGGACTCCCCCGCCAGTCTGTACCCGCTGCCTCGCAGCAGGTGCCGGATCGCGGTCCCGACGGTTTTCACCCGCGAAGGAAACTTCACGGTGACCATCTTCGAGAGCAGGTTCGTCTGCGCCTCGGTTGGTGCGGTGATCAGGCTCGCGTACCGTCCAACCTGGACGTCCCGGGCCAACATATCGCCCGAGCTCAGTAAGCCGACAGCGGCAAGAAAGAGCGCTGGCCCCGTTTGCCCCGTCCGCACCCGAGCCGATTGTCGCTGCATGATGCCCCCCTGACCTCGTGAGACGCATCGCGCGTCTCCGCGGGGCCTATGCTGGCTTTGCAGCGGGCGGGGTTACACCAGAAACCCTTTCAGGTCGGTGCGAAGTTTTCCCACGACGCAAGCACCGCCATGTGGGCAGGACCCCTTCGTCCCGGGAGCTTCAGGAGTAGCTGGTTAGGGAAATCCACGCCTGCGTCTCTTGAACGCCGGAAGCAGACTTGCTGGACCTACGGCACCGCGGCCTGACATCTCAGGTTCCGAAACAGCGGTCTGTCATGGGCGATGTCAGTCGTCACATCGACAGCGGACATTGGAACTAGAGGCGCGACCGAGAGTGGAACTTGATGCAGCCTTGAGTAGGGGAGCCGAGCTGGCGCCCCAATCAACCCCCCTTGTGGGCATTTCAGTCGTGCCGCGTATCGTGTTCCCGCAAGCGGCGCCTTTCGTCGCAGCCGGAGGTCGGTCAGTGAAACGGGGTTCCCAAGTCCTTTTCGTTCCAACAGTGGAAATCCTCCATTCACTACCCTGAAGGTGAATCCGTACGGTGATGACCTTCTGAAGGCTGATCTTGAAAAGATTCCTCGTTGAACTGATTCATCATATTCGCTTGGAGTCGGGCACTTTCATTGACGCTAAGAAAATCAATCCGTCCGTTTGGGAGAAAGCGCACACGTGCGAGTCCATCTATCACACCAGAAAGCCCTTGGGCAAAATGGAGTTTTCCGTCTTTGAGTTGACGGTGAAGTAAATGGAAGTTACGTTCAAATTCCGCCCTAGTACGGGGCGTGTTCATGTTGATGCTTTGCATAGTTTATCTCTGTCGGTTGTTGCGTTCATCGACCAAAGCGACAACTTCACCATCTAGCTTGATTAGCCACACCAACTTCAATCCAGAGGGAATCTTCAACGCTTTTCGAGGTACGGACAGCGAGCAACCTTCGTTTTCGGGCAGGCCGAGCTGCCCAACCTGGCTTCGTCGACCATAACGCCAGTTGCAGCGGACAAAATCCTCGATTTTCGCGCCGACCAAGTGCTGAAAGAAGGACAATGGGTTCGCCGGTGTGAAAGCACCGAAGAAGACTTCTTCTGGCTCTAATCGACAGCAGGTTTCGAAGGGCGTCTTAACGATTGAAGGATCGGGTAATTGCGACGACCGGAACGACTGCTCAAGTCGGGGATGCAACGAACCCCACTGATCCGAAACGGGCTGAAGGAGGCACAACACCTCTATGTAGTGAGCCCGGTTTGCGGAAGGTTTGAAGGCTACGCCATGATAATTGAGAAATACCGTGGCGTTCGAGCCGAGTATTGGAGAATAATCGCCAGACCTGATTGCGGATAGCAACTGGTCCGCAGCCGGGCTGCTTATCGATTGTAGGGTTCGCTCGGGCTCGCTTGGATTATAAATCCTGAGCGCAGCCTCCAACGCGCTTGCACTCTCACTCGGCACGTACGCCCACAATGCAAGATTTAGCGCATACCGCAATTTCGATTCCCATCGGTTGAGTGGTCGCTCGGGATTTTCCCGAAACGACCTAGAAACTGCTTCCTCAAGCGCCCAAGCCTCCGCCACGCTTAAAGGAGAACACAACTGCTCCAGACTTTTCTCCCAAGCGGCAACAAAGTCCGCATCGACCACCTTTTCGAATTGGTGCCATTCGGGTGCCAAACAACTGGCCCAGCGCGGCAACTGGTTCTTGCCGCCAGTTCTGCGTTGCCCGCTGAACGAGTCATTAATCAGTCTTATCGCGGTTCTCGCTGACGGCGAACCGGCCTTGTCAGCACGGGTCGCTAAGCGCCGCAAAACAGCCATTCGGGAAACGTGCCGCAGTTCCTGCGTGACTTTCGCCAGATCGAGAACATCGTTAATCTTGTCCCAGGATGCGACAGCATCGCGCGCAGATAAGCCATCAAGCACCCCACAGAGCACATCAGGGCCATAGCCCTCTTCCATCGAGAATGCCGTGGTCACAGCCTCGGAAAACAGTTCAGGAAGCTGATCGACGAGCCAAAGCAACATGGCCGCAGCGCGATCGCGCCGTATCCATTGCGGATGACTGCAGAGCCAGACAATGAATCGGAAGAACTCCACAGCCGGACTGAGTTCGTGTGCATCATCAGCCAGAAACCCAAAGGCTTTAATTTCCTGGGGCGCCTCTCCTACCACGAGACGAACATGGTCAATCACCGCATCAAGCAGTCTCTGACCTTCCGCTTTATTGAGCAGCAGGCCGATTTTTCCGATGATGTGTTGGGCTGGGATCCACTTTTGCACATGGCGTTCTGCCTCGATCAACGGAGCGTAGTACCGGATGACGTTCTCGGCGCTCGCCTCCTGCGTAACCAATATTTCCTCAGCCCGCCGAGCACCTGCTGAGAGGTTGCCCCATATGCCCCACCCACCTTCCTGAGCGGTCTGCAGTACCTTTACAGCCTGCGCCTTCGCTAATTTTTGATTGCCTAAACTCCACTGTCTTTCGGCTTCCTCAAGAACCTTGTCCGCGTCTCGAAGGGCCTGTTGTCGGCCAAATACGCCGGGATGGAAGAGTCCACCATCTTCAGCATCATCGCGCGTCTTGCGATCAACCTCGGGTGCGGGCGTTTCAGGCGGTTTGAGCGGCGGCAAGCCGACTAGCGCCGTTGCGAAAGCTGCGTGCAATTCGGGCTTCAACTCACGCCGGAATGCTGACGCGAACGACGGGCGTTCATCGCAGGGGGTTTCTGCGTTGACCACGATCTCTGCACGTCGAACCAGTTCGGGCACTGCCCCCACTTCGTTTGCGATTTTCACGAAAGCGTCGGCATAGTCAGTAATGTGGCGACTATCTCCGCAGTGGAAGATTTCCAGAACGGCCCAGCGCAAAGCCCAGAAGACTGTTTCAGAGTTTCGCACTAATGCTAAAGCAGCAGCCTGATCATCAAGCGCCCCGCCTGGGAACCTATTACCCTGCAATGGGCCAGCCTTGTCGATCGGCCCTTGCTGCGCCTCGGCCCACAGTTCCTCGGTTGAACCGCAACACTGCCGACGAAAGTATGCCAGAGCCGCACGGTATCTGCCGTGTCGCGCGATTTGCCCGAGCAGACTTGACTTCTCGGCCCGCACGAAACGTTGAAAGGTCATCTCGCCGGAGGCTCTTTCCAGATAGGCTGCAACCTGTGGCAGCCGTTGCCCTACCTCCTTACTAACGGCGATGGCACCCAAAACTTCAGTCATGATGCCGAGCTGATCTTCCTTATACCAACTAGGCCCCATGGAAACGGACAGCAATCGCTGATATAAACTCTCAGCCTCCTCGTTCGCCCCGAGATGTGCAAAGATAGGAATCATTCGCAGGATTTCGGGCACGAGTTCGTGCCGGTTCTCGACCCCGCGAAGTACGTGGTCCCGCCAAGCATGCAGCAGACCTAGAAGTATCACGGTCAGCTCGTCGCTCGGCTTCTCCCGCGTCAATTGTTCCAGCACGTGATATACCGATAGCCGAAATCCCTCCGAATACATGCCCCATTGGCCATCTGCATCCGCCACTAGGTTGTCCAACCATTCGGGAAGCTCCTCTGGAAAACAGTCACTCAGCAGCTCCGTCAACTGTCGATAGACCCCGGGTAGAGCTGTTTCTGGAATGGCGTAGCTGTCGCTCCAAGCGGCACGTTGCTGCAGAGTGAAGCGGAGTGGCTCGACCACTTGCGATTTCAGAAGATCACGGCAGGCAATCCGTGCCACTTCATCGGAATCAACCTTGGCTCTCTTAGCTCTGCCGTCACAGCAATACAGTGCACCAGTCAAATGATCGATGGATTCCAACCAACCGGTGCTGGCGATGATTCCAGCGGAAGGTCCACGGAAATTGGAATCAAAGAATGCAGCGACTCGCCAATCGCAAAGACATTCCCATAGGTCTTCGTGGTTCACATCGACTCCGTTTTTCGCTCTAATCTCTAGCGGCCGAACTGGTTGCGTGCCGCCTTTTGCACCGAAAAGCTCAACGACGTTTGCCGGCGCGCCAAACCGCACCAATGTATTGGCGACGGCACTCGTTAACGCAGTTTCAATCTCGTCCGAAGGAGCCAGTTCTGCGAGATCGGCGAAAAGCTTTGGCAAAGCCCTTCGGCTCTTTTGAAGGTGATAGGAATCAACGTTGTTTTCGAAATTCAAGAGTGCGATGCAGAGCGCGTCTAAGTGTCGAGGAGGAAGAAATTCCGTTTCTGGAAATCCCCCCGCTTTTTGATACTCTTTCAGCCTAGCAAGATCGGCATACTCATCTCTGAAACTGAGGAAGTAGGTAGGCGATTCGGCATTCAACGGCAAGAGCGCATCATCCAGCGAGGCGTTTCCCTCCGTGGACGCTTCAGCATATGCGCGCTGAGCCATCCTTAATACTGCAAAGATCTGTTCCATTCCGCTTCCGCCATTCGCTAGTCTCATGAGGAAAATCGCTTGAATGTGCCATGAGCAAAGTTCGATAAAACGTCCGAGTTCTATTGGAGGATGATAATCCTCAATGATGCGTTGCTGGAGGCGACCGAGCAAAAACAGAGCTTCGTCATTGTGTCCGTGCTGATGTAGCAAAAAACTGATTTGGAGGGCGTCGTCCGGGCCAACAATAAGGGTCCTGAAGCGGAAAACGTGTTGAAGCGCCTCGTTCGGGCGACCCAAGACGATCAGTGCTTCTGCGATCAATCTTGTCGATTGGGCGAAGAGGGTATCGTAGCGGAAGCGTATACGCTGCCCCAGCAGCGTCAGACGGAAGAACTCGTCGGCAGACGCTTCCATCGCTGCGTGCTTGATCACCTCATCAACATCAGCAATGAGGGTATCTGGATCGACCCCGAGTGTTACCGCCGTGTCGAACCAAGCTTGATTGCACTGCGCAACGACATGGTCACCTGCACGCAAGAGATGAAACACTCGATTGAGCACGCAGTAGCGCGCACCAGCCTCTTCAGTACAGAACTTGGCAAGGCGACGGTATGCCAACCCATCTATTTCCGCTGTTTGCTCCACGATAAAGGCAGCAAACGATGCATGATAGATTGCCGTGCTAGTTTCGTCGGCCAACAGATGGCGAATCCTGCTCATGACGGAGACAAACTGCGCCTGTTCTGCGGGAATGAGAGTTTTAGCGAAATCTGCCGGCGGCACCCCCCAGCGTAACCGGGCCATCAGAGCGAGCAAGTTTACGGCGTCGCCGTCAGGCAACAGCTTTGCCCAGATGCGCTGATAATACTCCTCAATAGGTCCCGTCAAGACCGGGAAGTCGTTCAGGTCGTCATCTGTCGCTTGGTGGTTGGCATATTCGATCAGGTATCTGAGGTAGAGTGGATGTCCTTTCGCCTTTTCACATATACGGTTAACCAGCGCGGGTGATAGCCGCTCAGGCTTCAATTCTTGTTGGCAATAGTGGTGGCATGCGGAATCGGGTAGCGGAGGCAGTTCGAAAACATCGTTCGTTTTTACCCTTCCGGCCAACGCACCAGCGATGTTGTCGAAATTCGGAGCGGTCAGCACTACGGTGACCCGCGGTGGCAGCTTGGCGGGAAGCAGACCTAGAAGTTCACCAAGCAGCGCTTCTCCGGGGATTTCGTTCAATCCATCGATGAAGAACATTCCCTGGCGTTCGCTTTGCCCGCAGTATTTTGAAAATGCGTCTAGATATTGGGCTGTTTGCTTAATCTGTTCGGCGTAGCATTTCTCTTCTTTTCGCGGTGCTTGTCCGGTGATAAGCCCGGAAACAGCGGTGGCAAACCAGTCGAAGAACACTTGTGGCTGCGCCCGATAGTCCGCCCCCAACGCGCTGTTGGGATCGGACAGACAATATGCTCCCAAATTGATGAGCGCCTTGTCATCGGCTTGAAACCCTCTGCAGAAGGTGGACTTCCCATACCCATGCGCGCCCTCAAGGAACAGATAGCTCCCGGCCCGGTCTTGCACAGCTTCGGTAAAAGCTTGGGAGAAATGCCCCCGGTCTGCCAAAGATGGTGTCGACGGAACGGCCGAGCTTCTGGGGAGGATAACGCCACTTTCGGCCAAGAAACATTTCAGTTGATTCAGACTCAGAGCCGCGACCGTACCATCGACTTTGAGACGAATCATACCCACGGCCATCCCTTCGCACACAACGACAGCGCCAGAGAAACCTCGATAGTTCCCCAGCGTCACTTTGGGATCGACCGAAAGATCGAGATCGATCTTGAGCAATGGGGTATCCAACACCTGCGCCACCGCCCCAGACAACCGGTGCCCCAAGGTTTGCTTCCCTTGTGGATAGCCAAATGTCTGCCACGTGTCGCCTTCGCGAGGCAGTTCCATACTCACAGACAGAGGCTCATGCGGCAATGTGTCCTCGAGAGATAAAAAACACACATCCCACTCTTCCGACTGCCCGGCAATCTTCGCAGAGATGGCGATGTCACTTAAGCCTGGAAAAAACAATTCGACTGGCTGTCCCTCAGTTATGCCAGGAAGTACGCAATGGCGAGCGGTGATGGCCAGATCTTCCGCGATCAGCCACCCGGTCCCAGACTCGGTGCCGCAAGCAACGCGGCAAGTCGCAGCTTTTATTTGATGCTCGATCATGTCGGGTTCCGGCTATTGATTGCTACCCAGTCCGTTTGATTCTCCTCTACCACAAAGTCGGCGTCGGCCTGGCTTTGATACGTTTTTAGCCTGCGTGATGCTGGTGTAGAGTAGTTGAAATGCAGGATTCGGCAGAACGCGGCCGGTCGGTCCACGATGGCTTTGAGAACAGGGAAGTCTGGGTGCTCGTGTCCATTACCATTGGTGGAGATAAAGAAATGCGGGCTGTCCACGAGCGTTAACAAATCTAGACTAGTATTGCGCACGCTGCCGTGGTGTGCGATTTTTATCGCGTCGAAAATCGTTGGACCGTTCGCTGCTAAAGCGGCGACTATGTCATCGGCCCAGGAATCACCAAGAAACAACAGTCGACGGTCTTCAATCTCGACGATCAAGGAGATCGAACTTCCGTTCGTGATCGAATTGTCCGGGAAATAAGCCTCCGCCAAGTCGGCATCCGATGAGGAGATCAGTTGCTTATCGTCATCAACTATTTCGTGGGCGCAGAGAAACTCGAAAACATCGTCGAGTTGCTCCAAAGATCCAACCAAACCGAGTCGACGGATTTCCGAAGTCCACCACCTCTTCAACGCCTCCAACCTCACTTTGGTTGGGCCGAGAACTTCGATTCGCGCGTGGGGTAAATCGAGGTTCACAATTCCATCTCCACCGATCGGCATAGCTCCGGTGTGGGTGTTCCATTGATAGCCTCCATCGCGCAGCAATTGGGCGAGTGAGTTGCCTTGGCGCGCACCAATCTCCTGATGCGAATCGCTTATTGTGTTCGGCGGCGGATACCCTCGCAGGCGTATTTCCCGTAGCAGGGCTAAATCATCCTGACGCATAGCGGTTTGCTCCTGCGTTGGAGCCACTAGACTTCGCAGACTATTGTGCAGTACCTCGCGTACTGGAATGATGGTCGGCTCATCTGCAGGGCCATTCATGCTAAAGAAGGACAAGAGTCCCGAGATATGGTCCGCGTCAACGTGTGTAGCGACTACAAGGTCGAGTACGTAGCCAGTAGCCACAAGGTTTATTAGATCAGATTTAATGTGCCGCAAAAAAGTCTCGGCGTATCCGCCATCAATGAGCATGGCGAATGGGTTAGTCGACGCCTTCACCAGGAAAGCGTCACCATTTTTTGCGGGATAGCTTTTTATTTCAGCCATGCCGTTTTCACGTCTCGCATTCGGTACTTCGGCTTCTAATAGCGTGCGATTTCAAAATTCTTCTCCGAAGGCCAGGGGTCTTGCCTTATGCCCTTAAGGGGGCGGTGTCGAGGGGGTGGTGTCAAGTCTTGACTCTTGCCCACAGCGGTTCGCGCTGATCTCGCCCCGAAAATGGCCAGATCCGCTAGGCCATCTCGAACAAGGCTCTGGAAAACGGGCGTCGAGCGGTGGAATCCTCTACTGCTCCGCCCCGTCGCGTCCAACATTCTTCCAGCTACGCTGAACGACGGCAAACAACAACCCGTTGACCAGCTGCCAAGGACGATTCCGTTTGGGGGCCTCCATGCCGCTGAGGATTCGCCAATTCTGGGTTGACAGCGTGACGTCCCTATACCCCAGGGGGTGAAGGCGACGAAAGAGAAGTAGACCGCCTGCTTGTAGGCACCGAGGGGATCTCGCGGCAGGATGAGCATGCAGGACAAGGCCCATAGGAGGATCTCGATCACATGAAGCGCCATCAGGACGATGGCCCCAGATCACCGCCCGCAGCGAATAGCTCGCCTTGATCAGACCGTCGGAATCCGAATGTCGCGGGACAAGAAAACGGATGAGGGCGTACGTCCCCACCAGATGTCGGCAAAGCGACAAAACCCGCATGTCGATATCCAGATCGCCAACGACAGCAATCAGCGTCTTGAGAACCCGATCAGGGGCGGGTTAAAGATCTGGCGATAGCCGGAGTGAGACCCGTGGGACCACTGTCTACCTTAAACTGAAAAGCTTTTCGACACTCTCCCAAATGGCGATCACCGTGGGCAGACCGGTCAGATCCATGCCTGCAGGATGATCAACTTCTTGCTCTGGCATTCTCCTGCCCAACCCTTTCACCACCGCCGCAGTCGGTCAAACCGGTTCAGACCCGCTCGACGGGCATCGGCAACGGCTTGCGTGTACTCTTCCGACGTCGGTGAGCGATCCAACGTCGGATAGCGCTCGGCCCGGTAGCAAGGGCGATACTGGTCCATGAGGTTCACGCAAGTATCTGAGGAGATTTCTCCGGCGAGAAACCCCATAACCTCCGCGGTGCCGGCGAGGTTTCCGGGAAGGACCAGGTGCCGCACCAGGAGCCCCCGCCGGGCGATTCCGTTCTTGTCCAGCACCAAGTCCCCGACCTGGCGGTGCATCTCCTTCACGGCAGGCCAGTTGACCTCTACATAGTCTCGCGCCCGCGAGTAGCGGCGGCCGGTCTCGAGGTCGGCGTACTTCATATCCGGCATATAGATGTCCACGATGCCGTCGAGCAGCCGCAATGCCTCCGGGCTGTCGGAGCCGCAGGTGTTGTAGACCAGCGGCAGGCGCAGACCCTTGTCCGCCGCGATGGCCACAGCGGCGATGATCTGCGCAACCACATGGCTCGGGTTGACCAGGTTGATGTTGTGGCAGCCCATGGCTTGCAGCTCCAGCATCTTGTCGGCCAGCGCCTCCGCGCTCACCGTCCGGCCGATCCCCTTCTGGCTAATGTCCCAGTTCTGGCAGTAAATGCAGCGCGGGTTGCACCAAGTGAAGAAGACGGTCCCGGAACCGCGGCTACCCCGCAGGGGGTCCTCCTCCCCGTGATGCGGGCCGTAGCTATGCACCACCGCCAGCGCCCCGGTATGGCACAGGGCGCCCTTGTTGGTATCGCGCCGATCGACGCGACAGCAGCGAGGGCAGAGGTCGCATTCCTTGAGATGATCCGGCGCCTCCTCGACCCGCGCGTCCAACGTGCCGGATCGCAGCAGATCCAGATAAGCTAGCGTAAAGGGCCGGGCGGAAGACAAGGCTCGTTAGGGCTGGCGTGGTAGATTGGCGCATGGTCTCATGCGTGGCGCTCTTGGAAAAGACAGGCCCGTTTGGGACGACCCCTTCCAATGAGGATGAGAGCTCAGGGTTCACTACGCCGTGTCCTGTCTCGTCATGCACCCTGATCGCGACGCCTACTTCTCGTCCGTCGAGCGGTGGGACAATTCGCAGCGGCGGTGGAGGACTTTGCGGTCGGCGAACGGGGACACAAACCTGCGCAAGCGCCCGTCGACGACAAGTCCCCCGCACTCGTGGCTCAGCTAGCGGAAAGTGAGGTATGAACCAAGAAACCCGAGTGGCAATCTTCGTCGACGCAGAAAACCTTACACAGTGGATCAAGCAAGGCGGTCTCGAAACGCTGCTCGAGGATCTCAGCTCCATGGGCTCCGTGGTCGTGCGCAAGGCTTACGCCCGATGGACGAGCTCGAATATGGCCGTTCACCAGATGACACTCAATCGCCACGGCTTTGAGCTGATTCATACCTTTCACCCGGTGAGCGGGAAAAACTCGGCCGATATCCAGATAGCCGTTGACGTGATGGAATACGCTTGGCGCGACGACCTGGCTTGCATCGCTCTTGCCACCGGCGACTCGGATTTCAGCCCCCTTTTTCGCCGCCTGCGGGAGATGGGTAAACAAGTCGTCGGGGTCGGTCCACGTTCTGCCTTGAGCGAATCCGTAAAGAGCTCGTGCTCGCGGTTCTTTTATACCCAAACGGAAACGGCCTCTCCCGTGCAAGACGAGGCATCCCGAGCGTCCGCCTTCGACGATGCCGCAGACCTGCTCTAGGCTGCGCTCAAGAAGTTCGACGGCCCGGCCAATTGCTCCGCGCTCAAGAATCGGATGTTGAACATCGACAGCGCCTTCGACGAGAAAGCGCTCGGGTTCAAGAGCTTCACGGCCTTCGTCAAGGCGGTCGACGGCATCGAGCTGGTGCAGGACGACAAGACCTGGTCGGCGATCTTTCAGGAAACCGAGACCAGCCCGGGGACGGTCCCGAAGAAGACATCGAAGACTGCGCCAGGACCAGGGGACATGGACCCTGCCGAGCATTACCGGAGAATTCTCCGCAAGAAACATTGGCGCTCGATCCCCACTTCGGTCCTGACTCGGTGCTACGCCAAGATGCAAGACGCAGGTGCGCTGCCGAAATCGGAGCTACTGGAGAAGGTTGTTGCACTCTGTGAAGGCGACGTAACCACCGCGGATGTCAACAAAGCCACCGCCCTGCTGCTCAAAGCGCATCTCGTGACCGTTCCAGGCACCGGTCATGAGGAAGAGAGTTTTTGGCAGGTTACTTCCGTGCCCGAAGCAGAAATGCTCCATGCTGTGGACGGCGCGATGTTGGTCCGCCTGATCGCTGGCCTACGGGAAACAAACGGCCGGCTGGAAAAGAAGCACGTCGCAGCACTCTTGG
>Ga0055450_10000084_pt1 | contig 14532 bp, 10 predicted proteins | sample China_Galinas_PW_5_FD_57740 | JGI IMG/M metagenome (GOLD analysis project Ga0055450, IMG submission 57740) | Wetland microbial communities from San Francisco Bay, California, USA, that impact long-term carbon sequestration - China_Galinas_PWC_D1 | ecosystem: Environmental > Aquatic > Marine >... | reverse complement strand
GGTCCGATTCGGCGAGGCGGTCCTTGTAGGGCTCGTCGCCGCGCAGGAAGGCGTAGCGCTCCAGGCCATCCTCGAACGCCCCCTGGATCGTCCGCATCAGCATCAGGAAGCCGATCGAGAAGCGATCGAAGCGGGGGTCGCGGCCGGACTGGTAGAAGGATTCGACGCCGCCGAAGCGGAAGCCGTACCAGGCGGCCGCCGGCTCGCCGTCGATCTCCATCGTCCACAGGCGCAGCCAGCCGCGGCGCAGCGCGGCGGCGGCGAAGTCGTGGTGGAAGGCGACCACGCGCTCGTGCTCGAAGGCGCCTTCTCCCGCGCCCCAGCGCAGGCGATGCAGGCGAATCAGCGTGTCGAGGTCTGCCGCGAGGCGGGCCGGGTCCTCGCAGAGGCGGAAGCTCAGGTCGTGCTGCTTTTCCAGCTTGCGCGTGTTGCGGCGCAGCTTTTCGCGCATGTTGCGGCTCTGCGAGGCGATGAACTCCTCCCACTCGCGGCCGCCGATCGCCATCTCCGGGCTCGCCTCGCGCTGCAGCACTCGGCCGCCGATCGCCTCGCCGAGCTCGCCGACCGGCAGGCGCTCGGCGAGCAGGATGTTCCAGCCCCCGGCCGCGCCGCCGGCGAGCGCCTCGCGCAGCGCCGTTCCCGCGGCTTCACGGTCCCCGGGGGCGCAGACGGGGCCGAGCATGTCGCCCGGGCCGTATCCGATGAAGCGCAGAATGCGCAAAGGCCCGCGCCGAGAGCGGCGGAGCGGCAGGATCGCAAGCGGCCGGCGGGCCTCGCCGCAGCGCAGCAGCAGCGGCTCGTCATCGCCGCCGAAGTGCCGCCACCAGGCGGTCGCCCACTCCCAGGTGGCAAAGATGCTCCGCGAGCGCTGCGCAAGCTCGTTCCACTGCTCCTCGCCCGCCTCGAAGCTGGGGATCGGCTCGCAGCTGGGCACGGCCGGAGTGTATGTTCGCGCCCGTGATCGAGGTCGAGACCCGGATGCGGGAGCTTGCGGACGTCGCCCTACGGGCGCTGCCGGCGATGTTCGACGAACAGCTCGGCCTCTTCTCCCAGAAGGCGGTCCTCGATCGCGACCGCATCGTCAACCGTGGCATCAACCCCTACTACTCCGCCGCCTCGATGGTCGGCATCCTCTCCCAGCCGGATGTGGCGCCGGACGCTGTGCTCCCGGTCGGCAAGGCGCTCGACGCCCTGCAGCGCGAGTGCGGCAAGGTCGGCGGCGGCCCGCTGCTCGGCACCGCTCTGTGGGCCGGCGCGCTTGCCGGAGACTCGCGCGCTGCCGCTCTGGTAGGCAGGCTCGAGCAGTCGCTGGCGATCCCGCGGCTCGAGAGCGCCGCGCTGGGCCAGGCGATCAAGGGCCTGATCGCCGGCGCGGACGCCTTCCCGCAGGTGCGCGACGCGGCCCTCGGCCTCGCCGATCGCTGCGCCGCCGAGCTGCTCGACCGCCACTCCGCCAGGGCGGGGATCTTTCGCGCGATCCCGCGCCGGCCCTCGGGCCTGCGCAGCCTGATCGGCTCGCGGATCACGAGCTTCGCCTCGCAGGTCTACCCGCTCCTCGGCCTCTCGGCGCTCTACGCCCATCGCGGCGATGCGCCGCCGGCGGCGCTGCGGACGACCGCCGAGTTCCTCGTGCGCTCGCAGGGCGCCCTCGGCCAATGGTGGTGGCTCTACGCGCCAAGCACGGCCGCGGTGCTGGAGGGCTACCCGGTCTACTCCGTGCACCAGGACGGGATGGCCTTCATGGGGCTGCTGCCGGTCCAGCAGCTCGGCGAGGGCAGCTACGGCAAGGCGTTGACGCTGGGCGTCGAGTGGCTGGAGCGCAACGAGATCTCGACCGTGCTGGTCGAGGGGGAGCCGCCCTTCATCTGCCGCAACGTCCAGCGCGCGGGCAGCGATGCGGATGCGCCCTTCGGGTTGAGCCGCGCCAACATGGCGCGGGCGGTCGCCCGCTCGTTGGCGCCGCGGCCCGCGGGCGACCGGACGTCGGCCGACCCCGCCAGGCTGGAGCCTCTGCGCGAGTGCCGCTCCTACCACCTCGGCTGGCTGCTCTACGCCCGCTCGCTGCTTGCCGCGTAACGACGCTCACTCGATTCGCAGGGTGAAGCCCGTCGCATGGGCGCCTGGCCGGCTGCGGCCGCGGGCGGCGACGAAGGGCCGTGGCGCGGTCACGCCGTAGGCGGGCGAGTAGCTGCCCTCGACAACCTCCAGCTCGGCGTCGTCGGCTTCGATCGCCAGCCGCAGCTCGCCGAACTCGGCGCGGGCGACGCCGCCGCGCACGGCCACCGCGTCGCAGCGGCCGAGCGGGAAGGTCCAGTCGAGGCGGTGCTCGCCGTCGCTGAACACCGTGTCGACGATCGTCAGGTTGCGCCGCTCGCCGTCGAGCTCGAGCCGCCGCTCGTGCAGGGCCGGCTGCGGCAGCGCCTCGAAGCCGTGCTGGCGGCCGGTGAAGGCGGTGGCGGTCTCGCCGGCCTCCCAGGCGGTCGCTTCCGCGTGGCTGCGGTCGCCGAGCGGGAAGCGCGGGTAGGCGGGCAGCTCGTTCTGCTCGGCGCTGTCGACCCGCAGGGTCGCGTGGAAGCCGGTCGAGCGGAAGCGCAGGCGCTCGGCTTCGTCCTCGTAGTAGGTCCCCGTGCCGGGGTCCTCGATCAGCGGCACGCCGCCGCAGCTGAGCTCGAAGGAGAGCTGGTCGTTGTGGGCGTGGCCGCCGATCCCGTAGACGCCGGTGTCGCCGCAGCGCACCAGCGCGTAGAGCTCGTCGTGGCGCAGCACGTAGTAGCCGCCGGCGGGAAAGCGCCGCGAGCGGCGCGGCGGCTCGTACGCCCGTCCGGCCTGGCGGAAGAGGTGCAGGTGGGAGCGGTAGTCGCTCCCGTATTCGCCCAGCGGCAGGAAGCGCCCGTCGTCGTTGTCGCCGATCTGCGGCGCCAGCCCGTCCGGACGCGTGTAGGCGGCGACGAAATCGAGCATCCTGCCGAGCCGCTCGCGGTAGGAATCTGGAAGCGGGGCGAGCGCCATCGCGTCGGCGGCCTGGGCGCCGCAGATGAGCAGTTCGCTGACCAGGCGGTGGTAGGGGATCGAGGCCTCGTGGCCGCAGCCGTCCTCGCGCACCTGGTGTTCCATCTCGGCCGCCAGCTCGCGGGTCGCGAAGGCCCCCCAGGCGGCGCCCTCCGGGCCGTGGCTGAAGAGCGTCGCGACGACGGCGAGCCCCGCGATGTCGGAGAGGTAGTGGTTGGTCCGCGCCTCCGCCGTCTCCAGGTGGGCGCGGATGAAGCGGCCGTGCAGCAGCAGGCTTGCCGCGGCCCGCTTCGCCCAGGGCTCGCGAGCGGCGTCCTCGGCGCAGAGCGCCAGCGCGGCGACCCAGTTGGCGGCGCGAATCGCGACATCCATAGTGCAGGCCCAGTTGACGCCGATTTCGACCGGGTTGGCGATGATCCAGCTGTCGAGCTGAGCGCCGACCTCTGTCAGGTAGCGGCGCTCGCCGCTGAGCCTGAAGGCGGCGGCGAGCAGCGGCAGGTGCTGGAAGCGCGACAGCTCCCAGGGAACCTTGATGTCGGAGTCGTCGAAGAAGAAGCCCGGCAGCAGCAGGCGGTGGCGCAGCGGCCAGCGGCGCCCAGACTTGAAGTCGCGGCTCCAGTCGATCTCGGGGTTCAGCTCGACCGGGCCAGAGCCGAGCAGATCGAAGCGGTGGGCGAGAATCTCGTCGGCACGCCGCAGCAGCTCGTGACGCTCCCGCTCGGCGAGCGAGCTGAGCGAGCGCTCGAAGGCGGCGACGGTCGGCAGCCCCGCGAGGGCGGGGCCGCGCAGCGCCTCCTCCAGACCGAGCCCGCCCAAAGCAGCCTCCAGCTCGCCCGCGCGGAGCTGCAGCGGGCGGGCGCGCCGAGCCCGGTCCAGCGCAAGGCCCCGGCCGCGGGTCGAGATCCGGCGACCGACGGCGCGCAGCGCCGCTCCCGGTCCGACCTCCCGCAGCCGCTCAAGCCTGCGCCGCAGCACCTTGGTCCGCTCCCGGCGGGTTGGCGGCGAGGAAGGTGACGGTCGAGACCTGGCCGATCGTCACCAGGGCGCCGGCGACGGCGATCCCGACCACGCCGAAGAGCAGGGCGGCGAGCGTCGCGATCGCGACATTGACGACGACCGCCGCGGTGTTGACCCAGGCCAGGGTCGTATAGCGCTCCTGGGCGATCAGCAGGCTCGAGTTCGGCAGCGTGATCAGCTGGGCGAAGGCGGTGATCAGGAGGACCTCGAAGATCGGGATCGAGTCCGGGTAGCGGCCGCCGTCGATCAGCGGAATCGCCCAGATCGCGAGGATCGCGGCGATGCCGAGTACGGCGAGAGCGAGGGGGGCGGACTGTCTCGCCCAGCGTCGCATCATCGCGATCTGGGCCTCGTCGGAATCGATCATGTCGCCTTGCGCGGTGCGCACCCGCAGCACCGAGACCATCGCGGGCACCGGCCCCAGCACGATCGAGACGTAGCGCAGCGCCGCCCCGTAGGCGGCGACGGCCGCGTTGCTGAGCAGCGCCGCGACGAGGAAGAGGTCGAGGTAGGCCCAGCCCGCCGAGGCCATCGAGTAGAGGGTCAGCGCCGCCGACTCGCGGCCGAAGCCGTAGCGCCCCTCCTTGCCGCGACCGGCGTCCCGGGTGGCGATGGCGAGCGGGGCGGCGACGATGAGGGCGACGAGGCCGACCCCGACGGCGAACCAGAAGCCGATCGCCTCGCCGGACTCGAGCAGGCCGACGGTGGCGGCGAAGGCGACGAGGACGAGGGTGGCGCTGCGCGCGACCTGGATCAGGCCGGCGCGCAGGAACGCGAGCTGCGCCTGGTAGTGGAAGGCGGCCATTTCGATCGCCGCGCTGCCCAGCGTGAAGGCGGTGCCGATCGCGACGAAGGCGAGCCGTTCGCCCGCCGAATGCCCGACGCCGAGCACGAAGGCCCCGGCGAGGCCGAGGGCGCCCGCCGCGACGACCAAGCCGCTGCTGCTGAGCAGGGTCGCGTGGAAGGCCGAGGGCTCGGCCTCCCCGCGCGAGACGCGCTCCGCCTCGAGCCGGGTGTAGCGCAGGCGCAGGCCGCCGGTCGCGGCGCTGGCGAGGAACTGGCCGACGTTGAGCAGCAGCACGACGAAGGCGAAGCTCGACACGGAGAGCGTGCGCAGCAGCAGGATCAGCGTCACCGCGCTGAGCCCGCGCGCGGCGACGTCGAGGACGAAGGTCGAGAGGAACCCCCGTTTGAATTTAGAAAGTCGCTTCACGCCCGATAAGTATCGTCCGGGAAGCGGCGCATCATGATCTACCCTCACCGCCCCGACGCCATCATGGAGGCAACCGATTCCCAAACGACGAGGCGGGCCGATCGCCGGCTCGCGCTCGTGTCCGGCTACGCGGCGCGGCGCCTGACTCCGCGCGGTCAGCGCACCCAGTGGCTACTGGAGAGCCTCGGCCGCGAGTGGGAGGTCGAGCTCTTCGCGCTGCCGCCTCAGCCCCCGTCCGGCGGCCCCGCCTCGCCTGGCAGCGGCCGGGCGCCCTGGCGACGCGCGGCGGGCGACGCGGTGCGCACGCTGCTGCTCGACAAATGGGAGCCCTGGAGCATGCGACGGCTCGGCCGCTGGCGGCCGCAGGTCGACGCCGGGCTGTTGATCGCCTATCCGTGGTCGCCGGTCGCCTACGCCGCGCGCCGCCTACGCCGAGCCGGCATTCCCTACGTCATCGACGCCGGCGATCCGTGGGTGCTGACCTCGCCGGGCACGGACACCCGGTTGCTGGCGAAATCGCGCAGCCGCCGGGCCGAGCGGGAAATCTTCGCCGCGGCCTCCGGGGCGGTGCTGACGACCAAGCAGCAGGCGGAGACGATCGCCGCGATCGCTCCGGGGGTGCCGATCCTCGTGCGCCCGAATGGATACGACCCGCCGTCGCCGCAGGCAGCCGGCCCCCAGGGCCCGCGGGAGCGTGATTCCGAGACCCTGCGGCTCGTTCACTACGGGATGCTCACCTTCGTCCGGGTCGACGTCGCGGCGCTGCTGGAGCGACTGGCCGCCAGCGGCCGCTGGAAGTCGATCTCCTTCACCCAGTACGGCGACGACCACGCCGGGATGCTGGCCCGCGCCCCGGCGTCGGTCGAGGTGGAGTTCAGGTCGCCGCGCCCCTGGGGCGAGGTGCTGAGCGAGGCGCACCGCTACGACCTCGCCGTCGTCGTCGGCAACTGGTTGACCGGTCAGCTTCCGAGCAAGGCGGTCCAGTACATGACGCTGCCGATCCCGCGGCTCGGGCTGAGCGAGCGGGCCGGCGACGACGCGCTCGCCGAATACGTGTCCGGACGACCGGGCTGGCTGGCGCTGGCGAAAGACGACGGCGACGCGGCGGAGCGCGTATGGGAGCACCTGGAGCACCCCTGGAGCAGCGAGGAGCTGGCGCCGCCGGCGGAAGAGGCGTGGCCCGAGGTCGCCTCTCGGATCGAGGGCTTCGTCGAGGAGTGCGTCTCGTGATCGCTCGCCTCAACGCCCAACGGCTGGAGCCGATCTACCTGTTGGCCGGGGCGGTAGCGGTGCTCGCCGGGGCGCTGGTGGCGAAGGCGCCGCCGGCCGGCATCGCACTCGTCGCACTCGTCTGTGCGGCCGCGCTGGCGATCCGCCTGACGCGCATCGGCATGGTCGAGCTGACGCTGGCGGCGCTCCCCTGGCTGGTCGTCTTCGACGGCCTGATGCCGTCGCTGCTGAAGACCTTCGTCGCCACCGCGGCGGCAGCCTCGATGCTGTGGCTGGCGATTCCGCTGCGCTACCGGCACGTCTTCGACCCGGTGGTCGCGGCGCTGTTCATCGCGGTGCTCTTCGCCAACGTCGTCTTCGCCACCGACTCGCATCAGTTCGTCCAGTTCGCCAAGTTCCTGATCTTCCCGGCCGTCTGCCTGGCGGTGCTCAGCGAACGGGTCCAGGAGGAGATGCCGAAGGCGCGCAACTTCATTCTCGCGAGCTGCCTGACGGCGATGGTCGTCCAGCTCGGCATCGTCGCCGCCGGCCTCGGCCAGACCGGGACCAAGTACGAAATCGGCGAGAAGCTCGGCTACGGCCGCGGCATCATCCACGAGATGGCGCTGACCTTTGTCGTCATCGCCGCGGCGGGACTGGTCTCGAGCAAGAAGATCCTCTTCCAGGCGGGCTTCTTCGCCCTGGGCGCGGTGCCGGCCCTGCTCACCGGCGTGCGTTCGGCCCTGCTCGCCCTGATCGTCGTGCTGCTGATCTTCGTCCTCCGCTCGCGGCTCGACCGGCGGGCGCTCGCGACGTTGCTGGTGATCCTCGCCGCGGCGATGGCCAGCGGCGGCATCCAGATCGTCCAGAACCGCTTCAACGCGGAGCAGCAGAGGGAAACCTCGTTCTCCAGCCTCGGCTCGGGTCGCACCGAGATCTGGAGCGCCGCACTGACCCCCTGGTGGAACGCGGGCCCGCCGCAGTGGCTGTTCGGCACCGGCCTGCGCTCGGTCGAAGAGCAGGAGCTGCGCGAACTGGGCAAGGTCTTCATCGGGCACTCGGACCTGATCGAGGTCGGCGTGCAGCTCGGCATCGTCGGCCTGGCGCTCTGGATCGGCCTCTGGTACGCGCTGCTACGCTCGCCGCTGGAGAACATCGTTCTCGTGCCGCTGATCGTCTACTCGCTCGTCAACGGCTCGATCGAGTACGTGGCGCCGACCGCCCTGGGGCTGGCCTTCGCCGCCGCCTGCCGGCCACCGCCCGAGCCGCCGCCAGACACGCAGACCGCCTCGTGAACAGGAGTGAGATCGAGATCGCCCAGGTCGGCCTCGACCCCGCCGGAAGGGGGGGCATGGCGGCGGTGATGAGAGATCTGCTCGCCTCGCCGCTAGCCGAGCGCTACCGGCTCGAGCCGATCGTCACGTGGCGCGGCTTCCAGCCGGCGATGCGGCTCTGGGTGTACCTGCGGGCGCTTGCTTCGCTGGCGCTCTGGTGCCTGCGCCCCGGTAGGCGCGTCGTCCACATCCACGGCGCCGTGCGCGGCAGCCTCTACCGCAAGTCCGTTTGCGTCCTGCTCGTCCGCCTGCTGCGGCGCCCGGTCCTCTGGCAGATCCACGCCGGGCCCGGCGACATCGACGCCTTTGTCGCGCGGCTCGGGCGCCTGCGCCGCTGGGCGTTTCGCCGTGCGCTCGGCGCCGCCGACCGGGTGGTGGCTGTCTCGCTGGAGAGCGCGCGGGCGATGGAACGCGGCTTCGGCGTCGAGGGCATCGGCGTGATCCCGAACGCCGCTCCGAGTGTGCCCGACGCCGATGCCGAGGGCGTGGGGGAGGCGGTCCTGTTCCTCGGTGGCTTTGCCAATCCGATCAAGGGAGGTGCGCTCTACGTCGACGCGCTGCGGCGCTGCGCCGGCGAGCTCCCCGGCACGAGCTTCGAGCTGGGCGGACCGGGCGATCAGCCCGCGGCGTTGCAGACGCTGGAGGCGGACGCGCCGAACGTCCGCTGGCTCGGCTGGCTGGACGAGGCCGGCAAGCGCGAGGCCTTCCGTCGCTGTGGGCTCTTCGTCCTGCCCTCGCTCTCGGAGGGGCTGCCGATTGCTCTGCTCGAGGCGATGGCATGGGGCAGGCCGATCCTCGCGACCCGGGTGGGCGGCGTCCCGGACGTCGTCGCCGACGGCACCGAGGCACAGATCGTCGAGCCGGGCGATCCGGCCGGCCTGGCGGCGGCGATCGCCGCCCTGGTCGCCGACCGGGGCGAGCGGCTGCGCCTCGGCGCCGCGGCCCGCAGACGGGCGCTGACGCTCAACGACGAGGATGTCTGCGGCCGCCTCGATGCGCTCTACCGGGAGCTTGCGCGATGAGCCGGCTGCTGCGCGGGCGCTCGCGGCGCTGCGTCTTCCTCGGCTACCACTCGGTCACCGATGACGGCCCCCCCTACCTCTCCCTGCGGCCGCAGACCTTCCGCCGCCAGCTCGACCTGCTCGTTTCCGCCGGCTTTCGCTCCGGCAGTCGCGCCGACCTGGGGCGCATCGCGGCGGGGGAGAGGCCGGCGCGTCGGCTCGCCTTCCTCAGTTTCGACGACGGCTTTCGCGACACGGCGACCGCCGCGCTTCCGTCGATGGCCGAGCGCGGCCTCACCGGCCTCGTCTTCGTGCTGCCCGGCCACCTCGATTCCGGCGCCCCTCTCGACTGGCCCGCCGTCGCCGGTGAGGCGGCTCGGCGGCCGAAGCTGATGCGCTCGATGGACTGGCCGATGCTGGAGACCCTGATCGAGGCCGGCTGGGAGGTCGGCAGCCACACGATGTCGCACGCCCGCCTGTCCGATCTCTCCGACGAGGCGCTCGCGCAGGAGCTGCTCGACTCCCGGCGCGCGCTCGAGGCGCGCCTCGGACGTTGCGACATGCTCGCCTATCCATTCGGCGACTGGGACGAGCGCGTCGCCGCCGCCGCCGCCGCGACCGGCTATTCGTTCGCCTTCACGCTCCCGTTCGGTGGCCAGGCGAGCGCGACCCCGCTGTCGATCCCGCGGGTGACGATCGACGATCGCGACGTCCCCTGGCGCTTCCGGGCGAAGCTCAGCCGGGCCGGTCGGACGGCGCTGTTCTCTCCCCTGCGGCCGGCGGTTCGACGGGCTCTGGGCAAACGGCCGCACTCCCACGCCGAGTGAGCAGGGCGCGCAGGACGAGCCAGGCGAACTTCGTATTGACCCTGGCGTAGCGCCAGCCCAGACGGCGAGGCTCCTGGGCCAGGCGATAGGCCCACTCGAGGCCGACTCGCTGCAGGCGCTGCGGCGCCCGGCGGGCGACCCCGGCGATCACGTCGATCGCCCCGCCGACCCCCATGGCAAAGGAGACGCCAAGCGCCCCGCCGCCCTGCCCGAGGAAGTACTCCTTGCGCGGCGAGCTCATCGCGACGAAGAGGATGTCGGCACGCGAGGCCCGGATCTCCGCGCACACCTGCTCCGTTTCGCCATCGGCGAAGTAGCCGTCGCGGGAGCCGGCGATCGTCAGGCGTGGATAGCGCTCGCGCAGCCGCGCGAGGGCAGTATCGAGTACCTCGCGACGCGCGCCGAGGACGTAGATGCGATAGCCCTTCGCGTCGGCGGCCTCGAGCAGCCGCGCCATCAGGTCGATTCCGGCGACGCGCTCCGGCAGCCGCGCCCCGAGCAGCCGCGCCGCCCAGACGACGCTCTGTCCGTCGGCGGTGATCAGGCCGCAGTCGTTGACCAGGTTTCGCATGCCCGGGTCCTCGTCCATGGCGACGAACTTGACCGCGTTGACGCTCATGTGCTGCAGGTAGACACCCGACCCGATCGCCCGCTCGCAGCGGTCGATCGCCTCGTCCATCGTCACCGCGTCGACCGGGCAGTCGAGGATTTCCACCCGGGGCGGTGAGGGCGCTCGCGCGCTCACCCCTGTGCGGGGGCGCGCTCGGCGCCGCTGTCGGCCTGCTGTTGCGTTTGCTGCTTGTTCGCGTCTGCCGCGCGCTTGGCGAAGTCCCCGGTGGGCTGCTGCCCCCGGTAGTAGGTGCTGTCGCTCGGCGTCTCGACGCCGTTGATGACGATGCCGAGGACAGGCGCCCCGGTGTTGCCGAGCTGGTCTTTGAGCTGCTCGATCGCCTCGCGCGGGCTCTGCTGCAGCCGCACCACGACCGCCACCCCGCCAACCTGGCCGAACAGCGGCACCGCGTCAGCGACCAGGGCGGAAGGAGGCGTGTCGATGATCACCCGTTCGTACTCGCCTTCGGCCCATTTGAGCAACTCCTCCATCCGCTTTGACTCGATCAGCTCGGCCGGGTTGGGCGGCAGCGGGCCGGCCGTGAGCAGGTCGACGCCGTGCGTTTGGCGGATCGCCCCCTTCGGCTCGCTGATCCCCGCGAGCACGAGGCTGAGCCCGTCGTGGTCTCCGATGCCCAGCGCCGCGGCGAGCGTCGGCCGGCGTAGGTCGGCCTCGATGTAGAGGACCTTGGTGCCGGACCGGCCCTCCGACTGCGCAAGGTTCCAGGCGACCGTGGTCTTGCCGTCGCGCGCCGCCGCCGAGGTGACCAGGATCGACTTGACGGTGCGGTCGACGTTGAAGTAGTGCAGGCTGGCCCGCAGCATCCGAAACGCCTCGCCCTCGGCGCCGGTCGGGGTCAGCTCGGCGCCGGCGCCGCGATCGAGGATCGCGCGGCTGCGTGGGATCGTGCCGAGCACCGGCAGGCGCAGCAGCTCTTCGACTTCCTCCACGTCGCGCAGACGCCGGTCGAACTGCTCCCGCGCAAGCGCCAGGCCGGCTCCGAGCAGCAGGCCCAGCAGGATGCCGAGCGCGACGTTGCGGGTCGTGCGGGGCGAGGACGGCGAGGTCGGTTCGACCGCCGGCTGGGCAAGTTCGGCGTTGCCGGACTGGATCGCCCTCAGGGCGTCGAGCTGCCTGATCTTCTGCTCCAGCACCGAGGCCGAGGTGCCTTCTCTGTCAGCTGCCGGGATTTCCTCCAGCTGAGCTTCGATCGGCGCCTTCGTCGCTTCGATCTTCGCCTTTGCTTCGTCGCGGCTGAAGGCGATGTACTGGCGTGCGTATTCGTTCGCGATCTTCGTCGCCAGTTCAGGGTCGGTATCGGTCGCTTCGATCGCGATCAGTTTCGATTCGCCTTCCGGCGTCACGGAGACCGCGTTCTGCACGTCGGCCGCGGACAGGCCGGGGAGGTCGAGCGCCTTGGCGGTGCGCACCGAGACCTCATCCGAGGAGACCAGTTTGATGTTCGTCGCCGCTTCGCGCTGCGGGTCTTCGTTGGATTCGAAGCCGAAGAGTTTCGCTTCCAGGCTCTGGCCGCCGAACAGAAGCGAAGCGGATGCGGTGTATTCCTTCGCCTGCAACAGCGAGTAGCCGAGCGCCACCGCTGGGACGGTGATCAGGCAGATCGCCAACAGCAGCAGGTTGCGGCGAACGATCGCCAACGCCCGCTCGAAGGCGGGGCGCTCATGGTGGGTTACGGAAGGTTGCAAGCGGGGATCGGACCGTGGGGGAAGGTTGGATGATTGTAGGGAGCGCAGACGGAATCGCCGCTGGCGGCGTCAGTAGGCGCCCCTGCCGGAGATCACCGCAGGCAGGGTGGCCAGCAAGATCTCGATGTCGCGCGCCAGCGACCAGCCCGCGACGTACTGGTAGTCGAAGCGGACCATCTCTTGGAAGGGGGTCTGCGAACGGCCGTAGATCTGCCAGGGGCCGGTCAGGCCCGGGCGCAACTCGAGGCGGCGCAGGTGCCAGTGCTCTTCGAGCGCGTCGGTCTCCGGGAAGATCAGCGGGCGCGGCCCGACCAGGCTCATCTCGCCCTTGAGCACGTTGAACAGCTGCGGCAGCTCGTCCAGAGAGTAGCGGCGGATGAAGCGGCCGACGCGGGTGACCCGCGGATCCTCGCGGATCTTGAACATCACCCCGTCACCTGCTTCGTTGAGCGACTCGATGTCGTCCTTGCGCCGCTCGGCGTCGATGTACATCGAGCGGAACTTGACCAGCTGGAAGCTGGTGCGGCGACGACCGGCGCGCGGCTGTCGGAATAACACCGGGCCGCGGGACTCGAGCCTGATCGCGGCCGCGATTGCGATCATCAGCGGCGCGAGCAGCGTGATCGCGAGCAGCGATCCGAAGAAGTCGAGCGCGCGCTTTGCCGTCATCGAGATCGAGGTGAGGCTGGCGGCGCCGATCGAGAGCACTGGCAGGCCGCCGACCTGGTCGAGCGCCTGCACGCCGTCGAGGAACTCGAAGAGGCGCGGGACGACGTCGATCGCGACGCCGGCGTCGCGGCACGCGCGGATCGACTCGAGCAGCTCCTCGTGGCTGACCCGTGAGAAGGCGATGAAGACGCGGTCGATCTGCTGCGTCTCGATGATCGTGTCGAGGTCCGCGAAACGGCCGAGCCAGGGCAGGTCCGGGGCGCCGACGTCGTGGATCTCGTCGTCGACCATGCCGACCGGGACCAACCCGAACTGGCCGTTCTCCGTCAGCTTCTTGACCACCTGGCCGGCGACGACGCCGGAGCCGAGGATCAGGGTCCGCTGGCGCAGCTCCGGAGTGCGATGAAGGCCGGCACGCACGATCGTCCGCGAGACCCCGGCGAGGGTGGCCGTCGAGGCGACCGTGACGAAGGTGAGCGCGACCTCCTTGTCGAGCGGGAGCAGCGAGGCAATGCCGAACAGCGGCCAGGTGATCAGCATCAGGGCGACGAAGCCGCGGGGGATCTCGGAGATCGCCGACGCCCAAGCGGTGAGCTGGTCGCTGCGGTAGAGGCCGATGCTGAAGGCCGCAAGCGGCCAGATCAAGCCAGCGAAGAGGATGTAGGAGAGGCTTTCCGGGCGGCTGGTCAGTAATCCCAGGACCAGCAGGGAGACGCAGCCGGCAGCGAATGCGGCGAGCACGTCGCCGGCCGCCAGCATCCGGGCCAGGACCGCTCCGCGATGGCGGGCGCGGTCACGCGGGCCCGGCGTGTCGATCGGCGTCGGGGGGCGTTGCGCTTCGGACGTCGCCGCGCGTTGCGCTTCGCCGCTCCTCTGGCTGGCGATTGAACTCTCCATTTTGTTTGCCGTTTCGGTCAAGGGACTTGGTTGGCACTCAAGGACGATAGGGCGGAAGCGGCCGAATCTCCATAGCAATGATCACGTCGGCATCTGGACCACCACGTTCGATGTCGGCAACGTGCCTTGCAGACGCGGTATCGGGCGAAGGCACGGACAAATGTTGGAGCCAGCTGTGGAACACGGAGAGTCCGCGTTCGAGCGGATGCCAGTTGACGCCCGCGCGCTAACCGGCAGTGACGGCAGCGTGGCTGGTGCCGACCTCGATCGCGTCGTGGTCGACGATGCTCGTGCCGGTGCTCGACTTGGAGCGGTAGATGCCTGCCTTGAGGTAGGTCTGAGAGGCCTGGATCGTCTGCCCGTAGACGCGCGCTTGGCCGTTGACGAGCTTCTGCTGGGCCCCGTCGAGCCAGACTTCGACGAAGCCGGAGTCCGCGCTCTGCGAGAGATTCACCCGGTAGACCAGGTCGTACCAGCGGTTGGGCCGGAGGGCCGGGCCTTGCCAGAAGGTCGGCGAGCCGTCTCCGGCGCCGAGTCGCAGCGAGTGGCTGTTGTCGAGGAAGACCGCCATGCCCGGGGAGCCGCTCCAGTCTTCCTCGTGAAGCTGCTCGATGATCTGCCAGGGCGCCGAGAAGGTGCTGCTGCTCGGCACGCGGATCGCGTCGTGGACGTAGAGGTCTTCGCCTTGGTTGAAGGTCGGTCCGGAGACCTCCGAGCGCTGCGAGCCGGTGTCGGGCTCAACGTCGCCCTGGCGCACTTCGAAGCGAGCGGCCTCGGCGCCCTGGAAGGCGCCGCCGGAGAACAGGGTCGCGCGGCTGGAAAGCGATTGCACGTACCAGCCCTTGAAGCCGGCGTCGAAGTTGCCGTTGAAGAGCAGCTTGCCGGTGGGCGCGGGCGCCGGCGCCGGGGCAGGAGCGGGTTCGGGCGCCGGTTCGGGGGTCGGAGTCGGTTCGGGGGCGGGTTCCGGAGCGGGCGCAGGTTCGGGCGTCGGGGCCGGGGCGGGTTCGGGAGCGGGCGTCGGTTCAGGCTCCGGAGCCGGG
>Ga0055450_10000083_pt1 | contig 14558 bp, 11 predicted proteins | sample China_Galinas_PW_5_FD_57740 | JGI IMG/M metagenome (GOLD analysis project Ga0055450, IMG submission 57740) | Wetland microbial communities from San Francisco Bay, California, USA, that impact long-term carbon sequestration - China_Galinas_PWC_D1 | ecosystem: Environmental > Aquatic > Marine >... | reverse complement strand
GAATGGTTGAAAGCCTATCCAAACGCATCATGGCAGGTTATAAATCGTCAGAATTATTTGAAAATGATATCTTGATGGTCATTGCCCAGGTCTGAAAATCGAATGAAATCCTATTCGGTATATCGGTGATAAATGTCGGAATATTGCTCGACATCACATGGTATACCTGTTTATCGAAAGGGGGGGATAAAAGGAAGATTCTCCGGATGGAAGAATTGCACCAGGGAATAAAAAAGGACTTAAAGCAATAAGCCTTAAGTCCTTGATTTATTTGGTGGGCCGTCCCGGGGTCGAACCGGGGACCTGCTGATTAAGAGTCAGATGCTCTGCCAATTGAGCTAACGGCCCTGATTTTGTTGTGCCCTATGTATCACAGACGATCGGATACGTCAAGCCGGAAGAGCATGATTCGGCAATAACCTCATAAGTTATCGATAGTAGAGATTTGGACTCCCCATGGTTAGAAGCGACTTGTGGAGATTGCGTCGGAAATCCCGGCGATCCCAGATGCCTTGAATATGGCCGCGTTTTAATGCGTTTCTTGCCGAATGATAATCAGGTGGGATATCAATGCCTGTCGTCTCCCGAATGACCCTGGGGCCTGCAAATCCGACCCGGCTTGAGCGGATAGCAAACTGGTAAGGTGAGCAGCCGAGGAAAGAGGCAACCGGTCCGGCATAGGAGTTGTTATCGTAGACAACAATATAGAGTCCACCGGCATCGACATACTCCCTGACTGCCATGGTGCACTTCGGCATCTGGGTGACGCCCAACGTCCCCTCTTGAATTCGAATGCCACCGGTAGTATGGACATAGGCGAGCAAAGGACGTTTCTTCCGTGTTGCCAGTTCGCAAGCCTGGACGAATTTTTCTCCTTCGGCTGAGCCGACTGTACCATTTCTGAAATCCGAGTACAGCATGGAGACAACGAGTTTGATTCCGTCGATTTCGGCGCTGAACGTCAGGTTGCCGGAATTTCTGCCGGTCTTATTTTTTGATTCCTGCAGACGCTCGTCAAATCCAATGTAATCCAATGGATTTCCTGACGATATCCTGGAGTTGAAAAACCTGATCGAGCCGGGATCGAAGATGTTTTTCAGATACCATTGATATTCAAGCGGAAAATGATGACCGCAGGTTTCGCAGACGCCGGAGAATTCTCCGTACAGGTCAGGAACCCAGAGGTCCTTACAACCGTACTTGTCGCTGTTCGGGCAGGTGACGGTTCGATCAGCATTGGCCAGTGGGCTGGTATAAGTGTCGGTCAACTCCAGGGGATCGGTTCGTGTGGCGGTATTCTGTGCTGTATCGATGGTTGCGACCTGACGGGCCTGTTTCTTTTTTCCTTTGGTATTCAGGAAACTGGTTGCGGCGGAGATGGGTTCGGTAAGGCGTTTTAAAATTACCGAGCCTTCCCCTGAGACATCCTTTATGACCTTGTGTACCTGACGTTTATGGTTTTTTAAAACATCGTACCGAATATGGTAATACGCATGCTCGGTCTTCTCCTTGATCAGCCTTGGCAGGTATGTAGACGAACCCGGCATACCGGTAAAACCCTGAACCGCCATTTCCCGATACTTTTTTGACCGTTGGGTCAGCAAACGGCGGGCTTCCGTTGTGTTGAGATCCCAGGGAATTTCAACATGTAGTTCATGGTCCTCGGTCTTTGTCGATTTTCTCCGAAACTCCCAGGTTCTCAATGCCCGAAAACTCTTTGTCGATAATACAACCTTGTCTGTAGCGCTGACCATCTCGGAGCGAATCCGGGAAAAGAAGGCGAAATCATCGCGACGAGCCCCCAATGGAGGTTCCTGGATGACCTGGTCGATGGTACCGAGTTGCAGATTGTCCACCGCCGTGAGTTTAAGCCTTTCAGCGCAGACATCAATCAACTCCTTCGGTACCTTGCTCCCTTCCCTGACCCTCCCCTCAATGGCGGCCGCTCCCTCTGGTGAGATGACCGAATAGTAGCCATGGGTGACCATCATTCGGTAATCCGAAAGTCCGATGGCCTCTGCACCGCCTGAGCCGCCTTCGGAGATCAACGAGATCATCGGTACCCGGAGTTTGGTCATGGCAAAGATGTTGCGGGCGATCTGCTGGGCGGCACCGGGATACTCCTCCACCGGATAGGAGCCAGGTGTGAAGATATAGAAGTGGATCGGGATGCCCTCGGTTTCGGCGACTTTCATGAAACGCAGTGCTTTTTCATTGCCTTCCGGCCTGCAGGAGCCACCGTTTCTGAATTCTTCGCCATGTCCCGTCTCCTGACCGATGACCATAACCGATGCGGTATACGGTTTTTTCCTGATCCGGCGGACAATGGTAGCCTTGGCGCAGATCATGGCCGGGTCGATATTAGCCTCTCCTTCTCCTCCCAGTTCCGTATAATCCTCGTAGACATTTTCCAGGATATCCTTAAGGCTGAAACGTTGAGTATTGCGGACAATCCGGACCCTTTCCATCGGGGTGAGCTGTTCTTCGGCCCGTTCCTCCAGGAATGTGATGGAGTCGTCGAGTTTATTGATCTGGTGAGTCAGCTGGTCTTCCGTATGATCATAGACGGTTAATTTCAGCCGGTCGCAGGTCTCCTTGAAGCCGTCGAGATTTCCCCAGTTGGAAAAATCTTTGATCTGCATCAGATAGTTTATACGTTCTTCTATTTTCAGGAGTTTTTTGAGTTGTTCTTTCATAGAGGAGTGTCTCGTCCACGGCGGTAGAAAGGATCAGAATGCCAGCAGGCGATCCAGGTTGTTTCGTAAGTAGGTCAGATTAGTCAGGATCGGACCGCCGCTTGCGTCACGGCCACTGATAACAGTCTCGTCGATAAAACGAGCCGCTCGTTCTTTGGCCTCGTCCATGGTGTCACCCCATACCAGGGCCAGGGCCAGATTCGGATCGTAGTCACTGGGAATCGTATACGGCCTGTCAAAGGGAACATGGGTATAGACGGCCGACCAGTCATGCCCGGGAAAATTGAATTCTGTGATGGTGCCGATCCAGGGAGCAAAACCGCGTTTCGTATCTTCTGCCACAATACGCAGTTCAATGGCTGTACCATTGAACTTAACGGCTTTCTGCTTGTAGCCGATTTTATCCCCAAGGGCCAGTCGGATCTGTTCACGGATGAGGTTTGGGTGTTTGCCGTTCAGGTAACTGATCCTGGCGGAGACGTCGTTTTCCACCTGAATCCTGGTGTTGACTTCAAGCAGGTAAGGATCGCCAGCACGGGTGACGATCCATTCCCAGGTGCCGACGTTGTCGTAATTGACATGTCCCGCAAGTTTCAACGAGTATTCCACTATTTTATCGAGGACTTTCTGTTCGTCAAAATCGTAGGCAAAACAGGCTTTGTCGAACCCAGGGGCTGCTTCGACCCGTTTTTGACGCCCGGTGGACTGGATTGTACAGTTTCTTGAGCTAAAATGGATGCGTTCCCCATGCCGGGAGCAGACCAGCTGCACCTCGAGATGGTTATAGTCTCTAAGGCATTGCTCAATCAAGACGCCGCCGTCGCCAAATTGACGTTTGGCATAGTTTTGCCCCTGCCGATAGACTCTTCTGAATTGCTCGATTTCTTTTACTTCCTCAATGCCCATGCCGCCGCCGCCGGCCGCTGCTTTTACCAGGATGGACGGATCAGTTATTCCTTTTTCGTTCTGGTCGTCCAGCAGACCGGAGGCTATTTCTTCGGCCTCCATCTCGTTGTAGATCGGAGCCGATGTCCCTGGAATGGTCGGGATACCGAGGGAGTTAGCCACCCTTTTGGTGTTGATCTTATCGCCGAGGTCTTTGATAACCTCCCATTTTGGCCCGATAAAAGTCAAAGCACGGTCCCGGATCGTAACTCGTCGGGCAAACCTGTAGTCTTCGGAGAAAAAACCGTAGCCGGGATGGATGGCCGTACATTGCGTATAGTCGGCCACTGCCAGGATGTCGTTGGGATCCGTGTAGCTTGTTATCCGCCAGGCATTCTGACTCTCGCCGCTTGTGATATTGCGCCGAACATGCTCCGAATCCTTATCTGGTTCGGTGTAGACCACGACATAGTCGAGACCGAGGTCTTTACATGCCTCCATGATCCGTATCGCAATTTCACCTCGATTGGCAATGAGAACCTTTCCGTTCAAACCCTTCCTCGCTTAATGTTTTTCTTATGATTTTCGATTGGTTAATCGTTTAAACCGACTTGAATAGTAATTCCCTGAACGACTTTTAAACCCTATTACTATAGTCACAGCAATGGCATTAGCAAAGGAAAATAATTTTTCCGGGTTGTAATTGTCGGTTTTTATGATAAAATTTGTTAAGGCTACTAGTTAAGTTCCTTCTGATTCGTTAAGGTTCATCTGTCGGCCGGTTGAGAAATCCGGGCTTAGTCCTTGCTATTTCCTATAGGTATTCTTAGATTTTTCTGCGTCAGAGAGTATCTTGTCCATCGGCAGGCAGGGTTTTTCCTGAAGTGCTGATTTTTTTATGATGTATCTATGTCATTTAGGATGAACAAACGGACCAAGGAGTGCCGCTGAGGCTGTCTGTATACTGCAGCAGAAGGATATTGTATATACCATATCTTACAACGAGAATGAATAAAGAAGAAGACTTACCGGGAGCGCCCGAGCCGGCGGTGAAAAAAGGCATCATGCGGCGGATCATGAATCTTCTTTCACTGGGCCGGTCACCGGAAACAACCGAGGCGTTGGAACACGAGATCCAGGAACTCCTTGAGGAAGGAGAAGAGCACGGATTGATCTCAAGTCTTGAAGAAAAGATGATCAATTCGATTTTTGATTTTCGCGATACCATGGCTGTGGAGATCATGACTCCTGCTGCAGAAATTGTAAGTTTCGACGTTACTGTCAGCATAGATGATCTGGTGGCAGCGGTGATAGAGGAGGGGTTTACCCGGATTCCGATTTTCAGAGATAATCCGGATAGGATACTCGGTATTCTCCATGCAAAGGATCTGTTGAAACTTTGTACCAACAATGCATCCAGGGAATCATTTCTCCTGGAAGACCATCTGAAGCCCGCGCATTTCATCCCTGAAAATAAACCTGTGGTTGAGCTCCTGAAGGACTTCAAGAGACAGAAGACGCACATGGCCATGGTGACGGATGAATTCGGTGCAGTTCGCGGGCTCATTACCTTAGAAGATGTGATTGAAGAGATTGTTGGCGAAATCGATGATGAATATGATATCGATGAACCCGATACCATCGAAGAAATCGACGAAAATACCATAATGGTTCACGCCCGGATTGATGTCGAGGAGGTGGAGGAGAGGTTCAAGATCAACCTGCCGGAAGGGCCGTATGAGTCCATAGGCGGTCTGATGATTCATATTCTCGGAAGGCTTGCCGTGGTCGGCGACGCGGTTGAAGTGGAAAATCTTCGTCTGGTTGTCAAAGGGGCCAGTAAACGACATATCAAAATGGTTGAGATAACCCGACTGCAGGGAGAAGGAACCAAAGAATGACCAGACTCCTTGTCCGGCAATCGATAGTGCCGGCGCTTGTTTCAGGCGTCCTGCTGTGTATTTCTCTGCCTGGTAGCGGTGGTGTGTGGTCATTGCTCTTCGTTGCCCTGGTACCTTTGTTTGCATCACTAAGTGTAGCAAAATACCGCCAGGCGGTTCGCTACGGCCTGGCAGCCGGACTAGTCCACTACCTGACCCTTCTTTATTGGATTGTGATCGTTCTCGGCCGGTATGGCGGCCTCCCCTGGTATTTTTCCTATCCGGCGCTTTTACTTCTGGCTTTTGTGCTCAGTCTTTTTTTCGTGGTCTTTGCCGTAGCGGCCCGCTATCTCCTGATAGAGGCTTCTCCCCTTCTGATTTTGTGGGCATTGCCCTGCCTCTGGGTGGGGCTTGACTGGATCCGCTCCTTCCTGTTCACAGGTTTTCCGTGGATGGATCTCGGTTACGGGTTGTGGAGTGTTCCCAGACTTATTCAGATTTCCGATATTACGGGCCATTACGGGATCACCTTCATTATCCTGTTGTTCAATACGCTGATCACCCTTTTCCTCATCAACAGAACGAAAACCGCCCGGGCAATCGTCCTTGTTCCTGTAGTCCTGTTGCTGTTGGCAGTTGGAGGATATTCAGCCTGGAGATGGCAATCTTTGGCAGAGAAAAAGTACGATATAATTCCCATAGGGGTGGTTCAGGGCAATGTCGAACAGGATAAGAAATGGCTCCCTGAAGAACAACGCCTGACCGTTTTAGGCTATATCCGGCAGACGGTTTCCCTTTTTAAAGGGACGAAGCCGGCTCTCGTCGTATGGCCTGAAACGGCGCTGCCCTTTTTCCCGGAAAATAATCCGTTGACGGCCGACCTGCGGCAGTTGACGAGACAGAGTCGGATCGGTCTGCTCACAGGAGCCCCCTGGTATACGATAACAGATCTGAACCAGAGAAAATTTCGCTATTACAACAGTGCCCTTTTGATCGATTCCAGCGGTAATTTTGCCGGACAGTATTTCAAGATCCATCTGGTGCCTTTCGGTGAGTATGTTCCGTTGAAAAAATATCTGTGGTTTCTTGCCCCCCTTGTCCAGACGGTTGGAGATTTCACCCCGGGGACAATTGAAAAACCCATTATTTTTCAAAAAGCAAGAATCGGAGTGCTGCTCTGTTATGAAAGCATTTTTGCCGATTTGGCGGAAAAATGGGTGAAGGCCGGAGCGAATGTCTTGATTAATTTGACGAATGACGCCTGGTATGGTAAATCCAGTGCCCCGCACCAGAGTTTCGCCATGACGGTTTTTCGGGCTGTGGAAACCCGGCGCAGTGTGGTCCGTGCCGCCAATACCGGTATATCCGGCTTTATCGATCCGTTGGGACGGGTACAAATGCAATCGGAGATCTTTGTTCCATGGCAGGCGTCGGAGATGGTCGTATTGAATGATGAGGTGACCTTTGTCGTTCGTTACGGGCACCTTTTTGCTCCGTTGTGTCTTTTCCTGGGATTTTGTATGATCCTTAATCTGCGATTGCGTCGTATGATTGAGAAAAACTCCATCTCCGCATATCCCTGAGGCTGAGGTAAAAAGAACCTGACACTTCAAGTGCGGAAAATTGCCTGTTAACGGAATCGTAAAAACACGTTATACTGGCATAATGAAGGTGGATAAGATCGCGGTTTCGGCCGTGGATGGTAAAAAAGATAATTGTAGTGAGGAATGTTATGTCGACAGAAACCGGCTCCGCCGTTTCCAAACAGAAGTTGGATGACTTACGAACCAGAATGCTTGCCTTGAAGGAGCATCTTTGACTTAGATAGGAAAAAAGACGAGCTTGAACGTCTGGAGCGTCAGACTCTGGCCCCGGATTTCTGGAATGATGCAGAACGTGCCAAGAAGGTGCAAAAAGAGCACGGTATGCTGCAGGACATCGTTGTCAACTGGGAAAACAAGTGGTCCGAACTGGAAGAGACCGAACTGCTGCTGGACATGGCCGTCGAGGAAGCCGACAGCGATACCGAGCAAGAGGTTGCAACCAGTCTGCCGGTCATAGAACAGCATATAGCCCTGGCTGAACTCGAGTGCATGTTCAGTGGTGAGCACGACACCAATAATGCCATCGTGTCTATCCATGCCGGGGCCGGCGGGACCGAAGCCCAGGATTGGGTCGGGATCCTGTTGCGCATGTATCTGCGGTGGGCGGAAACAAAAGGATTCAAAGCAGATATTGTCGATCTCTTGCCGGGAGATGAAGCAGGGACGAAGAGTGTAACCATCATGGTGAAAGGTCGCTATGCCTATGGTTATCTCCGTTCCGAACTGGGTATTCATCGTCTGGTTCGGATCTCACCCTTTGATGCCAGCGGTCGGCGGCATACCTCCTTTGCCTCGGTCATGATCATGCCCGAACTTGACGATTCAGTTCAGGTGGATATTAACGACAAGGATCTGCGCATCGACACCTACCGCTCGAGTGGTGCCGGCGGACAACACGTCAACAAGACTGATTCGGCGATCCGGATAACCCATCTGCCTACCGGCATTGTCGTCCAATGCCAGAACGAACGGTCACAGCATCGCAACAAGGATACGGCGATGAAAATGTTGGCGGCACGGCTCTATAAACTTGGGAAGGAAAGACAAGCCGAAGAAAATGAGGAGTTGCACGGCGATAAGAAAGAGATAGCCTGGGGCAGCCAGATCCGTTCCTATGTGTTGCAACCATACAGGCTGATCAAGGACCACAGGACGGAGTATGAGATAGGCAATGTCGATGCGGTCCTCGATGGTTATCTCGATCCCTTTATAAAAGCGTATCTGCTTTGGGCCAATAAGTCATAAAGGTACTGTGATAACTTGTCTTTCCGATTCAGGTTAAAGACTATTTAATGTATCTGTTTTTTACGCCTTCATCGAAACATTTTCGATGAAGGCGTAATATTTTTCTAAAAATTTCTTATTTGTCGGCTTCGTAAAAAGGTGGTTTGCCTGCCGACGGCTTAGCGTCGTAACTTGTTTATTTATCGTGTTGCCCTTGCAACCTTCCGGGATTTTAACGAGCCCATCTTATTTATTATCCCGAAACTTGGCATGACACTGGCCACAGGTAGCCTTGATTCCCTTAAGTTTCAACTCCGCCATCTTGCCGTCTTTCTTGTCGGCGGCATCCGCCAGGTCCATAGCTAAAGTGGATACTTTCATGGTCAGTTCCTTTGCTTCGGGATTGGAGAGGTTTTTTGCAATGTTGCCGGTTTGGGTTGAAAGGGCCTTTGCGTCTTTCGTGACTTCGTCATATTTCATGGTTTTCAGATCGGCAGTCATGGCCTTAATCCAGCCTAGACGTGCTCGCATGGCTTTTTGAATCGGGGTCGGCTCCATTTCTGATGCAGCTCGGCTCTGCTGAGCCCAAGCAAAACCGATCACACAGAAAAGGCCGATGGCTAGCAATGCATAGGTCGTCTTCTTCATTGAATGCTCCTCCTGTTGGTTTGAAGTGGTTATTTTGTCTAACGACTACCTTTATTGGTATAAACAGATATTAATCTGCTGGAAACTACTGACTATTTCATCCTGTGAGTCTCTGATATCTCGTCATTTCCGGTAATGCGGACATCGAGGTTTCTTAATATTCCATCTTCAATACTGTAAATCCAACCGTGAACAGCCAGGGGATGCCCTGATTTCCAGACATTCTGAACAATGGTTGTGTCACAGAAATTGTATACCTGCTCGACCTCATTGAGTTCACAGAGAAGATTGATCTTTTCGAATATAATACACGCATTGATAACCTTATATCACATCGGAGGGGGAAAGCATTTTAATAAGCGCTTGGCATCTTTGTTTAAGTTGGACAGGGCAGCGTTATAATCACAGGCTACAGGAGGAAAGGCACGAGGGCTGCAACATGTCTGCAATACCGATCATATCCATCTCCAAATCGTTCATGCATCCAGCGTTCCTCCTGGCGAAGCTTGTACCATAAAGAACAAAATACCAGCGTCACGGAAAAAATTCCCCGGAATTGACCGCATGCCGTTGCCGAACCTATGAATGCAAGCAGGATTCCCAAGTAGATCGGATGGCGAACAAAGGCGTACGGGCCCCCTGTAATGAGTTCATGATCTTCTTTGATGGTGACGGTTCCACTCCAGTTTCTTCCGAGATGCAGTCTGGCCCAGATCGAAAAGAGAAGACCTCCTGCTGTTATGGCGGATCCGAGCCAGAATATCAATAATTTTTTTGGCAGAAAACGTTCATGGAGAAAAGACGAGGGCACATCTGGTCCCCATATCAAAAGAACTGCAAGGATCAGGGGGGAAATATAGACAAGCCTGGAAACAAATGTTTCCCGGCGAATGGTGGCCTTGACATTGGTGGAATGTACCCACCAGTAAAGTGCCCAACTCAACCACATAAAGGGAAAAAGTAAACGATAGATATACGTCATGGCAAGGTGTCACATTGGGACAAAATGAATTGGATCAAGTTATTCAGCCTATGGAACAGATAGTCGATCTGAGCCGGGTCGGTAACAGAGGACCGAGCCGTTGCCGGATGTCGTAAATGAAACGTGTTGCCAATTACATTCAGGGTCCGAGTCTCGGCATCCAGAACCGAAAGAAATGCCTTGTCAACAACTGCCTCGGACAGCAGCGACTTGAGGAAATGCTCTTTGTTTTCCGGGAGTTCAAGAGTTTGCAAAAGGTCCCAACAATTCCATAAGTCTTCCAAAGATTGGCGGTGGATAGATGGGTCGGGATTGATAAACTTGACATTGGCATCTTCCAGCATGCGGTCTAAGGTCGGGTTTCCTGTATCAAACTTAGTAGTTGATAGACGTATGTGGGATCCTTCGGAGGTATGTTTTACCATTTGTCCCGTATTGCTCAGTTCATACACGATATTATTGCGCGATAAAATTCTGTTGATGTCATCGATAAACGTCTGTTTTCCCTCCTTTTCATCGAATCTGAGGTGATAGTGCTCAAGATCCTTGTGGTGGGAATCTTTGATCGGTTTTGCCACTGTTCGATAGCAGAACTCAATAAGATCGAGGACCAGCTGAGTGGCAGGTGCAAATGGACGTTTTTCTATCCAAAAACCATGATGGATTTTTTCGGTAGTTGTCAGCGGCCAGGTAAGTCCGGGAATTTCTGCTTTAACGGCCAGGGACAAGGCCGTCTCGTTCGTGCCTATGAACCCTTGCCCGGAAGGGCATAATTCCGGATATTTGGCACCGAATGCGCCTGATGTAATCAATGATTGGACAAGGGCGGCAATGCCGCCCCAAACAACCGGTGAAACGACTTCTTCGGTCCTGTGTCCTGGCTTTTGTCTGCGATCACTTGAATGTTCAGTCATTATGATCTCCTGTAGCGATAATATCGTATAATACGATAATCCAAAAAATTGTCATCATATAAACTTGTTGGATCCTATAAAATTTGTCGGTATGGACGACGTCAGATAAAACGTTTCATCATCTCATCGATGATTGAATCAACATTTTCAGGAGTGATTCCCAGACGGACGCAGGTTTCTTCGACCCTGGTGCGGCGAAAAGAGTCGCCGAGATCGTCAAGGCGGGCAAAAAGGCCTACGCGGCGCCCGACCAGGTAGAGCATCTGTTCTTTTGCCGGCAGAAAGAGAAACCGCTTGGCTATGCCTGTCATTTTCTCTTTGTCTTCCGGGAATTTCCCTTCAAGATCTTCAAAGAGATTGAGGATATGGTCGCTTTTTAGGGTGGAGGTGATTCCTTCCAGAGTTTGGAGAAAGAGGAGGATTTCACCGACGATTTCCCGGTCGGTCTGCTTTGCGAACAAGCCCCGTTCGTATTGTTTGAACAGTTCGATGTGGTTCGGGAGGGCGAGGGTACGCAGACGGATGAAATCGGCATTGATTCGGTTGAGAGCATCAGCCGTCTCCAAAGCGTGCTCACGACTGAGCGCCTTACCTCCTAAACCCGGCATCACGTATTCCGACAATTCAATACCTGCTTTTTTCACTTTCAGTCCCGCCACGATATGGGTGGCCTTATTTGTCCCTTTCCTGATCATGTCCAGGACCTTGTCCGATCCGGATTCCATGCCGATATGGATGCGGTTCAGACCCGATGCCGCCATATGCGAGAGGTGATCGTCGCTGATTCGGGCGATGGTCTGCGACCGGGCATACGAGGTGATCCGCTGTACCCAGGGGAAACTTTTCTTCAAGTGGCGCAGGATTTCAATCAGGCGTTCGGGTTTTATTATCAGACTGTTGGCGTCCTGGATAAATATCGATTGCATGCCCCCGGCAGCCCAATGCAGAACCGCATTCAAGGCTGTTCGTTCCTCGGGACCAACCCGGGCAGCCAGGGCAGCGATATCGTTTCGGTCCAGGCTCCCGCTTTTCCCACTTTCTTTGATCAGTTTGACATGACGGTCGATGGTATCAATGTCTCTTAGGACATGTTCCACCGGGCGCAAAGAAAAGGTACTGCCTTTGTAGACCGGGCAGAAGGTGCAGCGATTCCACGGACAATTCCTGGTTACGCGGATCAGCAGGCTGGCCGCTTCGCTGGGTGGCCGGATAGGTCCCTGTTCGAATCCTTGGTAATCGGGCGGGTTTGTTTTTTGTTTTTTCATTGGGTGAACAAAAGACCGGTGCCAAGCAAATACTGGCGGCCTTGCATGACACCGAAGCGGATTTTTATTCGCTTAAGAACGTATCGATTGGTACATATTTCATCCCGAAGGCATCAGCCACGCCTTTGCAGGTAACCTTGCCGTGGACGACATTGACACCGAGTTTGATTTCGTTGTTTTTCCTGCAGGCTTCAATCCATCCTTTTTCCGCTATTTCAAGGGCATAGGGAAGTGTCGAGTTGGTCAGTGCATGCGTGGAAGTCTTGGCGACCGCGCCGGGCATATTGGCGACGCAATAATGGATGATTCCGTCCACCTGGAAAGTCGGATTGGTATGGGTCGTCGGTTTTGAGGTTTCGAAACAACCGCCCTGATCGATAGCTACGTCGACCAGAACGGCGCCGGGTTTCATTCCTTTGAGCATCTCCCGGGTAATCAGCTTCGGTGCCTTGGCGCCGGGAATCAGCACCGCGCCGATGACCAGGTCTGCATCCTTTAAGAGATTGCGCAGGTTAGGCCTGTTGCCCATCACGGTAAAGCAGTTTCCCGGCATTACTTCGCTCAGGTAGCGGAGACGGTCGAGGTTGGTATCGAGCAGATAGACCCTTGCACCCAGGCCACAAGCGATCTTGGCGGCGTTGATGCCGACGATACCGCCGCCGATAATAACAATTACACCGGGAGCAACTCCGGGCACACCGCCCAAGAGAATTCCCCGTCCGCCCTGAGTCATCTCCAGGTATTTGGCCCCTTCCTGTACCGCCATCCTGCCTGCGACCTCGCTCATCGGGATCAGGAGTGGGAGAGAACGGTCCGCTTTCTGGATGGTCTCGTAAGCGATGTTGACCGATTTGGTCTTGATCAGGGTTTTGGTCAGCTTTTTGTTGGCAGCCAGGTGAAGATAGGTGAAAATGATCTGGCCCTCGCGGATCAGATCGTATTCCGAAGGCTGCGGCTCTTTGACATGCATTATCATATCAGCCTTGGCATATATATCTTCCTGTTTTTCTACAAGCTTTCCTCCTGCCTTTCTGTAAGCGTCGTTGGCAAAGCCACTGCCTATCCCGGCGTTTTTTTCCACCAGAACCTCGTGATTGTGGTGGACCATTACCTCGACACCGGCGGGAGTCATACAGACACGATTTTCCGCTTCCTTGATTTCTTTCAATATTCCGATGATCATTTTCTCGTTCCTTTTGTTGATGGAGGTAAACTCCTTACATGGAAAGCCTGCAGATATTCTGTCTGATCATAGTCGATACCTTTAAACCAACGGTTCGTTCAGTGTGCAACAAATTGAAATATTTAAATATAACATGTTGTTATCTGCCAAGTGATCGTACATATTCAATGATCGCATTGGTGTTTTTCACATCGCCCATGGCCATGATATGGATACCGTCGATATGCGGATAGACCTTTTTGAGAAAATCGCAAATAATGTCGATGCCGGTGGCACCGTCGTTTTCCATTTTCTCGATGATGTCTTCCGGTACATTGATCCCTTGACCGTTCCAAGTTCGGTAGTGATGACGAAACTGTTGCCGAGTTTTTCTGAAAATTCCATGTTGGCTCCTTTGTTCTTGCTAAGAGAAAGGCTGCCTACGAAGGTGGTACGGGCTGGCCTTCTCGATGGTCCGGCAAGTCCGTGGCTGTTATTTTTTCCAGCCGGCCAAAGTCAACGCATCGTTCCCACGGGAACGCCTGTGAAAAGCATAGCACGAAAAGAAGAAAGATTGCAATTCCACAGCTATAAAATGATAAAGTGTCGTAGCACGTACTACATCTTCTTTCAAGAAAAGGCTCAACGGATGATCAGGTTGCGCAACTCGTTGACGTCGTCCGGCTGGATCGGGAAATATTCCTTCAAGACATCGCCGACTTCTCTGATGGCTTCACAGAGTGAGTCGGCATGCCGTCCGTCTTTGATGCCTTTGGTGATGATTTCGACGATCTCCTGCCAGTGGTTTTTATCAATCTTGGCATTGATGCCGGTGTCGGCAAGCACCCATACCTTGCGTTCAAAGACGGAAATAAAAAGGAGTATGCCGTTTTCATCTTTGGTCTTGTAGAGTTTTTCCGAAAAAAAAGCGGTCACGGCCGCTTCCCGGACTTCCTCTTCGATCTGCTTTTTCGAGGCAAAAAGGCGTTGCAGAAAGGGAACATGTTTGACCACTTGATGTGCGGCAAAATAGAGGGGAATAAACAGGGCAAGAAAAAGCCAGACGTTGCTTGCATCGAGCCAAAAATACGAGGCGATCGGTCGGGACAGGAGCAAGGTCAGTGGGAAAGCTAGAAAGATTCCACCGTAAACCGAAGCCAGGGGGTAGTCGTAGCTTGACGAGACGATCATCGGGACGATCTCGCCGGAGGTCAGGCATTCCGCACTGCGGACGGCCTGGGTCACCTTTTCACGTTCTTCCGGGGTTAGGAATTTTTCTGCTGCTGTTTGCATAGTAT
>Ga0055450_10000082_pt1 | contig 14611 bp, 16 predicted proteins | sample China_Galinas_PW_5_FD_57740 | JGI IMG/M metagenome (GOLD analysis project Ga0055450, IMG submission 57740) | Wetland microbial communities from San Francisco Bay, California, USA, that impact long-term carbon sequestration - China_Galinas_PWC_D1 | ecosystem: Environmental > Aquatic > Marine >... | reverse complement strand
GGTCGGAGGGTGTGAAATTTATTTATGTTGATAATGTGCCCGGAAGCCCGGACACCAATACCATCTGCCCCAAATGTAATGAGATCCTTGTAGAACGTTCTGGCTATACCATTAAAAGTATGCGGGTTACGAATAACATGTGTCCCAGCTGTTCTGAACCCATTGCCGGCCACTGGAATTGAACTCTTCGCTCCTGTATGCGTTATAACTTTCTCAAATAAGAAAGCCGTGAAGTATAATAAACTAAGTGATCTTGAGGAATTTGTCATTGTTCATAAAGGAACAGAAAGACCCTGGACGGGAAAATATGTGAATCATAATGAAACAGGCGTTTATGTCTGTAAGCGCTGCAACGCCCCGCTCTACCGCTCCGGTGACAAATTCGACGGTCATTGTGGCTGGCCCAGCTTTGACGATGAGATCGAAGGAGCCGTTAAAAGGCAGCTTGATGCGGATGGCCGCAGGACTGAGATCCTCTGTGCCAACTGCGGAGGGCACCTCGGTCATGTGTTCCTGGGTGAAGGTATTACCGAAAAAAACACCCGTCACTGCGTAAATTCGGTTTCACTCAAATTCATCGCTGAGAAATAGTGTGGTTGTAGAGCCGCTCGATTTTTACTATATTGACCCTTTCAACTCTAACTAAACAATCATGGGAAAAGGTGATAGTAAAACCCGCAGGGGTAAACTCTTCTCGGGCAGCTATGGTGTGCTCAGGCCACGTAAAAGAAAGCGCTCATTCAGCGTTGTGAATACAACTAAAAAACCGGTAGCCAGGCCTGAAAAGCCAACGGCGCCCCCAAAACCTAAAACCGAACCGGTAGCCGAAGCCGAACCAACACCCAAAACCGAACCGGTAACCGAAGCCGAACCAACACCCAAAACCGAACCGGTAGCCGAAGCCGAACCAACACCCAAAACCGAACCAACACCCAAAACCGAACCGGTAGCTGAAGCCGGACCGGTTGTTGAAGAGGTGAAGCCTGAAACCAAAAAGCCGGCAACAAAAAAACCAGCCGTAAAAAAGCCGGCTGCAAAAAAACCGGCTGCAAAAAAAGAACCTGCCGGGAAAAAGCAAACCGTTAAGGAACCAACTAAAGAGGATTCTGCAAAAGCGGAATCTCCTGAAGAAAAGTCATCCAAGTAGAAAGAACAGGTCAGGGAGCGAGAGAGTGAGCAATGTTTGCCATACTTGATATTGAGACCACCGGCGGAAGTCCTAAAACCGAGAAAATAACCGAGATTGCCATCTTCTTTCACGACGGTAAAAAAATCGTTGATGAATGGAGTACGCTGATCAATCCGGAGAAGTCCATCCCCTATTTCATAACAGGACTGACAGGGATCACCAACGAAATGGTGGTCAGTGCCCCCAGGTTTTATGAAGTGGCAAGGGAGCTGGTGGAAAGAACCGAAAACCATATCATTGTTGGCCACAATGTAAAATTCGACTACTCCTTTATCAAGAGTGAGTTCAAGAATCTTGGGTTTGAATTTGATCGCAAAACACTCTGTACTATTCAATTAAGCAGGAAGATTATCCCGGGACACCGATCATACAGCCTGGGGAAACTCTGCAAAGAGCTGGGGATTGAGATTACGGACCGTCACAGGGCAGCAGGTGATGCGCTTGCTACTGTCAAATTGTTTGAATTGCTGCGCGAAAGGCAGAACGGAGAATTTGGTACCCTGCTGCATGAACCGTCAGGCAGGTATAAGAATCTCAATGACAACCTGACAATTGAAGATATTCAGAAGCTTCCCGAGGAGTGCGGCACCTACTATTTTTATGATGATCAGAATCAACTGCTCTACATCGGAAAAAGCAAGGACATCAGGCACAGGGTCCTCTCCCACCTGGGGAACACATCTTCCAGGAGGGCCATGGAAATGAAGCAACGTATCCACTCTATTTCATATGAACTTACCGGAAGTGAATTGATTGCACTCTTAAAAGAATCCGGGGAGATCAAGGAGCAAAAACCGCGGTATAACCGGGCGCAACGGCGCTCATCATCCTATTGGGGACTCTATCCCGGAAAGGATGAGTTCGGGTATATCACCTTCTCTCTTAAAAAGATAAATGAAACTGCAGATGACCCGGTTACATGCTTCAACAGCAAGAAAGAGGCACGCGAAGTACTGACAAAAATGGTGGGGAAACACTGGTTATGTCAGAAGCTCTGTGGATTGTACCAGACCGATGGGGCCTGCTTTCACCACTCCATCCGTCAGTGCAACGGGGCATGCATCCAGGGCGAATCCGTTTCAGCCTATAACAGGCGAGCCCAGGCTTTGCTTGACAGTCTGACTCTGGACCGGGGAAATGTGTTGATCATAGACAGGGGAAGGGATCCCGAGGAACGTAGCCTGGTACGCATTGAGAAAGGGATCTATATGGGTTACGGATATCTGTCGGTAAATGAAGGCTACCTGGGCATAGATGAGATGCTCGAATGTATAACGCCATCCCTTGATAACAGGGACATCAGGCAGATCCTTAGAAACTGGCTGAAGAACAACAGCGTGGAGAAGATGTTATATTACTGACTCTTTCACTAGGGCATCTTCTTATCAATATCCTCAAGTTTTTCCATACCTGGCATATTCAGGCCCGATGCTATGCTTGCAATACTCTCCAGGTCGATGTCTCCCTGTATGGCAATAAGGGCATCCTCTCCCCCGCCACTGACAATCAGAAGAAACTCTGTGATCTTTCCATTTTCTTCATGGGCAAGGAATTGCACATCCTCACCCTCGTCTTTGACCACCATCATCTCCTTGTACTCAGAACGGGGAAGCATATCCAGCAGTTCTTTCCCAAAAGCCACCGAGTTTCCGCCATCCTGCGTAAGGATCTTGATGGAGTTGATCCCTGAAATTGCTTTTTTATATTCATTGTATTCGGGATCATCCGTTTCAAGACTGCTCAGCATGTTGAACATAAAGCTGGAGATATAGACCGTCGTATAGCCCTCCTTCCCGCTGTACTTGTCAAATACCTTGTCCACCGCTGATTTCTGTCCCATTGCCAGGAGAGTAAGCATTGTCAGCATCCCTCCAATAATTATCCGTTTCATTGTATCTTGTTTTATATTGTTTCTATTGCCTAATTATCACCGCTGAAATTCTCCAACCCTTTGAAGTTGTCCCAGGAGACTGAGTTCCTTACTCCCCTTGTTAATTTTTGAAAGGGATTTCAAAGGGTCCGATGTGGTTTTGGTTACCTGTTTTACATATTCAAGTTCACTGGTCCCTGTATTCAGTTTGGATGACACATAGGCCAGTGTTTTTTTTGCCTCCTCGTAAGCATCTGCCGGATTATCATATGTATCGGTAAGCTCTTGAGAAGCAATCCGTTTGGATTGCCCAGATTTGAAATATCCTGTATAAAGCGCAATTACAACCAGTAATCCGGCGGCAAGTCCTGAAAGTGCATATACTGAAATCCTCCTGGTCCGGACCTCCTTTTTCTCCAGTTGATCAATTACACCTAGTATTTTCCTGTTCAGGTTTTCGGGTACTGCCACATGGTTCATGGCTGGTTCCAGGGATCGAAACAGATCCCTTTCGGGTAATAACTCTTCCGGAATACTTGCACCGGAGAAATACTCCTGTAGGATCCTCTCCTCTTCAAGAGTGGTCTCTCCGGCATAGAACCGGTCGAGAATCTTACGTATATCTTTTATATCCTCCATGACGAATACTGTTTTTCTACAATTTCCCGCATCTGTTTTCTAGCACGTGAAATACTTACTCTGATGGCATTTACATTCATATTGACCATCTCTGCAATCTCTTCATACTCCTTTCCCTCCAGATGCCTGAGGTGGACCAGCGACCGCTGTGGTTCGGGCAGTGCTTCAATAAGTTTATGAACGAGTGCCGCTTTCTCTCTGTTTTCTAGCGTTTCTGAAGGCGTTTCCGGGTAATCATCCTTTTTCAATTTTTCAACCTTCAAGGCATCGTGGTTCACTTTTCTTCGCCTCAGCTGATCCAGGCAAAGATTCCTGGTGATCCTGATACTAAGTGCCTCAATACTGTTATAATTAGGCAGTTCCTTTCGCATTCCCCAGAGTTTAACATAAACTTCCTGGACAATATCCTCAGCCTCCTCCCGGCTGCTCATCAGGCGAAAAGCCATCCGGTACAGCCGGGAACTGTAAGGCATAACTAACAGTTTAAATTCTGAGGACTTCATTCCGCATCAGCAGGTTAAAGAACTACCAAGTTAATGAAATCTAAAAATCTATATCAATGTCATGATCGATAGATTCTGCGAGCCCTTCCAGGTCCTTCATATTGAAATTCCCGGTAATGTAGATCAGTACATTGTCTTCACCTCCTACAATCAGCAGAAATTCTGAGACAGCTGATTTGTCGGCCTTCATCCACATACGTACTACCTCTCCGCCATCATCCACTGTAAGAACTTCGGCAAAATTGCTTACATCCAGATCATTTTTGATCTCATCGTAAAAATTAACACCTTCCCACCCCTCTTCATCCTCAATGGTCAGGATCTTGACACTGGCGATCTTATCCATTGGGAAATCCTGCTCCTCGAGCTCTTCGATTCCCATTGCATTGATCATCTGGAACAACTCGGGGCTGACGTTTACGGTGGTTACTCCCTGCTTTCCCTTATACTTTGCAAAAAGCTTGTCAACCGCGCTGTTCTGCGCCATTAAAAAAGCCGGAAAGGCAACCGCCAAAATAATAAGAACTACTCTTTTCATGATTTCCTGTTTTGGTTTAAAAATGCATTCATTTTGCTTTCTAAACCGAAGACGATCAGGGTCCGGTTTCATTACAAAAAACTTACATAAAATCTATTTTGCAGGGAATATTTTTGTTACTATCTTTGCCACCGCTTTAAAAAGCAAATAACAGGATGACTCAGTAGCTCAGCTGGTAGAGCACATCCCTTTTAAGGATGGGGTCCTGAGTTCGAACCTCAGCTGAGTCACCACCCACAAAGAACCTCGATCATATTTGGTCGGGGTTCTTTGCGTTTTGGCCATTCTGAATATGGCTGACAGTTAGAAGTAAGTTACCCTTCACTATTATTAACTTCTAAATAGATGTATTAACAATCTTTAATATTTATATACCAGATCATTAACAATATTTAAGGCGAAAGAGTAGTAAAGTGATTCTTAAATATGGAACTTTGGACACATAGCCTGTGAATCCATGAACCGACTTGCTATTGTAGCCCTTCCCTTTCTTTTAATAAGCTTTTTCAGCTCTCAAAGAGTGGCCGGGCAGGTCGATCGTTCGGGTACTATGATGTTCACGGGGAAAATTATTGATGACTCTCTGGAATATGCACTGCCATCTGTTCATATCAGGAATGAGAGTACCAGGATGGGTGGTATTTCTAATGATTCAGGAGAATTCAGTATTAAAGCGGGAAATCAGGATACATTAATTTTTAGCGCAATAGGATATTATAGTTATGTATTGGTTGTTTCACCTTCATTGACTAAAACAGAAGTCGTTCGGCTAAAACCAAGAACATATGAATTAGATGAGGTAAGTGTAAGGAGATTTTCAAGCTACGAATCTTTTATTTACGAAGTTGTTCATCATGAATTGCCTGAAACCAAAACCACGGAATTGAGAGAATATGTACAAGTATTGTCCACAGCTGCTGCTTTGGAAGCTGACAGAGAGAGGGCTATTGAAGATAAACTGGAGACGGGAAGATTCGGATATATAACGCCGCTTGGTAAGGGCATAGACAGAGAAAAGGCATTTAAGGAGAAGATAGACGCTCAGAAAAAGAGAGAGCGAGTCATACAAGCAAAATTCAACAGGGTACTGGTTGGAGATATAACACAATTGGATGGAGATGAGCTTACCGAATTTATTGCCTTTTGTAATTTCAGCGAAGAGTACCTGTATGGAACTGATTTGTATACTATCATTGAAGATCTTTATGCAAAACTTGATGACTATCAAAACATGAGAGATACAATTACAGTTGTTAATGAACTCTAAGGGCGTATTAGATCAGACGCTACTGGCAGAAATAAAAAGAACAGCTGAATTTACCTCAGCTGAGTAACCACCAACAAATAAGATACTATTTTTCATGGTAATAGTATTAAAGTCAATAATGCTAAGGTATTTTGACTTCCTCTCATTTTGGAAGAAGATTCTATTCTATTATAAAAACTCCGTTTGTCGAGGAATTGAAGTTAATTGAAAACTCTATATCCCCCCTCTCAATCCTGAATATATAGTGACCATAATATAGCGGCCCGATCTGATAAGATAAATCATATGGACAAATGCAGTTTGCCATTCCAGTTTCTTCATATTCATCAACAGCAATAGTATCATTGATCAGTTCGGCAGAAACAAATATTTTGCCCGGCTCGCAATTCAACCAGGCATTAACGTGATTTATTTGCAAATAATCATCGTCAACTCTTTTATACTCAATGTACCCGGAACTACCTGATTTTTTTGTTACCAGTTTGCATTTGCCGTATGCGATTTGATCAACAGATAGTACTGTACGGGCGGTTTCTTTCTCGCAGCTATTCAAAAGCAAAATGACTGCTATGCTAAGAAAATATCTGAAGTTCATTGCACTTGATTCCTGTGTTTAGGATGAAAGTAAATCATTTATGGTTGCGTTCACCTCACTCCAGTCTGAACTTAAAAAGCACAGATATACAACAACAGAAATGCAAACGTTGCAGACTTCCTAAGCTTTTCTTGATTTTCAAGAGATTGGGAAGGATTCAGGCACTTAAAAAACCTTGCCGTTTCTGGACGGTTTTTTTTCACGAGATCTTCATGTTTTTGAACTTTAGCATCCCAGTTTGCTTCTTGTTGTCCGCGATATTATAATAAGTCTTAACAGCGTCTGATTTATTGCCTGTTATCATAGAGACAGTCTCCAGGGGAATATCCAGGAATACAGCTAATCTTAAAAAGGTAATACGGCCAACATTGGTTGTTAACAGCTGCCATTTAGGAATTTTGGACTCAATTCTTTCATCACCGCTATAATGTATTTGTGCAACTTCTTCATTTAATTTTGCACGCTTTCCGATTACCTTCAGGTATTCATTGTACTTCTGCTGTGAAACAACCGGAACCGGATTGATGTCTCCGGAGTCCTTATATTTCTCTAGAAGAGTTTTCGCCAGATCAACCAGTGGTACACGGATAGTCTCCCCGGTATTTTGCGAAATGATGATCAGGTAATTGTACTTGATACTGGACCGGCGTAGTTTCTTCAGATCAGAATAACGCAATCCGGTAAGACATGAAAACAGGAACACGTCCCGTGATTTTTCGAATCTGGTCTCATTGGCATTAAAGGTCAGCTGGTTTACCCGGGCAACTTCTTCAATTGTAAGGTAAACAACATTGGTCTCAGGCTTCTGAGTTCGGATATTCACATCTATATCCCTGTAAAAAGTAGATATATGGTAACCTTTCTTGCTCGCCCACCTGACAAACTGGATGGTCATACTGATGTGGTTCTTGATTATTACATTCCCCCACCCTTGATTAACCATTGCTATTACAAAGGCTTTGGCAAAATGATCGTTTATGGTATTAAACTCCAGGGGATATTTCTTTTTGAATGACGCAAGGTTGTTTCTGAAGAATTGCCATTTTTTTACAGTGCCAGATGACCAGCTATTCCTCAAACTCTCCTCTTTTATGAATTCATCTAATACACTAATAAAGTCTATGGATTTAACCTTGTTATATGAAAGCTTCTCCTTCAAATACTCGACCGTACAATCTATGCCTGCAATACGGGCATAACGCTCGATGTTCTTTGGCTCTTCAGCTAATACGTCCAGCAGGCCATTTAGTGATGAGTGACCAAAATAACTGGTTCTGGCCCGTTGCTTTTCCGGGCTCCAGTCATCCGGCTTGATGCGCTCACCTGTATAGTACCTGAGCCGGTGTGAGCGGTGATGGATGTTGATGTATATCGGGGCAGCACCCTCGGAATCCACCAATTTATTGATCAGATAATACCTTGCTCTCACAATAATTGCGTTAATGAGGGTTCAAAACATTTAATTAAGGTCAATAAAGGCTTTTAATAGTTCATTATATATGACGTAAAACAGCAAATATAGTTACATATTAGTATAATTTTTTGCCTTTTTTTTTAGACTATAAAACTAATATTCAGCCTATTAATATTGAAAGGTTCAAAACACTGTAATGCTAAGTCACCACCAATAAAAAAACCCTGATCACACTCGATCAGGGTTTTTAAGATTGTATGATATCAGGTAAATGGCTATTTTTCTTTGTCGTGAACGCCAAATACCCTGAAACTCATCAGGATCCCAAGGTAGTTATTTGAGATCTCCTTCGGTTCTCCTATTTCTACAGTTACCAGGGTACTGCCCCCTACGAAATGATACATAGCGGAGAGTTTGAAATTCCCGAATGCGAACCCTATTTCAGGAGCAAAACCGAAATAGTTACCTGCAGTTATAGATGCTGCTCCGGTTCCCGAAGCTGAGGTATTGGCTATAGTATACCTTCCGAAGCCCATGCCCACAAAAGGACGCGTGTTGTTTTGACCGATAAAATATTCGCCCCTCAGCGCGATAAGGGCACGGGTTGACAATCCCACTTCAAGGTCCTCAGCCACATCAGAAATTTTACCTCCGAATAGCGCGGCACCTTCAAATCTTACACCGGCAGTGATACTGGGCCCAATAGTCACTTTAGGTTCAGTAAAGGCAACGATCCCGTAGGATTTCATTTCACCAAACGTAAGACCGGCGCCCAAACCTGCATCCAGTCGGAAACCGATATCCTGTGCAAACATAGCTGCAGGAATACACATCAACATGATACCAAATAGCCTTTTCATAGTCGTATGTTTTTAGGACAACTATACGACCCTGGGAAGCATTTTGTTATAAAAACTTCACGAAGAATCTTTATAATAATCTGATTAGTTGTAATTTGACCTGCGTTCTACTTCTCGATTATCAGCGGAAGTGTGGAATATACAGATTTCCCACGGATCTTCAGAAAATAGGATCCTTCCCGTAATTGCGGGAACTCAATCTGTGCGCTATTCCCGCTCGTTTCAATGGTCCCCTTATCAATAAGGACTCCTGCAGTGTTGTAAACCTCCATCTCCAGAGTGCCGTAAATATCATCTGAAAACTGCAAATAAAAAATGCCCCTGGAGGGATTGGGATGGATGTCTACTTTATTCGGGAGTATCTCTGGTTGAATTAAGCCGGATACATCCGGGGTCATCCACTCCTGAATATTGGCATAGATAACCGCCTGGATACTGGAGTCCTGATTATAATTGGACCAGGCCAGATAGATGGTATCACGCAGGATACGAACAGCAGGATCGACCTGAGAAGGGAGGAAAGAACTCCCGGCAAGATTATTGTTTATAGTTGTTGCCCTGAAATTAAGTCCAACAGTTGAACCCTGGCTGTTTACCTGCTGCATATAGATGAATGTGGTATCGCTACTTCTGTAATCTTGCCACGTAATCACAAGATTTCCATCAATATCCATGTCACTACTCATCGGGTGTCCATTCATGTACAATGCCTGATCGTCTGTGACCTTTGTATTTACACCAATACTTGCCCCATCATGATCAATAAGTTGTACGTAGATATCCGCCGTGCCGCCTATTGTACGTGTCCACACCGCTGCAAGATTACCTGTGTTATCTGCGCAAAGCGAGAAATTTGAGATAAAGCTGCCTGCTTCCTTGTCGCTAATCTGAAAGGAGGCGCCGGAAGGAGTCCCGTCATCCGAATAAATGCGGCCCCAGATATTCCCATCACTTGTATCAAGCCATGCCAGTACGAGATCGCCTGAATAGGTCATTAATCCATACAATTTACTAAAGTTCTGAGTTTCAGGTTTAAGTACAATGGTGTTTGACAGGTATTCACCGCTTTCAGAAAACATCTCCACGATCAAACTGTCCGATCCCACAAGGCATGCTGCAAATTGATTCGAACTGTTGGTATAAAGTGATGATCTGAACATATCGATCATTTCGGTCGTATTTCGGTCCACCCGCAGGGTGTCACCAATCTTGTCACCTGCAGGATTAAAGCTCTGTCCCATCACCAACCACTGGCTGTAGTATGCACCAAATATCACCATGGAATTGCCTATGTCGTTCATTGCCACCCTGGGCACCATAGTGGAAAACGGGGTGTCCGCCGAAACCTCTTCTCCCAGTGCTTCCCCCTTTGAGGAGACACTACGGAGCATGATATCACCAATACCTGATGTTCCCCAAACTACTATCATGTCGCCATTATTATTCACAGAAAGCTGGGTGGAATTGTAAGTATAATCACTGGGGACAGAAACTGCGAAATCGGATTTCACATAGTCCTGTCCAAACGAAATCGAAACGGACAGGATGGCCAGAAGTGCAGCATATATAAGCCTGGAACAGATCAATCTGGTAGTTGCTTTCATGATGCAAAAGGATTGGTATTCAGTCAAATTATGATAATTTTTTGATATGTGAAAGTGGCTGGAAGGCCATCCCTTCCATATATTCCGACATATGCTGTTTTTAACATATTTTTAACATATGCGCGATTATTATTCCCATATAAATTAAGAACACACATATTTATTTCATCTTTATACTTCATTGACTAATTTCGTACGTCAGATAAGTTTAACGACGCATAAGTTCAAAATTCACAATAGTCCAATTATGAAAACACTCTTCACATTTACCTTATTAAGCTTACTTGGCTTCCATCTGGCAGCCCAGGAAGGGCAACAGTCAACTAATGATAACAATGGAGAAAGACCTACCATGTGGCTGGGCGGTCAAGTGACCTTTGGCTCCATGTCAAGCCGTGACTTCACCTTTGGTCCCGATTTCGGCCTGATGGTCGGCCAGAATATAGGTGTCGGATCCATGTTGATGTTTTCAAGCGGTAACAGCTCCTTTGCATGGGGTCTGGAACCCTACTTCAGGTATTACATGCCCGTGACCGACCAGTTCTCTTTTTATGGAGATGCCTTTATAGGGATAGGCGGTGGAGACTATGACACAAATAACGACGGTGGTAACTATAGTACACTGGATTTTGGAGCCAGGGTAGGCCTGCAGTACTGGCTTACGCCTAAATGGTCAGTAGCTGCTTCAACCAATATTCTAACCTATAATTCCACAGACAACAATGGAGAATTTGGGGCCGGAATAAGTTTCAACTCTGTTTGGCTTTCTCTCTATTTTCATTTCTGATCCTCTTGATTATCATCTGATTTCCCCGTCATCGGAACGAACCTTACAGGGTAGTAATTCTTCTGTATGATACTCCCCTTCCGGTCCTTCATTACCTCAACCAGGTACCGGACTCCTGACTGTGCCAATCTCCAGCACACGGTGTTCCGGTTTCAGCCTGAGCAGCTTTGACATATGGGCCACAATATGAGATTGGGAGACCGTCTGGTTGTATCCGTTGTAAAGAGGACTGTTCCTGTATGCCAGATCACGGTATTCTTCCGGTACAAAGCGATGCCTGGGTACTTTGCACAAGGCCTGCAGTACCTTCGCATCCGTCACATGATAAATGGGATACCCTTGGATACCGTCATGGATCATCTGTTCACGTTCAGCCGCCCTTTCTGAGAACCCCGGGTGTTCTCTGTTCTGACTTCTCTACTCCTGTGTGAGAACGGGAATTCCATGGATGATCAGCAACAAACAAAAAATGACAAAAGTGCGCATAACAGGAGGTTATGTTATGTTGCTTTCAATCGTATCAAAGAAGTTTTAATGAGCTCTTCAAGCACTTTCATATCAATATCCTTCAGGTTTCTGATATAGAGGCATCCCTTGCCATGATTGAATTTCCCCAGGTTTGTGAGAATATCAGTATAGAACTCCAGGTATCCCATCACATAGATGGTCAGGTTCTGTTTACGGGGAGAAAATCCGGCAAGGAACCACTCCCCTTCCCTTCCACTCGCATACTTATACTGATAGGTCCCAAATCCCACAATAGAGTCACCCCACATCCGTGGTACAGACCGGGTTAATCTCTCCATCATCCTTGTTAAGGCGAGACAATCTGCATTTCTTCCTGGATCTTCGATCTGTTCCAGAAATTCCGGAACACTTTTTGCAGTGGGTTTCGTCTTATTTTCGGCCATCAGTATTTCGGGTCATTTGATAAGAAAACGGCAGAGGTCTGAATATGTTCAGAAATTGATGGCAGCGTATACTTGATCTTACAAATTTAGCGTTATAGAAGACATTATTAAGCATCGAATATGGATAATGGGGCAGTTGATATGAAACATCGAATAAGAATTTTTGGGCTGTTGATAATGGTCAGCATGAGTTTGGTCATACTTCCGGCGTGTCAGAAGGATAACAATAAGGGGAGCGACCTTCCGGAGGACATCCTGGTCCTGGACAACTGGATCTGGGAAGGCATGAATGAAGTCTACCTCTGGTCAGCTTATATACCAGATCTTGATCCCAACGAGGAGCCCGATCCTGAAGCTTTTTTCTATAAGCTGCTATATAAGGACGATCGCAATTCGTGGATCACAAATAACTATGATGATCTTGTGGCTATGTTCAATGGGGTGGAGATGGCCACCGGTATGTCGGCCCATCCGGAATACTATACCGGATCGCAAGTCGTATTTTTTGTGGAGTATGTGACTCCCGATTCACCTGCAGCCGATTCCGGTATAGCAAGGGGTGATATTATCTATACCATTGATGGCACCATACTGACCGACCAGAATTACTCTAACCTGTACTACCAGAATACAGCCACCTTTGGCTTTGCGGACTGGAATGGAAATGAATTGGTTCCCAACGATAAGAATATCTCTCTTACAGCCATTGTAATGAATCAGGACCCTGTTTTATACCATGATGTGATCGATTACGAGGGTTATAAAATCGGATACCTCGTATATACACAATTTACCGATGGAGAGAACGGCGAGTGGCTGGATGAATTGAATGGTGTTTTTGAAGAGTTCAAAACAGCAGGTGTGAGCGATGTGGTCGTGGACCTGAGGTATAATCCCGGCGGAAGCCTTGATCTTGCGGCCTATTTTGCCAGTACACTGGCTCCGGCATCGGTCATGGAGAACAATGATGTTTTTGTGAACCTGGTGTGGAATGACTTCTACAACCAGTACTGGGCAAGAGCGGACCTGGATGATGATGGACAGGCGGATGGCGTGGAATCTACACAGCTGCGCATCCGGCTTCCCCAAAGCGATGAGAACCTGGATCTTTCAACGGTCTATTTCCTCACTACCCGAGGATCTGCATCTGCCAGCGAGTCGTTGATGGCCGGCCTCTATCCTTACTTGGATGTAGTACAGATCGGCACCACCACTTACGGAAAATGTTATGCATCAATCACCATCGATGACTGGGAAGTGCCCAAAAGGCACAACTGGGCCATGCAGCCTTTGGTGATTAAATACGCCAACGCAGAGGGATTCACCGATTTTGTTAATGGTATTGAACCAGATATTACAGTTCAGGATAACCTCCTGTATGCCAAACCTTTTGGAAGTCTGGAAGATCCTTTGCTGGGCCGCGCCCTGGAAGAGATCACCGGGGTAGCCCCTGCAACAACAAAATCGTTGCAGTACCAAACCACCTTCAAATCCATTCCGGTTCCGAGGAAACCGCTGGAGGAATGGCATGCCCCTCTGCCGTTCAGGAAGTAGAATGCTTAAACAGAGCTTCGTTTCAGAATGGCGCGGTTGATGCGCCTGGCCAGCGCGGGTCCTTCGTAGATAAACCCTGTGTAGATCTGAATCAGTGTGGCTCCTGCATCCAGCATGTTCAGTGCATCCTGCACGCACATGATGCCGCCCACTGCAATAATGGGGAGTTTTCCATTACTCTTCCGGTAAATATGCCTGACGACTTCGAGGCTCCTGGCTGTAAGAGGTGCGCCGCTCATTCCCCCGCTCCCGATGGCCCGGATCTCCCCGGCAGGGGTATTGAGCCCATCACGGCTTACAGTGGTGTTGGTAGCCACAATGCCGTCGATCTTTAACCGCTCCACAATTTCAAGTGTTTCATCCAGTTGCATTTCATTCAGGTCGGGCGAGATCTTCAGCAATACAGGTTTCTTGATCCCTTTCTGTTCCCGCAGCTTCATAAGCCGTCCAAGTATCTTCTCGAGGGACTCCTGGTCCTGCAGTTTGCGCAGGTCTGAAATATTGGGACAGCTTACATTGACCACAAAATAATCCACACCGCCATAAATGGCATTGAAAACAGCCTCATAATCATCAGCAGCTCGCTCATTGGGGGTGTGGGTGTTCTTACCTATGTTACCGCCCAGAATGAGCCCTTTGGGCCTTTTACGGGCCAATCTGACTGCTGCTGCCTCAGCCCCGTGGTTGTTAAATCCCATCCGGTTGATCAATCCCCTGTCCTTTTTGATCCGAAAACTCCTCGGTCTTTTATTGCCGGGTTGTCCGAACGGTGTGACGGTCCCTATTTCGATAAATGAAAATCCAAAGGCCTGAAACTCCCTGTATATACTGGCATTCTTATCAAATCCTGCAGCAAGGCCCACCGGGTTGCTGAAATGCA
>Ga0055450_10000080_pt1 | contig 14830 bp, 11 predicted proteins | sample China_Galinas_PW_5_FD_57740 | JGI IMG/M metagenome (GOLD analysis project Ga0055450, IMG submission 57740) | Wetland microbial communities from San Francisco Bay, California, USA, that impact long-term carbon sequestration - China_Galinas_PWC_D1 | ecosystem: Environmental > Aquatic > Marine >... | reverse complement strand
AACGAGAAATACGGTAATCCGGGCGACTTACTCTGGGCGCCTGCTGAGGCATTTCGGCCTATTTCGGCTGAGGAGCTTACCCCGATCAGCCCTGAAGTAGAGAACAAGCAGATCATAGTAGATGTCACGGATTCGCGACAAACGCTTTCCTGCCTGGAAGACGGAAGAGAGGTTTATTTCTGTCGGATTTCCTCAGGGAAATTTCCTAATACCACACCTCTTTCATCGCTGGGTTCGGAGGGTTTTAATATCTGGAGAAAACTGCATTCTATCCAGATGGCAGGTGGTACAAATCAAGCTGGTTGGATGATTCCCGGGATTGGCTGGCCAACTTTCTTCCTTGGTTCTGGGATCGCAATCCACTCCACTTTCTGGCATAACAATTTTGGAGAGCCTTCTTCCCATGGCTGCGTCAATGCCTCGCCGAAAGATTCAAAATGGATCTTCCGCTGGACTTCCCCGGTTGCTCCCTTTCAGGAGGGTGATATCACTGTATCTGGAAAGATCGGAACCCCGATCAAAGTAATTGAATATTGATTTTACTGGTAGCTCGCTGAGGTATTTATGGATTTAAGTTTATTTAGCATTACGACAGCATTTCTGGCGGGATTGGCTTCTTTCTTATCACCCTGCGTTCTGCCATTGGTACCAGCTTATATTGGTTACCTGGGAGGAAGAACGGCTTTTGACGGGGATCAAAAAGAACATAACCGCTGGACTACCTTTTCCCATGGCCTGGCATTCGTGATAGGTTTCAGTTTGGTATTCATCTCTCTTGGGATCGCAGCCTCAGCCTTGGGCGGGCTGCTGCAGCAGGCTACGGAATTGTTGGAAAAGATCGGCGGTCTGATTGTGATTATTTTCGGGATTCACATGACTGGAATCTGGAAGATACCACTCCTCCAATACGATACCAGAAAGCAGACCAGCCCTTCCAAGAATCTGGGGTACTTGTCGTCATTGCTGATGGGAGTTTTCTTTTCGGCGGGCTGGTCTCCTTGTGTCGGCCCTGTCCTTGGAGCGATCCTGACTCTTTCACTAAATGGAGGGTCCGTTATAACTGGTGGCACACTGCTGGCTTCTTATTCTGCAGGCCTTTCAATTCCTTTTCTTATCGCAGCACTGGGAATGGGCTGGGTAACGACAACGTTGAGGAAGTACGGAAAAGCCCTGCATATTCTGGAAATCGCTATGGGTGTGATATTGATTATTGTCGGTATTTTGTTGTTCTTTGGTCTATTTGAGACTATCTCTATTTATCTTCAGCGTTTTGGGACTCTCATTGGTGGATAGTTGGAGAAATCAGCAAAGATGTTGACAGTAACTCTTTACACTCGAGAAGGCTGTTCCCTTTGCGATCAGGCAGTCCGGGATCTGGACGAACTCCAGGTGGAGATACCACACCGGTTAGTCCTGATAGATGTTGAAAAAGAGGAAATCAGCGATCTCCTGGAGAAAATCCCGGTAGTAGAAGTTGGGCCTTATACAATTAGTGCTCCTTTTGATAAGAAGAAACTGCGGATGACGCTGGGCGCTGCCAGGGATCGTCAAGGGCAGATCGGTAAAGTAGCGCAGGATTCCCACAAGGAAAGGATAGAAAGAGGCAAACGCCTAACCGCGGCTGACCGGCTGTTTTACTGGTTATCCCGCAGATATATGCTTGTGTTCAACAGCCTGGCATTTGTTTATGTTGGCCTGGCATTCTTGGCTCCTGTCTTGCTGGCTAATGGCAACAAGTTGACTTCAAATATCATCTACACAGTGTATGGTAGGCTGTGCCATCAGCTTTCATACCGATCCTGGTTTTTATTTGGAGAGCAGCCGGCTTATCCCCGATCGATAGCCAATGCTCAGGGATTAGATTCTTATGAAACTGCTACCGGACTGGATCCACAGGATCTTCAGTCGGCAGTCTCGTTCCGCGGGAATGAAATACTGGGATATAAAGTGGCATTTTGCCAACGGGATATTGCTATCTACAGTGCAATCTTGTTATTTGGCGTGATTTTCGCCCTGACAAGAAGGAAAATTCCACCTCTTCCTCTGTTTGCCTGGATATTGCTTGGGCTGCTTCCTATCGGATTGGATGGAGTTAGTCAGCTTATCAGCCAGCTGCCGTGGGATCTTTTTCCTGTAAGAGAGAGCACTCCGCTTTTAAGAACAATAACGGGTGCATTATTTGGTTTCAGTACGGCCTGGTTTGGTTATCCGGTTGTTGAACAGTCGATGGCAGAGACGCGAAAAGTACTGGCCGTTAAAATGAAAGCTGCCAGGTTGGATCCGGATCAGGTATGATCGTTCAAAAATCCGGGAAACTTGTATTTTATCAATTCCCACATTTTAATGACTCTGGTTTGATCCATGGGATATTCACTAGATTAGGCGGTGTAAGCGTTTCTCCCTGGAATTCCCTGAACTTAGGGGGAACCGTAGGTGATGATCCATCTGCCGTTAAGGAAAACCTGAATCGACTGGTGAAGGCGGTAAATTCCAAAATCGATCAACTTGCTCAAGTCCGACAGATCCATTCAGCCAGAGTAGTCCGAATCGATCAGCCAGTTGATGCGGTTGATAAAGCGGACGCGATGATTACAAATAAGCCCGGTCCACTGCTGTTAATGCGGTTTGCAGATTGCGTTCCTATCTTATACTACGATCCGAAGAATAGGTCAGCAGGAATAGCGCATGCCGGTTGGCAGGGAACCATCAAGGGGGTTGCCAGCCAGGTAGTTCTGGAGATGGGACGGAATTTTGGCACGGATCCGGAAGATCTCGTCGTAGGTATCGGTCCCTCAATCGGGCCTGATCATTACCAGATTGGGTCGGATGTCTTAGGATTGGTAGAGGAAACCTTCCAGCAGAACGCTCACCAGGTGCTGATTTGGGATGGTGATGAAGTAAAATTGGATTTATGGAAAGCTAATAGGATCAATCTGGAAAAAGTGGGTGTGAATAACATCGTTGTCAGTGGAATCTGCACTGGCTGCAATCTGGAGCACTGGTTTTCGCATCGAGCGGAACATGGCAGTACCGGACGCTTCGCAAGTGTGATTGGCTTGATGTAGGGATTTGAAATGGCAGAAGATATAAAAATCCAAATTGGTAGGAATGTAAAAAAAGTCCAGGAGCGGATCGAAAAAGCTGCAATACGTGCTGGCAGGGATCCTGGTGAAATCGATCTCGTGGCTGTTACCAAACAGAAATCCGCTGTTGTGGTAAAAGCCCTGATTGATTGCGGGATCAAACGCATTGGGGAGAGCTATCTGAAAGAGGCTTTGTTCAAGATCGACCTGCTCAGAGATTTTCCTATCGAATGGCATATGATTGGAAATATTCAGAACGGTAAGGAGAAAAAAATAGCCCAGGCATTCTCCTGCGTTCATTCTGTTGGAGAATTCAGAACTGCAGTGGAGTTGAATAAATATGCCGGAAAAATGGATAAAACATTGCCGGTTTATTTGGAAATGAATGTTAGCGGGCAAGATACCAAGGGAGGTTGGCTGGCGGTAGATCACGAGAATTGGGAAGATTTACTACCGGAAATTTCTAAAGTACTTGAACTCGCAAATATAAGCGTTGTGGGATTGATGACCATGGCGCCTTACTCTGTTACTCCAGAAGATTCCAGGCCTTATTTTAATCGACTGCGAAAGATCCGGGAATTCCTTGGGGAGCAACTGCCGAAGGGCAGAATCGCCGGTTTATCTATGGGGATGAGCGGAGATTTTGAAGTGGCGATAGAGGAAGGTGCGACAATATTAAGGATTGGTTCGGCATTGGTCGGCCCGAGGGATTGAGGTATATATGTTAATTATAATCATCGAAGTCATCAGGCAAACAATATTCTTACTTGTGCTGCTGAAAGTTGTTCTTTCTTATTTCATGGATCCTTTCCATCCATTTAGGCAGTCCGTGGATAGATTGATCGATCCTCTTTTATGGCCTATTCGCCAAGTTGTGCCAACAATGGGTCGGTTCGATTTCAGTCCGCTGATTTTATTGTTGCTTGTGGAGTTGATCGCGAGATTTTTGATCAGCGTTCTGTAATGAGACTGATACATTCACAGGAGAAAATATGATCGGTCGCGAATTCCGTTTCCATCACGGCGGGAAAGGTGCAGCTCTAGCTGTCCGTGTTAAGTCCGGCGCGCAAAGCGATCGGATTAAGAAAGTCCTTAAGGACGGAACAGTGGTGGTCAATCTCAAGGGAAATAAAAGAGATAGTAATCAGGAACTGTTGGATTTTCTCTCCGGGGAATTGCAGGTTGAAAAAAACAAGATGGAGATCATCGCTGGCCAGACAGGAAGAAATAAGCTCGTTTCAATCCTCCAAATCCAGCCCCAGGATATTCAGCGCATCATCCTAGATAAAATTGCCTAAATAATTGAGGATTTACTGAAATTCTGGGACTAAAACGAAAAATAAAACCGGTGCTAATTTTGGAAATTGTATCTTGGGGGCGCCAGGTACCACACAGCTAGTTCAGCTTGCTGGGCAATGTCGAAGCGGCTGTCCTTTGCCGTTTCTAACAGTTGGGGAATCACATCGGGATTGCCTGAGCGGGCCAGGTAAGCGATTGCGTCTTGCTTTTGTTCATCTGTTCCCATCTCCAGAGCCTTAAGGAGGTATTCTAAGGCGTTCGCAGGGCTTGGTGTAGTAAAGTTGCCTTTAGCAGCAAAATCAAGCAGCCAGGGGGCTTTTTCAGGAGGAGGAATATGCTGAGGTAAATAGGGCGATCCTTCTTTCATGTTTTGATAAGAGCTCTGCGCTAAATCGCGGACCACCCATTCTTTTTCATCAATGCGCATTTTATCTAAGATATCCAGACTCCAGGGTTCAGTAACCAGGCTCAATCCGTGGACAACAGCATAGCGGACTAGAAGGTCCTGGCGAGTTGCACCCTCTCGAAGAGCAGGATGCCCTTCGCTGCGATTTTGAGCTAAGGACTCTGCGGCAGCTCTTCTCAGATGCTCAGTCCCATTAAGTAAAGCTTCTGCAATCGCCTCTAGCGAACGGGGAGACTCAATTCGACCTAATGCATAACAGGCAGCGGTATTGGATGGAAAATCATCATTGAGCTGAGAGATTAAAAAGGGTACGGCTGAAAGATCTTTAATTAGCCCGGAGCCAATAGCTGCCGCCCGGCGCGTAGCGAGAGATGGAGATCTTTGCAAATGTTGGTAGATGCTCTTTACTGCGGGGTTGGAAGATCGGGCTAGGGCGCAGACCAGACGAAGTTTTATGATATATAAGGGATTACTGTGGATTTCTCTGGTTAGAGTTTTTAATAAGGCAGTCTCCTCTGGGCTTTTTGCGCTCAGGGAAGGAAGCCAGATGGCTGCCCTGTTGATCTTATCCCGCGTCAAGCTTTTGTCATTAATGAGATTGGTGAGAAATGGCTTGATGTCGTTGAAAGCTGAGAAGAAACGCATGGTTTCGTGCATGGTTGCCCAATCAGGACTTTCTAAGATTTCCAGGATGAAATCTTTATTCAATAAAGAAAGGCCACGTGCAGCAAGGTAGCCAGCGACTGTTGGACTGCTGAAATAATACTCATCGGGTCCAGAAGCTTCAAGGATGTTGCTGTCAATCCCAGTCTGGATAATGGCGCTAAATGACGGTAGTCTCAAACCAGCGTCTCGAATGGTATTGCGCTGATAAATATCAGACATCCAGGCATTAATCTCTCTTCTTGTGAAAGTGCTTTTGCGGTTCTGGAGAGTATAAACAGAGAAAATTTCCAGGGCTCTGATCAGGTCTTCTTGACCTGAAAAAGCACGGCTGATATAAGATGAGATCGCTTGGGCAGCAGTAGGTCCGGTAATATCACCTGCATAAGCTGCTAAGCACTTCAAAGAAAACTCGAGAGGTGTCGAAAACTGATCACTGACCACTAACATAGCTTGCTGAATTAGGCTGCCTTGAGGTGCGCTTGCCTCTTGGGGTGGCCAGCACTTGGACAGATTAGTCAGGTAAATATATTTTTCTTTGTCTCCCCAGATGGAGATGGAAATCATCTCCAGGCCAGTTGCTGGAAGATTTCCCAAGCATGTTGGAGAAGCCGTGGCTATGAGTTGTAAATCCGGCAGAGATTCAGACAAGGTGGTCAAGAAGTTCAATACCCGGTTAAGATCTGTCAGGGTCAGCAGATCCATATCGTCAATGAACAGGACCGCATTCCCTGACTTGATATTGGTCGTCAAATATTTGAGAAAGTTAGGTATAGTCAGGAAGGATTTGTTTGCCTGGATTGCTTTAAGAAGGATCCCGAGAAGATTGCTGTCTGGAAATTGTGTAAGCAGGTCGTGGGCTTTGACATAAAAAGGGATTCTGCGGTATGAAGCTTCGTCATCATGGAGATTTATAATCAGTTTTGCTATGCAGGCTGAAATGGCCGTGCTCTTGCCGCTTCCAGGGTGGCCCACCAGGCAGAGGCTGGTGTGATTGCGAACAGCCTCGTGAAGCGGAAAATGCGGGCCAAAATATTCGGCTGTCAGACCCGGGAGGAGCGGATCATAGCCGAGCGTTTGCTGGACCAAGCTGGGGTCCAGGCTGGTCTTACCAGGGAAAAAAAACGGAGGAGGGGCGATACAGAAGGGAGGAACGAGGATAGATGTTAGGGGGGTGAAATCTGCTGCGAAATGCATACCCTGGGTAAATTTGTAGAGCACCTGAAGGTAGTCTGCTTCGGAAGATACGGATAAGCTTTCTCTGAAATTAATCAGATTATTCAATGACCGCGCAATGAAGGCATTGATGCGTTTTCGGTAGCGGAGATATAGCACGACAAGGACAACTACTAGGAGAGCGCCTGCCCAGAAGGAACTGATATCGAGATATAATTTCGGGAAAAACCTGGCCATAGTTTTAAGGTTGTTTACTTACCCCGGGTGGAGAATTCTTTTGCAGGTTGGACAGAATACCAGTTTGGATGGTGAGCGTGCTTGTTGTTCGATCGCTGAAGGGATATTAGCACCGCAAGATCGGCAGCTGCTTGAAACCATTAGGGAAACAGCGATCCCTCCCGCGGACTTTCTAAGCAAATTGTAATCTTCCAGATCCGGTATAGTCTCAGAAGATAGATAAGCAGCCTTTTCCCTTTCTGTCTCGTTGATTTTGTTCTCAAGCTCCGCCTTTTCCTGGATCAGGACCTGGTGGTCTGCTGCACGTTGAGTTTTCAGGGAATCAAGGACACTTGCTGCCCGGTCTGTATTGGTCTGCGCTTCCTCTGCTTCAACCATGGCTTCAAGCTGATTGTCCTCTAGCACGCGGAGATATTTGCTGAGGGAATTTGCTTCTAACTGAAGGTCCTCCAACTCTTTCGGGTTGGTGATCGAACCGCTATATAGTTTCTTCTGATTTTGTTCGATCTTTGAATTCTGATCAGATACTTTTCTCTCTCGTTCCCTTAATGTTCTGAATTTATCTTCCGCGATGATCTGAGCATCTTTGTATGCTTGCTCTGCTTTCTTCAGGGCTTTGTCGTCTTTAAGAATAAGGTCGATTTCTTTCAGACGTTTACTGGCGTTGTCGATTGCCGTGTCCAGCAACTGCAGTGAATAAAGCTTTTCTGATCGGCTCATAAACTGTCCCGTTAAGTATCTTAGGGTCTTCAGTGATTATAGATGGGGGATACGCTGGGGACAAGGGTGAGATTTAAAAGCTGATAAAATAAAACCATGTCACAGAAAAGGTTTCTGCTCATCGTCGCGTTAGGAGTGCTGCTGGCAGCAACCATTCCTTATTTGGCAGCAGTTCTGCTAGGGCATGACCAGCAATTTGGCGGTTTCCTAATCAATCCTATGGATGGGCATTCCTATCTAGCGAAGATGCAGGAAGGATACCGGGGAGACTGGAAGTTTACCCTGCCGTATACAGCAGAGCAGGGGCAGGGTGCTTTCCTTTTCCTTTTTTATCTTGCTCTCGGCCACCTGGCCAGAATGGCCCAACTACCCCTGTTGGCGGTCTTCCATGGCGCGAGGATTGGTGGGGCGGCAGCACTGATCTGGGCAGTATCTCGACTTACAAAGAATATCTTTGGTTTGAGCTGGGATCGAAAAATTGCTTATTTGCTAATCCTAATAGGTTCTGGATTAGGGTGGATCGCGGTCTTTGCAGGACTTTTTACAAGCGATTTCTGGGTAGCTGAAGCCTTTCCTTTTCTTTCCATGTATACGAACCCTCATTTTTCTTTGGGCTTGGCATTTATCATTTTATCGATCCTACCGGGAGGAAATAGGCCCTTCTTGGTCAAGATTTTGCTGGGGTTAGGAACCGCTGTTGTGCAGCCCTTCGGTGTAGTAATCGTCAGTTTGGTCTTATTTGGAGACAGTATACTCTGGATCGCTGACGAGAGACCCGATTGGGCGGACATATATAAGTCAGAGAAGATCAGGAGTTTGGCTGGTTTTGGGTTGAGTGGGGGGGCAGTTCTGATCTACCAGTTTTGGGCGATTCTAAACGATCCAATTCTGGCAGCCTGGCATGCCCAGAATCAAACCCCGACTCCAAGTTTGGTCGATTTGCTTATTTCTTTTTCTCCAGTTTTGATTATTGCTGTATTCGGTATTCGGAAAGCATGGCAAAGGCCCGAAGCAAGAAAACTGGTGATCTGGGCTGCCGCCAGCGTAATTCTGGTGTTTATACCCTGGAGTTTACAGAGGAGATTTTTAACAGGTATATATGTGCCTTTGGCGGTTCTGAGCATCTTTGGGCTGAGCTGGTGGTCGAAGAAAATCAATGCAAATATAAATTTCTTAGCAGCAATGATATTGATCTTTTCCCTGCCAACAAATATCATTGTTGTCACCTCGGGTTTGCAAGCTGCAATAAAACAGGATCAACAGATTTTCATCGATTCCGATTCATTATCCGCATTGAACTGGATTAAGGAAAACACCCCTCAAAACGAGCTGGTAATTGCCGAACAGAATATGGGTTTGTACATCCCGTCGTTTACGGGCCGGCGAGTTGTGTATGGGCATCCCTTTGAAACCATCTCCGCGGAAGAAGAAAAAGGATTTTTGGCATCCTTTTTCTATCAGGATCATCCTTCGAATTACTATCAACAAGTGTTGAGTGAGCGGGAAGCCGACGTGATTCTGCTGTCGACGAATGTCAGCTCTACTTTGAGAACCTGGCTGGAGGAACACTGGGTTTTGGCTTTTCGGGCAGGCGGTCAGGAACTTTTTGTCAGACAGGCGCAGTAATCCCTATGTCCAATGTATTGAAACCTTCAGCGAGTAGAGCCAGGGCGGACTTGGGAACCGCCGCAGTATTATTCCTCCCCGCAATCGTATATCTGCCTGCGTTGATTGGTGGGGTCCCTTTTCCCTCCGGGGAATCTCAATTTACAGATTTGCTGATTGCTCACTACCCATACTTGGTTTATCTCAAACAATCATTGTTTATCGATCATCAGATACCCCTGTGGTTTTCAACAATTTATTCGGGGGCGCCCCTTGCTGCGAATCCGTTGGCTGGGTTATTCTACCTGCCCGGATGGATTGCAATGCTCTTTCCGCTGCCGTTTGGGATTCTGCTGGTTAGCGCTGGACACAGCGTCTTTGGTGCTTGGGGTATGTTCAGATTACTGCAGCAATTGGGAGTTGAAAAGCGCAGCAGCCTGGTGGGAGCCTTATGTTTCGGAATGATGCCAAAGTTGGCTGCCCACCTGGGGGCCGGTCATATTAGTTTGCTGTATGCTCTGGCCTGGACCCCTTGGTTGTTTGCTGCTTACTTGAAAGACCACCGGGGTTGGTTGACTGGGGCTGCAGCGGGGATGCTTTTTCTGGCCGATCCCCGCTGGTCTGTTTACGCCGGATTGATGTTCGTTCCCTACGCGATTGCGTATAGGCATTACAATCTTAAACAACTGTCGCTGTATTTATTGAAAGCGGGTGTGACAGCTTTCCTGATTGGATCACCGTTAATACTTCCGATGCTGGAATACCTGCCGTTAACAACTCGTTCAGCTTTGGACGCTAAAGATATTATAAAATTTGGCCTGCCAGGTTCGCAGCTGCTAGGGTTATTCATACCGGTTAGTGGGGGAAATGTCGAATGGTTTTTTTATCCTGGGGGTGTGGTGCTGGCTTTAATCGCCATCCAGCTCTTTTTGCCAGATCATAAGAAGGAAACATATTTTTGGAATTATACACTTTTGATTAGCTTGTTAATCAGTATGGCTTTTTGGAGTAAAGGGATTACCTGGATCCAGCATCTGCCTGTGCTGTCTCTGCTCCGGGTTCCTGCCAGAGCTCTCTTCCTGGTGGGGTTCTGTGCAGCGATTATCAGCGGAATAACGCTACAGCATCTGGTTGAAATGAGGGAGCGAGATAAAAAAGTACAGAGGGTTGGAACGATCATGCTTTTATTTTCTGGCATGCTGGCAGCAGGAATCATTCTGATTACAGGAACGGCTCAACTGCAGCTGATTTGGGGGTTAGGCTTCCTGGCACTGGGCAGTATTATGATTTTGACTGCCCCAGGTTTACTTGCAGGTGATAATTTATTCTATGCGGTCAGCGTATTGATCGTCATTGACTTGTTGGGAGCAGGCTGGATGAATTATCAAGTTCGAGCTGATTTTAATGGAGTAGATCCGTATGTATTGGATGTACTGAATAAGGATCAATCTAATTTCAGGATATACTCGCCGTCATACAGCATAGCACAGGGGGAAGCAGTTTTGAACTCATTGGAAATGGCGAGTGGTGTTGACCCGCTCCAGATCGCCACTTACAGGGATTTTATGGAACGCGGTTCCGGTGTTCCTGTATCCGGTTATTCGGTTTCAATCCCTGAGTTCTTTTCCGGACGTCCTGTCTACGATAACGTTAATTTTCAACCAGATTCAGAATTGCTGGGTCTTTTGAATGTCAAATACCTGGTCTCGGAATTTTCAATTCAGGATGTAGATTTCGAACCCATCGAAATAAATAGTCCTCAGTATCTCTATCAAAATAAAAAATTCCTTCCGCGGTCCTGGATAGAGAGAGATGGCATATTTTCCCAAGTTAACCCTGCCCAGATTATCAAGAGAACACCCAATAAAATTGAGGTGATAGCTATTGGCCCGGGCAATCTGATCTTATCGGAAGTATATTATCCCGGATGGAAGGTCTTGATCGATGGGAAGAAAGCGGAGATCACCCGGGCACACCAGATATTGAGGAGTGTTTCTATCTCGGAAGGCAGTCATGTTGTAGAGTTCAATTATCGACCATTGAGTGTGATTTCGGGACTCGTTCTGGCTGGAATCGGTTGGGTGTTAATAATCAGCAACTTAATTTGGAAAAAGAGTTGAGAGAATACTTCACGGAGCGGAAAGGAGTCCTGATTATCGCGCTGCTGGTCATGCTAGCAACGACGATTCCCTACCTGGTTGGATTCAGTATGGAAGGCGAAAGCTGGCGCTTTAGCGGTTTTCTGATTGGTGCACAAGACGGTAATTCCTATATAGCGAAAATGCTTTCAGGAGCATCAGGCAATTGGCTGTTCAGATCTCCCTACAGCGCGGAACCTCAGCGAGGCGTGCTTGCTTTTCTGCCATACCTGGTCCTCGGGAAGCTCACGGCTCCTCCAGCCCAGCATGATCAACTGGTGGCAATCTACCACGGATTCCGATTTATTGCAGGAGTGATGGTTGTATTTAGCTGCTACGATTTCCTGGGTCTGTTCACGAAAAAATCTAAACTGCGCTTGTGGGGAACACTACTGGCAGTTATCGGTGGCGGCCTGGGGTGGGTCTTGGTTGCCTTCCAGCAAAAAGGATTTCTGGGTTCAATTCCCCTTGACTTTATCTCTCCTGAGAGTTTTGGGTTCCTGGCTTTGCTTGGTTTTCCCCATCTGGCCGCTGCCAGAGCTTTGTTGCTGTGGGGTCTCAAATCTTACCTGACACGAAAAAACGGATGGGTGGCAGGCGCCTTTTGGCTGGGGATGGGTCTTTTTCAGCCGATGTTTATCTTGATAGCTTGGGTAATTATTTCGCTGCATACACTGGTACTGCTTATCCTCGAAAGATTCAGACCGGCTGATCCCGCTAACATCCAACAGGCTTCAAGACAGATGGTCAAAATCAGTTTTGAAGCTGTCTTGGTTTCTTCTCCTCTGGTTATCTATACGGCCTATATGTTTCTGACAGACCTGTATTTAAAAGGGTGGTCAGCTCAAAATATTCTTCCTTCACCACACTGGGCCCATTATTTAATCGCTTACGGACTTGTGCTGCCATTTTCTGTTGCTGGTATTTACCAAAGATGGAGATCTCAGCAGCGGGATTATCTCTTGCTGGCGGTATGGCTGGCAGCATTTCCGTTGCTTGTCTATGCGCCAGTGACCACCCAAAGGAGACTGGCAGAAGGGATCTGGGTCGCTCTTATCGCAGGTATGCTTGGTTATTTCTCACGCCAGGAGACTTTTCCGCAAATCGCGAAATGGATCACAGCCCTGATATTGCCATCTTCATTTTTCCTCTTGGTTGGGGTATCTGCCAGAGCTCTCAAACCGGCCGAGCCAGCATTCCTCCCGATGAAGCAGGTCAATGCTTATCTTTCTTTGGCCGATCAGGCAGCACCTGGAGCTTTGGTGTTGAGCGATTTCACCACGGGAAATAGTTTGCCAGCCTGGGCTCCAGTTCGGGTAGTTTTAGGACATGGTCCAGAGAGTGTCAATCTGGATTACTGGCAGGAGGAGGCAGATACCTGGTTGGGTGAAAACAATGTTTTGGATCCTTGCCTTAACTGGTTCGAACAGATCGGTATGGACTTTTTATTCTGGGGACCTGACGAGAGGAATCGCTGGGATTATGATCCTGCAGGTAAATTCTGTCTTCGGGAAATGTATAATTCTGGAGATTATCAAATTTATCTCTATAATGACCCGCCCAGGAGTATGGAAACGGCACATGAATAAGAAAAGGCCAGGATTTCAAATTGTATTGATACTGGCACCCGTGGTGCTGTTTTCTAAACTGATATTTTCAGGGAATGCGCTGTTTTGGGGTACGCCATCGACTCAGTTCATTCCCTGGTGGAGTTTTGCCTGGCGTTCAGTGCTGGAGGGACAGCTCCCACTATGGAATCCCCTGCTAGGAATGGGAGCTCCCCTGGCTGCCAACTACCAGTCCGCATTATTTTACCCACCCTATTGGATCTATTTACCAATCTATGCTGCGGGCGGAGTTTCCTGGATGGCCTGGAGTGTTACTCTGGTTGTTTGTGCCCACCTGATTTGGGCTGGCTTGGGAACTGCCCGGATATTAAAAGAGCTGCGAGTGGGTGGACTTGGCCAAACCATCGGCGGCCTGGCCTTCTCGCTTTCTGGCTACCTGGTGGCTCGGGCTGGATTTCTTAGCATCAATGCCGCTGTTTCCTGGCTGCCCTGGATCTTATTGGGTCTGCTGGGTGTCATCAATAAAAAGAAAGACAGCATGTTTTCGCTAACCGCGTCCTTAGCGATGCTGCTTTTAGCCGGACATGCTCAGACGGCCTGGTACTGCCTGCTCCTGGGTGCTGTCTGGTGTGTTTTCTGGTCTTTTCAACCCGGTCAGCAGATTCAAGAGAATTGGAAGAGGCTGCGTCAGGGAATGCTCAGGTACGCAGGCGCCGGGATTTTGGCTGCTGGTATTTGTGCCGTTCAGCTTATTCCAACCTTTGAATATTTGCTCAACTCTCAGCGGGCTGGGGAATATGGTTATAACCAGGCAATGACTTATTCATTTTGGCCTTGGAGGATTTTGACATTATTCGCCCCGGATTTGTTTGGCAACCCGGCCCAGGGGAGTTATTGGGGATATGGTAATTATTGGGAAGACGCTATCTATATTGGCCTGCTGCCATTCTTATTAGGTCTTGGATTTCTATTGAAAGCAATTTTCACCAAAGAAAAGCGGCTAGGGAATGACCAAGGATATTCTGACCGAAAGTTCGCGTTTTTCCTGGGCGGTATTAGCGTGGTTAGCTTTATTCTGGCTTTAGGGAAGAATACGCCAATCTACCCATTTTTGTATCACTATGTACCTACATTCGATCTCTTTCAAGCACCAACCAGATGGTTGATTTGGGGCGTGTTTTCATTCTCGCTTCTAGCAGGAATGGGGGTGGATTCCCTAAAGAAAGCGGGAGGTAGACGGCTATATGTAACGCGTTTGGCAGCAGCAGGGTGTTTGGCTGTAATTGCTGGATCGTTAACCGCACGGTACTGGATTGATGGTTTAAATCCGTCTTTCTTTGTTTCTTCCGCTCGAGCTGGAAGTATAGGCTTTCTAATTGTTCTCCTGATCTTGGCGGTACCCAAGAAAAAAGATGGCCGCAGATATGTCAGCTGGTCTCTTGCTGTCGTTTTGCTGGTTGCCAGCGACCTTGTTCTGGCGGGGTGGGGTTTGAATCCAGGCATTGAGAAAGATTTTTACCAGGAAAATCAGGCAAGCTCCGCGAAATTTAATGACCGATCTTGGATTCCGGCGGAGGATGAATACCGGCTCAAATATGAGCGATACTTTTTGTTTGATAGTTTTTCTCCCCGGGCAGATTGGGATACTATGGCTGATATTCCACTTCCAAATCTTAATCTGTTGGCAGGTGAGGAAATGGTTAACAATTTTGACCCATTGATCCCAGAGCATTACCAGAGGTGGATGGACCGATTAGGCAGCGGAACTCCAGCGGAAGGGCTCCTGGACATGATGGATGTGAGCCAAATTATACGCTCAACAGAAGGGGGCTGGCTGATAAAAGATCGTGATCTACCCGGAGATAACAGGCTGCGGGTGGTGGGCTGCCAGGAGATCAGTAACTCGTCTTCTGCTGTGTTGGAACTGATAATGCA
>Ga0055450_10000079_pt1 | contig 14921 bp, 11 predicted proteins | sample China_Galinas_PW_5_FD_57740 | JGI IMG/M metagenome (GOLD analysis project Ga0055450, IMG submission 57740) | Wetland microbial communities from San Francisco Bay, California, USA, that impact long-term carbon sequestration - China_Galinas_PWC_D1 | ecosystem: Environmental > Aquatic > Marine >... | reverse complement strand
GTACTCGTCAAGAACCTCACCGATGCGGTCGATATCCGAACAGTCAACCACAATGATCAGATCATAAACCCCAACAGCCTTACGATATACACGATCTGAGCCGACAAGGTGGTGGAAAACGATCGGTACGCCGTCTTCGAGGACAAAATTGACTTCTTTCCCCATTTCCTCAAACATCAATCCCAGCCCCAGCAAGGAGCCTACCGCATCTCCATCAGGGCGGATGTGGGAGATGATAAGGATCCGTTGAGCCCGAGATACAAGATCACCGAAAGTCTGGATCTGCTCGTTATCCATCCTGGTCTTCCGATCCTTCTTCCTCATCCAGCTCCGCGAAGATCTGATCCAGGCGCTCTACCCGTTCAGGTGTTGGGTCCCAATGGAAACGAATCTCGGGGAAGGTCCGCAAGTGAGAAATACTCATTATCAGCTGCGAACGTATAAAACCTGCAGCGCGATTCAGCGCCTTCATAATCTCATCTTTGCGCTCGGAACCATCCATGGCACTCACATAGATATCCGCATAGGCCAATTCCCGGTCCACTTCCACGCTGGTGATGTAGACATCCTCAAGGCGTGGATCGCTGATTTCCTGTAAAAATAGCAGAGTCAGATCGCGTTGAATGCGGTCTGCAATCCTATCAGTCCTCGACTCAGATACCATAATAACCTTATGCTGCCGCTACCATCTCAATGATATAACTTTCCAGGATATCGCCCTCTTTGAAATCAGCAAAACCCTTCAATCCGACGCCGCACTCAAATCCCTCCCGGACTTCTGTCACGTCGTCCTGGTGGCGTTTCAAGGAAGCGATGCTGCCTTCGAAAGCAATCTTTCCGTCCCGGAGCACCCTGATTTTCGCATTACGGCGGATCTCACCGCTTTCCACGCGGCATCCTGCCACCTGGTCATATTTACCGGAAGGGAATACCGCCAACACCTGAGCCCGACCGATCAGGATCTTCTTTTCAACGGGTTCTAACATGCCCTTGAGCGCCTTTTCAATATCCTCAATCAAATGGTAGATGATCTTGTATTTACGGATCGAGACACCTTCTGTATCTGCAAGGCGTTGGACTGAGTTAGCTGGGCTGACATTAAAACCGATGATAATGGACTTGGTCGCTGATGCCAGCATGACATCATCATTGGTGATGGCTCCAGTGCTAGATTGAATCACCTTGACGCCGATGTCCTGATCTCCCCCACTGGTCAGGTTCTCTACCGAGGAGACTATTGGTTCCAGGGATCCCTGGACATCCGCCTTGATTATCAATCGCAATTCATCCTCTTCACCTGCCTGAACCCGGGCAAAAAGTTGTTCCAGGCTAGCTGTGGAATCAACCTCAGCACCTTTGCGTTCCTCTTCCAGCTGGCGCTGATCCACGATTTCCCGGGCGACTTTTTCACTCGGGACAACGCTGAAGAGCTCACCTGCTTTTGGCACATCATTCAGCCCCATCACAGAAACTGGCACTGAAGGGCCGGCCTGATCGATCTTGGAACCGGTATAGTCGAACATGGCTTTGATTCGGCCGTAGGATTTCCCTGCCAGCACGGTATCACCAGCTTCTAAAGTGCCGTTTTGGACCAATAATGTCACCATCACGCCCCGGCCTATGGTCAGTTCAGCCTCGATCACTGTGCCGAAGATATCACCCTGGGGATTGGCACGTATGTCCAGGTCGTCAGACACCAGCAGAATAGCCTCCATCAGATCATCCAGGCCGGTCTGCTCGGTTGCTGAAATGGGAACGAAAATCGTTTCACCATCCCAATCATCCGGGACGATGCCAATATCAGACAGCTGCTGCTTGACAGTATCAGGTGCGGCGTTGTCCTTATCGATTTTGTTCAGAGCAACGATCATCGCTACCTGAGCGGCCCGAGTATGCGCGATGGCTTCTTCAGTCTGAGGCATCACACCATCATCGGCAGCTACCACCAGAATGACGATATCCGCCCCCTGGGCACCTCTGGCCCTCATCGCAGTGAACGCGGCGTGTCCGGGAGTATCCAGGAATGTAATGAGTTTCCCCTTATGCTCAATTTGATAAGCGCCAATGTGCTGGGTAATGCCGCCGGCTTCCCCTGCCGCTACCGAAGTATCCCGGATCGCATCCAGGAGGGTGGTTTTTCCATGGTCCACGTGTCCAAGAATAGCGACCACAGGGGGACGAATTTCCAGCTGGCTAAGATCCTCTTCTTCCAGCTTCTTCCTCCACAGCGGGACCTCTACTTCTTCAAGCTCTTCTTCCTCCACAACCTGGGCTGGCACAGCCTCGATGCCCATCTCTGCAGACACAATAGCAGCCGTATCGAAATCAATCTCCTGATTGATATTGGCCATCATGCCATTAGCCATCAAGGTTTTGATAATCTCGATCGGGCTGGCTTCCAATGTTTTTGCCAGCTCCCTGACAGTAATACTGACTGGGAGTTCAATTGTTTTCATCTCTTGTTCGTTTTCACTCATGGATTACCTCTTTGCGCCTGGTTCTCTGCCGATTTACCGCAATCGGTCTTCAATGGTCCATTCCCGGCTGTTCTGGAAGGTTTTGCAAAAGTGCCAACAATTCTTCTCTTTCAGCCGAGCTAATATCAACATTCAATGCTTTGGCCAGGTATCGGTTCACACCCTTTTCCCAGCAAACAGGATTACTGTGTAAATAAGCTCCCCGTCCGTCCAGTTTGCCCGTCTCATCGACCATGATACCCTGTGGTGTCCGAACGATTCGGATCAGGTTTTTCTTGTCCTGGCTCTCCCTACAGGCGATACACATTCTCTGGGGGATGTGCTTGCGTCTTGCCATTCGATCCCTCTGAACTAGCCTTCTTCCTCTTCTTCCGGAAACGGTAAATCACCGATCATCGCTTCTAAAGCGCTTTTGATCTGTCCCAGATACGTGGGACCAACGCCTTCAATATCCCGGATGGATTCCGGGGTCAGCAGAAGGCGTGAGGCTAGCTCACCGACATTGTTCAAGCCAGACTCTTCCAGAAGATTTTCCACCTTCGAGGGCAGACCAAGGGTGGGGATTGGCAAATCGTAGGCATCCTTCGGCACCAGGGATGCAGCGTCTATTTCATCTTCCGCTATCTGGTCCTTTCCCTGATCCTCTTCTTGGTCCGCTGATTCTGATTTCCCTTCGGAATCCGGGGCATCCGCGTCCTGTTCCTCGCTGGATGAAGCTGTCTCCACTTCAGTTTGTTCTTCCTCAGTATCGCCAGCTTTATCCTCATCGAGATCTTCGCCTTGGTCGGCATCGTCCCCGGTTTGCTCATCATCAGCTGAGCCTTCCCTGTCCTCTTCTGCCGACTCTTTCTTGCCTTGAGCGCTTCCTGTACCCGGGAGAATCAATTCCTCATCAACATCATATTCCTCTGAAAGTGGTTCATAACCAATCATCACTTCCAGAGCGCTTTCGATTTGCTCCAGGTAAGTCGGGCCAATGCCATCGATGTCCCGGATTGTATCGGGAACCAACAGCAGACGATAAGCCAGTTCTCCGACATTGCTCAAGCCCCCTTCTTCGAGCAGATTTTCCACCTTGGTCGGCAGACCGAGAGTCATTATTGGCAGATCATAAGCGTCATCCGGTACAGCTTCCTTAGAAGCCTGGATGCGCCGCTGCTGCTGCTTGGTAACTTCCCGCCGCTCTTCGATCAGGCCGGTTTCAACCCGGTTGTTGAAGTTGTGCAGTTCCCGGTATTCCTCAGGAGTGATCGGCCGACCTTCTTCTTTTTTAGCTAAAATAGCCTCGATCCTTGGTAAGGCTGGTGATTCCAATTCCTGATAGTGTTCGTAGCGGGGATCGTTCCTAATCTTGAACATCGTATCTGAAACAGCCTCAAAAAGACCCTTAATATCGATTCGCCAACCAGACAGCTTGGCCGCTAGACGGGCGTTCTGGCCATTACGGCCGATCGCCAGACTGAGCTGGTCTTCTGGCACGACCACAGTAGCTGTGGGCATTCCATCCGCTTCTTTATTGAGAAAAACGCTCAATACCCGGGCGGGGCTCAATGCCTTGGCAATGAATTGCTCCGTATTGGGATTCCACTCGATGACATCGATCTTCTCGTCGCTCAACTCACGGACAATAGCCTGGATGCGGACACCGCGAATGCCAACACAGGCACCAACCGGATCCACGCCTGGTTTGAGAGCGGAGACCGCAACTTTGGAACGGTAGCCGGCTTCACGGGCAATTGATCTGATCTCTACCAAACCCTGGTAGATTTCCGGTACTTCATTTTCCAGCAGCCTCCGCAGGAAATCACGGTGGGCCCTGGAAAGGATAATACGCGGTTCCCGGGTAGTTTCCTCGACATCAAGCAGCAGGGCCCGGATCCGGTCATGAACCCGGTAATATTCTCTGGGAATTTGCTGGTTGCGGGGCATTTTGCCTTCCGCATTAATGTTCAAGCCAATGGTTAACTCATGAGGGTGAACCGCCTGGATCACTCCTGTAACTATCTCACCTGTCTTGCTGCTGTAATATTCATACTGGGCCAGGCGTTCTGCCTGCCGAATGCGCTGCTGAATCACCTGGCGGGCAGTCTGGGCTGCAACCCGACCAAAATCCTCCGGGGTGCTCTCCACCATTTCCAGATCACCCAGCTCGGTATCGGGGTTCACCTTGCGGGCTTCTTCGATCAAGACCTCAGTGCGGTTGTCCTGGATATCCTCAACCACTTCTTTCTCGACGAAGATCTTGACGTCCCCGGTTTCCAGGTCGATTTCCGCGTCTACATTCTGGGCGCTTGATGCATTAACAGAACGCCGGTAAGCGGAAACCATAGCATCTCGAAGCGCTTCGACGATGATCTCTTCCGGAAGATTCTTTTCGGTGATGACTTGTTTAAAAGCCAATGCAAATTCAGTTTTCATTTCTTTATCTCCAACTACAATGTCCGGGAGGGGTGGCTCAGGCTGAAAAGGCATTAAAAAAAGTGGGACTTTCCCACTTTCCGTTGCCGCCAATATTGCTTCCCCCCTCTGGAGGGACATTTTATCATGTTTGGGGGGGGCTGGCAAGGCCTACAGCTCATCCACCACTGACAGCCATTCTTCAACTCTTTGGGGCAGATCAATCCTCTGTCTTTTTGGCGTCGTTCCCTTCTTCCAGCAGCTGTTGAAGGAGCATGCGCTCATCTGATTTGGTCTTCAACTCGCCATCCAGCCAGGCATTCCTCAACCGGTCCAGGATCTCTGAATATCGGGGGCCGGGCTCTAATCCCTCTTGTCGCAGATCATTTCCGGTGATGTTCGTCTTGATATGCTGCCAGGAAGACAGATAGCGTGACAGCACACCCTTGAGGGAGGGGTCCGGAGCATGCAGGTAGACTGCATAGATGGCCAGATTGGATACGCGATCTAACTCTGCAGTTGCCTGACTGGCTGGCGTCCCTTTTAACTTTTTCAAGTCAGGATAAAGCTGGGCTGCCTGGTGAATGACATCCGCCAGAGGCCTCACCAACCGCAGGCGATTGGTTACCGTGCTGTGTTCAGGGGAGCGCATCAGCCATAGGATATAGAACAGGGCTTTCTCGAGAGAAAGGCTGCCAATTTCCCCCTCCACATCCCATTCTACAGGCGGTTTCTTCCCAGGCAGTGATTTGATGAGCTCTTTTAAGTCCTCATCCCAAACCAGATCAGGATGGATGGCCTTCATAATAGTCAATTGATTTAGCCGGTCCATCATGGCTGCAGCCTGATCCTCTTCCTGGATGCGATCAAATTCATGACGGATGCGATCCTCGGAGACTCGCTTGAGCAGCTCCTTGGCTTCCAGCATCAATTCCCGGGTGCGGTCATCCAGTTTGAATCCGTAGCGCTGTTCATAGCGGACAGCTCGCATAATCCGAGTCGGGTCATCGACGAACGACAAGGAATGGAGCACCTTCACTACCTGGCTTTTCAAATCGGACAATCCACCCCAATAATCATAGAGCTCACCGTAATGCTGACCGTCAAGGCGCAGCGCCAATGTATTGATAGTGAAATCCCTGCGGTGTAAATCCAGCTTGATGCTTCCCCGGGCAACTGTTGGCAGCGCGGAAGGATGGGTATAGAACTCCCGTCGGGCGCTGATGAAATCCAGTGAATCGGGCAGGGATTCTTTGACTTTCTTGGTGTTGCCTAAAATGATCAATTCCTCTTTATCAATGACCCACTTCGCTGTCCCAAATCGGTTGTGGCTGATAATCCTGCCGCCGAATTTCTCAACAACCGCCTCAGCCAGGTCAATGGCATCTCCCTCCACCACCAGGTCAAAATCTAAACTGGGAATATCCAGCAGGAGATCACGCACAAAGCCGCCAACAATATACAGCGGACTCCTCCGCTCTGCTGCCACACCAGCGATCTTCTGCAGTAAAGCGATTCTGCCCGCAGATAGAGTGCTCTCCAGGCGGTCAGACAGATTGCGGCGTCCCGGCGCAGGCCGATGAGGAGCGAGGATTTTGATCAAGTCAGTCCGGGTGATGATACCAACCACTTTCTTCGAACGAGAACTGACAACAGGAATCTGGCCCCAGCCTGATTCCATCATCACGTCCTGGATCTGTTCAATCGAGTCGGATGGGAAAACTCGCACATCACCGGCTTCCATGATACTGGCCGCTGTCACATCCAGCTCATGGGCCAGCGCCCGATCTACTGCCCGGCGGGTGACCAAACCCAAGACCTGATTCTGCTCCACAACCGGGTATCCCTCGTAGCCATAGTGCATCATCATCTCGGCAACATCCTTGACGGGTGTGTCCGGAGTCAGCGTCTGGGGGTTTTTTGACATAATATCCTTGGCTCGGATAGCAGGTTTGACGTATTGGGGAAGCACGCTGGTTAACCTTTGATAAGCATCCCCCAGACTGCCGTCCTTTATCATGGCGGCAGCCGCCCGGGGATGACCTCCCCCACCCTCAAACTCAGAAAGTACGTCGCTGACATTGATGGCGTCATTGGTCGAGCGAGCGACAATTTGCACCCCGCCGGATGTGGTCAATAGCAGGAACAAGGCATCCGGGTCCAGTAGATCCCGCAGTTTGTGAGCCAGGCTGGAGAGCTCCTCATCCAGGTCGCTGGCATCTGCCTGGGAAAGAATGATGCTGTGTCCATGGATGATCAGGCTTTCTGCATTGGCCCGCAGATCTTCATAAATCGTTTGCTGTGCCTGAGATAGTGGATGATTGATGTAATCGGATACGATCTCAAGGCTTGCTCCCTTTTCAACCAGGATGCCAGCCGCATAGATATCGTCTGCTGTGGTCCTGGTATAAGTCAGAGAACCGGTATCCTCGTAAATTCCCAAAAGCAGCAGTGTAGCCTGGATAGGCGTCAGGGGGATTTCCCGTTCCTGGATGGCTTGAACAAATATAGTGGCAGATGCCCCGGTATCCCGGATCATTACGTCCCAATCATCCGGCAAATCATCCCGCCTGGGATGATGGTCGATCACCTGAACCTCGAGGTCCTTGACCATGCCTTTGATGCTAGTCATTGCCTGTGTGTCTACCAGAAAAACAGATTCGATTGCCTCCCCGGATAGATCTCTGGGGTCAAGAAAGGGCAGCTCTACCCCATACAAGGTCAGAAAAGCCTCCACATTACGGTTCATCTGACGCGGGAGAACGGGGACCAGATTTTGGTCCAGTAAATAAGCGCCTAACAGGGAAGCCAGGCCGTCGAAGTCCGTCCGCTCGTGGGTGAGAATGATATCCATAGAGCTTTCCCCACTGATCAAATTAGGTCAAAGATATTGTACCCCAAGGCCGGAGGATTAAGTGCCGAAGCATTGGACAGGATGGCAGCCATCAATATCAGGTGCCAGTTTGACTTCCTGCTGCCAGAAAGGGGGGGCGGGGACGGATAATGGTGATTCTAGCTGAACGTGATTGGCGTATAATACAGGCATGAAAATCATCACAATATTTGGTGGATCAGCTCCCACTCCTGAGTCAGCCGCATATCTGGAAGCCTACCAACTGGGAAAGCAGCTGGCCAGCGAAGGGTATGCAGTACAGACTGGCGGATATATCGGCACGATGGAAGCGGTTTCCAAAGGAGCTTCCGAAGCTGGCGGTCACGTCATTGGTGTCACCTGCGACGAGATCGAATCCTGGCGTCCGGTTGCCCCCAACCCTTGGGTGATGGAACAAAAACGCCGACCTACCCTCCGAGAACGCCTTTATGTATTAGTAGATGAATGCGATGGCGCTGTCGCCCTCCCGGGCGGGATTGGGACTCTGGCGGAAATTGCCCTCACCTGGGCCCACCTCCAGATTCAACCGGAAAACCAGCGTCCCCTTATTCTGCTGGGAGAAGGCTGGGAAAAGACCATCCAGACCTTCCATCGTGAACTGGGTGCCTACATCAAGGACGCTGACCAAAAACGAGTCCTTTTAGAACCTACCGTGGAGAGTGTGGTAGCTCGGCTGAGACAGAGTTTGAAATGACAGCTATCAATCCGGCCCAGCTTAAAACCCAGGCGGCTGAGATCGCTGTCCTGGTTAATGAACCGGATCAGCTAATCTCCAGGATACACGAACTGCTGTCATTTTACAGCAGCCGGATTCGACAGACCAGCCTGTCGAATACCCCCTTGAGCCTGCAAACCTACCAGGCTCCTGCACCAGTCTTGCGAGCTCTCGAGATCGAATTAAGCGAACAGCTGGAACAGGACCAAGCAGCGGGGATCATGCTGGCGGAGGCTTTCTGGAATGAACCATGGGTAGAGTTCCGTCAACTGGCAGTATTCATCCTTGGCAGTCTGCCTGCAGAGAACTCTGACAAGATCCTCGAGCAAGTTGAACGCTGGCTGGACGACTGCACCGCGGAGGATATCCGCCGTCTGGTGATGACCCAGGGTATGGGAAATCTTTCCGCCGAAAATCCAAAAGCCTGCCTGAAATTCCTTCAGGGACTGATCGAGAGCGGAACCAAAGCGGACCAACAAGCTGCTCTCTTTGGTCTGGGTCACTTCGCGGCTGATCCGGATTTCCTGAACCTTCCTCCCCTTTATAAAGCGCTGGAACAGATCCTCTCCAGCGAGGAAAGCGGCCTGGTTAAAGAGATCAATGCTCTGCTTAGGATTTTAATCGAGCGCTATGAACAGGAAACAGCTTTTTTCCTCAAACAGCAGCTGGCGGGTAAACCCCACCCCCGAGTTCTGCGTGTTGTCCGCCAGGTGCTAAAAAAATTCTCTCCAGAGAATCAGCACCTGCTGCATGAGAAGCTGGGGAAAACGAAGAGTGGGTAAGCCCCTCCAGAAGTCCATCGCCGAGAGGATTTAACTCTGACCGGGTTGAGAGCTCTGGCTACCACTGCCACCTCGCCGCAGGCATCTTCCTTGACAAGTTATCTTGCAGAACCTATACTGTGGCTGATACATCACGTAGCACGGGGAGCCGCCTGGCGGCTGAGAGGAGGGCTGAAGTCCTTGACCCGCGAACCTGATCCGGATCATACCGGCGGAGGGATGCCTGAAATAAAAAGTCCCTCCTCCGAAAAGAGGAGGTTTTTCGTTAATCGACATGCGCGCAATTATTTTTGCTAACGGTATATACATAGATCCCATTCGAAAACCCGCTATTCGACCAGGGGATCTGGTAATTGCTGCTGACGGCGGCAGCCAGCACTGCCTGGATCTGGAGATCACTCCCGATGTGCTGATCGGTGACCTGGATTCTACCGATCCAGCCCTGGCCCACAGTTGGAAAGCCGCCGGCGTTGAGATCATCCGCTATCCTGAGGATAAGGATCAAACCGATCTTGAGCTGGCCCTGATGCTCAGCCAGAGGCGAGGGGTGGATGAGATCCTGGTCTACGGAGCCGCAGGAGGTAGATTGGATATGACCTTCGGCAACCTGACCTTGCTGGCACATCCTGATCTCCAGATCCCTACAACCTTGATCTGCGGCAGAGAGGAAGTCCATCTACTCAAGTCGAAAACTACCTTAACTCTGGAAGGCCTTCCAGGGGATATTGTCTCTCTCATCCCCCTCCAGACAGATGGCGCCCAGGTAACTACAGCAGGTCTCAAATATCCCTTGGAAAAAGAAATGTTAACCTATGGAACAACCAGGGGGATCAGCAATCTGCTGCTTGAAAATAAGGCAGAAATCCAGCTGGGTGCCGGCCTGCTAGCAGTGGTCCACACCCGAAAACAATTACCGGAAGAGGATTAATCACAATGAAGTTGAAATACTTATTCGGCGTCAGCAGCCTGTTATTTTTGGTCTCCGGCTGCACAACCAAACCGATCGGCCCAGAGACATTGACCGTGATGACCCACGATTCCTTTGCGGTATCTGACCAAATCGTCCAGGAGTTTGAAAATCAGCATAATGTCCAGGTCCAATTCCTGGAAGTTGGGGATACAGGAACAGCGGTCAACAAAGCAGCCCTCTCCAAAGACAACCCCCTGGCAGATGTCTTTTACGGGGTGGATAACACATTCTTGAGCCGAGCTCTCGATGAAGGGATCTTTGAGACCTATCAATCACCCCTCTTGGACGATATCGCTCCTTCCTTCCAACTGGATCCCACTTACCATGCTTTACCGGTAGATTTCGGGGATGTCTGCTTGAACTATCAGAAATCCTATTTCGAACTCGCCGATCTGACACCACCCGCTACCCTGGACGATCTCACTCAACCAGCATACCGCGACTTATTGACAGTCGAGAACCCGGCCACATCCTCTCCCGGTCTGGCATTTTTACTGACAACGGTGGGATTCTATGGTGAAGACGGCTATCTGGATTTCTGGCAGGCTCTGGTTGACAATGGAGTGAATATTGTCAATGACTGGGAAACCGCCTACTACAGTGCCTTCAGTCAAGCTGGCGGTCCGGATCCGATCGTCGTATCCTACAGTTCAAGTCCACCATTTGAAGTGCTCTTTTCCGAAGAACCGCTGGAAGAAGCACCTACAGCCGCGGTGACAACCCCAAAGACCTGCTTCCGACAGATTGAATTTGTGGGCATACTCAAGGGAACAGAACACCGTGAGCTGGCAGAAGCATGGGTTGATTATATGCTCTCACCCACTTTCCAGGAGGACATCCCCCTCAATATGTACGTATTCCCGGTCAATCGCCAGGCAAAATTGGACGACACATTTCAAAAATACCTGGATGTACCGGATGTCACCGCAGATGTAACACCTGCCATGATCGCGGAAGGCCGGGAGCGTTGGATCAGGGATTGGACAGAGGCGGTACTGCGGTAGCACCCCTGGGGAGCATCAACTCCAAGGGTTTTTACTGCTGAATTAAAGTCAATCGACCACCACTCCGACAATTGCCTATGCGCAAGAAAGCCAGATCCAGACCATTCTCATCTCAATCCCCTAGCTTGCTGCTGTGGTTAATCCCGGTCACCTTCCTGGGAATCTTTTACTTCTTCCCGCTTGGGAAAATCACCCAGCTGAGCTTTGCACGGGCAGAGAACGGCTTTTTGTCGGGGTTACTGGACGCAGTGAGAAACCCTGGCGTTCGGAGGGTGATCGGCTTCACTTTCAAGCAGGCTGCAATTTCCACCCTGCTGACCCTGCTGGTAGGACTGCCCGGGGCTTATCTATTCGGGCGCTTTAACTTTCGAGGAAAAAAAGTCCTGCGGGCCCTGACTGGTGTGCCATTCGTGATGCCCACCCTGGTGGTAGCTGCTGGTTTTTATGCCCTGCTGGGACCCACCGGATGGATCAACAGCACGCTGGAAAATCTGCTGCGGTTGGATTCCCCACCGATCTCGTTCGTCAATACGTTTGGGGCTATTCTCACCGCCCATGTTTTTTACAACACCACCATTGTGCTGCGGGTAGTGGGTGATTACTGGAGCCGGCTCGACCCCCGCCTGGAAAGCGCCGCCAGGGTACTGGGTGCCAACCGCTGGGCAGCGATGCTGGAGATCACCCTACCACTGCTGCTGCCAGCTATCGCAGCGGCAGCTCTGCTGGTCTTCATATTCGATTTCACATCATTTGGGGTGGTGCTCGTGCTGGGTGGTCCCACCTTCGCCACGATGGAAGTCGAGATCTATTATCAGACCATCAGCCTTTTCAACCTCCCCACCGCTGCCACGCTCTCCCTCCTGCAAGTGGGGCTCACTCTTCTTCTCACCGTGGTTTACACCCGGCTCACCTCTCGCATCCAGCAGCCAGTCCAGCTCTCGTCCCGGGGCCGGACCCAGCGTCCGCTGGTCAGCAGGCGCAGCCGGCTGCTGGCCGGGCTGCTGATTTCAGCCCTGCTTCTATTCCTGATCAGCCCTCTGGCAGCCCTGGCCGGCAAATCGCTGACCGGATCTGAGCCGGGAGCTCCCCTGACCTTGGCCTACTACCGCAGCCTGGCCAACCGGCCGCGGGAGTCGCTCTTTTACCTGCCACCGGGAGCAGCCCTGGGAGTTTCTCTGGGCTATGGAACCATTACCGTGCTGCTGGCGCTTTTCCTGGGTTTGCCAGCAGCTTGGTCACTGGCCAAAAAGAACCTGACTTTCCTGGATCGAATTCTCGACCCTATTTTAATGCTGCCGCTCGGCACATCAGCAGTTACTCTCGGACTGGGATTCCTCGTCGCGCTGGATCAGCCTCCGCTCAACCTGCGGACCTCTCCCCTGCTGGTGCCCCTGGCACACACCCTGGTGGCATTCCCTTTCGTAGTCCGCAGCCTCACTCCAGCGCTGGCAAGTATTCAGCCCCGCTTGCGGCAGGCTGCGGCTGTGCTGGGGGCTTCTCCCAAACAGGTCGCGCGTGAGGTTGACCTGCCCTTGATTGGTCGAGCACTGCTGGTGGCTGCTACCTTTGCCTTCACGATCTCGATTGGGGAATTTGGAGCCAGCTCGCTGATCACCCGTCCAGAATATCCCACTGTACCGGTGGTGATCTACCGTTTACTGAGCCGGCCGGGTGCCCTCAACTATGGGCAGGCCATGGCCCTGAGTACAATCCTGATGGGCGCTACTCTGTTTGGCATGCTCTTGATGGAATATTTCCGGATCGGCGATGTGGGCGATTTTTGATCGCACATCCTACACAGATATCTTGACTGCAAATTCGGATATGATAAAATCATTTTCGCTGGGGGCGTGGTGTAGCGGTTAACATGCGGCCCTGTCAAGGCCGAGATCGCCGGTTCGAATCCGGTCGTCCCCGCCAGCAAATAGAACCACTTCTCCGGAAGTGGTTCTTTCTGTTTTAAAAACAATCAACTCCAAACCACTTGGTTTGGGGTATGCTTAAAGGCAGATTTTTCAACAGACCGGAATGCTGTATGGACTTATCGCATGCTCCACTGTATTTGAAGATCATCCTCATCTCTCTGGGTGTGCTTGTCATCTACCAGATAACTGCGCGCCTTTTGCGCCTGGCGGTTCGCTTCCCGGCACCAGCGTTCATTGGCTTCTTTCTGGACAGCGATGTCCGCCGGCGCCTCCAGCCTTCAGAGAAAATTATTTTTGGGGCCGGGATTCAGCCCGGGATGCATGTCCTGGAGATCGGCTGCGGGAGTGGTGGCTATACTACCTTTTTAGCCCGGGCGGTAGGACCAGAGGGACATCTGGATGCACTCGACATCCAGGCCAGGATGCTCGCCCAGGTTGAGAGCAAACTCCAGCGTCCAGAGTATCAGGACATCGACAACGTAACTCTCCACCAGGCCAGCGCCTATCAGCTTCCCTTTGAGGTGGACGAGATCGACCTGGCGATCTTCATCACAGTCCTGCCGGAAATCCCAGATCAAAAGCGGGCTCTGGCGGAGGTCAGGAGGGTTCTCAAACCGGAAGGGATCCTGGCTGTTTCTGAGCTGCTGCTGGATCCGGATTATCCGCTGCGATCTGCAACAATCCGCAAGGGAAGGGAGGCTGGATTCTATCTCGAGGGAGTTTACGGAAATTTCTGGACCTATACCGTTCGCTTTTACAAGCCCGGCTGATATTCACAAATATTAATCTATGTAACATTTTTTATGGTAGTTCCGTTCTATTAGTGAGCAGCCGCAGATTCGCACACAATACCCGGGTGGACAGGGGCTGCACTGCCAAAACCGGGAACGTGAGGAACCGTATATGTCACTAACCAAGAAATCCCTGCTGATCACCGCCGTACTGATTGCTCTGGTTTTCGTTCTGGCCGGCTGCACGCTGGGAGCTCCCCCACCCTGTTCGCAAGAGCTGCTGGTTAAGGCCATTAATGACGCCAACTCCAATGGACCGGGGACTGACGTGATCGACCTGGACGGGAGCTGCATCTTCCAGTTGGGAGAGGTCGATAACACCGTGGACGGCAACAACGGGCTGCCGGCGGTCACCAGCTCGATTGTCATCAACGGCAACGGAGCCACTGTGCGCCGCAGCACAGGTTCTCAAAAAGCAGCTATCCGGCTCTTCTATGTTGCTCAGAGTGGGGACTTGACCATCAATGATCTGATCCTGTATGACGGGATAGGCATGGAACCGCCGGACATCACACTTCCTATCCGAAACTATGGCGGAGCAGTCTACAATGCCGGCACCCTCACCGTTAATGACAGCCTGTTCGATTACAATCGGGCCGCTCAGAAAGGGGGAGCGATCTATAATGCCGGGACAATGACAATAACGAGCACAACCTTCCAGAATAATGCCGTTAATCTCAACAACACACCCGGTGAATCGGGAGGCGCAATCTACAATGACGGCAACGCCACGCTGACTGCCTGCACGCTAGCTGGCAACATCGCCAGCCAGTCCGGAGCGGGCATCACCAACAGCGGGACGATGACGGTTACCAACAGCACCATCTCCGGCAACTCCACCACGATAGCAGGCCTGGCCAGCGGCGCGGCGGTGATGAACTCTGGATCGATCACCATCAGTTTTTCGACAATCGCCAACAATGTCAGCACCACAGCCGGGGCAGTCTTCTCGGCCCCCGATACGATC
>Ga0055450_10000077_pt1 | contig 14976 bp, 8 predicted proteins | sample China_Galinas_PW_5_FD_57740 | JGI IMG/M metagenome (GOLD analysis project Ga0055450, IMG submission 57740) | Wetland microbial communities from San Francisco Bay, California, USA, that impact long-term carbon sequestration - China_Galinas_PWC_D1 | ecosystem: Environmental > Aquatic > Marine >... | reverse complement strand
ATGTCCGTGCCGGTGATGTCCGACGGCATCAGGTCCGGAGTGAACTGGATGCGGCTGAACTTCAGGTCCAGCACCTGAGCCACGCTGTGGATGAGGAGCGTTTTGGCGAGTCCCGGGACACCCACCAGCAGGCTGTTCCCTCCCACGAAGAGCGTCAGCAGCATCTGTTCGATGACCTCGTCCTGGCCCACGATGAGCTTGCGCAACTCACGGATGATCTGCTCGCGCCCTTCCTTCATCCGGTCGGCCAGGGCGACGTCGTCCTCGCTCTCCAGATGAACCGTTCCCGTCTCTTCACCGGCCAAAAGGACTCTCCTCGTTTCAGTGCGTGATCGCGTGGATCAGTGGGTCAGCGCGTAGATGATGTAGTCGATGGCCACCTTGTAGCCCTCGTTGGTGATGTCGATGGGGTAGAACCCCGTCCCGCTCCACTCCCAGTACTCGCCGATATCGTTGTCGTAGTTCACGATCATCATCAGGCGCTTGTTGCGGTCGTTGTTCTCGAAGACCCCGTAGTACCTCGGGTCGCGTGGACCGTAGGGAGGGATCACGGAATCCGGATCGATCTCGAAGAACGAGTCGAAGATCTCGTGGCCCTTGTCGAGCTCGACGAACCGGGCGTCGGGAATGGCCCGACGGAAGGTGCTCTCGAAATACTGCAGATCCCCCGGGCCCCGGAAGTCGTCCACGATGAGAAACCCGCCCTTGAGCAGGTAGTCGTGGAGTCCCTTCGCTTCCGCGGCGGTCGGGTTCCACGCGCCCACCTCGCAGATGTAGGCGATGGGGTACTTCATGAGCTCCGGGTCGTCGGTGGTGAGCGCGTCGTAGTCGCCGTCCTTCGGGTTCAGGAGCGTGGTCTCCTGCAGGATCTTCAGGAGATTCTGCTCGGCCCGGGGATAGTCGTGGATCCACATGGGGTCGTCGCGCCCGAACGACGGCCAGCCGTGCTGGCGCGGCCACGGGTCGGGCTGGTATCGGATGCGCACGAAGTGGAAGCGGCCGTCGTAGGGAGCGTTGGGATCCATGGTCATCTGCTGGCCCCGACGCCCGCCTCGGCGGCCCCGCTGCTGAACGCGACCCCGGGGCGGGACCTGTTGTGCCATGAGGGCGCGGGCTCCAGGAGGACCGACAACGCCCTCGGGGGCGCGCCCGGCGGACGGCCGCGTCATCTCCCCGACCACGGCGCCGGCCAACAGGAGGAGAATCGCCACCAGCCGGATCGGAGTCATGGCCCGGCACCTCCGTCTACCTGGGTCATAGGTGGATTCCCGAACGTAGGCAGGTTATGCGCAGCAGTGGGCGGAGTGGAGCCGCTTCCGGAGCCCCCCATGCGCAGCTTCAACAGCAGCTCCAGGGCGTCGGAATAGTTGGGGGCGATCTCCAGCGCCTGGACCACCGAGTGGCGGGCGGCGGTGACGTCACCGGCTTCGCGCTGTGCCACGGCCAGCTGGTACAGGGCCTGCGCCCGGTCGGTGGGCTTCAGCGCCACGACCGCCTGTCGCTCCCGCACCGCGGTCCGAAAATCCTCCGCCTCGGCGGCCAGGGAGGCGAGGTGCCGATGCACGTCGATCTCGTAGGGGTCGACCTGCATGACCTTCGACAGCGTGCTCTCCGCGTCCCGTGACCGCCCCAGCCGTTCCTCGAGGGTGGCCTCCTCGATGAGGGCGTTGTAGTTCGCTTCGGAGAGGGCATTCAACCGGGCCAGGGCGGCCACCGCCCGGGACAGGTCGCCCTTGGCTTCGTGCACCTGCGCGAGCCACCAGTACGGGCTGTCCGCGCCGCCGTACCCCGGGAACATGCGCAGTGCCTCGGTGAGGTGCGGCTGCGCCTCGTCGTAGCGCTTTGCGCCCACCAGGAGAGCCCCCAGCCTGAGCTGTCCCAACAGGTCCCCGGGGTGGGCACGGACGAAGGTCTCCAGCGCCGGGATGCCCGCGGTGCGCGGCGGCGCGTCGGCGATGCGGGCGAGGCCCTTCAGAGGCCCGGCGAAGCGCTGCTTCATCCAGTCGTCGAACTCGTCGTCGAAGCGATCCTGCGAGGTACCGAGGAGCGAGGTGAAGAGCTCCTCGGTGGTCCGGCCGTCCCGGTACCCTTCGAGCATGGACCGGATGACCCCGAAGCCCCAGCGGTCTTCGATGAGCTCGAAGACCAGGGACGCCTCGTAGTAGGAGAAGATGACCTGCTCCGGATAGGCGGGGCGCATGAAGCCGTCGTCGAGCGCGCTCACTTTCTTCAGGCGTCCGTCCCGGAGCGCCTCTACGAAGGCGATCGTGGGCGCCGTGCCCCACCCGGGTCGGGCTCGGCGCTGCTCGTGGACCGCGAGCCCCTCCGAGAACCAGCGCGGGACCCGGTGGTTCGTGATGGCCAGGTGGAAGGTGTGGGAGAGCTCGTGCCAGAGGGTGGACGCCCAGTTGTACTCACCCTTCTCCCTCGCTGCCGGCGAGTCCAGAACGAGGACGCTTCCGAAGCTCACTCCCAGGGCGCCCAGCCCCGTCTCACCGAGGGTGCGCACCGAGAAGTCCGCGTGGCTCGGGTACATCTCCACCCGCACGGGGAGCGGAGGCTCCACGCGGTACCGAGCGGAGAGACTGTCGTACGCTTCTTCGGCCACAGCCGAGACATAGGGCGCGAGCAGGTCCGCTTCGTCCTTGCGCAGGAAGAGCCGGAAGTGCTCGGTGGCGACGATCTCGTAGTTCTTGAACGAGTCCAGGAGGTCGAGGCTGTTCTTGAACCACGGGTTGTAGGGGTCCCCCGCGAAGGCTTTCTCCAGGTGCGCGCGCGCCCTGGCGACGTCACCGAGACGGAACTCGTTCATGCCCAGGACGCCCCACGCGTTCCAGGCGGCGGAATCCAGGGCCACGGCGGCGCCGGCGCGGTCCACCGCGTCGGCGTATCGGCGCACCTGCACCGCGAGCTCCGCCACCGTGGCGTCGAGCTGCGCGTAGCGGGGGTTGAGGCCCAGGGCACGGGATCGGGTGGCGCGGAACGCCGCCGAATCGCCGGCGATGAACTCCGCCGCCGCCAGCACCGAGAGGGCTTCCAGTGAGGAGGGGTTCACGTCCAGCGCCTTCGCGGCGTCGGCCCGCGCCTCTTCGGTGCCCTCGTGGGCCAGGTGGAGACGGGCCGACTCCACGAGGGCGGCCACCGACCTGGGGTTCACCGCGAGCGCCGAGTCCACGCGCTCCCGGCCGCCCGGGGCGCCGTCGAAGTCCAGGGCCCGCGCCATGTCCACCAGTGCCCTGGGGTTCTTCGGGTTCGCAGAGAGCACCTTCTCCAGCTCCTTCTTGGCCTCCGGGCTGTCGTACTTCTCCAGGAACAGCTCGCCGGTGAGGAGGTGGGGCTCCGGCCATCCCGGATCGCGCGCCGCCGCCTCGTCGAAGGCGCGCAGAGCGTCCTGGAAGAGATCGGGGTTCGTGCGGCCGAGGCGACGTACCGCCCGCCCCACGGCGACGAGCTGTGAGGCGCTCAGCTGCCGCCGGGCGTCGTTGTAGTAGTCGATGAAGCGGTCGAACCGCCGCATGGCGTCGTCGACCCGTCCTCGCTGGAAGAGCAGCTCCGCGAGGTTCACTTCCGCGGTGAGGTGGTCGTCCGTCGGTGCCGCCATGGCCCTGCGGAACGCCGCCTCCGCCTCGTCCAGCCGACCCCTGGCCCAGAGCACCTCGCCCAGGGCGTTGGCGGTGGTGAGATCGCCGTCCGCCGCCAGCTGGGCCACGGCCTCCGCCTCGTCGTAGCGACCCACCGTGAGGAGGGCCTCCACCAGACCTGTGCGGGCTTCCGGAGGAGCCGGACGGGACCGGGTGAGGGAACGGTATTCCCGTATGGCGTCGTCGTACGCGCCGGAGCGGAGCGCGGAGCGCGCGCGGTCCAGAGCCTCCCGGGGCGCCTGGGCGGACATGGGCGCCGCGTGGAGGCCCACGGCGCACAGGAGCACGAGGGCGACGGGCACGACTCGTCCCTTCGTCATCCGCTCCCCCCGCGCTGACGAATCTCCCGGTTCTTGAGCCCCAGCTCCACCAGGAGGTTCTCCAGCGACTCCTGGTACTCGTCCGGGGGCAGCGACGCCTTCCGGGCTCGGAGGTCGTCGATCTTCCTCTGGATCTCCGTGCGCTCGGCGTACAGTCGCTTCAGCACGGGATCGTCGGTGGTGGGCGCTGCGCCGGTGGCGGCGTCGCCCGGGACCCCGAGCCGGAATTCCGAGGCGAGCTTCCCGTCGGCGCTGTCCGCGGCCGCGGACATGCTGCCCTCCCCGTCGCCGTTGTCGTCCAGGACGGCGTGCTCCACCTGAAGCAGGTTCTCGTCCTTGTAGTGGCGCTCCGTCTCCTGACGGGCGTACTGGAAGGCCTCCAGGATCGAGACCCGACCATCCTTGTCCAGGTCCGCGCCGTCACCCGCGAGGGCGTCCACGAAGTAGCGCGGGAAGACCGTGGCGCTCCGCTCGCGTGGGGTGCGCGTGGCCGCCACCACCACCCGGTTCGGGGCCGCCAGCGGTGCCACGAAGCCTCCGCTGGCGCTCGCCGTGTTGACCACCGCCACGTGCTGCGTCTTGAAGGCGTCCAACGCGGCGGCGAGCTCGGCGGGGGTGAGATCCGGCCCCGGCAGGTTGAAGCGGACGTCTTCGCCTTCCGAGGTGCCGTGGCCGATGAGGACGACGAGGACCTCGTCGGAGGGCCCGGCGGAGGCGGCGAGGGTGGCCAGAGCGGACAGCACGTTGTCCCGCGTGGAGCGTGCCTCGGACCGCTCCGGCGAGGACGTGGGGTCCTCCTCCAGGATCGTAACGTCCTCCGCCGGGAGACGGAGCCGGTTGACGAGGGCGGAGTCCAGGCGCTCGACGAGGTCGTGGAACTCCTTCTTGTATCGGGGCGTGCCGCCGAGCCCCGACACCACCAGGACTCGCGTCTGCTGTGCGGCGAGGATCGTGGGAGCGGCGAGGGCGACCCCGGACATCGCCAGGATTCCGCCGGCCACGACAGACCAGACCGCGATGGGCCGCCGCACGCTGTCCCGTCGCTCCCGGCTCATGCCAGCCCCCTCGAGCGACGATACCACCACTCCGCGGCCATGAGCATCAGCATGAGCAGGAAGAGGGCGGGCATGTCCCACAGGTCGCGCTGCTCCGTCAGGGTCACGCCGGCACCGGTGACGGCGATATCGTCGGGGAGCGTGCTCACCGTCGCCGGCGTGTAGAACCGCCCCCCGGTCTCCTCGGCGACGCGCTCCAGCAGCTGCGTGCGCCTCCCCGCGCCGAAGTACTCCTCGTCGCTGGGCGCCACCCGAAGGTGGATCTCGTCCTCGCCGAGCACGTGGTCGTCTCGTTCGGCGGTGACGTCGATGCGGTACTCACCCTCCTCGGAGGGCGTGAAGTCCAGCCCATACTCCCCGTCCCTCTGGACGACCCACGCCAGCGTGGAGTCCCTCACCACGCCCGACGGACTCGTGATGCGCGCGCTCACCGTCGCGTCGTTCACGTCGACGAAGGAGGAGTCGGCCACCTGGGCGGTGACATGCGCGAACTCGCCCTGCTCCACCTGTTCCTGCGCCACCGTGGCGCGCACTTCGTTCGGCACGCCATCCACCAGCCACCGCACGAGCTGCCGCCAGAAGATCTCGTGGCTCTGATCCTCCAGGGGAACGATCATCTGCCAGAGCCAGTCGTCCTGGACCGTGAGGGCGAGGGCCTTGCCCCGGCCGTAGCGCTGGTGAGCCAGGACCACCTGATCCGCGCTCAGTCCCTCCCCCGTGCCCTTCAACAGCTCGGTGGCACCGGGGCGCAATTCGGAGATCGGATTCACAGTGGTGACCGCGGGCAGCGAGTCCCAGCGCGTGGCGACCTCCGCGGGGTCCGCGCCGAGCTGAACCGCGGCGTTGGCCAGCCCCGCCGGTGTCGGCGCCACCTTGATCTCCGCGAGGAATCCGTCGGGTCCCTCCGCGGGCGGACCCAAGACCACCGGAAGGACCTCCTCCACCGGCGTACCGGCCCAGCCACCCTCGGCGAAGGCGTGGCGCCCCCCGAGCATGAGGAGGCCACCTCCGCGCAGGGAGACGAAGTCGGCGATCATCTGGAGCTGATCGTGGGAGAAGAAGGAGGCCTCGATGCTGCCCAGGACCAACGCCCGGTATTGATAGAGCTCCTCCCGGGTGCGCGGGAATCCGCCTACCAGCTCGCCGGCGCTGTCCACGTCCAGGCGCATGAACTTGCCCGGGGCCGTCCGCTGCAGGATGACCAGCTGGATGTTCTCGTCGTCCTCTACGGCGCGTCGGATGAACTTCAGCTCGTGGCGGGGCTCGCCCTCCATGTAGAGGATCTTCTCACGCTCTCCGAGGACCCGGATCTGCGCCTCCCGGGCGTTGTTCTGCGCTACCCGCTCCCCCTCCTGTACGGGGATGCGGAATCGGATCCGCGTCGGACCGGAGCTGTCCAGCTGGAAGGGGACCCGCGCCACCACCGGCTGGCCGTCGGGGCCGAGCTCCACCTGCTGCTGCGCCAGGATGCGGTTCTGGCTTTCGACGATGAGCGGGACGCTCTTCCGGCCCATGCCGGTCTGCGTGATCACCACGTCGACCAGGAGCTCGCTTCCCTCGAGGATCGAGCGCGGCAGCTCCACGCGTCCCATCTCGATGTCGGGAGACACGGACTCGTCGCCCACGCCGACGGTGAACACGGGCACGCCCGCGGCCTGGAGGGGGACGAGGTCCCGGGTGAGGGGCGTCGCCGAGTTGTCCGCCCCGTCGCTGATGAGCACCAGCCCCGAGAGGGGGACGCCCGAAAGCTCTTGACGCGCGCCGTCGAGCGCCGCGCCGATGTGTGTGTGCGTGCCGTCGTAGGCCAGGTCGCCGGGGGCGTCGATGCGCGTGGACGACGACGAGAAGCGGAAGAACCGCAGGGTAAAGCGCCGGGATAATTCCTCGAGGAGCTTACTCTGTCCCGGAGTCAACGCGTCCTGAACGAAGGCGCTCCGGGGGCGACCGCCGGCGTCGGGGAGCTGCATGCTCCGGGAGTCGTCGATGACGATGCCGACGAAGTTCTGCTGCGGCACCACGCTGGAGATGACCAGGACGGGCTGCAGCAGGCAGAAGAGGAGCACGCCGAGAAGCGCCAGACGCAGCCCGGCCATGACCGCCCGGTCGACGGGGCGGGACTTGCCCCGCGCCAGCGTGTACGTGGCCACCGCCACCGCCCCCACGACCCCCGCCCCCAACAGCCACACGCGCAGGGCGCCCGGGGCCCCGAGGGCGAAGTGCCCCTGGTCGAAGACGATGGGGCGATACTTGAAGAGCAGCTCGAAAAGGCGGTGCACGTACCGGTCGTTGTCGAAGGGGCGTCGGCCTTCCTGCCTCTCAGTGGCTCATGCCGTAGACGATCATGTTCACGGCGAGCTTCCACGCATACGTCGAATAGACCAGGGGGTAGAAGGGGTCTTCCGCCCACTCCCAGGCGTCCCCGAGGTCGGTGTTCCAGTTGATGACGACCATGAGCCTGTCGTGGTCGTCGAAGATGCCTCTCACGTGGGGGACGTACCCGTCCCGCTCGTATGTATGGGCCCCGGGGTACCCCAGCGCGATGGCCCGGGCGTTACCCTCGTTCGGAACCTGGATGATGGAGTCGATCTGGTAGTACGTCGAGAAAAGCGGATGATCCAGCGGGATCTCCACGATGGGCCGCCCGGGGAGCACGGCCCGGATGTTCCGCTCGAACTGGTCCCACTCCCTGGTTCCCCAGAAGTCGTCGCAGATCAGGAACCCACCGGCGTTCAGGTAGTCGCGGAGGCCGTGGATCTCCTCTCGGGTGAGGTCGACGTGTCCCACCTCGACGGCGTAGATCACCGGGTAGCGCCTCAGATCGGGATCTGCCAGGCTCACCGGATTGATGCCGTCGTACGCGTCGATCTGGATGAGCCGTTTGAGGCCCACCAGGAACTGGTAGTCCGCCTTGGGATAGTCCGTCGTCCAGGAGCGCCGCCCCCCCCGGCCGTTGTAGCGGCCCCAGCCACGCCCGTTGTCGGTGTACTCCGCTCGGGTCCAGTAGAACTCGTGGGTGCCCTCCGGCTCCACCAGGCCCACCCGGGTCTCGGCGGCTGGGCGCTCCGGCTCGGCGCTGCCGCCTCGCCGGAAACGTCTCGGCACCTGCTGCGCCATGAGTCCCCGGAGGGCCGCGGAGGCCTCCACCACGTCCGCCCGCGCCGCAGCGTCCGCCGGTCGCTCCCTGCACGCCGCGGTCGCGGCCAGGAGAGACGAAACGGCGAAGAACGCCAGGATCGGGCTGGCTCGGAGGAGGGTCCGCATGAGTTCCGGGAGTGTGGCTCTACAAGTGTGGCGGGCCCCTACTGCTACGGTGACCGCCTGGGAAGGTTCCTGCCCCGCTACCCCGCCAGGACCCGCGCCGGAGAGGCGACGTTGAATCCCCCGGAGGTCCCCCTCGTAGGGTCATCTGCCGCGAGGACGCCCCGGGCGATATGCTTCATCCATGGCCAAGCACGTGAATCAACCCCTGACGAAAGCGACGCGGAAGGTCACCATCCGCGACTTCGTGATCTTCCAGATCAAGCTCCTCATCGACGGAGCGAAGGACGGGCTGGTCTTCTTCCTGTCCATCGGGGCCATCGTGCTAGACATCCTCGCGGGGAAGGGCAGCCGCCCTCGTCTCTTCTATTCGGTTCTGAGGATGAGCGAGCGCCTCGATCTGTGGATCAATCTCCACGGAGCGGCGGAGCGTCTGGAGGAGACCGACGACGGACTCTTCGGAGTCAGCAAGGCGGGGTCGGATTCCTACCTGGGCAAGATCGAGCAGATCATGCGGGGGGGGGACGAGCCCCGCCGGCGCCGCGTGAAGGGCCCGGATACCGACAACTAGCCGAGCTTCACGAGCCAGGGGCGGGGTCACCTCCGCCGCAATCCGTGGCCGCCGACCGTCGCTTGGGCTCCGGCGCACTTTCCCGAGCGCACCGTCTTCCGCAGATTGGCGCCGCTTTTTTGCGCCAGATCCAGGAGACACTCTTGAGCCCGTCCCGTCCGGCCCTCGCGGCCGTTCTCGCCCTCGCCCTCGGCGCAGCGTCCCTCCACGGCCAGGTTTCAGCGGAGCGTACCGACGCGGAGAGGCCTCGCATCGACGCGGTCCCGGCCACGGAGGGAGTCCGTGTAGATGGAGTTCTCGATGACGAGGTGTGGAGGCGTGCGCGACCTGTGAGCGGATTCACCCAGGCCGAGCCCAACGAAGGAAGGCCGTCCACCGAGAAGACGGAGGTGCGCGTAGCCTACGACGATGACAACCTGTACATCGGTGCGTATATGCACGACTCCGAGCCTGATCGGTTGGTCGTCACGGACATCAAGAAGGACTTCACCGAAACCGAGGAGGATGGCTTCGGGGTCATCATCGACACCTTCCTCGACAGACGGAACGGGTACGTCTTCATCACCAACCCCGGCGGCGCCCGGGCCGACTGGCAGGTGGCCAACGAAGGCCGGGAGATCAACACGAGCTGGGACGCCGTGTGGCGCGTGCGCACGAGACGTGTCGCCGACGGATGGACAGCGGAGATGGCCATCCCCTTCCGGGCTCTCAGGTTCGACGAGAGCGCGGACCACCCCTGGGGCATCAACTTCCAGCGACGTATCCGCCGAAAGAACGAGCTCGCGTACTGGTCTCCCGTCCCCCGGGCCTACGCCCTGACCCGGTTGTCGCTGGCCGGCGACCTCTATGGGCTCCCCCGGGCGGCCGGGGGCCGGGACCTGCGTGTGAAGCCCTACGTCATGGGTGCCGAGGTGCGGGGCACCGGCGAGACCGCCTACGAGTCCCGGCGGGAAGCGGGCCTGGATGTGAAGGCGGGCATCATGGGCGCCTTCACCCTGGACCTGACCGTGAATCCGGACTTCGCCCAGGTGGAGGCCGATGTTCAGCAGGTGAACCTCACCCAATTCAGCCAGTTCTTCCCGGAGAAGCGCGACTTCTTTCTGGAGAACTCCGGCCTCTTCTACGTGGGCGACGCCGCACGCAACAACCGGATTTCGGTGTCACCGGTGCCGGACCAGGATCTTCTCCTGTTCTTCTCCCGGCGCGTGGGCGTCGCTGCCGACGGGCGAGCGATTCCCATCGACGCCGGAGCGCGCCTGACCGGAAGAGTGCGTGGGTTGAACGTCGGGGCCATCGCCATGCGCACCCGAGACATCGACGGTGTTCCGGGGAGCGATTACGGCGTGGTGCGCGTCAGGCAGAACATCCTGAACAACTCCGACATCGGCGGCATCCTCATGATGCGCCAGGCGCGCGACCCGGGACCCGGCGGAGCCGAGTACAACCGAGTGTTCGGGGCCGATGCCACCATCCGTTTCTTCGGCAACGTGGACTGGAGCTCGTACGTGGTGGGCACGCGGTCGCCGGGACTGAGCGGCGGACAGTACGCGTGGCGCACGTCGCTGAACCGGGAGTCGAACTTCGACCACCTGAAGGTCGGCGCCATGGAGCTCGGCAGGAACTTCGTTGACGACCTCGGCTTCTACCGGCGCACCGACGTGCGCAAGTACTTCATCGACATCGGGCTCCGACCTCGGTTCGACGTCATGCGTCGGCTGGGTGTGCGCGAGATGCACCCCCACCTCACCTGGAGCTATTACGAGGATCTCGCCGGAAACATGGTGGCGAAGAACCTCCACTCCGGGTACACGTTCTTCCTGAACGACGGCGGGTATTGGGAGCTGAGCGTGAACCCCGCCTTCGAGAGGATCGAGGCGCCCTTCCGCATCTCGCCGAAGATCGACCCGATCCCCACGGGGAGCTACGGCTGGACCGCATACCAGCTCAAGGGGAGCACCGACGCGAGCCGCAAGGTGTCCGGCGGAATCACCGGTATCATCGGGGGCCTGTGGAGCGGCACCCAGAAGACCGTCAACGCCAATATCAAGCTACGCCCATCGTACCGGTTCTTCCTGGACGCGAGCGTGCAACGCACCCGGGGCGAGCTGGATTTCCCCGCCGCCGGCTTCACCAAGACCTTCTGGACCTTCCGCTCGAACTACTCGTTCAGTACGAACATGTTCGTGGACGCCCTGGTTCAGTACGACCCGGTGTCGGCACTGGTGAACACGAACGTTCGCTTCAACTTCATCCATCATCCGTTGAGCGACCTGTTCATCGTGTTCAACGAGCAGCGCTTCACGACGCCCGAAGACGTCGCGCCCGGCCGTGGTCTCACGGTGAAGGTGACGCAAATGATGGCGTTCTGATTCGAAGCGCCGAGGGACGTTCGAGGCGATCCCCAAAGCGATCCCACCTCCGCGTCCTACTTCCTGCCCGGCAACGGAGGGCCACACCACGTCGTATATTGTCACCGTGTCTCGCCTCCTCCGTCACCGGAGAGCCCCGTTCCTGGGGCTCGCGCTCGTCTTCTTGGGGACAGGTGTGTCAGCACAGCAGACGGTGGCTGTGGCGGGACGCCTGCTCGATGCGGAGAGTGGGAGGCCCATCGAGGGGGCCACCGTCGATCTGTTGGAATTGGGGGCCGGAGCGGTCACGGACTCTCTCGGTTCGTTCCGGATCCAGGGGGTGCCACCGGGTGAGTACGTCCTTCGGGTGCGCCACCTGGCGTACGGCGTTCACGTGCACGCCGTGGACGTCCCGGAAGACGAGGACCTGAGCATCGAGCTGAAGCTCTCGCCGCAGGCGTTGGCGCTGGAGCCGCTGGAGGTGGAAGTGTCCGGGCGGCCGCGGGCGGAGAACACGTCGACCAACGTGATCACGCGAGTCCAGATCGAGAAGATGATCGGCAGGGCCCGTAACATCGGGGACGTGGTCACACGCTACATCCCCGGGGCCCGGGCGACGGAGGCCATTGGAGGCTTCCTCTGTCTAGAGTTCCGGGGAGCCTCCGGCAGCCGAACGACGGGGTGCAACTACCCGTTGGTGGTGATGGACGGCCTTCCCGTCTCGGAGCCGGCACGCTTCCTTCGCGACCTCCAGCTGCAGGACCTGGAGAAGATCGAGTTCGTGCCGGCCAGCGAGGGGACGGTGCGGTACGGCCGGGAGGCCACATACGGCGTGCTCGTCATCGAGACGCGCCACGCGGCGATGGCTCAGGATGAGCGACCGCCCGAGGCGCCGCGGTACGCCGGCTACGCATGGTCGCCGGAGGAGACCGCGATGCGGCACGGCACCCTGCGCACGTTTTCTGGTGCGATGGTGGGAGGGCTGGGAGGAACGGCGCTGGGACTTGCGGCGCTGGGGTGCTTCCCGGGGTCTTCGGTGGTGGTGAGCGCATGTGTCCGCGAAGCGGGGGCCGGTGAGGGGCTCGGCGCGCTGCTGTTGCCCGTGTTGGGGTCCGTGGCGGGCTCCCGGCTTCTCGGGGCGACGAAGGAGTCCCACGGGCGGCTGCTCCTGAACGCGGGCCTGTCCCTTCTTCCGGCGCTCCTCGGATATGCGAGCTACTCGGATGGTGTCAAGCAGGACTTCGCGGGCGAGCGTGCCGTGGGTGTCGGTCTCGTGGTCCTGGGTGTTCCGCTCGTGGCCACGCTCTCCGATTACCTGTTCCGATCCCGCAGATAGGCGGCCCTTCGATCTCCGGCTTTCGTAGGTCCCCGAAGGGCGAGTGATCGGCCGCGCGTTCCCGGCGGTCTGCCGTGGCGTCTATCATGACGTCTTCACCTCGCGCCCGGCGGCCGCGATCGCCCTCATCGTCCTGCCCCTAGCGGGGCACCCCTCCGCCATGTACTTTGCCGCCTGTAGTCGAAATAGTTCAACTGTGAAGTACTCGCTCGGCGCCTCGACCTTCCTTCGGCGCCGAGCATGGTTGCTGAACGATCGGCGATGACGCCTCTGGGCTCCGAGCGCCTCGAAGATTAGTCCGGTAACGCAGGACCACGAGTGGTTGTGACGCGGGCGCGGGTGCGCAACGGTGGGTCCGCGGTGACGGAATGAGAGATAGTCCGTCCGCAGTGGCAAGGTGCCCTGCCGTTCCACCCACTCGGGAGTCAAGCCATGCCCAGTCAACGTTGGAAATTGGTATTGGCATCGCTGTGCCTGCTCCTTCCGGCCTCGCTCAGCGCGCAGCAAGCGATGATCGTGGGAACCGCGAAGACCAGGACCGGCGAACCGGTGCGGGGCGCGTACGTGGTGATCGAAGCGCTCAGCATCGGGACGGTGACCAACGACGCGGGAGCGTACCGCCTCGTGATTCCGGCGGCGCAAGCGTCTGGAGTGGTCACGCTGAAGTTCAGTAGCATCGGATACGGAGACGCCACGGTGAACGTGGACGTCACGGCGGGCGCGACGGTCCGGAAGGACGTCGTGCTGACGGAGCAGGCGATCGCGCTGCAGGAAGTGGTGGTCACGGGGACGGCGGGGAACCTGGAGCGAAGAGCGCAGGCGGCTGTCGTGGACAAGGTGGACGCGGCGCGGACGACGGAAGTGGCGCCGGTGAACAACTTCCAGACCCTGCTTCAGGCGCGCGTGCCGGGGGTCCACATCGAGGCCGGGTCGGGCTCGGTGGGCACGGCACCGACGATGCGGATCCGCGGGACGTCGTCGATCTCGCTGTCTAACGAGCCGTTGGTGTTCATCGACGGCGTGCGCATGGACTCCGGGAACTCGCAGGTCTACAGCGTGCTGGGTCAGTCGGTGAGCCGCATGAACGACCTGGCGCCTGAGGACATCGAGTCCATCGAGGTGGTGAAGGGTCCTGCGGCGGCGACGCTGTACGGCGCGGACGCGTCGGCAGGTGTGATCAACATCATCACGAAGCGCGGACGTGCGTCGGGCGGCTTCACGCAGTCGATCTCGGCGGAGTACGCCGGGCTGAACACCAACTTCGACTCCCCGGACAACATCCGGCCGTGCTCGGCGAGCCAGGTGGCGGATCCGGAGCGGATCCTGTGCTATGGTCAGGATGTCGGGCATCTGGCCATCGACAACCCGCTGCAGCGGCTGGACGTGTTCAAGCCAGGGCATGCGCGGAGCCTCTCGTACTCGATCCGGGGCGGGGGCACGGACTACGGCGTGTTCGTGTCGGCATCGGCGGACGACGAGAAGGGTTCGCTGCCGAACAACTCGTTCCAGCGGCTGAGCTTCCGGTCGAACTTCGACTTCATCGTGAACCCGAAGCTGCGGGTCGAGGGTGGCTGGGGGGTCTCGAAGACGAAGACGCGTCTGCCGTACTCCGACAACTCGGTGTACGGCATGGTGGCCGCCGGCTTCCTGGGGGATCCCAGGACGGTGGGAACCGTGGCGAACGGGCTGTACTCGGGCGCGGGCGTGGGCGGCATCGATGGTCGTGCGAAGATCGAGAACTACGACGACGCGTTCCGGTTCCAGCCGCGGATCGCGGTGAACTGGGCGCCGAGCCAGCGGTTCACGAACAAGTTCACGGTGGGGGCGGACCTGACCCGTACGTCGGCGTGGTTGTTCTTCCCGAAGAACGACGGCAACTGGTACGCGTCGGACGCGTCGAACTCGGGGACCATCAGCGAGGCACGGCGGACCCGCAACCAGTTCACCATCGACTACCTGGGGAACCTGACGATGGACCTGACGCAGGACCTGCGTGAGGACATCTCGTGGGGCTTCCAGACCATCGCGACGCACACGGACCAGGTGTCGGCGCACGGCGAGGGGCTGGTGGCGAACGCTGCGCGCTCGGTTGGTGCCGCATCGACGCAGACCGGCAACCAGTTCGTGTCCGACAACCGTTCGAACGGGGTCTTCGGGCAGCTACAGACCGGCTGGAAGGACAAGCTGTTCGTACAGGCTGCGGGCCGGTTGGATCGGAACTCGGCGTTCGGCCTGGACTCAAAGTACTTCTTCAGCCCGAAGCTGGGCTTCTCGTACGTGATCTCGGAAGAGGACTTCTGGAAGAACTCGGTGCTGGGCGACCTGGTGAGCACGATGCGGTTCCGGGGCGCGTACGGCACGACGGGGCGCTCACCGACGAGCGGCGCGCTGGCGACGTATAACCTGTCGCCGTACCTGAACTACAGTAATGCGGCGGTGAAGCCGGG
>Ga0055450_10000075_pt1 | contig 15037 bp, 13 predicted proteins | sample China_Galinas_PW_5_FD_57740 | JGI IMG/M metagenome (GOLD analysis project Ga0055450, IMG submission 57740) | Wetland microbial communities from San Francisco Bay, California, USA, that impact long-term carbon sequestration - China_Galinas_PWC_D1 | ecosystem: Environmental > Aquatic > Marine >... | reverse complement strand
TATATGTTGGATATTGCAATATATTCGCGATTGTGTTTGCCTATGACTGTCGAACACGGGACCCACTTTTCGGAATTGGACCGGATAATTTCCAGGAGCTTATTAACACCCCGCATAATTCCTATATCCAAATGGCCAGTGAACTGGGCATCCCAGGTTTTTTTATTTGGTTATCTTTAGTGATCAAGGGGCGTTTGGCATCAACAAAAGCCAAAAAATACTTTAAAGAAAATTTAAAAACATGCAGAGGTCTTTATTTTCATGCCTTAGCCATACAGCTCTCATTGTTTGCTTGTGTTATTCAATCGTTTGTGACAGGACTTGGGCACCGTTAATTTTTATTTATGCTCATAGCAATGGCGGCTGCATCTAATAAAATATCGCATTCCATTACTGAGAATAATGCTTAATCGAATAGTTGAAACCCTATCTCAAAAGGGGTTGAAAACAAAAGATTTGCCAGATCAACCTGGAAAATTGAGTTCCTTATTAATAGAATTAATTGCAAATAAATGAAAATGAGTTCCGACATCTTCATGACTTTGATATTTTCCAAAATCAATACTATATTCGATACCTTTTTGATCAAGTTTGTCCTTCAATGGCAACCAATGATTATCATAATGATACCCTCCCTTGCCAAAATGCAGATAGAGCCTTGGAAACCTTACGGCTTTGTTTATTTCTTCAAAAATAACATTGTTTAGAAATTTCAAATTGCTATCGTTTACTTTACCACATATAAATTCCAGGATATCAATATGCACATCGAATGACAGATAATCACCTAACATTATTTGAGGTTCACCAGCAATAGATGCTCCGAATTTATTACTAATAGCAAAATACAGCGATGCGAATCCACCCTTGCTTGTTCCCGCAGTTATAATATTATCGTTATCAATCTTGCATTCAGATGCAATTTTTTCTATTAATTGTGTAACAGCTCTTGCAACATAAAAATCTCTGTTTCTCCCTAAATAGTAAGAACCCCTTGAATCAAATCCAAAATTATCGAGGATGTATAATTTATTGCACCTTAATTTACTGAATTTTAGAACGTAGTTATAACAAGGGGGCTTTCCTTTTCCAGGGAATCCTGAGAATACCACTAGCAATTTATTGCTTTTTTTATTTTTCAAAAATAAATATGTCAAATCACATTCGCTAGTGGAATATCACTTTTCGTTCTCTAAGACTCTCTTCATATAGTGCTTTGATTTGATTCTTCTTAGCGTTGATAAAATCATTTTGTTCCTTCCTACAATATAACGCTGTAATAACTAAACTTTTCGAGTCGAGAATCAACTAGGCATTAAACGGTTTCAGAGTCGAAACTCTTCGTTCATCGGCTACAATAGGGATTATCAAACATGGAGGGAAGCGCTGAACTCATTCGAATATTTCACCGATGACATTAGTTGGTAAATTAGCTCTCCTCAATTGGCTATTGGGATCAGCATATTGCATACAAAATATCCAATTAATATTTAAGAAAAATATTTTGAATTATCGATAAAATGAGACGATAGGCTGATAGTGTTATTCAATGATTTTTCAGAACCAGTATTTGCGAAAGAGGCTTATTGGCAATCTTTCCCTTCATATATATCCTAATTTTTCTCTTGTGTTTTTGGTATGTTTTTCGAAAATCCTTTTCATGTCATCAGGCCATTTCTCAAAATTGTTTATAAGCCGCTTCCTGCTTGGATTTTTTTTTGCATCTAATCTTTTAAGGAGAACCTCATGGAATGTTTTATTGTCGGATTTTATTCCTATAAAATCCAAAAATCGACTAATTTCAATGTTATCCTTTTTAATGAAAAAATCCTCAAATTTAATCATAATACATGATTTTTCTAATCTTTTAGTTTGACTTATAATTTCTCTATTTCCTTTGTCCCAGTACCATGCAATCTTTTCAAACCTACTAAAACTATCCCATTCCTTTTTATAAATATCTGTTGTAAAATCTTTCGCTGTTATTCTTTTTCTATGGTCATTTTCTCCGTAGAAGAACATCGTGTCTGTATTATTGGGTGATTTGGAGTACGCAGATGTTAGATAAGTCTTTGGATCTCTAGTGAGAAAAATAAATCTTGCTTTAGGAAAAACCCCCTTTAAATCAGAGACTAAAAATAATAAGTTAGGATTGCTTTCAAGATATATTTTTCTTTTTTTCCATGCACTGAAGATTCTAGTAAAGCGATTTCCTACAATTTGTTTTCTTACATGTTTCTCGTCAAGATTTGATCGAAATTTGGCTATCATCAAATCAAACAAATCAGGAAATGGTTCATGATAAGCATCTATTTTTTGATCATCTTCAAAAAAACTTTCAAAAAACATAGTACCAGTCCTACCTGTGCTTATAATAAAAACAGGTTCGAAAACAAATTTACAGATAAGCTGTTTCAGCATTTATTATTAGAAAATGGATGTGGGAAAATTAGAGGAAATTATTTGTTATATGGTCGGAGCAAAGGGTGATAAGCAATCGCTTTTTCAAGCAACCCTAAGAAATGGAGCCGCCGACCCCAAACTCTTTGTACATATGCTAGCCGATTAATGCCAGAATAGCAATAATTTCTTAGCATATCCTGTGATTACCTTATGAAATTGTTGCAAATAAGTACCCTTGCCCTGAAGATGGGACTTTCTGACTGTTTTAAACACAAATCTCTCTTATCGTGGGTTCCTCATAACCCGGCTAGCAAAAATCATTGTCGAATATATAGCTATCAGGTGTAACCACTATCTCCAGTTACATATATTGATTTTTAGCTGAGTTTGTTTTAAAGCTATTCGAATACTTAATATCTTCTCAAAAATATAATTATCTCTTGCAAAACATAAGAATGACATGAACCTAATTAATAAAAAAATCCTTGTTACTGGCGCCGATGGTTTTATTGGCTCACATCTCACAGAAGAACTTGTCAGGCGTGGATATCCTGTCAAAGCATTCGTTCTTTATAATTCTTTCAATTCCTGGGGGTGGCTTGATCAGACAGATTCTGAAATAAAGAATTCATTAGAAGTCTTTGCAGGTGATATCCGTGATCCTCACGGAGTAAAAGAAGCTATGAAAGGCTGTGATGTTGTGTTGCATCTCGCCGCTCTAATTGCTATTCCCTATTCTTATCATTCTCCCGATACTTATATTGATACAAACGTAAAAGGCAGCCTCAATGTCGTCCAAGCTGCTAAAGAACTTGGTTTGCAAAAAGTTGTTCATACCTCAACAAGTGAAGTTTATGGTACGGCCTGTTTTGTTCCCATAACAGAAACACATCCCTTGCAAGGACAATCTCCTTATTCTGCCTCTAAAATTGGTGCCGACCAGATTGCCATGTCCTTTTATTCATCTTTCGATACACAAGTTGCTATAGTCCGGCCTTTTAATACTTATGGACCCAGACAATCAGCACGGGCGATAATTCCTAGTGTTATTACCCAAATTGCCAATGGTTTTACAACAATAAAAGTCGGTTCTCTTCATCCAACTCGAGACTTTAATTATGTACGTGACATAGTTCAAGGGTTTATAGCAGTGGCAGAATCGGATGCTGCTGTTGGGGAAGTCATTAACATTGGCAGCAACTATGAAATTTCAATTGGAGACACTGTTAAATTGATAGCAGAAGTAATGGGTGCTGACATTAGCATTGAAACCGAGGAAACTCGGATGCGACCAAAAAAAAGTGAGGTTGAACGCCTTTGGGCCGATAACACCAAAGCTAAAAAGCTACTAAATTGGTTTCCCAAATACAGTGGAACTGAAGGATTTCGCCAAGGACTCGAAGAAACTGTTAACTGGTTCAGTCAGTCCGAAAATTTGATGAAGTACAAAGCAGATATCTATAACATATGAAAAAACATTTTTCCGCAGAGGCAATTTGCACAGCGATACGATCAATATTACCGGTTGAGAAACTAACAATCCCTCTCCATGAACCTCTATTTTCAGGGAATGAATGGTTATATGTCAAAGAATGCATTGATACCGGATGGGTCTCGTCGGTAGGCAAATTTGTTGATCTTTTTGAACAACGTCTGGCAGAATATACCGGCTGCCAACGAGCTGTAGCTGTAGTGAATGGTACCGCTGCATTACAGGTTTGTCTTCGTTTAGTAGGGGTCGGAACAAACGATGAAGTACTGATTCCAGCCTTGACGTTCATTGCTACCGCCAATGCGGTTGCTTATCTTGGCGCAATACCACATTTTGTCGATAGCGAAGAGCTGACTTTGGGACTCGATCCGCACAAGTTATCTTTATACATGGAAAATATTGCTGAATTGCGTAATAGTGAATGTTACAACAAACAAACGGGCCGTCGCATAAAAGCAGTCGTTCCCATGCATGCCTTCGGACATCCGGTAGATTTAGACCCGTTAATTGAGCTCTGCAAGCGATATTCTATCGAGTTGGTTGAAGATGCGGCTGAATCTTTAGGAAGCTATTACAAAGGCCGCCATACAGGTACTCTTGGAAAAATATCAGCTCTCAGTTTTAACGGGAACAAAATCATGACTACCGGAGGCGGTGGTGCACTTCTCACAGATGATGAAGAACTTGGCAAGCTGGCTAAACACATTACAACAACTGCAAAAGTACCTCACAAATGGAAATTTAACCACGACAAAATTGGATATAATTATCGAATGCCCAATATTAATGCAGCCCTGGGATGCGCACAATTGGAGCAGCTCCCACATTTTCTCGAGAAAAAACGTGCTCTGGCTAATCGATATTATGAGGTATTTGAGGATATGCCTGGAGTTAGATTTTTTGTTGAGCCGGAGTTTGGACAAAGCAATTATTGGTTAAATGTTTTATTGTTAGATTCAGATTTTTCTCACTACAGGGATGAAATTCTCAACATGAGTAATAATAGTGGCATCATGACGCGACCGGCATGGAAACTTCTCAATTTACTTCCCATGTATAAACATTGTCCTCGGATGGACTTGGCACAATCTGAGTCTATTGAGAGCCGGCTTCTTAACATTCCGAGCAGTGCATCTTTAATTACCTGATTTTTATTTTAGGAGATAGTAAATGAAAGCTGTTATTCTTGCTGGTGGGCTGGGAACAAGGCTGAAACCTTTTACCGATATTATCCCTAAGCCACTATTACCGTTAGGTGATAAGTCCCTCCTTGAAATTCAGATCGAACGATTTAAGAAGTTCGGTATTGATGAAATCTACCTCGCAGTCAATTATAAAGCAGATTACATTAAATCCTATCTTGGCGATGGCAGCAAGTTCGGTATAAAACTTTATTATAGTGTGGAAAAGACTGCACTTGGAACTTGTGGGCCGGTGACATTACTTAAGGATAAATTAGATGAGCCTTTTATTTTAATGAATGGCGATATTCTTACCAAGGCTGATTTTGGTAAAATATTAAACTTCGCGGCCTCAGTACCGGACTCACTATTCACTATTGTCACCAAAATAATCACAACCCCTTTCCGATTTGGCAATATCAAATCGGAGGGTATCTATATTACTGCTGTTGAGGAAAAACCCGATCTCAACTTCGAAATACTGTCAGGCATCTACGTAATAAAACCAGGTTTATTAGAATTTATTCCTGAAAATCGTTATTTTGGTATCGACAATCTTATCCATTACATGCTTGAAAAAAAGCTTCCTATTACCAAATATCTGTTGAAGGAATACTGGATTGATGTTGGTGTTGTTGAAGATTATGAAAAGGCCAGGGGAGTATATGATGAGCACTTCAGGGATGCTTGATTTATGCGAATTTTGGTTGTCCGTTTTTTTGATCAGGCGTTGATCAGAAGTTTTGTTGAAGATCTCAGAAAACTGCCGGATATTAAGATCGATCTACTTTGTTCTTGCAATAAAAAGCAATGTAGTGTTTTGCATCCAGAACTTTATGACAATATTCACCATATAAATACTCATCTACCTCCTTTGGGGGTCCTCAACCATTGGAGAATAAAAAAATATATTAAAGTGCAGGAACTCGTATATCGATTTCGTTTAAAAAGATTGCTGAGATCTTTGCCTCGGTACGACATATGTCACATTCATTTTTTAATTCCCAAATATGGTGATTTAGCCAATATCATTCGAGGTGTTGCCAAGCATCTCATTCTCTCTGTGTGGGGTTCGGATTTTTATAAGGCAACAACAGAGGATTGTTTAAGATTGGAGCCAATCATTAGATCTGCCGATGTCATTACTTTTTCCAATGAGCTAACGGCTGCCGATTTCGCAATCAGATATCCGCCCCACCCCCTCCAATCCTACAAAATAAAAAGGTTCGGTCTTGAACCCTTGGACAGGTTGCAAAATATGGAGCATATTCCGCGTGATTTCAGCCGGAAAGCACTATCATTGCCGATAAATGCCATTATTGTAGCATGTGGTACAAATTGCAGTCAGTATCAACAACACGAGGAGATAATTAAATCTTTAATCCAGGTTAAACATTCGATACCAGAATCCGCCCTCTTTATTTTTCCGATGACTTATGGGCACCAACCTGAATATCGGGAATTTATCAAACGATTACTCGCCGAGAGCGGTCTCAACTATAAGGTTTTAGAAAAGTATCTAGACAACGAACAGATTGCGCATTTACGAAAGGTTACTGATATTCTTATCCAGGTACAAGAGACCGACCAGTTATCTGGTGCAATGCAGGAGCACCTTTATGCAGGAAGTGTTGTGCTTACTGGAAGCTGGCTTCCTTATAAAGTTTTTGATGAAGAGAAGGTTTTCATTATCAAAGTTCCGAATGTTCAATCATCAGCTGAGACTCTCCTAGATGTCATCGATAATCTTTCCAAATATAAAAAGCTTAGCTCAAGAAACCATGAGAAAATTTGGCGATTATCCAGTCGAGAGGTGACCTCAAAAGAATGGCTCCGTTTGTATCAAGCCAAAAACCTAAACCATTCAATATAGAAAGCGATAAATGTCCAAAGAACAACTTATACTATTGGGAGGTGGAGGTCACTGCCGATCATGCATAGATGTTATAGATCTGGAGGACAGGTTTACTATTGCCGGTATTGTCGATACTAGAGAAAAGGTAGGAGAGCGAGTTTTAGGATATAAAATAATTGCTTGTGATGATGATTTGGCGCTGCTGGCTCGTGAGTACCGTCATTTTTTCATCACGCTGGGATACACAAATGAACCTGATCGAAGAATGTCTCTTTATAAAAAAATCATTTCTTGTGGAGCAACACTGGCTACCGTGGTATCGCCACAAGCGTATGTTGCTCGTTCTGCAACCATCGGAATTGGGACAATTGTTATGCATGGAGCTGTAATTAATACATCATCCAACATTGGGAATAATTGCATTGTAAATTCACAGGCTCTTGTTGAACATGATGTAGAAATTGGTGACCACTGTCACATTTCAACAGGGGCTGTGGTTAATGGCGCCTGCAATATTGGAGAAGCTTGTTTCATTGGAAGCCGGTGTGTTTTAATACACGGAGTCGATATTACATCTCGGACACTAATCGGTGCAGGATCGGTAGTTACAAAATCTATCTCTTTGGCCGGCACTTATATTGGTGTGCCAGCAAAGAAATTAAAACAAATGTTTTAAATAAAATAGATGATTGCAGATCTAGAAGAACCCAGTTCAATTATTTGATACTGAAATAAAATCAATATTATTACCATTTGGTAGAGCTTGGAATCAAAACACCCTGTGCTGACAGAGTATATTTCGGACCCGAAAAGGCTAGATGGAATTCAATGCAAAAACTTGTCTCTCAGGTCGACTGAGACTAACTGAACCTATTTTTTTCTTAAGTCTTGTCGGTAAGACATTTAATAATATGATGAATTTCAATTTTCCTTCAGTAGAAATGATTTTATTAGTTTCCTTTGGAAGAATATTTGAAAACAGGAGTAGATAAAAGCACCTATTAAAATATGCGTTATTAGAGAAAGTGCTCCATTCGAAATTATAGTATATTTTTTAGCAAACAGTACCCCCGCTGCCATAAAAGCTGAGCCTATTACAGATGGGGCTATATCATTGAAAATAAGACAAACCCTAATCCGGGTTACCTTAACCATTAAATACCACAAAACAAATTGCATGAATGCCGTAGGCAGCACTATCGCAAAGGCCGTTCCCAACGTACCGTATTTTATTGTTAATGGGTATATTATTAATGCTATAATAGTAAGTTTTGTAGAAACGAGATATAGAGATATATGCGGCTTATTAATTGCGTTGAATATGGATCCCGCTGTTGCACCGATTGAACGAAGCAATCCAAACAAACATAGAACTTGCAAAGCTGGAACGGCTGGCAACCATTTTTCGCCATATACTACCCCAACTATCTCCGGTGCCAATAAGACAATACCTGTTGCTGCCGGAACCGAAAAAGTTGTAATAAGACGGAGTGTCTTAAGATAAACGCGATTCAGCCCTTCCAAATCGTCTTGTAATTTACTATATGCAGGAAACATGACATCTGAAACAATTCTGGAAATATGCGTCGCGGGCAGATTAGCCAATGTATAGGCTAAAGCATAGAATCCTAAAGCGTCCATCCCCAACACCCTGCCGATTATAGCATTATCGATTTCAAGTGTTATAAACACCACAATTGCTCCTACGGCAAGAAATTTTCCATAAGAAAAAAGTTCCTTAGCGATCTTTTTATTGAAATAAAATGTTGGATGGACAGGCTGAATATAATAGGAAATGATCATATTACAAAAATAAATGCTTAATTGGCCAATTATCAAGGCCCATACCGACCTCAGAAAGTAGGCGGCTGTTACCACAACAAAAAAATAAAAAATCATAGTAATTTGTTGTGAGATAGTGATGAACTTGAAGTTGAGTTCTTTTCTATATAAGACGGTATTAGTATTTTTTAATCCTTGAATTATGAAACCGACGCACACTATCTTCAAAAAAAGTCCAAGTTCGGGTCTATGATAAAATGCAGCTACAAAAGAAGAACAGAGGAAGAGCAAAACTGCTAGGCAACATCCTCTCAAAATCGAAATAACCCATGCAGTATCGGTAGTTTCCTTATTGACAATCTTTTTTTGGACTATTGCTTCGCTAAATCCAGTGTTAGAGACTGTATCCAATCCATTACAAACCATTAAGATGATCGCCATCAAACCAAATATTTCAGGAGATAATAGCCGGGCAAGAATTATCGAGCGTAGAAATTCAATACTTCTAACAACAATACTCCCAAATGCCACCCAGAGCCCAGAGCGAAAAGTTTTCTCCTTGAGCGAACCACCTTCATCTTTCAAAAACGCTAGACTTTTTCTAAAGTTGATTTTTGTTTTCAAAGCTAATTCGTTGTATTGTTCAGAGCTATAGGAAACTTAAAGTTATCACAAAAAGGTTAAGTCCTTAATCTGTACCCTGTTGTTTCCGTTGGAAAACGTTGTTGTCGCTTACATGATATTTGCAATCCTATCATAGGTGAGCTAAGCTATCAGAATCATACATAGGCTCGTCCTTCCTCCTTCGCTCTTCAGGGCTTTCCCGGAAAGTCTTTATTTCTTACGTCTTGCCGGAATTGTAATATTCTTCAGGAGACACCTCCAGAAACGGAGGATATATAAAACTAAAGGAACCGGTCACCTTGCATGCACCGAAACTAAAAATATTTTACAAGCTGCTCATTCCATTATGACAGGAGTGAAAAAACAGAGTATTTTTAAACATTCTTTGATGGAAAGGCAACAAAACAATTTATCAATGTAGTTATCGCGAGGTAAAGATTAACAAATGTCTAAAATTAAGACACTTTTAGATACGGCTAAAGGATATTATCACTGGATAAATTTATACTCTATTCCCAACTCAGCCACAATGATATCTTCCAGAAATGATTTAATGATTCTGACCCAAGCTTTTCCTCCACGAATAACTGGAGGTGTATTCCGTCCCTTTTCTTTAGCTAAATACGCTTTTAAAGCTGGTTGGGATGTCTCTGTCATTTGTGGCCCTGCAACCGATTCTAAACACCCTGCGGGCAAAGAGCTATTAAACAAATTACCTAAAGAAATTAAGATAATCAGGACTATCTCCAATCTTGCGCCAAGTTACAAATTGTACCCAAAGGTGGATGGTGGATTTTGTAATTCATTAGATTTGTTTCATAAAGTCATTAAAGAAAGAGGAAACGTAGGACCTAAAATTATTTTTTCAACAGGACCACCTTTTCATTCCTTTATTGCAGGTTTTTTCCTCGCTAATTATTACAATACAAAATTAATTTTAGATTATCGAGATGAATGGACTGAATGTCCGTTTGATTTTGTATCAGCTGGGAAATTTGATAGATGGTGGGAATCGAAATGTTTACATCACGCAAATCTAGTTATTTTCACGACCAAATCGCAAAAGGAAAATAATATATCTAAATTTCCTTTTTACGATCACAGTAAATGCATTGTAGTACCGAACGGATGGGAACCTGAAGAACAAACAAGTGAGGTGAATGTAAATGATAAAGTAATAAACAGTGACAAGATATGTATTTCATTTTTAGGGAGTTTAGGAGGACATACACCTCCGGATTTATTTTTAGATGCTATAGCAGATATATTTGATAATAGAAAAGATTTATGCGGGAAAGTTATTCTGAAATTTATAGGAGCTAAATCAAAAAATATCGCAAAAGATATCGACAATTTCAGGTACCCAGAAAATTTAATAAATGTTAATTCAGTTTCTAAAAATGAAGCTCATATGTTAATGAGGAAGGCTGATGCTCTGCTTATACTGAATAATATTAACTTAGAAAGATACATTCCTGGAAAACTGTATGATTATTTATCCTCTAAAACGCCTATTCTTGTTTATGGAAATGTAGGAGAAGTTGCTGATTTAGTAAATTACCTTCAAGCGGGAATCGTTGTCAGGGAAGACAAGAATGAGTTGGAGGAGGCACTCGACCATATAGTTAAATGCAAAAAAATACTTTATGATAACAAAATCCTAGATAAATGGTTAGTTGAACATACAAGAGAAAACCTAGCTGGAAAAATCATAAAGCTAATGGACAAACTATAAACGAGAATTATTGAATAAGGTTAAGTCTCGATATGCCGAAATGCCAGACCCTTCTCTTACTCTAAAAGAAAATAATATGGAGAATTTAGTTTCGATAATAATTCCTGCTTATAACTGTTCGTCATACATTAGTGAAGCTATAGAATCCGTACTTTCACAATCTTATAACGATTTTGAAATAATAGTAATAAATGATGGTTCGACGGATAATACTGAAAAAGTATTATCTGAATATATAGCCAATAAAGTAATAAAATATATCATTCAAAATAATCGAGGGCCAGCAGCAGCCAGAAACGCTGGAATAAAGTTATCTAAGGGTTCATTCATTGCTTTTCTAGATGCAGATGATATATGGAAACCTTCCTATTTAGAAAAGTTGATAAAGAAGTTTGAAGATGATTCTTCTATTGGTTTCGTATATTCTAGTTGCTATTTTGTTGATAAAAACAGAAGTATAATACATAATTATAAAAGGAAGGTGGATTTTTATAATGGCAATGTTACTCTTCCTCTATTCTGTAAATTTTTTCTGACATCCTCTATAATAGCTAAAAAAAAATGTTTCGATGCAGTTGGATTATTCAACGAAAAACTCCTTGTGGGTGAGGATTATGAGTTTCTGCTGAGGTTGTCCTGCCAATACGAAGCGGAGTATGTCGAAGAAAAGCTTTGGGAGCGACGAGTGTTGCCCACAAGCCTTAGCAGAAAAGATTATAAAATGGACTATCGAAATGATATTAAAACATTAACTGATTTCATCAGGACTCATCAAGAGTTCCACAAAAAAAATCGGTCGATAATTAAAAACCGGTTGTCAGAAATTAACTATAATTATGCTTACAATTGTTTAAAGCATGGAGAAAAATGGCTAGCTTTAAAATTATCTTTTCGCTCTTTAGGATATAGATTTAATTTTGCATCGATAAAAAATATCATTAAACTCTTTATCCCATCTGTAATAATTAAAAAACTCATGAATTAATATGAAAAAAGTATCCGTTATCATGCCTGTCTACAATATGGCTAAATATCTTGCTGACTCAATTGATAGCGTATTATCTCAAACCTATAATAATATTGAATTGATTGTTTTGGATGATGGATCGAAAGATAATTCAAGAGGGATTGCACAGGAATGTATTGAAAAAGCTAAAGATTTAACGCATGTCGATATCAAACATATATGCCAGGAAAATAAAGGACTCGCTTGCGCTCGCAATTCAGCAATAAAGCATTCTACGGGAGATTATATTGCTCTTCTTGACCCTGACGATATTTGGTTTCCGGAAAGATTGCATGAAGGTGTTACTGTACTTGAGAATAATCCTGATATCAGTTTTGTACATGCTAATATCACGTATATTGATGAAGATAGCCAGATACTTAGAATTCCCAAAAGGAATATTAGTTATTTGTCAGGAGAAATATTTAATTATTTGTTAACAAGGAAAGCACATTTAAGTTGTCCAACTGTGCTTTTTAAGAAAAGTATTCTAGATGATATAGGAAATTTTGATGAATATCTGACTTATCTCGGCTGCGAAGATCGTGATTTATGGCTTAGAATCTCAAAAAGATATAAAATTCAGTACATTGATAAATGCCTGGCTTATTACAGGAAGGTCGGGGGCAGTATGAGTTCAAATACGGAAAAAATGCTAAAGGCTCGCCAATATGTTGTAAAAAAACACACGCAGGATGAATGCAGCTTTGTATTAAAAAGACAAGGATATGCTGCAATTTATTTAGAATTAGCCGATCACTATTATGTTAAGGGGAAGTTTTTTGAAGCTATCAGACAGTACATGAAATCCATCTGTTATTGGCCATTTGACTATTCTTCATGGATTAATTTAAGCAAATCATTCGTTAAAAGAAGCCTTACTACAAACAACAATACATTAAATTGACAGGCGTAGTGATTGCGCCAGATCGAAAAACTTGTTTGTAACGTTTCATCAAATTACCGCGATAATCATCCGTCATTAAATTTGATATGAGAGCATAATATCTATATTGATCTTCTTTCAGGAGCGTCATATGAAATACATCTTTGTTTCTTTCCTCATTCTATTTTCCCTTTTGGCAAATGAAAGCAAAGCAACGACATATTACGTCAGACCTGATGGTGGTAACCATTCAAATTGTGATGGGAAAGCTGATCTTCCTGTACCTGGTAAAAATGGGCATTGTGCTTGGAACCATCCTTTTGAAGCTTTTCCTCCTAAAAAAACAGCAAGGATATCCGGAGGAGATACTTTGGTTATAAAAAACGGCTCTTATCGTATGGGCTATACACCAGGTTTGTACGACAAAGGCCCATGCAGCAGATTCTGGCCGTGGGATTGCCATATGTCATCAATCCCATCTGGTTTAGATGCGAAACACCCCACAAAAATACTTGGAGAGGGTTGGGATAAGGGTTGTTCAAATCCTCCTGAATTGTGGGGGACTAATTCTTCATCATATATTATCAATCTTATCAAAACAAATAACGTCGAAATTCAATGTCTTAATATTACAGACCATGCAGAATGTGGGAATAATCATGGAGGAAAAAAATCTACGCGATACCGATGCATAAAAGGTCGGGCACCCACTGGAGATTGGGCTGCCTCCGGGATATATATTTTAAGCAGCAAAAACGGTTTACTTAAAAATATATCCATCCATGGTTTATCTTCATTTGCGATAAAAACAGGTAATATTACTGATTGGACCTTTGACCATGTAAATATGATTGGAAATGGGTATGGTGGGTTTAGCAATGATGCGTTTGGTTCCCATAAATCGAAAAATCGCGCCCACGGGAAAATTGTATTTAAAAATGGTAAGATAGATTGGAATGGGTGTATAGAAAAATATCCCAACGATGGCCAACCTTTTCAATGCTACGATCAAAATCAAGGCGGATACGGTGATGGCTTGGGTACAGATGTGACAACGGGTACCTGGATTTTTGACCGAATGAATGTAAGCTTCAATACTTCAGATGGGATTGATCTTCTTTATCATGGCTCTGATAAAGATAATATCATTATCAAAAACAGCTACTTTGATGGTAATGTAGGGAATAGCATAAAAACCAATGGCAATGCAGTTATTGTCAATAACGTGCTTATTGGCAACTGCGATTATTTCAATCCTTCAAAAAATCCTTTTAGTATTCCACCACTAAATAAATCTGTTCATCTGACCACTTGTCGAGGCAATGCCACCTCTTCTCACACCCTGACAAATGGAAGCCATCTTGTGGTAGCTAATAACAGTTTCACTGGTCAGGCGGATATTATTTTGACAATCTCTGGCAAGAATAAACAAAATGGAAATGAAAAAGCCACCATAGTTAATAATATTTTTTATGGTGGTCCACATTTTCACGACAAAGAGAAGGTGGTTGATGGTATTTTTAACTGGCAGGTGCGTTCCGATTTTAAACCTGTTGAAAGTAATAACTTATTTTATCATACAAAAAGGGAATTCTTGGTGTGTGGAGGAGAATCAAAAATGTCCATATGTGGTAAAAATCCGTTGTATAAAGAAATAGATTTTGAAAAAGAAAAATTTGATTTTTCCTTACAGAAAGGTAGCCCTGCCTTTGGTGCAGGTTTACCTGCTCGTTCATTTCTAGACACTGTTGCAGGTATGTCTGTTTTTGTACCCGATAAAGATATTACAGGAAAAAAAAGGAAAGAAAAAGTCAGTCTAGGTGCATATGAAGACTAATCGGAAATGTTCGCGCATGTTATAGACATTGGCCCTCGCTTAAAATGCCAGAGGTTACAGCCTTTTATCATCATCTATTGCTATTCGCCCCAACAATCACCTCATTAAAGAATGTCTCGTATGCTTTTACAACCTTCGAAACATGAAATTTTTCAATAGCAATTTCTTTGGATTTTTTTCCAAAGGTCAATCTCATCTCCGAATCAGAAATGAATCGTATGATATTGCTGGCAAGC
>Ga0055450_10000073_pt1 | contig 15090 bp, 14 predicted proteins | sample China_Galinas_PW_5_FD_57740 | JGI IMG/M metagenome (GOLD analysis project Ga0055450, IMG submission 57740) | Wetland microbial communities from San Francisco Bay, California, USA, that impact long-term carbon sequestration - China_Galinas_PWC_D1 | ecosystem: Environmental > Aquatic > Marine >... | reverse complement strand
TTAGCCTCACTCCTGAAGGTTTGCCTGATGATGGAACAAAAAGATCATAATACCTGGAAGTCCTGGAGCCTGGTCAGCCTTCAGTTCATCTGCCTGGGATTAGTGTTCGTCAGCGGCCCGCTGCTGGCCGACCGTATCTATCTGCTGATCCCGGAGTTGGCCGGGTTGGCACTCGGCTTGTGGGCTTTAGCGGCGATGGGCAGGGGGAATCTGAACATCGCACCGGATCCGTTGGAATGGAGCAGAATGGTTGACCTTGGCCCTTATTACGTCATCCGTCATCCCATGTACCTGGCCCTGCTGCTGGTCAGCCTGCCTGTGGTTCTGGACAGCTTGACAGTATTCAGGCTGGGGATCTGGCTGGTTCTTTTAGCGACCTTGATCTATAAGATGGGCTATGAGGAAAGCATGCTGCTGGCAAAATTTCCCCGTTACGAGGATTACAAGCAGAAAACCTGGCGCCTAATACCCGGTCTTTATTAATTCCAAATCTCGAAGCACCGTTAACTCCCTCCCTGAATCAACCTGCCGTTCCCTGCCAGGGAGCTGTCGATTCCTGGATATTGATAGACTTTGAGAGCGCTATAGGACATAATAGAGGTGAGAAGTAAAATTTCTCAGCTGGCAGTTTTTGCCAGCTGAGCTGGGGAAGGATAACGGATAAATATGCGAGAAGTAGCCATATTGGGCATCGGCCAGGTGCCCGTTGATGAACATTGGGATAAGCGCTTGGTTGAGCTGGCAGGTGATGCCAGCTTCGCAGCCCTCGAGGATGCCGGGATCAAGCGTGTCGAAGCGTTATATGTCGGCAATATGATGGCCGGCCAGCTTGATAAACAAACCCACTTGGGAGCGCTGATCTCCGATTGGATCGGGTTCCGGGGCATTGAGGCTATGACTGTGGAGGCGGCCTGCGGTTCTGGAGCATTGGCGCTGCGGACTGCCATGATGGCGGTGAGTTCGGGGTTGGTTTCCAGCGCTCTGGCAGTTGGGGTGGAAAAGATGACTGATACTTCCCCGGCAGAAACCACCGCTGCCCTGGCAACCGCTGCCAGCGCGGATTGGGAAGGGGTGCATGGGGTAACTTTTGTGGGACTTAACGCCCTGATTATGCGCCGCTATATGCACGAGTACGGCTGGAAGCATGAGGATTTTGCTCCTTTTTCGATCAACTCCCATGCTAATGGCGCGCTCAACCCGTTTGCACGCTTCCAATCGCCAATCACCAAAGAAGTCTATCTTAACGCACCTATGATAGCTGATCCGATCAATTTGATGGATGCCTCTCCTATTGGCGACGGAGCGGCCGCGGCTGTTGTTGTCCCGCTTGACCTCGTCAAGGGAACCAACCAAAAGCCGCTGGTCAAGATTGCCGGATCGTCTGTTGCAACGGACAGCCTGGCTGTTCATGACCGCCATGATCCGCTGTGGCTTTCTGCGGCGGAAAAATCTGCCCAGGATGCTTACCGCCAGGCGGGGATCACGCCAGACGAAGTTGATTTTTTTGAGATCCACGATGCTTTTTCAATCATGGCTGCTCTTTCCTTGGAAGCTTGTGGTTTTGCCGAACGAGGGCAGGGTCCCAAATTGGCACTGGAAGGTGAGATCACCCGGAACGGCAGAATCCCGATAGCGACCCTGGGCGGTCTGAAAGCTCGCGGTCATCCTGTAGGAGCAACCGGAATGTACCAGATCGTGGAAGCGGTTCGCCAGCTCCGGGGAGAAGCAGGTCCAGCTCAGATTGATGGTGCGCGGATTGGATTGACCCAGAATATTGGCGGCAGCGGTGCAACGATCATCTCTCATATTCTGAAAGCCGGCTGACTCTTGTCTGCCAAACCAGGCTGTGGGGTATTCATTTGAGCCCAGTCTATCATTTATCACCACTCGAACGCGATCAGGCGGAAAGGATTATCGACTGGACTTATGATCCTCCCTTTCATGTTTATGATCTCTCTCCTGAGGACCTGGTGGCACTGTTTATTCCCAAATACCGCTACCACCAAGTGTTGGATGAAACTGGAGATCTGATCGGCTACTGCTGTTTCGGGGAAGATGCCAGAGTAGCTGGAGGAGATTATTCTCGGGGCGAACCGGAGGTCCTTGATGTGGGCATCGGTCTGCGGCCCGATCTGGTAGGCCAGGGATTGGGTCAAGGATTTGTTACGGCCATCCTGGAGTATGCCCGCAAGACGTTCCAGCCGGTTGTGTTTCGGGTTACGGTGGCTGATTTTAACCTGCGGTCATTGAAAACATTTCAAAAGCTGGGTTTCAGAACCACTAACCAATTCGATCGTAATCCAGATAGTATGTCATTTACTGAGTTGGAAAGGAGTGCTCATGAAAGAATTAGCAGCCAGAGAGATTCGCTCATATAAAAAGGGGGAGAAGCCTCTCAATAAAGAAGAGTTGGCTGACTTGCTGTCTGCCCTCCCGGATTGGAAGATTGTCGAGCGCGAAGGGATTCCCCGACTGGAGAGGAGTTTCCATTTCCCTGATTTCCAGGGAGCGCTGGATTTTGCTGCCCAGGTGGGTGAGAAGGCTGAAGAGGCTGATCATCATCCAGCAATTTTGATCAGCTGGGGCAGGGCCGCGGTCAGCTGGTGGACCCACGCGGTGAACGGCCTGCATGAGAATGATCTGATCATGGCAGCCCGAACCGATCAACTCTACCAGGATAATTACCCGGTAGAAGAGGAGGACGCATGAGGATCAAACATTATGATCAGATCCTAGAGCCATTGGAAACTCCCAGCGGAGAGGTCATCTATGAGCTAGTAGGTCAGGGTGAAGGGTTGGAACCGACCCCCAACCACAGTCTGGCCCGGATCATGATCCCCCGCGGAAAATCCAGCTCTGCCCATTTTCACAAACTGTCCCAGGAGACGTATTATATTCTTGAGGGGGAAGGCAGGATGACAGTGGACGGGGAAAGCCATACTCTACATCCCGGCCAGGCTTGCTTGATCGAGCCAGAGGAAGTCCATCAGATTGCCAATCATGGAGTCTATGACCTGGTTTTTCTGGCAGTCTGTGTGCCAGCTTGGGATCCTGGAGATTCATACGAGGTTTGATTCAAAAAGAGACGAAATCCTTTTAAAGGATTTCGTCCCTATTTTGGGTCAACCATCTGATCCAGCCGCTGGAAGATCTCGCTGAGACTCTTTTCTCCCTCCAAAGTCAAATGGATGGCGCCTTCGGGACAGATTTCGACGCACCGCCCGCAGCCCCGGCATTCCAAACTGATCTTCGCTTTTCCATTGGTGAGGGTGATAGCCTCCGCGAAACACACGCCGTCTGAACAAATTCCACAGCCTATACATTCCCCATTGACCTCGACCTGCAAGCCGGGCAGGCCGGTGATCTTGCGGCTGATTTTTGGGGTCAGGTCAGTCACCAGCCCCCAAAGACAGCAGCAAGGGCAGCAGTTGCAGATGGTCATCAGCTCTTCTGCGGGTGCAGCACCGAGCCAGAGTGAATCCAGTCGATTGCGGCCGATGGAATGAACCAGGCCGGCCTCGCGGCAGCGGCGGGCATGATCCAGAGCTTCTTGCTTGCTCACCAGTCTGCCCAGTTTAGAGTTGATTTTCAAGACGGGTTCGCCCAGGAAGATGCAGCCAAGTTCATGGGGATAGTCCTGGCAATCATCTCCTTCCCGGCAAATGCAGTAGTCCATGATCCAATGATGGCTGGCCGCTTCGATATAATGCTCGACCAGCTGGGAAGGTATGATAGTGGTCTCGGGGTCATCCAGGGGAGCATCGATCTGAATGGTCCTGTCTATGGGAAGGATATACATCGTATCGCCCCGGAAGAGAAAATGATCCACCAGGTCCCCCAGCAAGGGAAGCCGGGTCAGTTTGGCGAATGAACGGCGGGCGGGATAGATTCGCTTTAAGAAATTGACAAACCAGATTGGACGGCTCATAACGATGACTAACTGCTACCAATAGAATAATATTGGAGGATTATATCCCGAATTCTATCTTTTTGTGCTTCTATATGCTCCACAGCCGGGAGCTTAGCAGGGCTGGTATGCTTGACCGCCCTCAGCGGATGACTCAGGAAGGACGCAGACATTGAGCCGGGCGGCAGATTGTGTTTATGGTAAACTGACAGCGATGGATCAAAAAACTTTAACAATCCTAGAATATCACCGCGTTCTGCAAGCCCTGGCAGACCTGTGTCATTTTAATCCTGCAAAGGAGCAGGCGCTGGAGCTTACCCCTCTAGATGATCTGGAACGAGTCCGTTTGCTGCAGCGGGAAACCGCGGAAGCGCTTAATCTGCTGACGCTGCATCCGGGCATTTCCGTAGGAGGGGCGCGGGACTTAAGGGGGATTACGGCTGACGCCCGCAGGGGGAAGGTACTCGAAGCTGCCAGGCTGCTGGAGCTCAAGGATACCCTGGTAGCGGCTCGTAATTTGACGCGGATGATGAGTAAACTGGAGAAGGATTACCCTGTTTTAACGAACCTGATTGGCTCTCTGCCGGATTCCTTAGGCTTGATCAACGAGATATCCAAGATAGTCTCGGATCAGGGTGAGATCCTCGACAGTGCCTCTCAAAAGCTGAGCAATATTCGCAAGGACCTGGTTGTCCGGCGTGAGCGACTAAAAACCCGCATGGAGCGCATGCTGAGAACACCGGAAATTGCCAAGTATCTGCAGGAAGGGATAATCACTCAACGCAGCGGTCGTTATGTACTGCCTTTAAAAGCGGAAGCTCGCTCATCACTGCCGGGCATCGTGCATGATCAATCGGCTTCTGGCGCGACCATCTATGTTGAACCGCAGTCCATGGTAGAAGCCAACAATCTTTACCGCCAGCTGGAATTAGACGAACGGGATGAGATCCATAGAATACTGATCGAGCTGACTGCCGTGGTTGCCGGGCATGCAGACGAGCTGGATGAGTTGGTGGAAACCCTGACCCTGATCGATCTGGCTTTCGCGCGCGGCAGGTACGCACTTGCGATTAACGCGGTCGAACCCCAGCTCCATCCTTTTCCTAAGAAGATGTCCGATAGACATCCTGGCGTGATCCTGAGACTGTACTCGGCTCGCCACCCCCTGCTTGATCAGAACGAGGTCGTTCCAATCGATGTTGCCCTGGATCAAGAGACGTATGCTTTGATCATCACCGGGCCAAACACGGGCGGAAAGACTGTGACATTAAAGACCGTTGGCTTGCTGGCCTTGATGGCCCAGACCGGCCTGCATATCCCGGCTGCCGGAAGATCAGAGATCAGCCTATTTTCCAGTATCTATGCTGATATTGGCGATGAGCAGTCTATCGAGCAATCGCTGTCCACCTTTTCTGGGCATATCACCAATATCATTTCTATTCTGGAAAAAATGGACAGGCGCTCGCTGGTGATCCTTGATGAGCTGGGCGCAGGAACTGATCCCCAGGAAGGAGCAGCTCTGGCTCGATCATTGATGACCTATCTGCTGGACCGTGGCATCACCACTTTGGTCACGACCCATCATCCTGATTTGAAAGCCTTCGCTCACGCTACTCCTGGTGTGGTTAATGCTTCAGTCGAGTTCGATCTGGAGAGCCTTCGTCCGACATACCACCTGACGATTGGCTTGCCGGGACGATCCAACGCTCTGGCAATCGCTAGTAAATTGGGGCTTCCAGACAACATAATCCAGGCTGCCCGGGGAACGCTGGACCCGGCTGATCTGCGAGCAGATGACTTACTGGATGAAATTCACCGCCAGCGCAGGATGGCTGATGAAGCTCGGACAGCAGCAGAAAGTGCCCGGGATCATTCTGAAAAACTCCGCAGACAACTGGCTGACCGGATGGATGAGATCGAAAACGAGAGAATTGAGCTGCTGGAAGAAACTCGGAGGGAAGCCAGGCAAAGGCTGGACCAGCTGCGCGCTGAGCTGGAAGAGATGCGGTTTGAAATCGAACAGGGCGCTGCTCCAGATGAAGAGCTGGATCAGCTGGAGGAACAGGCATCTGTACTTAAGGAAGAGCTGACTGAATCGATCACCCACAAAAGAGTAGATCGGCCTCTTCCTGAACTTCGTGGACCCCTGCAGGACGGTGATTATGTCTATCTGCGCTCTCTGGGAAAAAACGGACGAGTGCTTGATATCGACGGAGACGACGTTGAGCTGATGGTCGGCAATATTCGGGTCCGGGCCCGCAAATCCGACCTGGAGCACGCTTCTGATCCGGAAGTTGACCGGGTGGAGGTGGCAGAGCAAACCCTGGTCCGAACGCCAGAAACACCTCAATCTCCAGGCCTGGAGCTTGATCTGCGCGGTCAGCAGGTGGACGAAGCCCTGGAGAATCTGGACTATTTTCTAGATCGGGCTTTCCTGGCCCGGCTGCCTTGGGCCCGGATCATCCACGGAATGGGCACCGGCCGCCTTCGGTCCGCTGTCCGGGAAGCGTTGAGGAGCCACCCTCAGGTGAACCACTATGAACCCGGCAAAGAAGGTGAAGGGGGAGATGGCGTAACCATTGTGAGTTTCGAGGAATAACAACCGCTTCTCCAGATCTGGAAATCTTCACTTTTTCCAAACAATTGATAAACAATCCCTTAATGGTTGCCCCGTATACTAGCAGTACAAAATGGATTTCAACATTTTACGGAGGTAACCATGAAAAAGACCATTTTAGTAATTTCCATGCTTGTTGCAGTAGTTATGGTATTTACAGCAGTCAGCCCTGCCCTTGCGGCAGGTCCCCAGCAGGGTGGTCCCGGCAACGGGCATCCCACTGATTGGAGCAGGAGCGATTCTCCCCGGCAAAACATGAGTGGGGATGGTGATCGGCTCTATCTCAACCAGGATATCAACATGGATGGGATGCTGGCAGATATCATTCATCAGAACCTGGCAGATGCGCTGGGAATTTCCCTGGACGAGATTGACAGTCTGGTGGATGATGGTCAGACCCTGGCCGAGATCGCTGTCAGCCAAGGTTTAGACCTGACTGAGTTCAGAGATCTGATGATCCAGGCCCGTGCTGACGCCCTGACTGAGGCTGTAGAGCTGGGCTCGCTGACCCAGGAGCAGGCTGATTGGCTTGCGTCCCGTGGATTTGGAGGCTCTGTCGGTCTCAATCGGAATAACTGCCTGGTCGACTGATCGGTGCAAGATTCCTGTAAATTAAGGCCTGCTGATTCTGGCAGGCCTTAATTTATTTAACGATCTGTCTGAAGCGCAGAGTGATCCTCCCTGAAATCTCCCTGGATCAAAACCTGGAACAATATTTCCTTTTAGAACGTCATAAGAGCAGGTATTGAAATCACTTCAGGAGAAATAAAATGAAAAGAATGAAACGTGTTATCAGCCTTCCTGTGATGATCCTGGTGGGAGTTCTAACCTTAGGGATGGGAGCTTGTTCAGCTGATATCTCTCTGCTTCCCGTTGAATCTAAACCTCAGGAAGCCCTCTCTGATCTACCAAGACAGGATCAGAAGGGTTTTCCCGTAGCAGAACTTGAAAGCCTGGCAGATGGCAATACAGCCTTTGCGTTCAGCCTCTATCACCAGCTTTCCTCACAGAATGGAAATCTGTTCTACTCACCCTACAGCGTTTCCAGCGCCTTGGCGATGACCTATGCCGGCGCAGCTGGCAAGACCGCTGAAGAGATGGCCGCTGTCTTGCATTTCCCACTTGATGACAGCTCTCTTCATCCGGCTTTTAACGCTCTTGATCAGCACCTGAAAAACCTGGAGGACCTTGATGTACCGCAGGACCAGGGGGTTCCTTTCCAGCTTAATATTGCCAACGCTATCTGGGGCCAGAAAGACTACCACTTTGAGGAAAATTTCCTGGATACCCTGGCTGTGAACTATGGAGCCGGTTTGAGGCTGTTGGACTATGTCCAGAAACCAGAAAAATCACGGCAGACCATCAACGATTGGGTCAGCGACCAGACCGAGCGCAAGATCCAGGATCTGATCCCGCAAGGGGCGATCGACAGTGATACCCGGCTGGTTCTCAGCAATGCAATCTATTTCAAAGCCAATTGGCAGGACCCCTTCCAGAAATCTCTGACAGAAGATGGTCCCTTCTACGGCCTGGAAGGGGAACAGTATCAGGTACCGCTAATGAGTACGGGTTCGGATGCTAATTTCCTCTATTATGCTGGAGATGGATTTCAGGCAGTTGAACTGCCGTATCTGGGAGGAAAGGTATCCATGTTGGTCCTGCTGCCAGATACGGGCAGATTCGAGGAATTCGAGGCTGGCTTGACTCTGGAGCAGCTGGATGTGATCACAGTTGGGATGGACTATCAGGCGATAGAGCTGCGATTCCCAAAATTCGAATTTGAATCGGAGTTCAGTCTGGTCCACAGTCTGACTGCCCTGGGGATGACCAGTGCCTTTAGTGAGAAGGGTGACTTCTCGAGAATGACAGGTGCAAAAGATCTCTTCATATCGGATGTTTTCCACAAAGCCTTTGTGAGTGTAGACGAAGAAGGCACTGAAGCAGCAGCCGCGACAGCTGTGGTGATGACCCTCACCGCCGCCCCGATGGATCCGCTTCAGCTGACAGTTGACCGGCCGTTCCTATTCCTGATCCGAGATCAGCAGACCCAAACCATCCTGTTTATGGGGCGGGTTACCCAACCCTGATAGTTTTCTGGGGGCTGCTTTGCAAAGGGATGCCTGGTTCTGGCATCCCTTTTTGTGTAACGCTTCTTTTACAAAATGTAAAAGACACTTGACATAAGGGCAGTTCAGCTGTACAATGCAAAGTGTCAAGTTTCCTTTACATAAGCGGAGAGAAATATGAATACCTCGCAAGTGGAGAAGAATAATAAGGAGTTGATTCTCAACGTCCTCACTACCTCACTAACCGGTGCCTCGCTGGGACTCCTCTATGCCTATGGGTTGGAGTTCAGGATGTTGATAGGAGTCTTGGGAGGGGCTGGTTTTGGAGCAGCCCTTGGTTTCAGGATCACCCGCAAACCACCCAGGATGCGCTATCCCCTCTACATGCTGCGGAGAGTCCTCCTGGCCGCCACTTTTATGCTCCTGGCCAGTATGTTGTACAGCTACCTGTTGGATCAAGGAATCAGCCAGTCTCAGCGCTATTGGATCAGCATCCTGCCCTTGTTTGGTTGGGGTGCGGTTGTGTACACCATTGGTCTGGCAATCGCCAGTCTGGATGAGCTCCAGCGCCGGATCCAGACCGAGGCCATAGCTATTGGTTTTGCCATCAGCGCGATTTTTGTTGGTGGTTACGCCCTCTTCCAGTTTGCAGGCCTGCCGGATATCAATCTGGGTCTTGCCCTGCTGGTCATGTCCGGTGCCTGGTTGATTGGTAAATTATGGACTTTATGGAGATATCGATGAAGAACCGCTTGAAGGTTCTCCGGGCCGAGAGAAACTGGTCTCAAGCGGATCTGGCAGAAGCGCTGGATGTCTCCCGTCAAACCGTTAACGCAATTGAGAATGGGAAATATGATCCCAGCTTGCCGTTAGCTTTTAAAATGGCAGGACTGTTCGAGCTTGCCATAGAAGAGATCTTTTTCCCGGAAGAAGGGTATGCCTGAGATAAAAAAAAGGATGCGGGGTCTGAAAATGATCCTGCATCCTGTGATTGGTGTTTATCCCATTTTATCCAGCTCTTGCTCCGCGATTTCGGGATCGAGCTTCTTGAAGAGAGGGGATGGTTTATGGAACTTCCTTCCAGGTTGGATCTCGCTTGGTTTCCAGGAGAAGTGAGGTTCTCCGCCCCGGTAGCGCAGGACGGTGTGGGATCCCAGGTTATCTGTCACAGTTTCGGTATACTGCTCTCCGAAGAGCGGCTGGTCATAGCCCAGGATCTGGTGAAGCTGTTCGCAGCTGAACGGCAGTACCGGCGCCAAGAGCACCTTGAGGGAATCGATGGCTTTGATGGCAGTGAAGATCGTTTTTGCTGCAATGGCTTGATCCTCTTTGATCTCGAACCAGGGGGCTTTATCATCCAGATACTTGTTCACTTCCCCGGCCAGGTGCATGGCTTCCGTCAAGGCTGCCCGCAGCTTTACGCTGTTATACTGCTCAGCAACAGTCTCAAAACCCTTATTGATTTCTTCCAGAATGGCTTGGTCTTCGGGCCGCAGTTCTCCGGGATCTGGGACTTTTCCATCCCAGCTCTTATGGGCGAAAGATAAGACCCGGTTGACCAGGTTCCCCCAGGTTGCAACCAGTTCGTTGTTATTGCGGGTGACAAACTCGTTCCACTCCCAATCCGTGTCGCGGGATTCCGGCATGTTGACTGTCAGGTAATAGCGCAGTTGGTCAGGGTCATAGCGGGACAGGAAATCCAGCCCATCGACTACCCAGTTGCGGCTTCCTGAGATCTTTTTTCCTTCCATATTGAGAAATTCATTGGCCGGCACATCATAGGGAAGGACCAGTTCGCTGCTGTCATCCTCGTCGAAGAGTGCTCCAAAGGTGCTGCCAGCCCCGGCCAGCTGGGCGGGCCAGATCACCGCGTGGAAGGGGATGTTGTCCTTGCCGATGAAATAATAGGAACGGCTCTCAAGGTTGTACCACCAGTCCTTCCAGCTCTCCTCGTCATCGTTCAGTGCGGCCCACTCAATAGCTGCTGAGAGATAACCGATCACGGCTTCGAACCAGACGTAGAGTCGTTTGTCCTCCCAGCCGGAGACTGGAACCGGGATGCCCCATTTTAGATCCCGGGTGATAGCCCTACCGTGCAGGTCTTCAGCCAGAATCTGGCCAAGAGACTGGCGGATGACATTCGGCCGCCAGTAATCTTCCCGATCTTTGAGGAACTCGACAACTTTAGGCTGCAGCGCGCCCAGGTCAAGATAAAAATGCTCTGTCTCCCGCAGTTCGGGAGTGGAGCCGTCGATCTTGGAGCGGGGATCGATCAGGCCATTGGCTTCCAGCAGATTGCCGCACTGGTCGCACTGGTCTCCCCGGGCGTTCTCAAACCCACAGATATAGCAGGTACCCTCCACATAGCGGTCAGGAAGGAAGCGCTCCTGTGTTGTTGAGTACCACTGTTTTTGGGTCTCTGCGTACAGGTATCCGTTTTCCTTCAAGGCGCTGAAAATCGTTTGAGAGACCCGGAAATGATTCTCAGTGTGTGTGGTGGTAAACAGGTCATAGCTCAAACCCGCTTTCTGGAACAAGTCCAGGAATTTTGCGTGGTATCTTTTATAAACTTCTTCCGGAGTGATATGCTCCTGATCGGCCCGAACAGTGATCGGGGTTCCGTGGGAATCTGACCCGGATACCATCAGCACCCGATTTCCTTGCAGGCGGTGGAATCGGGCGTAGATGTCAGCTGGCAGATAGGAACCGGTGATGTTACCGACATGGATATCCGCGGATGCATAAGGCCAGGCGACGGCGACCAGGATGTTCTTGTTCATGATTCACTCCAGGATGTTCTATTAACAAAAAAGGCTGTCCATCTGGACAGCCTGGGGTCTGATATTGGATTGGAGTCAGCGTTCTTTTTCAATCCGGATGGCTGCCAGAATTGGAGATGGGCTGTCTGCGCCCATCCGCATAGCCATGCTCATCAATATTCCCATCATAACTGCCAGTATGATCAAAACCATTAATAACTCCCTTCTCAATCTTTTCCCTAGTCTATATGGCGAGAGCCCTTTTGTCAACCCACTCGGTGCAAGTTTTGGAGGACGAAGAACCGCCGGTCCGGGAGGATATATACGGTATACTGTAGGTACTTTGTTGATTGCATTAAAACCCTGCTATCATCCAATCGGCGGTCCTTGCTGATGTTACTGTAAATCCCAACAATTAACCCTGAATCCTGAGGAGTGATCCGTGGCACCCCTGAACGATATCCGCATCATCGACATCACCCGGGCCTTAGCTGGACCATACTGCACCATGATGTTAGGCGATTTTGGTGCTGATGTCATTAAGGTAGAACGCCCCGAAACGGGCGATGACAGCCGAGGTTGGGGGCCGCCCTTCGTAGGAAAGCCTTACAGCAGTTATCCGGGACAATCGGCTTATTTCCTGTCGGCAAATCGTAATAAGCGCAGTTTAACAGTCAATCTCAAAACTCCAGGGGGCCAGGAGATCATCAACAAGCTAGCGGAGATCTCTGATGTGCTGATCGAGAACTACCGCACCGGCGTGCTGGATATGATGGGACTGGGCTTTGAGGACCTTCAGAAAGTCAACCCCGCTTTGATCTACTGCTCGATCAGCGGCTACGGGCGGACGGGTCCTTTTCGTGCCAAGCCCGGGTATGACGCGATCATCCAGGCAGAAGGGGGCTTGATGAGCATCACTGGTCCCACTCAGGGTCCCCCATCCCGGGTGGGTGTGCCAATCATCGATATCACCTCAGGCATGTTTGCTGCTTCAGCAATCCTGGCTGCCTTGCTGGAAAGAGAGTCAACAGGTCAGGGACAGCACATTGATGTTTCTCTCTTCGACACTGAGACTGTTCTGCTGGCCAATGTGGCTTCGAGTTACCTGCTCAGCGGTGAACCGCCTCAACGCCAGGGAAATGCCCATCCAAATATCGCTCCTTATGAGCCTTTCCAGGCTAGTGATAAGGGTTTTATGCTTGGCGCTGCCAATCAGGGTCAGTGGAAGAAGCTTTGCCAGCTGATTGACCGGATGGATATGATTGAGGATCCTCGTTTTAAGGATAATCAATCCCGAGTTAAGAACAGGGATGAGCTCAATCAAATCCTCAATGAGATCTTCGAGACTAGGATGGCGGAAGAATGGTTGACTCTACTGGAAGAGGCAGGTTTGCCCTGCGGGCCGATCAACTCTATCCCGGAGGTCTTCCAGCACCCCCAGATAGAGGCGCGAGGCCTGGTGCAAGAAGTAGATCACCCTCAGACTGGAAAGGTATCCCTGACTGGCTTCCCCTACAAATTGTCGCGCACCCCGGTGGAACTGCGTCTGGCTCCTCCTGGTCTGGGAGAGCACAACCAGGAGATCCTGGTGGATCTCCTGGGGTACAGCGAGGACCAGGTCAAGCGATTTAAGGCCGAGGGTGTGATTTGATCTTCAGCCGATAGGAGGATTTCAGGTGGTCTCAGTTTTTTTAAACCTGGATTTATAATCATAGTCAAAACAGCATACTTTCAGCTACCTTGTTCCGATTTTCAGTTAATCTGACTGGAAATGTCATTTTTGAAACGCAGTCTATTCTGCTGTTGAGCTTAGCGGTTCTGACTGTCCTGGTTGTGATATCGATTTTGTGGTTCAGACCGATAAGCCTGCTGGGTTCCCAGCGTCCATCTAGTCAGTCTGCCCCAGGGGTTGGTGCTGGATGAAATGTCCGAACCTGTTTAGTGTGATTTAGAGGAGAGTCCTTGATTAATGACTGCAATTCGATTTGAGATACGCTCTGGTGCATATTACGATTCCGTGGTCTTGATGCAGCTGCAGCGAGCCTTGGCGGAACTTCCTGATGTGGAGGAGGCTGGTGTGGTAATGGGCACACCGGCTAATTTGGAATTGCTGGAGCAGACCGGCCTATTAATGGATGAGGTTCGCGCTGCCAAAGCGGATGACCTGGTTCTGGTGGTGAAAGCCAAGTCCAAGGCGGCTGCGAAAGAAGCCCTGGCGCGGGTGGATGAGCTGGCAGCGGCCCGCAGAAGCCGGGAGGGAGCCGGGGAGGATTTCCTGCCGAAGAGCCTGGAAACGGCAGATCAGCTGCTGCCCGATTCCCACTGGGTACTGGTCTCTGTGCCTGGACGCTATGCAGCAGGTGTGTCCAGAGAGGCCCTCCGCCTCGGCAAGCATGTTTTTCTGTACAGTGACAATGTCTCTCTGGAAGATGAGCTGGATCTTAAGATGAAAGGATCCGAAAAAGGCTTGCTGGTAATGGGACCGGACTGCGGTACAGCGATCGTTAACGGGATCGGTTTGGGTTTTGCCAACCGGGTCCGCCGGGGGTCAATCGGCCTGGTAGCTGCATCCGGGACGGGTTTGCAGCAGGTTTCCGTCCGCATCCACGAATACGGCGGCGGACTGACCCATGCCCTGGGCACAGGCGGAAGGGATCTTTCTTCCGCAGTAGGAGGGATCACTGCCCGGATGGCGCTGGACCTATTGGAGCGGGATCCAGATACAAGGGTGATTGTCCTGATATCTAAACCGCCCGATGCGCAGACTGCCGAGTCTACTCTAGAGTTTGCGAGGAGCCTTTCTAAGCCGGTGGTTGTGAACTTCATTGGCTATCAAACAAACCTGCGGGAAATCGATAATCTCTACTTTGCGAGTACGTTTGATGATGCCGCCGCCGCCGCTGTCGCCCTCGAGGACGAGATCAGGGCTCCCGAGAAGGAAGATCAGTCCAGGCTGGAAAAGTTCAGCCCAGATCAGCGCTATCTCCGGGGTTTGTACTCCGGGGGCACGCTGGCCTACGAAGCCCTGCTGATCCTGAAAAGTTACCTGCCGGGAGTATATTCCAATGTACCGATCGACAAGGATTACCGCCTGGAGAATTCTTTGATCAGCAGGGAACATACGATCATCGACCTGGGAGAGGATGAGTTCACGGTCGGGCGCCTGCATCCCATGATGGATAATGAATTGCGGATCCAGCGTCTGGAAACCGAGGCTGACGATCCGGAGACAGCAGTCATCCTGCTCGATGTTGTACTGGGCTACGGTTCTCATCCTGATCCAGCTGGCGAGCTGGCGCCAGCTATCGAGGCTGCCCGTAAGAACGCCGCAGATAAGGGACGGCACCTGGAAGTAGTGGTCACCCTGACCGGTACGGATGCCGATCCCCAGGGCAGGGATGTCCAGGGCTCGGCGCTCGAAGCTGCTGGAGCGAGAATTTTCTTGAGCAGCGAGGCAGCCGTACGGTATGCAGCCAGGCTGCTTAGGGCCCTGCAAAATCGGGACCAGGAAGGAAAAGAAATCGAATTTTCGCCAGTTGATCTTGATTCACTGGTCAGTGAATTTTCTGCGATCAATGTGGGCCTGGATTCCTTTGCCGAAAGCCTGCAGTCCCAGGAGGCTGAGGTGGTCCAGGTCGACTGGAAACCCGCCGCTGGCGGAAACGCCGATCTGGCGGCATTGCTGGAGAAAATGAAAGGCTAGGAGTGATACCCGATGAAAGAGTTTACCGCAGCTTGTGT
>Ga0055450_10000072_pt1 | contig 15140 bp, 16 predicted proteins | sample China_Galinas_PW_5_FD_57740 | JGI IMG/M metagenome (GOLD analysis project Ga0055450, IMG submission 57740) | Wetland microbial communities from San Francisco Bay, California, USA, that impact long-term carbon sequestration - China_Galinas_PWC_D1 | ecosystem: Environmental > Aquatic > Marine >... | reverse complement strand
GCGAGGGCGAGGACCGGCCACCCCGGCGCGAGGGCGAGGACCGGCCACCCCGGCGCGAGGCGGAGGACCGTCCCGCCCGGCGCGAGGGCGAGGAGCGCCCGCCGCGACGGAAAAAAGCGCCCGCCGAGGGTAGGTCGAAAAAAGCTTCCGCGAACGCCGCCAAGAAAGAGCCGGCCCGCGACGCCTCCAAGGACGAGGCGCAAGAAGACGACAAAGACAAAAGGAGCAAACGCCGTGAGCCGGACCCTGATCCTCGTCAAGCCTGATGCCTTCGAGCGCGCCCTCACCGGAGAGGTGATCGCCCGTTTCGAGCGCAAGGGCCTGCGCATCGCCGCCCTGAAGAAGATGCAGGCGGACGAGGAGATCGCCAACCGCCACTACGCCGAGCACACCGAGAAGCCCTTCTTCGGCGAGCTGGTCGAGTTCATCACCGGCGGCCCGCTGGTGGCGATGGTGCTCGAGGGCGCCGAGGCGGTCCCCGCCGCCCGGCAGCTGATCGGCGCCACCAACCCGGTCGAGGCGGCCCCCGGCTCGATCCGCGGCGACTTCGCGCTCGAGGTGACCTTCAACATGGTCCACGGCTCCGACTCCGACGAGTCGGCCGAGCGCGAGATCGGGATCTGGTTCCCCGAGCTGGCCTGAAGCCGTCCTGGCCGTAGTCCTCGCATCCGGGTCGCCGCAGCGGCGGGAGATCCTGCAGAAGCTGGGGATCGAGTTCGAGGTCGTGGTCCCCGGGGTCGAGGAGCTGACCGCGGGCGATCCGGAACGGCTGGTGGTCGAGAACGCGCGGCGCAAGGCGCGGGCGGTGCAGGCGCCGCCCGCGGCCCACGTGATCGCCTGCGACACCGACGTCGTCCTCGACGGGGAGGTGCTGGGCAAGCCCGCGGACGAGGCCGACGCCCGCGCCTACCTGGACCGCATGTCCGGCCGTGGCCACACGGTGATGAGCGGGCTGGTGGTGCTCGCCGGCGGCGAGGAGCGCAGCGGCCTGGAGCGCTCCGAGGTCGTCTTCAGGGACCTGAGCGAGGCCGAGAAGGAGCGCTACGTACGCTTCGGCGAGTGGCGCGGCCGCTCCGGCGGCTACGCGATCCAGACGCTCGGCTCGACCCTGGTCGCCCGGGTCGAGGGCAGCGTCTCCAACGTCGTCGGGCTGCCCGTCGGCCTGCTCGCCGAGCTGGCCCCGGAGCTGCTCGACGAGTGACCTCTTAGAGCCACAGGATCCCTGCAAATCCGGGCTTTAACCGGGTCTGAGATGATATCGGGGACGCTTCACTCGCCCGGAACGCCGTGGCGCGCCCTCTGCAAGCAGCGGAGCAGCGCCCGCCCGGAGCGCGTCGGAGACCACCGCAAGTGGCAGAGTCGCAGTTGACCGCAACGAACTTAGGCAACACACGTGTATCGAAAGCAAGTACGCCGCCGTAGGGCGGTCTTGGCGCTTCTCGTCATCGGCTCCTTCGTGCTGCTGACCGTCACCTACGGGCGCGGGTCCGACGGCGTGCAGCGCGGCGTCAGCACGATCTTCTCCCCGGTGCAGTCGGTTGCCGACCGGGCGCTGAAGCCCGCCCGCGACCTGGTCAACTGGTTCGACGAGACCTTCGACGCGCGCGGCGAGAACAGCCGCCTCAAGACCCAGCTCGACGCCGCCCGCGAACAGGGGGTCGGCGCCCAGGCGGCGCTCGCCGAAAACGCCCAGCTGCTCAAGCTGGTCGGGCTCGACCGGGGCGGGGCGATCCCTTCGGGCTACGACACGGTTACCGCAAGGGTGACCGGCCGCAACCCCTCAGTCTGGTACGCCGACGTGACGATCGACGCCGGCAGCAGCGACGGGATCGCGGTCGAAGATCCGGTCGTCGGCGCGGCGAGCGGCGAAGGCGCCGCCCTGGTCGGGACGATCTCCGCGGTCACCCGGGGCAGCGCCAGCGTCGAGCTGATCGCCGACCACGGCAGCCGGGTCGGCGCCAAGGTGGTGCCGGGCGGCGCCCAGGGCGTGCTCAAGCCCGAAGTCGGCGACCCCGGCGACCTGATCCTCGACTTCCTCAACTCGACCAAGCTGATCGGCCGCGGCAGCTCGGTCGTGACCTCGGGCTGGCGCGGACCCGGGATCGACTCGCGCTACCCGCCCAACCTGCGGATCGGCGAAGTCGTCAAGGCCCCGATCCGCGAACAGGAGGCCAGCCAGCTGGTCCACGTCAAGCCCTACGCCGACCTGCGCAGCGTCGACATCGTCCAGGTGCTGACCGGAGGCTCGCGCGGATGATCCTCACGCCCGGCATCCTCGCCCGACTGGTCGCCGTCGTCGTCGTCGGCGTGCTCCTGCAGCTCTCCTTCTTCTCCCAGGTGGCCGTCTTCCACGTCAGCCCCAACCTGCTGCCGGCCCTGATCGTCGCGCTCGGCCTGCTGGGCGGGACGATGACCGGCGCCGTCACCGGCTTCTCGGTCGGGATCCTGCTCGACTGCCTGCTGATCGCGCCGCTGGGCGGCGCCTCGCTGGTCCTGCTCGGGGTCGGTTACCTCGCCGGCCTCTTCCGCGAGCGCTTCGAGATCCACAGCTGGCTGGTCGTGCCGCTGCTCTGCGCGATCCTCACCCTGCTCGCCGAAGTCGGCTTCGGCGCGGTGGCGGCGATCCTCGGGATCGACACCACGGTCAGCGCCCTGGTGGTCCGCGACGTGCTCCTCAAGAGCCTCTACGCGTTCCTGCTCGGCTGGCCGATCTACGCCGGTCTCAAGCGCCTGCTGCGGCCGGCGATCGTCGACGACCTCGAGGCGCGGCGCAGCAGGCGGCCGACGGTGCTGGGAGCATAGGAAGATGTACCTGCGCTCCGACCACCAGCCTCGCGGGCCGCGCCTCCCGCTGCGGGTCGCGGTCGTCGGCGGCTGCGCGGTCGCCCTCTTCGCGATCCTCTTCTTCCGGCTCTGGAACCTGCAGGTGCTCGACGGCGACCAGTACCTGGCCGAGGCGAAGAACAACCGCAGCCGTGAGTACAAGGTGATCGCGCCGCGCGGCAACATCCTCGACCGCAACGGCGACGTCCTGGTCGACAACCGGGCCAGCCTGGCGCTGCAGATCAACACCGGCAAACTGCCCTCCGACCCGGCCGCGCAGAAGGAAGAGCTGACCGCGCTGGGCGAGCTCGTCCAGATGCCGCTGAAGAAGGTGCGCCGGACGATCCGCGAGAGCGAAGAAAAGGCGGCCGGCGCCCCGGTCACCCTGCGCCGCGACGTCGGCGACGACGTCGTCTACTACCTGGAAGAGAACCAGCGGCGGTTCCCCGGGGTCTCCGTGCAGCGGGTCTTCGTGCGCGCCTACCCGAACGGCGACGAGGCCGCCCACCTGCTGGGCACGGTCGGCGAGATCAGCGAAGCAGAGCTCAAAGAGCCCCGGTACGAAGGGCTGGAAGCCGGCGACGAGGTCGGCAAGGAAGGGGTCGAGGAGACCTACGACGAAACGCTGCGTGGCACGCCGGGGTTCACCAGGGTGCAGGTCAACGCGCTCGGTCAGCCGACCCCCGGCGGGACGCTGGTCAACCAGCCGCCCGAGCCGGGCGACAGCCTGAAGCTGACGATCGACTCCACGGTGCAGGAGGCCGGCGAACAGGCGATCGCCTCGCTCGGCCTCGCCGGCGGCTTCATCACGATGGACGTCCACAGCGGCGAGATCCTCGGCCTCGCCTCCTCGCCGACCTACGACCCGACCACCTTCACCAGGCCGTTGACCCAGGCCCAAGCCGACTCGTTCTACAAGAACGAAGCGGCGCCGCTCAACGACAGGGTTACCGAAAGCCTCTACCCGACCGGCTCGATCTTCAAGATGATCACCGCCCTGGCCGCTCTGGAAGGCGGCAAGATCACGCCGAGCGACACGATCGAAGACACCGGCAAGATCACCGTCTCCGGCCAGCCATTCGCCAATGCCGGCGAGGAAGCATATGGCACGGTCGACCTGGTCAAGTCGCTGGAAGTCTCCTCCGACATCTACTACTACCTGCTCGGCCTGAAGATGGCGAACAGCGGCGAGCTGCAGAAGTGGGCCGCCAAGCTCGGGATCGGGCGGCCGACGGGGATCGACCTGCCGGGCGAGATCGAAGGCCTGGTGCCGAGCAGGGAGTGGCGCAACCAGCGCTACGAGAACGGCGAAGTCGACCGCGAATGGTCGGTCGGCGACAACATGCAGCTGGCGACCGGGCAGGGCGACCTGCAGACCAGCCCGCTGCAGATGGCGGTCGCCTACGCGGCGTTCGGCAACGGCGGCATGATCGTCACCCCGCACCTCGGGCTCGAACTCGAGGACGCCGCCGGGCGGCCGGTCGCCGCCGACGAACAACTCGGCGAGTTCCCGCCGCAGCGCCGGATCAAGTTCAAGAAGCGCTGGCAGCGGGAGATCATGGCCGGCCTGCACGCCGCCGCGCAGGCGCCGGGCGGGACCTCCTACGACACCTTCAAAGCGTTCCCGATCCCGGTCGCGGGCAAGACCGGGACGGCGGAACGGCCGCCGAACGGCGACCAGGCCTGGTACGCCGTGCTCGCGCCGTACCCGAACCCGCGTATCGTCACCATCGTGAGCCTCGAGGAAGGTGGATTCGGCGCCGACACCGCCGCGCCGGTGGCGCTCAAGGTGCTGGAAGCGTATTTCGGCAAGGAAGCCGGCGAAGAAGCGGCCGAAGGCGAAGCCGCGGAAGGCGAAATCCCCGCGGCCGAAGCCGAAGCCGCCGCCGAAAGCCTGCCGGAAGCGACCGGGACGGGGGTCGAATAGATGTACGCGTCCCGGACCAGGGCCGCCCGCGCGGAGCCCTACGCCGAACGCGTCGGCATCGCCGAGCGGCTCGGGCTCGCCCACCTCGACTGGCCGCTGACCCTCGGCGCGGTCGGGCTCGTCGCCTTCAGCGTCTTCGCGCTCGGCCAGGCGACCAGCCACGACATCCCCGGCAACCCCGGCTACTACGTCGACAGGCAGGCGATCTACGCCGTGCTCGGCCTGGTCGGGATGGTGCTGATGACCCGGATCGACTATTCGCGCTTCCGCGAGCTGCGGGTCGGGATCTACACCTTCCTCTGCGTCAGCGTCTCGCTCGTCTTCGTCTTCGGCTTCGCCGCCAAGGGCTCGCGGCGGGCCTTCGACCTTCCCTTCTTCTCCTTCCAGCCATCGGAGCTCGGCAAGCTCCTGCTCGTGCTCGCGCTTGCCGGGTTCGTGATCGATGGTGCCCGGCGGGGCTCGGCGGTGCAGCGCACGGTGCGCTACCTCTGCCTCGGCCTCGCCCCGGCTGCGCTCGTCTTCTTGCAGCCCGACCTCGGCACCGCCCTGGTGTTCGTGGTCGCCACCCTCGCCGTGATGTACTTCGGAGGCGTCCAGTGGACGCACTTCGCGGTGATCGGCGGGGCGCTCGTCGCGCTCGTCGCGCTCGTCCTGGTCGTCGCCCCGATGCTCGGGGCGCCGGTCCTCAAGGGTTACCAGAAGGAGCGTCTGACCTCCTTCGTCAACCCGGGCGAACACGCCAGCGGCGCCGGGTACCAGCAGAACCAATCTGTGATCGCCACCGGGTCCGGGCAGTGGTCCGGCCGCGGCGATCGTGCCACCCAGACGCGGCTCGACTTCGTTCCCGAGCGGCACACCGACTTCATCTTCGCGGTGATCGGTGAGCGCTACGGGTTCATGGGCGCCGCGTTAGTCCTATCCCTTTACGCCCTGCTCTTCTGGCGGGCGCTGCGGATCGTGACGCTCTCGAAGAACTCCTACGGGGTCCTGGTCGCCGGCGGCATCGCCGTCGCGCTGCTGTTCCAGGTCTTCGTCAACGTCGGGATGAACCTCGGCATCATGCCGATCACGGGCATCCCACTACCGCTGATGAGCTACGGAGGGTCCTCCGTGGTCGCTACTTTCCTGGCGGTCGGGGTCCTTCAGAGCATCCACGTCCAAGCGCATCTCAGCCAGAGGGGAAGGTTCGCCTGGTGATGCCTCCGATGGGGGACCGGGCGTCGCGTACCTAACCGAAACTGAGCTGAACAAAAAATGAAGAAAACGATTCTGGTTTCCGCCGAGCGAGGCGAGACCCGCGTTGCCGTCCTCGAGTCCAAGCAGAAGGGCAGCAAGGCCAAAGTGGCGGAGCTCTACATGGAGCGCCGCGGGCGCCGCTCGATCGTCGGCAACATCTACAAGGGGAAGGTCGACAACGTCCTTCCCGGCATGGAGGCCGCCTTCGTCGACATCGGCCTCGAGCGCAACGGCTTCCTCCACGTCGACGAGATCGTCCTTCCGGGCGGCGAGCAGGCGCCGAAGCGCGGCCGCGGCTCCGGGCGCAAGATCAACGAGATGATCAAGCCCGGGCAGGAGATCCTCGTGCAGGTCGTCAAGGACCCGCTGAAGACGAAGGGCGCCCGGCTCTCGATGAACGTCTCGATCGCCGGCCGCTACCTGGTCTTCGCCCCGCAGGGCTCGGGGGTCGGCGTCAGCCGCCGGCTCTCGGACTCCGAGCGCGACCGGCTGCGCAAGATGGTCGACCGCACCTACAAGGGCCCGGGCGGGCTGATCGTCCGCACCGCCGCCCACGGGGCGAAAAAGGCCGACTTCGTGCGCGAGGTCTCCTACCTGCAGCGGCTCACCGAGATCCTCGAGCGGCGCACCGAATCGACCAAGGCGCCGGCCCTCGTCTTCCAGGAGGCCGACCTCTCGATCCGGGTGCTGCGCGACGTCTTCCTCAGCGAGTTCGAAACGGCGGTGATCGAGTCCGAGAAGCAGTTCGAACGGGTGACCAGCTTCTTCCAGCGCACCGCGCCGGAGCTGGTCGGCAAGGTCGAGCGATACGAGGGCCAGAAGCCGCTGTTCGAGAAATGGAAGATCGACGCCGAGATCGAGTCGACCCTGAGCCGGCGGGTCGACCTGCCCTCGGGCGGCTACCTGGTGATCGACTACGCCGAGGCGCTGACCGTGATCGACGTCAACAGCGGCAGCTTCACCGGCCGCGGCAAGGGCGGCCTCGAGGAGACGATCACCAAGGTCAACACCGAGGCCGCCGAGGAGGCGGTGCGCCAGCTGCGCCTGCGCGACATCGGCGGGATCATCGTCATCGACTTCATCGACATGGCGCGGGCCAGCAACCGCGACAAGGTGCTGAAGACGATGCGCAAGGCGCTCGACGCCGACAAGTCGAAGAGCTACGTGGTCGAGGTCTCGCCGCTGGGCCTGGTCGAGATGACCCGGCAGAACGTCACCGACGGGGTGCGCGAGATCCTCACCGTGCCCTGCACGACCTGCGACGGGGAGGGGGTCGTCCTCTCGGCCGAGACGGTCGCCCTCGAGGGGCTGCGCAAGATGCGCGACATCGTTGCCGACAACCCCGACACCGAGGCCTTCCTGATCCGGGTCAACCCCAAGGTCGCGCACGAGCTGACCGATCCCGACAGCGGCCTGATCGAGTTCGAGGCCGAGACCGGCAAGCGCTTCCACTTCGAGGGCGGCGACGCGCTGGCGATCGACACCTTCGAGGTGGTCGAGTCGGGCAGCCGCGAGCAGATCGAGGAGCGGGCGCTGCCGTTCAAGGTCGGCGAGGAGGTGCTGGTCAAGATCGACGAGCCGCACATGTACAACGCCGACGACGCCGTCGCCCGGATCGACTCCTACATCGTCAGCGTCACCGGCGGCGGCCGCTTCGTCGGAGAGCGCAAGATGGTGCGGATCGAGCAGGTCGAGCGCTCGGCGGCGGTCGCCTCGCTGCTGGGCGGCGAGTCCCCCAACGGGTCCGGAGGGGGCAGCGAAAACGGCTCCGAGCTAGAATCCGGAGCTCCTTCGCGCAAACGCAGTCGCGGCCGCCGGGGCGGTCGGGGGCGTTCGCGCGCCAAACAAGGCAGCAAGGAAGAAGATTGAGCATGTACGCGGTAGTCGAATCCGGTGGCAAGCAGTACAAGGTCGAGCAGGGCACGTCCCTGCTGGTCGACCGCCTCGACGCCAAGGAGGGCGACAAAGTGTCCCTGCGCGCGGTGATGTTCCGCGACGACGCGGTGGTCGCCTCGCCCGTGGAGCTGGAGAAGGTCAAGGTCGAGGCCAAGGTCGCCGAGCACCTGCGCGGGCCGAAGATCAAGGTCTTCAAATACAAGGCGAAGAAGGGCTACCGGCGCCGCGCCGGCCACCGCTCCGAGCTGACCAAGCTCGAGGTGACGAGCCTGAAAATGGGCAAAGCGGCCGCCAAAAAGGCCAAAGCTGAGAAAGAGGAGGCGTAGGCCATGGCGCACAAGAAGGGCGGCGGATCCACCAGCAACGGCCGCGAATCTAACCCGAAGATGCTCGGCGTCAAGGTCTTCGCCGGCGAGACGGTGAGCGGCGGCGAGATCATCGTCCGCCAGCGCGGCACCCGCTTCTGGCCCGGCGACGGCGTCGGCATCGGCCGCGACCACACGATCTTCGCCACCCGGCCCGGCAAGGTCGACTTCTTCACCGCCCGCAAGGGCCGCACCGTCCGGGTCCTGGCCGAGGACTGACCCCGGCCCCCCGCGTGGCCGAGCTTGGTCTGGCCACGCGGAACTGAGCTCGGCCACGCAGCTCTACCCTGGGGCGGCGATGTACGACAAGGCGAAGATCTGGGTCGAGGGCGGGGCCGGCGGCAACGGGTGCGTCTCGTTTCGGCGCGAGGCGCACGTGCCGCGGGGCGGGCCCGACGGCGGCGACGGCGGGCACGGCGGCGACGTGGTGCTGGTCTGCGACCCCTCGAAGCGCGACCTCGGGGCGCTGAAGGGCTCCAAGCACTTCCGGGCCGGGCGCGGCCGCCACGGCGAAGGCTCCAGGCGGCACGGGGCGCGCGGGGAGGACCGCGAGATCCAGGTGCCGCCCGGCACCCAGGCGAGCGCGGTCGACGGCGGCGCGATCGACCTGGTCGAGGTCGGCCAGCGGGCGGTCGTCGCCCACGGCGGCCGCGGCGGCCACGGCAACAAGCGCTTCGCGACCTCGACCCGGCAGGCGCCGCGCTTCGCCGAGAACGGGACCGAGGGGGAGGCGGACTGGATCGAGCTGCGGCTGAAGCTGCTCGCCGACGTCGGCCTGGTCGGGCTGCCCAACGCCGGCAAGTCCTCGCTGCTGGGGCGGCTGACCCGGGCGGCGCCGAAGGTCGCCGACTACCCGTTCACGACGATCTCCCCGGTCCTCGGGACGATCGAGGGCGAGGACCGGCAGGCGGTGATCGCCGACATCCCCGGGCTGATCGAGGGCGCCGCCGAGGGCGCCGGGCTCGGCCACGAGTTCCTCGCCCACGTCGAGCGCTGCGCGATGCTGGTCCACCTGGTCGACCTGGCGCCGCCGGAGGGCACGCCGCCGGGCAGCTACGAGACCGTGCGGGCCGAGCTGGCCGCCCACGGCGCCGGCCTCGAGCTGTTGCCGGAGCTGGTCGTGCTCAGCAAGCGGGACCTGCTGCCGGTTGCCGAGGTCGAGGCGGCGGTGGCGGAGTGGGAGGAGCGGCTCGGCGACGCCGTCGAGGGCGTGCTGGCGGTCTCCTCGGCGACCGGCGAGGGCATCGACGAGCTGCGGCGGCGCATCCTCCGCGACCTGCCCGACCAGGCCCCGGCGCCCGCCGCGACCGCGGAGCCGCCGGACGGGTTCGAGGCCGAGCACCGCGTCTACCGGCCCGCAGGCGAGGGCGGCTACCGGGTCGAGCGCGAGGAGGACGGCGGCTTCCGCGTCCTCGGCCGCGGCGTCGAGATGCTGTTCGAGCGCCACGACATCGCCAACGAGGAGGCGCTCGCCTACCTCGAGCAGCGGCTCGGTGAGATGGGCGTGCTCGCCGCCCTCACCCGCGCCGGCTTCGAGCCCGGCGACGACGTGCGGATCGGCGAGCAGGAGTTCGAGCTGCACATCTAGGCGTCGAACCCCAGCACGTCCCGAACCGCTCGATCGACGCGCCCGCTCCTAGACTGCTGCGCATGACTCTGGTGGTGAAGCTGGGCTCCTCGATCGTGGCGGCCGACGACGGCGAGCTGCGGGAGGACGTGCTGGACTCCGTCTGCGCCCAGGTCAGCGCCCTGGAGCAGGGCGGCGAGCGGGTCGTGATGGTCACCTCCGGGGCGATCGCCCGCGGCATGCGGCTGATGGGGATCTCGAACCGGCCCAAGGCGATGGACGAGCTGCAGGCCGCGTCTGCGGTCGGCCAGGGCGACCTGTTTCGTGCCTATGAGTCCCGCCTCGCCCGCGGCGGGACCCGTGCGGCCCAGGTGCTGTTGACGCTCTCGGACATCTCCGAGCGCGCCCACTACGTGAACGCGCGGCAGACCCTGCAGCGGCTCGTCCACTGGGGCGTGGTGCCGGTGATCAACGAGAACGACACCACCTCGACCGACGAGATCACCTTCGGCGACAACGACTTCCTCGCCGCCCAGGTCGCGGTGCTGCTGCGCGCCCGGCTGCTGATCCTGCTGACCAACACCGACGGCGTCTTCACCGCCGATCCGCGCACCGACCCCGACGCGCGGCTGATCGAGGCGGTGGAGCGCTGGGAGGACCTCGCCCCGGAAGTGCGGATCGGCCCGGAGACCTCCTCCTTCGGGCGCGGCGGGATGGGCAGCAAGGTGGCGGCGGCGCGGATCGCCAGCGAGTCCGACGTCGGCGTCGTGGTCTGCAACGGGACCGAGCCCGACACCCTGGAGGCCGCGGCCGGAGGCGAACCGGTCGGGACGATGTTCGCCGCGCAGCCCGGCTGCCGCACCTCGCCGTACAAGCTGTGGCTGAAATACGCCGGCCGGCCACGGGGCTCGCTGGTGGTCGACCGCGGCGCCGCCTCCAGGCTGCGCGACAGCGGCTCCAGCCTGCTCGCGGTCGGGATCACCGACGTGCGCGGCGACTTCGAGGCCGGCGACGTGGTCGCGGTCGCCGTCGACGGCGAGCCGGGCGAGGTCGGCAAGGGGATCACCGCACTCTCCTCGCGCGACCTGGCGCAGGTCCACGGCCTGAAGACCGACGCGCTTCGCGAGCGCCTGCCCGGCGCCGCCGACGAGGTCATCCACCGCGATCGCTTCGTCCTGCTTTGAACGTCCCGCAATCCTTTGCTCAAGGAGACCAGAGTCGATTTTGCCGTCTATATGACGTAAAAAACGACTCTCGTCGTCGGACCGGGTGGCCGTCGTTCGGGTGAGGCCGTCGGCGCCCAGCTACCCTTGACCCGATGGCTGTGACCACGACCACCGTCGCCGAGCGCTGCGCCGCCGCCAGGCGGGCGGCGCGGGTCCTCGCCGCCTCCCCGACCGGGGCGCGCAACGCCGCCCTTGCCGCGACCGCGAGGCTGCTCGGCGAGCGCGCCGGGCAGGTGCTGGAGGCGAACGCCGCCGACCTCGCCGACGAGCGCGCGGCGGGGCTGACCGAGGCGCTGCGCGACCGCCTCGCCCTGACCTCGGAGCGGGTCGAGGCGATGGCCGAGGGCGTGCGGGCGGTGGCCGCGCTGGAGGACCCGGTCGGCGAGGAGCTGGACCGCAGGACCCTGGCCAGCGGGATCGAGCTGACCAAGGTGCGGGTCCCGCTGGGCGTGATCGCGGTGGTCTACGAGGCCCGTCCCAACGTCACCATCGACTGCGCCGCGCTGACGATCAAGAGCGGCAACGCGATCGTCCTGCGCGGATCCAGCTACGCGGAGCGCTCCAACGGGGCGCTGGCGGCGATCGTCCGCGAGGCGCTCGCCGAGGCCGAGCTGCCCGAGGACGCGGTGACCATGGTCGAGGGCGGCGGCCACGAGGCGCTCGCCGAGCTGGCGATGCAGGAGGGCTCTGTCGATCTGATGATCCCGCGCGGCGGCGAAGGGCTGAAGGCGGCGATCAAGGACGTCGCCACGGTCCCGGTGATGTACGCGGCGGCGGGCAACTGCCACGTCTACGTCCACGCCGACGCCGACCTCGAGATGGCGCGCCGGATCGCGGTCAACGCCAAGGTGCAGCGGCCCGGGGTCTGCAACGCCGCCGAGACGCTGCTGATCGACGCCGCGATCGCCGCCCGTTTCGCGCCCGCTGTGCTCGGCGATCTGCGCGAGGCGGGGGTCGAGCTGGTCGGCGACGAGCGGACCCGCGAGCTCGCCGGCGAGGCCGAGGTCGGCGCGGCGAGCGAGCTCGACTGGGACACCGAGTACCTCGGGCTGAAGATGGCGGTCGCCGTGGTCGACTCGGTCGAGGAGGCGGTCGAGCACGTCAACGCCCACGGGACCGGCCACTCCGAGGCGATCGTCACCGAATCCGACGAGGCCGCCGAGCGGTTCGTCGCCGGGGTGGACTGCGCCGCGGCCTACGTCAACGCCTCGACCAGGTTCACCGACGGCTTCGAGTACGGGATGGGCGCCGAGATCGGCAACTCGACCCAGAAGCTGCACGCCCGGGGGCCGATCGGGCTGCGCGAGCTGACCACGTTCAAGTACGTGGGGCGCGGCAACGGCCAGGTACGTGGGTAGCGGGGGCGGCTCGGGCACCGGTGTGCTGGGGTCGGCGTTCAACCCCCCGCACCTCGGCCACCTGGCGCTCGCCCAGGAGGCGCTCTGGCAGCTCGGCCTCGAGGAGGTCGTCCTCGTCCCGACCGGCGACGCGCCCCACAAGCGGATCGCCGACGACCCCGGGCGCGACCTGCGGATGGCGATGACGAGGCTGGCCGCGGCCGAAGACCCGCGCTTCTCGGTCTCCTCGCTGGAGGTCGATCGCGCGGGACCGTCCTACACGTGTGAAACCTTGCAGCTGCTTGCTGAGGAAAGAGGCGACACGGAGCTGGTGTTCGTGATGGGGGCGGACGCCGCCGTGGGCCTGGAGAGCTGGCGCGAGCCGCAGCGGGTGGTCGAGCTGGCGCGGCTGGCGATCGCCCGCCGCTCGGCGATCTCCGACGCCGAGGTCAACGACGTCCTGCGAAGCCTCGGCGCCGAGGGCCGGGCGACGATGCTGGAGATGCCGCAGTTCGGGGTCTCCTCCTCGGCCGTGCGCGAGCGCGCCGAGGCGGGGCGGCCGCTGCGCTACCTGGTCCCCGACTCCGTCGCCCGCCTGATCGAGGAAAAGGGGCTCTACGCGTGACCGGGATCTCCTCCGAGGCGCTGGCCCGGCGGCTCGCCGCCCTCGCCGACGCGAAGAAGGCCGAGGAGGTCGTCGTCCTCGACATGCGCGAGCTGGTCGCCTACACCGACTTCCTGGCGATCTGCACGGCGCGCAACGAGCGCCAGGCGCGGGCGATCGTCGACGAGGTGCGGCTGCAGCTGAAGCGCGAGACGGGGCTGCTGCCGGGGGGCGTCGACGGCGAAGCCGAGGCCGGCTGGGCGATCCTCGACTACCTCGACTGCGTGCTGCACGTCTTCACGCCGGAGGCGCGCGAGCGCTACCAGCTCGAGGATCTCTGGCGCGACGCGCCGCGGCTGCCGCTCGACCTCGACGCGCCGGGCGCGCCCGAGGCCGCGAGCGCCTGAGCCGTCTGTGACGAATTGCCGTCCGAAGGCGGCCTTACGGTGCCGCGCATGGGAAGTCTCAAGCGGTCCCTCTTCGGCTATCGGCGCTCCGACGTCGAAGCGGCGATCTCGTCGCGCGACGCGCGCATCCACGCACTGGAGGCCAAGTATCGCGAGCAGCTCGCCGCAATCGACGAGCTCGAGCGGGAGACCACCTCGCTCTCCGGCATGGTGCTGGAGCGCGAGCGCGAGATCCGCGTGCTCGGAGAGCGCCTGCGCGAGGCCAACGAGTGCCACCAGCGCAGCATCGCCTCGCTCGATGCGGTCTCCTCGCGGCTCGAGGAGCTGCACGAGCAGGCGCGCGGCCAGGCGACCCGGATCCGGATGAAGGCCCTGCGCGAGGCGGTCGAGGTGAGCCGCCGGGTGCAGGCGCTGACCGACTCCCAACCGGCGGTCGAGGAGGACGGCGAACCGGCCGCCGCGATCGAGCGGGCCGCCGCCGCGGCCGCCCCGGCACCCGAGGGCGGGGCGGAGGAGGCCGCGCCCGCGCCCGCCGAGGAGCCGCGGCCGATCGCCGAGGAACTGGAGGAGATCCTGCCCCCGGCTCCGGCCCCGCCCGGCTTCGACGGCGTCTTCCAGGGCCGGGTCCGGCTCGAGATCGGCCCCCTGGGCGACTTCTCCCAGCTGGTCGGGTTCGAGGACGCGGTCGGCCGGGCCGGCGCCTCCGAGATCTCGGTCGAACGCTTCTCCGAGGGCCGCGCGACGCTCTCGATGCGGCTCGACGAGCCGACCGAGCTGCTGCGCGAGCTGGAGGAGCTCTCCGCCCTCGACTTCCGGGTCCGCCACAACGCGCCCGACAGCCTGATCCTCGACCTCGACGACGACCAGGGTCCCGAGCAGCGCGCGGCGTAGCTCCCCGCGTCGATCCGATGCGCAGTGTATTGTCTTGCAGACAATGCATAGCGGCGACACCGACCACGACCCCAACCGGAAGGGCAATGCCGCGGAGCTGGCGATCGCCGCCGAGGCCTCGCGACTGGGGCTCTCGGTGTTGAAGCCCCTCACGGAGCACGAGCGCTACGACCTCGTGCTGGGCATCGGCGGCGGCCTGGTCCGCGTCCAGTGCAAGTGGGCGAAGGAGAAGAGAGGCGCGGTGGTCGTCAATCTGGTCACGAGCCGCCGCGGAGCCGACGGTTTCGTCCGCAGCACCTACTCGGCGGACGAGGTCGACGCCATCGGCGCCTACTGCGACGCCGTCCGCGGATGCTTTCTGATCCCGATCGAGGAGGTCGAAGGGCGGCAGGCGGTGAGCCTGAGATTGACCCCGGCAAGAAACGGACAGCGCGCAGCACTAAAATGGGCGGAGCACTACCGACTCGGGGCTGTAGCTCAGCTGGCAGAGCGCCGCCATGGCATGGCGGAGGTCAGGGGTTCGATCCCCCTCAGCTCCACTCCCCGGGACGACGAGGCGCCGACCGGATCCGAAGTGGTCGGCGCCCACGAGTTCCGCAACCACTTCGGCCTCTACCTCGAGAAGGCGGCCGGGGGCGGCGAGATCCTGATCGAGCGCCGCGGCCGTCCGTGCGCTCGCCTCGTCCCGCCAGCCTGATCTTCTCAGCGCAGGCCTTCCAGGTACCTGGCCTGGTCGCTCAAGGGAAGCTCCGCGAGGGGCCGCTGTCAAGTACGCGAGAGTTCGTTAACTCGGCGGGTTCCGCTGCCGATGGATAGGGGGTGAGTGCCGCCGACCAGCACGTCTTCTCGCACGGGATGCGG
>Ga0055450_10000071_pt1 | contig 15166 bp, 6 predicted proteins | sample China_Galinas_PW_5_FD_57740 | JGI IMG/M metagenome (GOLD analysis project Ga0055450, IMG submission 57740) | Wetland microbial communities from San Francisco Bay, California, USA, that impact long-term carbon sequestration - China_Galinas_PWC_D1 | ecosystem: Environmental > Aquatic > Marine >... | reverse complement strand
CCGACGGCGCGGCGCTCCTCAGCCATACCGAGGGCGTGTACGACTTCGTGCCGGACTCCACCGTGAGGTTGGGGCCGGTCGCGGGCCATGCCTATCCCGCGGACACGGCGTCCTGGTCGGACGACGACTTCCTCCGTGTCGGCGACGACCAGGAGCGCAACGGTCTTCTCCTGGACGCCCGGGAGACGTACCGGCGGGGGCTGGAGGCCTTTCCTTCCAGCGTGGGGCTCTCCCGCGCGCAGGGCCGCCTCGACGTGGTGCTGGGACGCCCCGCCGACGCCGTCAGCCACCTTGGCGCGGTGCTCGAGCGCGTGAGCAACGACGCGGAAGCCTGGTACTACCTGGGCCACGCGCGCCTGGCCCTCGGCGACACGGCGGAGGCGCGTCTCGCCTGGGAGCGGGCCCAGCAGTTCGGCGCGTTCCGTGCGACGGCGCTGGTGGAGCTCGCGGGGCTGGCGGCGGGGTCGCACCGGGAAGCCGGCTTGCGCGAAGGAGTACGCCTCCTGGATGAGGCCGTCGCGGCCGAGCCGGGGGCGACGCGGGCCGGGGCCCTGAAGGTGGCGCTCCTGCGGGTCATGGGCCGTCGCGACGAGGCGCTGGCCACATGGAGACGATGGACGTCGGTGGATCCCACGAGCTCGTTCCTCCGTCACGAGGGAACGCTCCTGGGCGTCCCGGACGACGCCCTGACGGCGCATCTCGCGGCGGATCCCGAGCGCATCCTCGATCTCGTCGAGGACTACGTGGACGTGGGGCTCGACGGTGACGCGCTGTCGCTCCTGGAGGCCGACTACCCCCGGGGACCGGAGCTCGTCACCGAGCCCGGGATGCCGCATCCTTCTGCCTACCCCCTGCTGGCGTACTACCGGGGCTGGCTCCTGGAACGCCTCGGACGGGACGCCGACGCGGCCACGGTCTACACGCAGGCGTCGTCGATGCCGACCCGGTACGTCTTTCCCCACCGTCCCCGGACCGAGACCGTGTTGCGCGCCGCACTTCGCGCTCACCCGGACGACGCCACGGCCCACTTCCTCCTGGGCGAGCTCCTCCTGGACGGAGGCAAGGCGGACCAGGCGATGGCGGAGTGGGAGCAGGCGCGCGGACTGCGCCCCGGCATCCCGACGCTGCAGCGCGACATGGGGAGGACGATCCTCGCCGCTCATGGAGCCCCGGCTCGGGCCGCCGCCCTCTTCACCGAGGGCACCCGCTACGACGGGAGCAACGTGGACCTGTACTTCGGCCGCGACTCCGCGCTCGTGCTCCTGGGGCGTGGCGCATCCGAGCGCGCCGACTCCCTGCTGCGATATCCGGAGCCGGACTCCATGCCGGCCAAGCTCGTCTATCACCTGGCCGAGGTCCTCGCCACGGCCGGCCGCTTCGACGAGGCGGAGGGCCTGTTCCGGAACCGCTTCTTCCCCAGCGAGGAAGGGGGGACGGACGTGCGTCAGGTGTGGCTCGACGTACGTGTCGGCCGCGCCCGCGCGGAGGCTGCGGCGGGCCGGTGCGCGTCGGCCCTGAAGATCCTCGACGAGATCACCATCCCCACCTCGGGGCTGGCGTTCACGGCGGACGGCCTGGAGGCCCTGGTGTACCGCGATCCGCTCCGCGCCGAGATCCAGGGGGTGCGTGAGCGGTGCCCCTTGGGGGAGGTGGACGGGATATCCAGGCGCACCGGCCAGTGGGATCCCGACACGCTGGGCAACCATCGCGCGGTGGTCCGTGTGGACCAGGACGGGGATGTCGTCGGGGTGCTCCTGCCCTGGCGGCGCCGTGACGCCGATCCCGCCGGCAAGGACGTGGTGGTGGTCGACGGGGCCACCGGCGCGCGGGTCCGCGATGTCGCCCGGGTGGAGGTGACGGACGAGGAGGGACGTGTGGCGTTCCAGCCGACCTCCGGCGCGGGGACGTACTACGTCTACTGGCTCACCCACGACGGCATTCGGGGGAGGAACTACCCGAAGATCGTGTACGACACCGTCCGTGCCACCGCCGACCAGGACTGGGTGGAGCGCAACGGACTCGGCGCGTGGGGCGGGCCTGGCGCGTCCACCGGGGGCGGAGGAAAGCGCGTCGGCGACCAACCTGCGGACGCCGGCGTCCTCGCCACGTGGTCGCGCATTCCCCACGCCACGGTCGCCGCGTTCGAGGCCCCGGACGTGCTGAACTCGTTCTATCCCATGGAGGTGCCGGCCACCCGCGCCGAGAAGGAGCCTCTGCAGGCGGCACATCCGGGCGCGCCCTTCCTCCTCTTTCCGGAGGACCGCTCCCGGCCCATCTGGATGCAGGAGACCATCCCGAAGAAGTGGGCAGACGAGGGTGTCGGCCGTCGCTTCCAGGGCGAAGCGCAGCAGGGGGAATACTGGGTCTTCCAGGTGGGGGTATGGGCCCAGGCCGATCTCCAGGATGTCCGCGCGGACGTATCGGACTTCGTGCGCCAGGGGGGCGGAGGTCGCATCGCAGGGAGCGCGGTGAGCGCGTTCAACCTGCGAGGCGTGGACTCCCACGGCGGCGACTTCACCAAGCGCGTCGACGTGCCGGCCGGGAGGGTCCAGGCGCTCTGGTTCGGTGTGCCGATTCCCGAGGACGCCGCACCCGGGGACTACGAGGCCACCGTTTCCGTCGGCGCGCAGGGGGAAGCGCCCCGGGAGGTCTCCATCGACGTGCGGGTGGAGGCCGGCGTCATCGCCGCCCACGGCGACGACGACCCGGCACGGCTGTCCCGGCTGCGGTGGCTGGACTCCCGCATCCGGCTGGACGACTCCCTGGTGGCGCCGTACACGGCGGTGGAAGCCGAAGGAAGCCACCTGGCGGTGCTGGGTCGCACGGTGGATCTGGCCCCGTCCGGCTTTCCGGCGCGCATCGAGAGCTTCTTCACGCCGGAGATGACCTCCGTGGGGACAGAGCCGAGAGAGATCCTGGCGGCGCCGGTGGCCCTGGTGGTGGAGGACGGCAGCGGATCCGTGCTTCCGTGGCACCACGACGGCGCGACCATCACCGATCGCCAGCCCGGGGCCGCCCGCTGGCACGCCCACAGCGAGGCGGGCCCCGTGGAAGCGGACGTCGCGGGGGACCTGGACTTCGACGGCACCATGGAGCTCCAGGTGACCCTGGGCGCCACCCGCGAAGCGTCGCTGTCCGACGTACGCCTGGAGATCCCCGTGGCGGCTGGCGTGGCCCGGTATCTCATGGGTCTGGGCTTCAAGGGCGGAGTGCGTCCGTCTTCCTACGACTGGGTGTGGAACGTCGAGCACAACCAGGACGGAGCGTGGATCGGAGACGTGAACGCCGGCCTCCAGTTCATGCTCCGGGACGAGCACTACGTGCGCCCGCTGAACACCAACTTCTATCTGTCCAAGCCGCTGGTGATGCCCCGCTCCTGGGCCAACGACGGCAAGGGCGGCTGCCGCCTGGCGGAGGACGCGGCTCAGGGCGCGTACCTGGTGCGCTGCTACTCGGGGGCACGGACCATGCGCGCCGGCGAGACCCTCCGCTTCGACGTGCGCCTCACCGTAACGCCCTTCAAGCCCATCGACACCGACGCCCAGTGGAGCACGCGCTACTTCCACCGCTTCGAGCCGCTGGACTCCATCCAGGCCACCGGCGCAAACACGGTGAACGTCCACCACGCCACGCCCATCAACCCGTGGATCAACTATCCCTTCCTCACCCCGGGGCCCATGAAGGCGTATGTGGACGACGCCCACCGCCGGGGGATGCGCGTGAAGTTCTACTACACCGTGCGCGAGCTCACCAACCGCACTCCCGAGCTGCCCATGCTCTTCAGCCTGGGAGACGAGGTGCTCTCGTCCGGACCCGGAGGCGGGCCGAGTTGGCCGCAGGAGCACCTGAACGGCGACTACATCCCGGGGTGGTACGTGCCGCCCCTGAAGGACGCGGCCACGGTGACCAGCGGCGTCTCCCGGTGGCACAACTTCTACCTGGAGGGACTCGACTGGCTGGTGCGCAACATCGACATCGACGGGCTCTACATCGATGACGTCGCCTTCGATCGCGTCACCATGAAGCGCGTGCGCAAGATCCTGGACCGGGACGGAACGCACCGTCTCATCGATCTGCACTCCGCCAACCAGTTCGACACCCGGGACGGGTTCGCGAGCAGCGCCAACCTGTACCTGGAGCACTTCCCGTTCATCGACCGCCTCTGGTTCGGGGAGTACTTCGACTACGACTCGAAGCCGGACTACTGGCTGACCGAGATCAGCGGCATCCCCTTCGGGCTCATGGGGGAGATGCTCCAGGGCGGCGGCAATCCCTGGCGGGGAATGGTCTACGGGATGACGGCACGGCTGCCCTGGTCCGGAGATCCGAGGCCGCTGTGGAAGGAGTGGGACGACTTCGGCATGGTGGGCAGCCGCATGATCGGCTACTGGGTGCCCACGCGCCCGGTGAAGACCGGCCGCGACGACGTCCTGGCTACCACGTACGTGCGTGATGGCCGCGCCCTGGTGGCCATCGCGTCGTGGGCGGATGACGACGTCGACGTCACCCTCGACGTGGACTGGGCGGCGCTGGGCCTGGATCCACGGGGCGTGAGCATCACCGCGCCGGCCATCCGGGACTTCCAGGACGCGAAGACGTTCCGGCCGAGCCAGCCCATCCGCGTGCCGAAAGGGAAGGGGTGGCTTCTGCGCCTGGACGCCGCCAATCGATGACGGCTCGGCCGCGCCGGCCCCGGACAAAGGGCAAGAAGCCCCTCCGGGTGCACCTGTCCCGGAGGGGCTCCGTCGCTCGGCAGCCCACGCCGCTTTCTGAGAGTGGATGCCTCAGCTTCCGGGCCGGCGGTCCGCCACGTCCATGCCGCGCGTCGCGGCCAAGAGGCTCACGAACTCCGCACGATACCCCTGGCGGTCCCCACCCAGGGCGCTCCGGGCCAGCTTCTCCACGTCGTCCACGGTGAAGTCCCCGCACTGCTCGGAGCCCCTGAGGATCATGCCCCAGGCGGCCACCGCGCTGGCGAAGCGCAGATTCTCGGAAGCTCTGCCGGTCCGATCCGCCACCGGGTGCGTGAGGAGTCGGCTCGTGTTGCCGTCGGGCTCCTTGTAGCGGAGCTTCACGAAAAGCAGCTCGTTCGAGTCCGTGGCGGCCGAGCGCGCGGTGGTGGATCTCTGGTAGCGCAGCGTGTCCACGCCCCTGACCTCCACCGGGCTGTGCACGCCCACGGGGATGACCTCGTACAGCGCCGTGACCGAGTGACCGGCTCCCATCTCGCCGGCATCCTTCCTGTCGTCGGCGAAGTCCTCGGCCGCGAGCAGGCGATTCTCGTATCCGATGAGGCGATACGCGGCGACGCGAGTCGGGTTGAACTCCACCTGCACCTTCACGTCCTTCGCGATGGTGAGGAGCGTGCCCCCCATCTCATGGACGAGCACCTTCCGCGCTTCGAGGGCGTTGTCGATGTAGGCGAAGTTGCCGTTCCCGCGATCGGCGAGCTGCTCCATCTTGCTGTCCTTCAGATTCCCGGTGCCGAAGCCCAGGACGGTGAGGAACGTCCCCTGGTCGCGCCTGGATTCGATGAGGCGAACCATCTCGGCGTCGCTCGACGCGCCGACGTTGAAGTCGCCGTCGGTGGCCAGGATGACCCGGTTGTTTCCCCCGTCGATGTGGTTCTCCGCCGCGATCTGGTACGCGAGCTTGATGCCCGCGCCTCCGGCGGTGGAGCCACCGGCCTCCAGGTTCGCAAGCGCGTCGCGGATGGCGCGCTTGTGGCTTCCCGGCGTGGAGGGAAGCACCAGCCCCGCGGCCCCGGCGTACACGACGATGGCCACGCGGTCCTGGGGCCGGATCTCGTCCACCAGCATGCCCAGGGCGGTCTTCAGGAGCGGGAGCTTGTCAGGCGGCTGCATGGAGCCGGACACGTCCACCAGGAAGACGAGGTTGCTGGGCGGGATGTCCTTCAGGTCCACCGAGCGCCCCTTGAGGCCGATGCGCACCAGGCGGTGGAGGGGCTGCCAGGGAGCCGGCGCCACCTCGGTGTTGATGGAGAAGGGTACGTCACCCTTCGGCTCGGGGTCGTCGTAGGTGAAGTAGTTCACCAGCTCCTCGATGCGCACGGCGTCCACCGGGGGGAGCGTGCCCTGTCGGATGAAGCGGCGCACGTTGGCGTACGACGCCCGGTCCACGTCGATGGAGAACGTCGACAGTGGCTCCGCCGTTGCCGCCTTCCAGCCGTTCTCGTCGATGGTGGCGTACGATTCCGTGTTGAAATCTTCCCGGGCACGGCGGAACGTCACGCCTCCCGGCCAGGGTGCGGCGGCTCCCGACACAGCGGAGACCTTGGACGCCAACTCGGGGGAAACCTGCTTCGCCGCGTCCTGAGCCCGGCCTGTGACGACGATCTCGTTCAGAGCCAGGGGCGCCGCCATCAATGCCAGGTCGACCACGTTCGCTCCGGCCGTGAGCTTCACCGTCCGGCTCGCCGCCGTGAATCCGACGAGTTGAGCCCGCACGGTGACCTCGCGCCCTGCCCACGAATCACCAAGCGTGATGACGTAGCGGCCCGCCGCGTTGGTGAGCGCGCCCTGAAGCTGCCCCTCCAGGACGACCTGCGCCGCGCTCAAGGCGTGCCCCGTGGCGGCGTCGGTGACCTGGCCGGAGATGGATACCCCCGCCGAGGCGCCTACGGGCTGGGCCTCCCGGGTAAGGGGTGGGGCGACGAGCACCAGCGCCGCGAATACGATCCCTAACGTCTTCACGAGGACCTCCTGCCGGGGTGACATCCGAGGGGCGGGGACGTGTCCCTCGCTCCACTGACTCGAACGACGTGTCAGCCGGCGAAGTGTGCACACGGAGGGCATGCCTCGGCGGAGGGCGGTCGCTCCTGCCCGGGCAGCGCACCCTCCGTCGCCGCGGTCGCCTCAGCCCGACTGGGCCTCCTCCTCGGCTTCGGCCCACTCGTCCAGCGCGGCCGACAGCGCCCGTTCGATGTCCGCGAGCTCGGCCTTCAGCTTCACGGCCCTCTGCACGCCCTCGGCGTCGGCGTAGAGAGTCTCGTCGGCGAGCGCGTCGCTCAGCTCGAGAGCCCGTGCTTCGAGACGGTGGGCTTCGGCCTCCGCAGCCTCCACTCGCTTCTTCACCGTCCGTGCGCTTGCGCGCTTTTCCTTCTCGCGGTCGCGGTTCTTGCGACCGGCCCGGGCCTCGCGCTCGCGGCGCGCTTCCGCGGCGGCGGCGGCCTCCCGGCGCTCAGCCCTCTCACGGAGATCCCGTGCCTCCTCCCATTCGCCGAAGCTCCCGGGGTAGTCGGTGATGACGCGGTTCTCGAGCGACCAGATCCGGGTGGTGAGGGCACGAAGCAGCGCCCGATCATGACTCACGAGGAGCACGGTGCCGTCGAAGCCGTCGAGGGCGTCCTCGAGAGCCTCCACGGATTCGACGTCGAGATGGTTGGTGGGCTCATCCAGGAGGATGAAGTTCGCCCGGGAGAGCATGAGCAACGCCAGGGCCATCCGAGCCCGCTCGCCACCCGAGAGGTTGTCGGCGGTGCGCAGCACGGTTTTGCCGGGGAAGTCGAAACGGCCCAGGTGGCCCTGCACCTGACCTCGGTCCCACGCCGGACGGATGTCGCTGACGATGTCGAAGAGTGTCCTTCCCTCCGGGATCTGCTCCATGTCCTGGCGATAATATGCCACGTCGATGGACTCTCCGACCCGGATCTCACCCCCGTCCACCGGTCGCCCTCCCACGATGGCCTCCAGCAGCGTCGACTTGCCGGATCCGTTGGCCCCGACGAGGCCCACGATCTCGCCCCGGTGCACGCGAGCGTCGAACCCTTCGAGGAGTGTCCGCTCTCCCACGGCCAGTCGCACGCCGTCCGCTACCATCACCTGGTTGCCACCACGCTTTTCGGGCTCCAGCCGGAGGGCCATGACGTCCTCCTCCGAGGGAGGAGCGCTCAGCCGCGGCATGCGCGCCAGGCGAGTACGCCGGCCCTTGGCCTGACGACTGTTCTGGCCGGCGATGTTTCGGCGGATATAGTCTTCCTCCTTCTCCACCTTCCGCCGCTGGGCCACGAACGCACGCTCATGCGCCAGCATCCTCTCGGCGTGCTGGCTCACGAAGGCGCTGTAGCTCCCGGTGTACGGGGTCGCGGTGCCCTGATCCACATGGAGTGTGTGATCCACCACCGCCTCCAGGAACGCACGGTCGTGGCTGATGACCAGGACCGTGGCGTCGATGCCCCGGAGGTACGCCTCCAGCCAGCGTGTCGTGTCCAGGTCGAGGTGGTTCGTGGGCTCATCGAGCAGGAGCACGTCCGCAGTGGCGACGAGCTGACACGCCAGACCGACGCGACCGGCTTCGCCGCCGCTCAGGGTGGCGACCCGCTGCTTGCGGGCCGCCGCGGGGTCGAAGGCCAGGCCGTCGAGAACCGCGTCGACCCGGGCCTCCATCTCGTAGCCCCCCTCCCTGGAGAAGCGTTCGAGGTCGCGATCGTAACGCGCGAGCATCTCCGGGGTGGCTCGTTCTCCCTCCTGGGCGAGCCCGTCGGCGTGCCGCTCCAGATCCCGCTCCAGCTCCAGCAGATGCGCGAAGGGGGATGCCGCCGCGTCCCAGACCGTGGCGACATCACCGAAATCCCGGTGCTGGTCCAGAAGCGTGAAGGTCAGCCCCGACTCCCTGGTCACCGTTCCCCGCGTGGGGTCGAGGCGACCGGCCACGAGGTTCAGGAGCGTCGTCTTGCCGCTGCCGTTTCGTCCGACGATCCCCCAACGCGCGCCTTTGGAGACCGAGAAGGTCACACCGTCCAGGACGGTGGTGGCGCCGAACTCCACGGCGACGCCGGAGAGCGAGATGAGGGGCACGGGGATGTCCTCGTTCCCGTCCTAGAAGAGCGTCAGCTGTCGCGTGTACTTCATGATCAACCCCCGGGTGATGGGCTCCCCGAGCTCGCGCAGGCGGAAGGCGTTCCGCGAGTCGTTGTAGACGACGTACAGGCCGGTCCCGGCGGTGCTCAGCCATGCGAAGCGCACGTTGGCCGACCAAACGTCCGCCTGGTCGGAGTACTGGAAGAGCGACTGCACGAAGACGTTGGGCGAGAAGAAGTACGCGACACGGAGCCCCGTGAGCGTCGTGGTGAAGTCGCCTTCGGGGAGGTCCACGATGTTGTGGTCCACCAGGAGCGAGGTGGAGAGGGTCTCGCCACGGCGGTACGTGACGGTCACGTTGCCGCCGTTCTTGTGGCCGTCGTAGAAGCCACCGAACTCGGCGCGCCCCGTGAGGGAGATCGGCCTGGAGGGGTCCGTCGCGTAGTCCCACCCATTCACGTAATACTCGTACGAGCCTGCGGGGATGAAGACTCCGGGGCTCACCTCGAAGGGCTCCTTCAAGCCCTCTTGCACGACGTTCAGCTCCGGTCCGAAGCGCCCGCCGCCAGTGAACTTCAACTCCTCGTCGAAGTGGGTGAAGCCGCTCACCAGGAAGCCGCTGAAGTCCCAATAACGGCGCATGGTGATGTGGGGGTTGGTCTCCCGAAGCCAGGCGATGTCGGGGAATCGGAAGATGCGCTCCTGGTTGAGCTCGATGTGCCGGTACCCCGTCCGGTCCAGGAAGCCGACCTCGGGGTTGAAGTCTTCCCCGATGCGCATGAAGCGGTAGCGGCCGGGCCAGGTCTTGTTGCCGTTGGTGACGAGGACGCCGACACCCACGTCGCGTCCCGTGAGGCCGGGCGTCGAGGTTTTGGCACCCCACCAGTCCACTGTGAAGTCCTCGCCCAGGCCCACGCGGCCGTCCACGCCGTACGTGCGGTTATAGTCGGTACCGTCGTGTGTGGCCCGGCGTTGGACGAAGATCACGCCGGCCCGGGAGCGGTGGGGCAGCTCCTTGCTGATGCGGGCCACCGAGAAGGAGTTCTCGTCCACCACCCCGTCCACGCGGTCGGTGAAGATCTGCATCACCCCGACGCCCACGCCGGCCACCTTCCCGCTGACCCGTCCCCCGCCGAGGATGGGCACCGGCGTCCCGTCGTGGATGCCGATGCGCCGCGTGAAGAACAGGTCGGCGGCCTGGGGCGTGCCGGCGCTGAAGAGCCCGGCGTTTTCCAGGAAGAAGGGCCGCTTCTCCGGGAAGAAGAGCGGGAACCGCGTGAGGTTCGTGCGCTGCTCGTCCACCTCCACCTGGGCGAAGTCGGTGTTGGCGGTGAGATCAAGGGTGAGGCTGTTGAAGGTGAGCTTCGCGTCGCCGCCCACCTCCGTGGGGTAGGACGTGGTGACGGGGGCCTGGTCGTAGTGGCGTGCCGCAGAGCCCAGCACGAAGGGAGTCACCGTTCCCGCACGCTGGGCGGGGACGTGGAGTCCCTGGAGGTCCCCGCCCTGGGACAGGCGCATGATGTCGTACTGCCGGGAGACGGGAGACCAGAACGCATCCTCGTTCCGCCGGCGGATGCGTCGCGCCAGGTTCATGCCCCAGGTCTGAGGGTCGCCGCCGCCGTAGCGGAGCGTCGAAAAGGGGATGCGCATCTCCGCGTACCACCCCTTGTCGTCCCGGGAGGTGGCCACGTCCCAGCTCCCGTCCCAGTTGACGTTGAGGCCGCCCATGGAACCCGCCTGCTGACGGGTCTGTCCCGTCTGGAAGGCGCCGCCGCCCTGACCTTCCTTCACCACCTGGGCATCGTACTCGATGCCCGAGGGGTTGGTGGAGAACAGGAAGCCGTTCTGCCGGTCTCTGTATGTGTCCAGAATGACGCTGAAGTAGTCCCCCTGCTCGAGGTCCGCATCACGTCGACGCTCGCCCACCTCGATCTCGTCGGGAGACGAGTCGTACAGCCACGCACCCACATAGAGGGCCTGGGCGTCCATGAGGATGCGCACCTCGGTACGTTCCGAGATGGGAGCGCCCTCCACCGGCTCGCGCTCCACGAATCCCGTGATCGGCGTCGCCGTCCGCCATGCCGGTTCGTCGAGCGACCCGTCCACGACGGGTGCCTCGGAGACGCGCACGGCCTCGGCGGTGACCCGACCCGACCGCCCACCGGATTGACTCGCCACGCCCGTGGGGACCACCGCCAGCAGTGCCGACATGACGAAGAATGGCACGCCTCGGATCATGTGCGCCTGCAACTCGTGGATGGGCTCGTGGCTGGAACGGCGGGAAGGATACCACGTCGGGCGCACGTGATGAAGGGTGCGCATCGGCGCTCTCCCCGAGGCATTGCAACCCTCGCGACGAAATGCATGTCTAGTTAAGTTGGATATCAACATAGCCTGTGGTGGTAGACCGTACCCTCAGATTCCACGTCGCGCTCATGGCACGCAGGAAGGATCTTCCCATCGGCACCGTGATGGTGCTGCATGCTCTCGCCCGGGGCCACCGGCACGGCTTCGACATCCTCGATCAGACGGGCCTCACCAGCGGGACCGTGTACCCGGCCCTGGAGCGGCTCGAGAGATTGGGCCTGGCGCACTCCAGATGGGAGGACGCGGCGATCGCCAGACAGGAGAAGCGTCCCCCGCGCCGTTACTTCGAGATCACCCCGACCGGAAAGGCTCATCTCGTGGAGGCCCTCGAGCGGTACAGGGTCCTGTCACCCGTGATCATCGACGGCGTGCGTCATCCGAAGGGCGTCAAACCTGCATGAGCGATGTGTCCTGGGTGGCGCGTGCGGTCTTCCATGTCGCGGAGGTGTTGGTGCCGCGGCATCGTCGAGCCGCCTGGCGACGGCAGTGGGACGCCGAGATTGCCTACAAGGTGCGGGCGTCCGCGGGACAAGGGACGCTGGGGCTGGCGCTGGGCGCGTTCGCCCACGCTCTCTATCTCAAACGGGAGGAGGGGAGGATGACGGGGTATCTGGGAGATCTGCGCCACGCGATGCGCACGCTTCTCCGCCGGCCGATGTTCACGGGGCTTTCGGTGCTGACACTGGGCGTCGGTATCGGCTCCGCCACGGTGGTCTTCAGTCTTGCCGAGGCCCTCCTGTTCCGGCCGCTGCCGCTCGAGCACGGGGACCGCCTCGTCACGCTCTACTCCACCAACCCGTCCACCGGCTGGGACCGATACAACGTCTCGTATCCCGACTACGTCGACTGGACGGCCCGCACCGACCTCTTCGCCTCATCCGCCTACTACCAGAGCCTCCAGGGTGACCTCTCGGGCGAGGGCGATCCCGCGCGCCTGTCGGGCGCGAGGGCGAGCGGCGGCTTCTTCGAGACGCTCGGCACGCATGCCACAGTGGGGCGCACCCTCGTCGCCGACGACCAGGACCCGGCCAATCCTGCCGCCATCGTCTTCTCCGAAGGTGCATGGGGTCGCCTCTTCGGAGGAGACCCCTCGGTGGTGGGACGCACGGTGCACCTGGACGGTGACGCCTATACGGTGGTGGGAGTCGTACCCGACGAGCAGTCCTGGCCTCTCTCCGCGGACTTCTGGGTACCTCTTCGCTTCGGTGCGCATCCCCCCCAGTGGGCGGACCGACGCTCGAACCACATGTGGGAGGTCATCGCCCGCCTGCAGCCCGGCGTCCCGGTGGACGCGGCGTCGCGCCAGGTCGCCGAGGTCGCGGACCGCTGGTACGGAGCCAACGCCACGGGCACCGAGGTGGGTACGACCGCCGTCGTAGTGCCTGTGCGTAGCGGCGTCGCTCCGGACGCGGCGTCGGTGATCCTGGGCGTCATGGGACTGGCCGTCCTCTTCGTGCTCCTCATCGCATGCATGAACCAGTCGAACCTCCTCCTCACCCACGCGTCGGGGCGGGTGCGGGAGCTGTCGCTGCGATCGGCGTTGGGCGCGGGGCGGGGGAGGCTGGTCGGGCTGCTTCTCGGCGAGTCTCTCCTCCTCGCCCTTGGGGGCGGAGCCGTGGGGTTGGCGCTGGCCGGAGCGGTGCTGTCGCCCGTCATGAGGCTGGCGCCGGTGGCCCTGCCGCCGTATCTGGCCGTCCGGGTGGATTGGGCCGTGCTGAGCGTTGCCGTCGCCACCTCGCTGGTGGCGTCCGTCCTCGCCGGGTTGATTCCCGCGCTGCACGGGTCCCGCAGCTCCGTGGCGGAAACCCTCAAAGAGGGATCGGCGCAGTCGAGCCAGAGCCGAGGCGGGAAGCGGCTGCGCCAGGGGATGGTCATCTCGCAGCTCGCGCTCTCGGTCGTTCTACTGAGCGCGGCGGGCCTCACCATCCGGACCTTCCAGGCGCAGCTCTCCGCCGACGCGGGATTCGACGTCCGACACCTCCTGTCGTTCACCGTCCGCATCCCCGGGGCGCGCTATCCCGACGGCGCCCTTCGGGCGCAGTACTTCGACGAAGCGGTTCACCGGCTGGAGGGCGTTCCCGGGGTGGAAGCCGCCACGGTGACCTCGCGTCTTCCCGTGGGCGCGGCGAGATCGAGCCTCTATCGCGTCTTCCTGTTCGAGGGAGCGCCGGAGCCGCCCGCCGGGCCGGACTTCGACGGCGCGTGGGTAACGGTGGGTGCCGACTACTTCCGCACCCTGGGGGTCGAGCCTGTGCGCGGCCGGGGGTTCACCCGGGACGACGGAGCCGGCGCCCCGCCCGTGATCATCGTGAACGAGACCATGGCCCGGCGCATGTCGCCGGATCAGGAGATCCTCGGGCGGCGCATCCGGTCGTGGCGGGACGAGAACCTCCTCCGGGAGGTGGTGGGCGTGGTGCCCGACATCCAGTTCTCGACGATGTCGGGTCGCGCCGAGCCGGCGGTGTTCGTCCCCGCGGCGCAGGCAGTGGACCGGCAGATGTCGTTCCTCATCCGCACTGCGGGCAAGGCGGCCGCGGTGGTCCCGGCCGTGCGCGCAGCCATGGCCGACCTGGATCCGGACGTGGCCCTCGCCGACCTGGGCACCCTCGATTCCGCCCACCGCCAAGGGCTCGCAGGCGTTCGCTTCGTCATGGTGCTCTTCGGTGCCTTCGGTGGCCTCGCGCTGGTCCTCGCGGTGAGTGGCGTCTATGGACTCGTGGCGTATTCGGTGTCCCAACGCACCCGGGAGATCGGTATCCGTATCGCGATGGGGGCGTCCGCGGGGAGCGTGCAGGCCGGAGTCGTAGCGGAAGGCGCCCGTCTCGCCAGTCTGGGCATTGGCGTGGGGATCGTCCTGGCTCTGGGCGCTGCCCGCGGCCTGGCGGCGCGGGTGGTCGGCCTCGGTGGCCTCGATCCGCAGACCTTCGTGGGCGTCGCGATGCTCCTCGGCGCCGCCGCCCTGTTGGCCAGCTGGCTCCCGGCCCGCCGTGTGAGCCGGGTGGACGCGGTGAAAGCCCTGAGAACCGAGTAGAGTACCTCAGGCGCATTTACACGCCCAGGAGGCTCACGTGAATCACCCGGTGCCGGGGCCGGGTGTCGAAATCCAACAGCACCACCTGCTGCCACGTGCCCAGGGGGATCCGCCCCTCCACGATGGGCAGCGCGAGGGAAGGACCCACGAGCGCGGCGCGCACGTGACTGTGACCGTTGTCGTCGTGCCAGGTCTCTTCGTGCTCGTATCGGGCGTTGCGGGGCGCCAGCCGCTCCAGTGCCGCGGCCACGTCGTGCCCGGCGAGGCCGGGCTCGAACTCCAGGGTGGTGAGCGCGGCCGTGGAGCCATGCACCAGCAAGGCCGCCTGTCCGGTGGTGACCCCCGTAGCGGCCACGAGGTCCTGCAACTCTCCGGTGAGGTCGACGATGTGGTCGTTTCCTCGCGTCCGGCGTTCGAGCGTGCGATGTTCGGCGATCATGACCAATCGTAACGACGGGAACGCCGTTCAGCAGAGCGCCGGATACGACCGCAGGCTAGGCACGTTCGATGCGACCATGGTCGTGGTGGGTGCCATCATCGGCGGGGGGATCTTCCTCAACCCCGCCATCGTCGCCCAGCGGGTGGGCACGGCGGGAGCGGTGCTGGCGGCCTGGGGCCTGGGGGGTGTCATCGCCGTCGTCGGCGCCGTCTGCTTCGCGGAGCTGGGTGCGCGCCTGCCGCGCGCCGGAGGCGGCTACGTATACCTGCGCGATGCGTTCGGACCTCTGCCCGCGTTCCTCTACGGGTGGACCCAGCTCCTCGTCATCAACACCGGTGGCGTGGCCGCCGTCGCCATCATCTTCGCCAGCTACTCCGTGGACCTGGTCGGCTTGGGCGGCGAGTGGGTGAAGCCGATCGCCGTGGGCGCCATCGTCCTGCTGTCGGCGGTGAACGTCGCCGGAGTGCGCTTCGGGTCCTGGGTGCAGAACGCCTTCACGCTCCTGAAGCT
>Ga0055450_10000070_pt1 | contig 15203 bp, 14 predicted proteins | sample China_Galinas_PW_5_FD_57740 | JGI IMG/M metagenome (GOLD analysis project Ga0055450, IMG submission 57740) | Wetland microbial communities from San Francisco Bay, California, USA, that impact long-term carbon sequestration - China_Galinas_PWC_D1 | ecosystem: Environmental > Aquatic > Marine >... | reverse complement strand
TTTGGCAACGCAACGACGAGTTAGGGGAAAAGCACCGTTTTCGGATGGAAACTATCTAAAACCATAGAGGCGAAGGGTGCGGCCTACGGACGCCTCGCCAAGACCCGAAGGCGCCCCAGAGTTACGGACAGAACGCCCACAACTGACAACAGGCCAGGGGACGATCTGTCTGTCAGCCGGGGTGCAGAGGCGTATAGAGCGCAGAGCAACGGCAGGTAGCGATGAACTTCGCCGGGTTGTTACTTTTAGATTGACCAAAGTACACGTAACCCGTAAGAACCAAAAACGTCGAATCACGCCCCTGACCCACAGACTGCGCTTCCTTTATATATCCCATAATACCATTACGTTACATCGAATAATCCAGCTGGCACGATTATTGAGAATCTTGTATCAGAGCAACCCCGTTATTCTCCTATTTTCTTAAGAGGTACAGCCATGAAAAAGATTCTTTTAAGCTTTGCAGTCATCGGGATTTTAAGTGTGTTTGTCGTCCAATACGCGAATGCCGGCCGCGGATGGTATATGAATTCGGGTCCCGGATGTCCCTATTGGAACTGCGGATACAACCAGATTTCAGATACTGCCACACAAAAAAACATTGATTCATTTACACAGGCAACCAGCGATTTGCGTAAGAATTTAGCCATGAAGCAGGCTGAATACGAAGCCCTTATGAATTCTGAAAGCCCGGATCCTGCAAAAGCTGCCGCGGTGACAGGGGAGATTTTCCAACTTCACAACCAGATCAGGGCCAAGGCAGTGGAGTTAGGTCTTAATCCCGGATTCGGTCGAGGAGGTAATTTCTACAGAGGCGGACGGGGTGGCGGTTACGGACCTGGAAACGGGTACGGCCCTGGCCGCGGTCGTGGAATTTGTCGGGGATACATGTATTGAAAACGTATCGCCATCTATGCCACACTTATTTTTCACATAACCATACGATACGACCACTTCCCCTGTTCTACTCAAACGTTTCAAGGAAACGGGGTTGCTCATCTTGGAGACCACCAGGCAGTGGGCGTATCGTCTTGAACCGAATCGGAATTGATCTTCTCCTATCCTGCATTTCTCATAATCATTGCATTGTAATGCATTTGTATTCCCACATGACCTGCCCTTATCTCATATCTTACAAAAAACATAATTGAATAAGGAAGTAATGAAATTTTTATACTCTACCTTTCTAAAAAAGAGTATCTTGGTTCTTTTCAAAACCACGTTCTTTGCAACTGCCGTAACCGGGCTCAAGGGAAGATGAAGCTTGAATTTAATAAAATTTATGTTTATTCATCTGTGCAACGAAAATTTGGCGGGGAAGAGAGAGAGAAAACCACACACATATTCTTGCCCGAAAAATAGATGCCGGACTCTTTTCCCGGTCTGTTTCTCATACCAAAACACCGATAAGGAACGATTTCGGTCAAAGCCCCTGCCGATTAATCAGAAACAATGGACAATGGGACAATGACATCAAATGTAAACCCGGCAACAGTCTCGGATGCAGGTGTCGGTCAAGCCTCAATACTTCTTGACACTAAAAATCAAGGCTGTGTCGATAAGGAAGAAGTGAAGAAGATCCTGGCAGAACATGAGGATCCTGCTGGTTACCTCGATGAGCTTATTCAAGCTCAAAAAATATCTAAAAATTCGGCACTGGTCCTTCTATCAGGGCACTTTCGCACAGCCTTCACGGAATACGATGAGATGGTTCTGTTTCCGATTGATTTTCTCCATCTCCTGAATCTTGAACATCTCAAAGAAAAGCACTGGTTTCCCGTTGCGGTAAGAACCTCAGAAGCCTGCATCGCAGCCTCGAATCCTTTTGACCCGACCCTCACGGAATCAGTCCGAAAATCGCTGAATGTCGAAAACCTTCGAATTCTTGTTGCCTTACCGTCCGATATCAAACGTCTTATTGAAAACAACCAGGATGTCAACCCAGGATTTCCTGCTTCCGCCGGGAGAACCTCTCTTGCCCGCCTTCGTACCTATCTTGCCGAACAGCGGACCTTGCTGGCCCAATACAGAACAATGCTTGCCAAAGCACGGACCGGACTTGCCTTTATTCGAACCGGCCTTAAGTTCGCCTCCATCGCCTTGGTCTTGCTCAGGATCTTCGGGGTAGGAGCCCTTAATATATTGGAGACTCTTTTGTTCATTTTCGGAGTCATTATGATTGTCGACGGACTTAAATGGTACCTGCCGGCAAGAAAAATGACCAGAACAAGAGCAGATTCCACCCCCGAAACGACTATCCTTGCTGTCGACGGCCTTAAAATCTCGAAAGCTACAAGAATCGAACCGCAAAAAGAAATCGATTATGCCCCTACGGAGCCTACCTTCGGTACCACAATCCTGGAATTTGATTCGAAAGATACAGGTGTAGCATATAAACGAACTCCTCCCATAGATGGTGCAGGAGGACTTCGTGACCGATGGAACAAACTCACCCCTGTAATGCGGCGACGCTTTCTGGCAATCGACAGGACCGACCTCGCCGAGGAGAGAACCTTCCTGGCCAGCTTCCGTACAAAGCTTGCCAGGGCCAGAACGGGATTGGCATTTGCCAGAACGGGGATAGCCTTTTCCGGTCTCGGCATCGCCCTATTGCGGCAATTCCCATATAGCGCCTGGAATATATTAGACTTCTCACTCATTCTGATGGGTATTACCATGACCATGGAAGGTTTCCATTGGTATATCCCCGGCAGACGAACCAGCAAAGAAAGTGCGGATACCATTAAAGCAATATATACCAAAACATCCATTTGGGACTTTATGTTCCGCCCATTCCATAAAAGGCTTCACCCGGATGACCTTCCTCCGTCCCTTTCCATCAAGGGCTCCTACGCCAAAGGTATCTGGGGTACCACAGGACTTGCTCTTGACCGCACCCTCCTTGCCGAACGCCGAAATGTCAAGTCACGGCTACGAACCATCATGGCCAGATCCAGAACAGGCATGTCATTTATTCGGACCGGTGCCAGTTTCTTTTCAGTCGGCATGGGCCTTCAGGTGTATTTTGGATTTGCCAATACTCTTTGGTCGATACATAACGGTATCCTGATGCTGGTAGGCCTTTTCCTGGTTGCCGACGGCTTTTACTGGCACCTCCCGGCGGAAAAAACAAAGAAGGAATTTCCGTATTGCTTTGCCGACATGGAGATCATGTTTCCTGATTACGCAACTCCCTCCCCCCTGTGGAAAAAAGTGGTGTTCAGTTATGACGATCTTTAATCAGGCAATGACAGCGGACTTTGAACGACTTCGTTCATTGGTGGATTCCGGAGATATCGACAAGGAAAGACTTACCCAGGCCTGTTGCGATGCGGCGAGTCGCAGAATGGATGTGGAATCGATCCTTCGTCATGAATACCGCATTCCCAGACGGAAAATACTCGAAATTCTCGGTCATTATTACAACTGCGAGTGGGTCGAATATGACGAACGGCTTCCTGTTCCGCCTGAACTCCTGGCAGGTCTCGATGCCGTGGTTCTCTGTACCAGCCATTGGTTTCCGATCATAAAAGACGGCGAAACGGTTGTGATAGCGGTAAAAGATCCACATGATCCCCAGGTGCATGAAGAAATTAAACGATATATTCCGGCAGACAATTATGAGTACAGAGTCGCTTTGGGTGAAGATGTCCGGAGCTTTATCCAGGATTTTCTAAACTCGGTTCCCGAACATATCATCGGCAACGAAAGGACGGGCCTTGCTTATTGGCGCAATACCATGGCACGTTGGCGAACCAAACTGGCCTGCTATCGGACTGACTTTGCAAAAGCCAGGACCCATCTGAGCCTGCTGCGCTGGGGTTTTGGCCTGATCGGACTGGGCAGAGCGCTCCTGCATGTCAGCAATATCTCATATATCCCGTATGACTGGGTCATGATCGCCTCCGGAATTCTCATTATCATCCTGGGCCTTTCCACTTATCTCAGGACCAAAACCTCGGTTCTTCGTCCTCCCAAACATCAGACTCTGATCGAGGTAACCGGCGCCAGCCTCTACTTTCTCGAAGGCTATCAGTTTGCCGAACTCAAACCCAAAGATACCGAACCGAAGAAGACCATGCTGGCCCGTCTGGGCGACAGTTTACCTAATTTCTGTGTTTTTATTGAACCTTCATTGGATAATAAAGTTCGATCATCACTGGCCCATGAACGAACGTCCCTTGCCGGGCAGCGTACCGTTGCCGGATGCTACAGGACCATCTATGCCCGCGCCAGAACAGGACTTGCCTTTATCCGCACAGGCGTCACTTTTGTAAGTATCGGGCTTGGATTCATTGAATACTTCGGATTCAGCATACTGACAATACTGGACTCCATTCTTGTTATCACAGGCCTGGCAATGATTGTGGATGGAGCTGTGTGGTATTGGCCTTCAAGAAAGGAACAAGGTGAAGCAGAAAAATACAACCCGGTCATTTGACGGAGAAAAAAATGAAGATTGTCCATAAAATCAATCTTGCCAATATTTCCGTTATCATCTTGATTGCGCTTACGGGTTTCTTCGCCTTTGAAAACCTTGATCATGTGCTCACAAAATTACGGTTCACCGAAATTGCCGATGATCTCAATACTTCTTTCCTCGAGATGCGCCTGTCTGAAAAAAACTATTTCCTCTATGGAGATAAATCGGCACTTGAGGAAATCGATCAGATGATCAAAGAGAGCATAACAACGCTGGATTCCGTTGAGCTTGACATCACCAAGGCCACCGGGAAAAAGAACTTCCTGGAACTCAAATCCAGCCTGATGAGATACCAGGCAGAAATTGATCATGTCAAGAACAGCAACCAGAAAACATCCGAAATGCAGTCAGGAATTCGCGAAGCAGGCCAAAAACTAAGAGAATTTTCCAATCGGATCACGCACCTTGAGAGAAGGAATGTCAATGAAATCCTGTCTCATTCAAAAAGACAGCTGTTTACTTCTTTAGGATTCATCCTGATTGCCGCTATCGGTCTGAGATATATGACCTTCTTCAACATGTTGAAGACACTGAAACAGATCAAAAAGGTGGTTGTCTCCATCTCGGAGGGAAATTTCACTCCCATGGAAACGGAAGTACCGGACGACGAGCTCGGTTCGGTCATGACAGCTATCAGGTCCATGTCAAAAGAGCTGGAAAACAGGGAAGAACAGATTATCCAGGCCAAAAAACTCGCCTCCATAGGGATCCTGACCGCAGGTGTTGCCCATGAGTTGGGAAATCCACTCAATAATATTTCGATGATTGCCCAAGCATATATGGAAATATATGATAACTTGAGCAAGGAAGACAGAATCGACTTTATGGTGAAAATCGAAGAGGAAACACATAGAATAAAGCAGATCGTCAACAACCTCCTGGATTTTTCGAAACCAAAAAAATCCCAAAGCAAAATCAGCAATATTAATGATGTCGTATTAAGAGGGTATAAATTGGTTCAAAACATGATTCATGTCTGCAACGTAGAAGCACATATGAATCTTGCCGAAGGACTGCCATCTGTCTTCATAGATGAAGATCAAATTCTTGAAGTCCTCATCAATCTGATGACGAACTCTCTGCAGGCCTCATCTCCCGGTGACAGGTTAAACGTCATAACATCTTTACCGGAAGGAGGTCAACATATAGATATAACTGTTGAGGATACCGGCAAAGGTATTCCTCAAGAGTTGTTGGCCCATGTTTTCGATCCTTTTTTCACGACGAAAGGTTCCAGCGGAACCGGATTGGGTCTCTTTGTCAGCTATGGCATTATAAAAAACCATCAAGGCATAATTACAGTCGACAGCACGGAAGGGGCCGGTACTAGTTTTAAAATAGAATTGCCCATATACAAGCCAACTATTGAGGAGGAAGAATGACAACTCATAGGATCATGGTAATAGATGATGAAAACATCGTCGGAAAGATGCTTAAGGCAGTACTTGAACAAGAAGGCTACGAAGTCGAAACATTTCTCAGTGCCGAACCTGCGCTCACCAGGCTGAAGGAAGCACAATTCGACGTAGTGATCACAGATCTGAAGATGAAAGGCATTGATGGCATGGAGGTCTTGTATAGGGTGAAAAACGAAAACCCGGATACCAAAGTCATCATGATTACCGCTTTTGCAAGCCTGGATGCGGCGGTGGAGGCCTTGCGCGGAAAGGTGGACGACTTTTTCCCAAAACCGGTGAAAATAAAAGATCTCAAGGCGTGTATCGAACGGCTGATAAATAGGTAACCCGGATATTCAAGAGCGCATGAGGGCTCTGTCGGTTATGAATATATTATCATAACATATTGTAAATTATACATTTTTGTTCGACATTAATACCAATACACAGCCATGTTGTCTCTTGAAACATCCGCAACCTTTTTTTTAGCTTCGTTTGTGCTTGCCTTAGCGCCCGGCCCTGATAATATTTTCGTACTTACCCAGGCGGCACTGAGGGGGAAAATAGCCGGGCTGGCAGTGACTTTTGGACTCTGCACCGGGCTTATCGTCCATACGACTGCAGTTGCCTTAGGCATTGCCGTAATTTTCAAAACCTCGGCAGTCGCTTTCACCATCTTGAAATCTCTCGGAGCCTGTTACCTCCTCTATCTTGCCTGGCAGGCATTCCGAACATCTGCGGGATCACTCTCCCTTGGCAACAAATCCGATCTTTCTGTGGCAAGGCTGTATCGCCGCGGTATTATAATGAATATAACAAACCCGAAAGTCTCTATCTTTTTCCTGGCTTTTCTCCCTCAGTTTGCTAGTCCAGCTCGCGGACCGCTGACTCCGCAGATAATATATCTGGGATTGATATTTATCATGGCCACCATTCTGGTGTTTGGAACAATAGCTTTTCTTGCGGGAACGCTGGGCGAATGGCTCACCCGCTCCACCAGGACCCGAATGATCACCAACCGGATAGCAGGCGGAATTTTTGTCTGCCTCGCCCTTAAAATTCTGACATTAAGGCAATAAATCTAAAAGATAGATACAGCCTTATCGTCCAGATGAAGATGGACGTCCTCACCGATCATCGGGAGTGTCGCTTTATAATCGGCGTGCGTCATAAAAACCGTCACCGGGACACCGACATTTACACGTACTCTGACCCGCTCGTTTTCAGCCGCAGTCATGATAATCCTGCCAGACAGAAAGTTAAAAGATGGATCCCCGACCATTTCTTTTTTCCGCAGCACAATTCTCTCCGGATCCAGATAGAGATGCATCCTCCCGGAATCCATATCTAAGCCCTCGGAAGTAAAGCGTATTCGGACATCATTTTGCAAAGTACACACCCAAAGCCCTCCGCGATCCTCACATGATATTACCGGAAAAACATTTTCCTGGGCCTGGTTTGTCAATCTGCCGTTTTTCAGAATAAGGGTGTGACTGGCCAGTCTCTGAGCCTGCGAAAGAGAGTGTGTTGCGAAAATGATCGATATCTTCCAGTCTCGATTGATTCGCTCGAGGATATCCAGGATAATCTCAAGGTTCTCGACATCGACATTTGCGGTGGGTTCATCGCAAAGTAAGACCTCCGGATCAACGATTAAGGCCCGTGCCAGAGCCACCCGCTTGGTCTCACCGCCGGAGAGTTTATGGGCTTCGGCTGCGAAAAAATCCTGCATGCCGACAAGCTCCAGAGCCTCTTTAATTAACTCCTTTCTCTTCTTTTTCTCGATCTTTCTTATCTTCAGGCCAAAGTCAAGATTTTTCCAGACTGAACCCGTAAAAAGAATCGGATACTGATCGACCAATACCACCCTTCGCCGCATGGGAAGCAACAGCTTTTCCGCATATCGAACCTGCCTGGAACAAAACCGTATCACACCACTGCTGGGTGTATCGAGAAAGGCAAGAAGATTGAGAAGGGTGGTCTTTCCTGCCCCGTTGGGGCCGATCAGACTATAAATTTGCTCCGATTGGACCGAAAGAGCGGGAATATCCAGGACTGTTCTTCCTTTATAGACCTTAGTTACTTCTTCCAGTTCATATAACATCGGAGCCGGTCCTGCCTTGGAAGAGATGAAAGAGCAGGTTGATGGCAAATGCCAGGGCCATCAGAACAATGCCCAGGGCCACGGCAAAAACAAACTCACCTTTATCGTACTCCAGAGCCATCGCCGTGGTCATGGTCCGGGTGAATCCTTTAGCATTTCCTCCCAGCATCATGCTGATCCCGATCTCGGCAATGACCCGGCCAAAAGCAGCGATCACAGCAGCTATTACCCCGTATCTGGTTTCCTTAAAAATGACCCAGGCCATCTGTAATCTATTGGCACCGAGGGTCAAGGCCGTCATACGGTAACGTTTATCGATCCTGTTGATTGCAGCAATAGTCAGGGTGGTGACTACCGGAACGATCAGGATAATCTGGCCTATGATCATGGCTGTCTGTGTATACATCAGCTCAAAAGAGCCGAAGATGCTCCTTCGAGAGATGAAAGAGTAGACTACCAGGCCGATCACCACGGTCGGTAAAGCCAGGAGGGTATTAAGACAAGTAATCGTCAGCCTTTTTCCTCGAAAGGATGTGAAGGCAATGATAAAGGCCAAGGGCAAACCGATAACGGCAGCCAAAAGTGTCGACAGGCTGCTCACCCGAAGTGAGCAGCCTACGACCACCAGCATATCATGATTAAGCGTAAACAGCAGGAGCAGAGCCGATCTGAAACTGTCGATCAACATTTGTCTGATTCAATCGTCAATGTAATATTCTCAGGGAGGAAAACCAGGAGGCTGAAGGCTGAACCGCTCTGATATCCTTGAAGATACACTTCCCGGTTTCCTGTTTCGACCTGTTTTTGCCAATGACAACTATATAGCCACTTTTAATATTTTCTGATAGTTATTTCACGAGTCCATCCCGGCAACTTCGATGACTTTTTGCGAGAGTATCATTTTATCGCATCGGGGAAAAAGAGTTGTTTTCCCATTAACCGGTAATCGGCAATGACCTTTTGTCCTCTGGGAGAAATCAACCAGTTAACGAATTTCATAGCCAGATCATATTGGGTATCCGGATATTTTTTGGGATTTATCGGAATAACTCCGTAAGGATTTGCCAATAACTTGTCACCCTCAAAAAGGATCACCAGATCAATGGGCGGTTTCTTCCCGTATTTATAATTTATATAGGTCCCACGATCGGAAAGGGTGTACGCCTGTTTTTCATCTGCATATGTTAGCGTTTTGCCCATTCCTTGACCGATTGAAACATACCAGGAATCTGAATGAGCCGGTCTTTTTGAAGAAACCTTCACCTCTTTTCCTTTTTTTATCAAGGCTTGAACATGTTTTGCTAGAGGAAGGCCGGTTGCAGCCCATAGAGCCTGCTCTTTGGTATGGGTGCCGCTGTCGTCGCCACGGGATATGAACATGGCATGTGCTACGGCGATTCTCTTCATCGCTTCGATGGAATCTTTGGAACCTTTGACGCCGGCAGGATCGGAAGGAGGTCCGATGATAATGAAATCATTATGCATAACAGCAAAACGTTTGGTACCCCAACCTTGTTTGACGAACTCCAGCTCCCGAGATTTGGCATGAACAAGAATAACGTCGACATTGCCGTCCATTCCATCACGAATGGCAGCCCCGGTCCCCTTGGCTACAACTTTTACCTTGATGCCCTCATCTTTTTCCAAGGCCGGCAACAATACATCGAGCAGTCCCGAGGCTTCGGTACTGGTCGTCGTCGACATCCTCAGAACCTTATCGGCGGCTCTGGCAGGAACTCCAGCAAATGAAGCCAGAAAAAAAAGGCCAACCAAAGCAATGACGAATCTTTTCATACTCTTTACTCCTTATTGGTTAAATTATCTGGAAACACCATTTTCCCACAGACAGAGATGTCGTAACCAACGAACGACTCCACCAGTTGATGAAAGGATTTATCATGGAACAGCCCTAAAAACTGCTGAATACCCTGCTCAAAAAATCGTTCCCGGGCAATGAGTAAGTCAAAGCGCTCCCAGCGAAGAGGCAAGAAATCAAGATCCAAAAGGCCGGCAATTGCCCGGATCGCCGGAGCTGCATCGGCCCTTCCGGAAAGAATTTCCAACCCCACATCAATATGTCTTGGCATCTCTTTATGATAGCCGACAATAGCATCGGTGGAAATATCGGATTTGGCAATTTCATAATCGAGCAACAGACGGGTACCGGTACCCAATGGACGATTGACGATGCGGACTTCGGGTTTTGCCAGATCGGCTATTGACTTGATATTCTTCGGATTGCCTTTTTTCAGGAGAATTCCCTGCTCACGTTTGCTGAAGTTGACAAAAACCGGCGGCCGCTCCAACTCCCTCTCGGCAAAATCGAAATTGTACTCAGCGTTGTCATCTTGAAGCAGATGACAGACTCCGATATGACACAACCCCATACGCAAGGATTTCAGCCCGCCCATACTACCGAGATTTGCAAAAAATGGTACAGTCCCATAGCCTTTTTTATAGAAAAGTGACAAGGTCTGCTGGAAAAGAGGATCGTCACTTCCCGCCAACAGAAGTCGCCCGGTCTCCGATGACATCTCAGCCCCGGTTTGTCTATAATTCAAGATATTGGTTTCCAGCCATTCCTCAACTAATCTACGGGGAAACATCCATTTCCCCGTTACCTTTGTTGCCGGCAAGCCCTTTTCGTTGATCAGGGAATAGACCATTTTATCATTGACCTTCAAGAGTTTTGCAACCTCTTTGGTGGTCAGGAATTTATTTCCGTACAACTGGTTCATCGTCATTCACCCATTCACATTTTCAAAAAACACAAAACCAGACCACTCGCCCTGTTTTCTCACGAGCTGAGGCGGCTGCATCTCTCAAAAACGGTCAATGCGCCAGATTTTGCCCATGCGTTAATGACCGGGTAACGAAGGAGATGCACCCGCCTCAGCTCGCCTTTGGTGAACAGTGTATCGTACAATCAGTCAGTCTTACTTGAACTCTTCTTTTGTGTAATTAACTCTTATGTTTAGTACGACACAGTGGTTATCCAATAATCGGTACTTCCCTGATGTTGTCTGATCTGATTTCCGTTTTTTGTCCTTTGGTTATTACCCGATATTTGGCCCATCCATGCATGAGAAATCCTGGCCAGAAGGAGCCTCTCTGTTTTGATTTAGGCCTCCCTCATCCCGCCAGGATATCGAACCCAATAGAGCATAGGAAAGGTGTTCCATCAGACGTTCGGACCAGACAACAGTATCGCACTTACCTGCACCAAGGCAAATTGTCAATTTATGTGTCCCTGATCTGTATTTATAACATAAAACAACCAAAACGAACACATCCCGAAGAGAACAAACCTCAAATCTTCTTGACATATCCGGATTTTGATTATTTTATCTGTTTACCACTAAAACTCAGGTAAAATCGATCGGGTCGCAGCCATCCCTTTTTACGTGCATATCTGAGATTCAGTCGTAATCAATTTATTTTAAAATTTCTCGTATAAAAACGAACTACCGGCTGGCAGACGTGTGAGAGGCTATTTCCTCCCTTTGATTCCGGCCTTGGTCATTTTGTAACGCAAAACCCGTTCGCTGATACCCAACGATTGAGCCGCCTTGGTCTGGACCCAGTTATGACTCTCAAGGGCAGATAGCAGCATTCGGCGCTCAACCTCAGCCAGACGCTCCTGCAAAGCTCCCCTCTCCGACTGTCTTTCCCGCACTTCCGGAGGAAGGTCGTCAACATTAATAAGATTACCTCGCACAAGGGTTACCATACGTTGAACCAGGTGTTCAAGCTCACGAACATTGCCGGGAAAATCATATTTGACCAATTGAGCCAAGGCATCGGTATCAAAATCAAGAGGTCGGAATCGATATTTCTGCAAAAAAAAGTCCGCCAGTTCGACGATATCGCCTTTGCGCTCTCGAAGTGGTGGAACAGTCAACTCCAGGACATTGAGACGAAAAAAAAGATCTTCTCGAAAATCACCGGAAGCCACCATCTCTTTAAGATTTCTATTGGTTGCCGCCAATATGCGAACATCGATATTGATATCCTTCTCATTACCAACCCTGTTGATCCTTCTTTCCTGCAGCGCCCGCAAGAGTTTGGCCTGCATCGCAGGAGGCAACTCAGCCACTTCGTCCAGAAAGATCGTTCCTCCTTTCGCCGTCTCAAACCTTCCCTGTCGTCTGGCTACTGCACCGGTGAAAGCCCCTTTTTCGTGCCCGAAAAGCTCGGATTCAAAAAGAGTCTCCGGGATAGCCGCGCAGTTTATGACAACAAACGGCCCCTCTTTTCTCGGGCTGGCCAGGTGAATCATCCTTGCCAGGAGTTCCTTCCCGGTCCCGGTTTCGCCTCGGATCAGGGTCGTCCATTCCGTGGGAGCAACACGAAAAACAAGCGAGAGAACCTGCTTCATTTCTTTGCTCGAACCGACAATGGCTACTGGAAGGTCTTGGCAAAGCACGGACTCTGATACCGCCTCCGCCTCAATATGAACTACTACTTCCTGTTCGATACGACGAATTTTTTCCAGAAGATCGGTTAAATTTACCGGTTTTTCGATAAAGTCATCGGCCCCCAGTTGCATAACCCGGACAGCTGTTTTAACGCTGCCATACGCCGTGATCATGATAGCCCGGACCACCGGTGATATTTCCCGTATTTTCTTGAGGACCTCATCACCTTTCATGTCATCCATTCGGTGATCAAGCAGGACCAGTTGAATGGGAAGGTTTTCAAAAAGCGACAACGCCTCCAGACCTCCACCGGCGGTCACGATTGTATACCCCTGTCTCTCCAGAAACCCCTGCAACATATCCCGCTGGGCTTTATCATCATCGACGATCAATATTCTCATATGTATCATACAGTTTTACGGTATCACGCCAAGGGGCCGATATCACCCAACGGAAGTTGGAGACTGAAATAAAAATTTCCTTGTTCCACTCGGCAAAAGCATTCCCCTGAATGGGCAAGGGCGATCTTTTTACAAATGGCGAGTCCAAGCCCCGTACCCTTCCCTTTGGTTGTAAAATAAGGTTCGAAAATAGAGTCGATATTTTCTCCTGTGAGATTGTAGCAAGCGTTTGCTACCACGATTTCACACTGATCCCTCGATCTCTTGAGCTCGACCTTGAGAAAACCTCCCTCCGGCTGGGCTTCAATCCCATTTTTTATCACATTCTCCAACAGCTGTCCGAGCAAGGATCTATCCCCATTTACCACCAGAGAAGTATCAAGATCCAGTTCTATCTTTATTGCCCGATCATCGCAAAGAGTATTGTATAAGGTAATAATCTTGGTAATCATATCGGCTATTATCAAGGATTCAAGGCAAAGTTCAAAGGAATGTGTAAACTGCCGAAGGCCAGAGATGATCGAATCGCTTCTGGTAACCGCGTCGCGCATGCTGACTATCAGTTGGCGATGGTCCGACGCCAGCTCATGGGCTTCAATCTGGAGACGCTGCAGTCCCATGTCGATTGCATTGAGTGGATTACGCATCTCGTGTGTGATGGTTTCTGCTGCCCTGCCTAAAGCCGCTTCTTCATGCTGGCGGGCAAGCGTCCGCTCAAATTCTCGAGCCTGTTGCACCCGCAAACGCTGCATGCGAAAGAGCCACCAGGTCGACAGCGTCCCTCCAATAACTAAAAAAACGGTAAAAAGACCGAATTGTCGCCGCATCTGTTGGAGACGTTTGGAAAAATGCATTGCCTCAAGGGCAACGACCAACCGTTTCTCTCCCATCGGAAACACAGCTTTGGAGAGTATATGGTTGTTTTCCTTGACCAAGGCGACGGAAGAGACATCAGACACCGTGTCGTTTTTTTCGCCGGAAGGTTCAAGGCGGACATATGAGATGCCATGAAGCTTACTCAACACCTGCAACAGCCGCTCCACAGAGACCTCCCGGCGCAGACTCTCTATCTTACCAGTAGCCAGACCTACGGTCACACAATCCATCCCTTCTGGTTGTCCTGTTCCATTGTTGCCTTCCGACGAAAACAAATAGAGATGCTTTTCCGGAAAAGAAACCAGGCGTCCAGGAGAGCAGGTAAATCCGGTCGGCAGCCATCCTTCGGGACCACTTACACTTTTTTTGTCGGTTTTCGAGACGATCGAAACCCCAGCCAGACCTGACTCAACGGCAAAGGAGGCAAGCTCCGAGGAGGAAAATTTTTCTATCCCATTAAGGTAAATGATAAAACGGCTGCTATTTTCTAGAAATCTTTTAATAACGCTCTCCAATCCATCATTACTGGCAATAGCATTATGTATGTTCTGTTCGACAACGGCAGCAAGAATTCTCGAATATTCCCTGGCTTGAGCCCTGAACTGCTGTAAGGCCAGGTCCTGTTGCCAGAAGAAATAGCCGGTTATCGCTAGGGAAATTGTAATAAATATGGCAAGATTACTTCTCCAGGTGGGTGTCTTCACTTTTGTCCTCCATGGAATCCCGGACCATTCTGGCAATTCCACCCCCCTCCTCTTTGCAACCTTCTCCTGACTCCGGTGGGATCATGTCTCCCCCGTCCTCCCCAACCGCGAAGATCGTTCACGTAAAACACCTTTCGATCTTTGTCCATCCTCCCCCATAACCTGATAATCCTTCCGGGAGAGACACAACCGGGAAAGACTTTTCTGCCCACCCTGTTGACCACCAGGTTGTCACCGGATACCTTGGCAATGATACGCGCTTCTTCCTTCGTGTCATCAGCTGCCGGACCCTTTTTCAAAGGTACGAGTACAATTTCCATTTTCTCGATATCGGAAGACAGGACAGTGCCGGCCATAAAATCATCAGCCATGGAAATATCAGCTCTTGCAAGAAAGAAAAAGATTACCAAAAGTGGGAGAATGAATGAGGGAAAAAAGTTTTTCACGATTTTTAGCCCGATGTGCTTAGTTAGTGTCCATCCGAAAACCGTTATTTGCAGCGATATCATTACGCTAAAAGCTACTTTTTCGAAGACGGCAGCCGGAACCCCGATCTAACCCGGGTTTCCGGGGTAAGGGCATTCCGCCAGCCAGGTTAGTATTCTTTATGCAAAGTTTATACCACAACTTAACTGTTAACATACAGAGTTGTAATTTCATTTTCATTACCAAACACATAAGTTTTTATAAAATGGTTAAGGGGAAACAGGAATCGGAATCCGGATCGATTCATTCGGTTAGCCCGGGAATCCTATTTGTCATACAGCCTCAAACCTGGTCGACATTTTTCTTTTTGTTCGACAATTATGTCGATACCGAA